>FWPV01004775.1_pt1 | contig 27978 bp, 28 predicted proteins | sample 2228371 | NCBI WGS metagenome assembly FWPV01 (sample SAMEA103939776, study PRJEB20133) | metagenome
TCGCTGCGCGCCTTCCCCGCGCGCCCCGCCTCGGCGGCCGCCGGGTCGCCGGCGGAGCGGGCCTCGGCCGTGCCGGCGGTCTTGCCACCTCGCGTCGGGCGAGTGGTCGTTTTCTTGCGCCCGTTGCCGCCCTCGCGGGCGGCCTTGGCGGCGAGCAGGGCCACCGCTTCCTCGAGGGTCAGCTCCTCGGGGCTGCGCCCCTTGGGCAGGGTGGCGTTGAGCTCGCCGTGCTTGACGTAGGCCCCGAAGCGGCCGGCGTGGAGGGTCACGGGCTTGCCGTCCTCGGGATGGGGCCCGAGCTCGCGGATCGGCCCCGTCGCGGCCCGCGCCGCTCGCCCCTCCGCCGACGCCAGGAGATCGATCGCTCGATTGATGCCGATCTCCAGTACGTCCTCGTCGGGCGGCAGGTTGCGGAACAACCGGCCGCGCTGGACGTAGGGGCCGAAGCGGCCGATGCCGGCCAGCACCGGCTCTCCCGTGGTCGGATCGCGGCCGAGCTCGCGGGGCAGAGCCAGAAGGCGCAGCGCGCGATCGAGATCGACCTGTTCGATCCGCCAGCCCGGCGGCAGCGAGCAGCGCTTGGCCTCGGGGCCGCTGCCGCGCTGGACGTAGGGGCCGAAGCGACCCTCCTTGATGCGGATCTCCTCGCCGGTGGCGGGATCGACGCCCAGCAGCCGCTCGCCGCCGGCCTCGGCGGGCTTGGCCTCCTCGCCGAGTTTGCGCGTGTAGCGGCACTCGGGATAGTTCGAGCAGCCGATGAAGGCGCCGAACCGGCCGAGCTTGAGCGAGAGCGTGCCGCTGCCGCAGGACGGGCAGGCGCGCGGATCGCCGCCGTCCGCGCGCGGCGGAAAGAGTTTGGGCGCCAGCGCCTGGTTGAGGGCCTCGATCACCTCGGCGGTGCGGCGTTGCTTGACCTCCTCGACCGAGCTCGAGAAGGGCTCCCAGAAGGCCCGCAGCACCGCCCGCCAATCGATCTCGCCGGCGGCGATCTCGTCGAGCTTGGCCTCGAGCTCGGCGGTGAAGCCCGGCTGCACCCAGCGGTCGAAGAAGCTCACGAGAAAGCCGTTGACCAGCCGGCCGCGATCGGTCGGCACGAAGCGCTTCTGCTCGAGCCGGACGTATTCGCGATCCTTCAGCACCGAAAGGATGCTGGCGTAGGTCGAGGGGCGGCCGATACCGAGCTCCTCGAGCTTCTTGACGAGCGAGGCCTCGGTGTAGCGCGGCGGCGGCTCGGTGAAATGCTGCGTGGGCGTGACTTGCTCGGTCGTCAGCCGATCACCGGGGGCGAGCGGCGGCAGGATGCGGCCTTCCTCCTCGTCCTCCTCCTCGCTCGGTCGGTCGTCGCGGCCCTCCTGATAGACCTCCAGGAAGCCGGGGAAGGCCACGGTCTGGCCGGTGGCACGCAAGCCCACCGCCCCGTCCGCGCTGTCGATCTCGACCACCACCCGATCGAGCACCGCGGCGGCCATCTGCGAGGCCACCGTGCGCCGCCAGATCAGCTCGTAGAGCCGGCGCTGGTCCTCGTCCAGGAAGCGGGCCACCGATTCGGGCGTGCGGAACGGATCGGTCGGGCGGATCGCCTCGTGCGCCTCCTGGGCGTTCTTGGCGCGGGTGCGGTACTGGCGCGGTGCCGGCGGCAGGTAGCGCTCGCCGAAGCGCTGCGCGATCAACCGCCGGGTCGCGGCCAGGGCCTCGGCCGAAAGCGTCACGCTGTCGGTGCGCATGTAGGTGATGAGGCCCACCGTCTCGCCGTCGAGGTCGACCCCCTCGAACAACCGCTGCGCCACGCGCATCGTCCGGTCGGCGGAGAACCCCAGCTTGCGGGCCGCTTCCTGTTGCAGGGTCGAGGTCGCGAAGGGCGGCGCCGGGTTGCGGCTCACCTGCTTGCGCTCGACGGACGCGACCGAAAGCGGTCGCGCGCGGATCGCCTCGACCGCGGCCTTCGCCGCGGCCTCGTCGGGGAGATCGAGCTTGCCGAGCTTCCGGCCGCCGAGACGGACCAGCCGGGCGGTGAAGGTGGCGCCGGCCGGGGTCCGCAGCAGCGCCTCGATGGTCCAGTATTCCTGCGGCCGGAAGGCCTCGATCTCGGCCTCGCGCTCGCAGATCAACCGCAGCGCAACCGACTGCACCCGGCCGGCCGAGCGCGCGCCGTGCAGCTTGCGCCAGAGGACGGGCGAGAGCGTGAAGCCCACGAGATAGTCGAGCGCCCGGCGCGCCTGGTACGCGTCGATCAGATGCGGATCGAGATCGCGCGGATGGCGCATCGCCTCCAACACGGCGGGCTTGGTGATCTCGTGGAAGGCGACGCGAACGACCTCCTTGCCGCGCGTGGCGCCGCGCTCGTCGAGCAGCGTCTTGACGTGCCAGGAGATGGCCTCGCCCTCGCGGTCGGGATCGGTGGCCAGCCAGATCCGCCGGGCGCCCTTGGCGGCTTTGACGATCTCCTCGACCCGCTTCTTCTTCTCGGCGAGCGGCTCGTAGAGCATCCGGAAATCTTCTTCCGGAATCACCGAACCGTCCTTCTCCGGCAGGTCACGGACGTGACCGTACGAGGGCACGACCGCGTAACCCTCGCCCAGATACTTGGCGATCGATTTCGCTTTGGTCGGCGATTCGACGACGACGACATCCATGGGATCGTCAAGCTCTCGCTCGCTCGCGCGCCGTGACGTAAGGTCAGCGGGCCTTGCGTGCGACACGATTGCCCGGGTGACGCTCCACCCGACCCGCGAGCTCGAGCTCGAGGACGGCGTCCTGAATCACGGCCGGGCTGATCTGGCATTGGCGTGCCAGATCGTCAATCGCCACCGGCTCCGGCCCGATCGCTTCGAGGACCCGCGCCGCGACCTCCGCCGGCTCGGCGGGACCGGTGGCTCGCTCGGCCGGCCCGCGGGCCTCGGCCACGAACCGGGGCTCCGTTCGTGACGGTCGAGGCGGCGCGGCCGCCGCACGACGGGCCGCGAGCGAGGCCGCCTCGCGCGACGCCGGTCGGCCGGTCCAACCCAGGACCGCCAGCACGTCGCCGCCGGTCTCGACCAGATGCGCCCCCTCCCGCAACAGCCGGTTGGTCCCGGCGTGGCGGGGGTCGAGGGGACTTCCCGGAACCGCCATGACCTCGCGACCCTGCTCGAGGGCCAGCCGGGCCGTGATCAAGGAGCCCGATTGCGGGGCCGCCTCGACCACCACGATCCCGCGGGCGAGCCCGGCGATGATCCGGTTGCGGCGGGGGAAGTGGCGGGCCTGGGCAACCGCACCGAGCGGTCGCTCGCTCACCGCGCACCCCGAGGCGACGATCCGCTCGAGCAGCTCGGCGTTCTCCTCCGGATAAGCGCGGTCGACCCCACAGGCTAGCACCGCCACCGTCGAGCCCGGGCCCTCCAGGGCGGCCTCGTGGGCGGCGGTGTCGATCCCGCGGGCGAGACCGGAGACCACGGTGAGCCCGGCCCCCGCCAGCTCACGGGCGAGCTGGGCCGCGATCAGCTGGCCGTGGGCGCTGGCGTTTCGGGCCCCCACCACCGCCACCGCCGGGGCCGACAGGAGCGCCGGCGAACCGCGCGCCCAGAGCACCGCCGGGGCGTCTTCGATCGCCGCGAGCGGCTCGGGATAGCCCGGCTCGCCGCGCAGCAGCAGCTGGGCGCCCACTTCTTCGGCCGCGGCGAGCTCGGCCTCGGCCACCTCCGGTTCGGCCAGCGCCACCCCCGGCCAGCGCCCGGTGGCCAACAGCCGGGGTAGGGCTGCGATCGCCGCCTCGGCCGAGCCGAACCGCTCGATCAAGCGGGCGTGGCTCTTGGGGCCGATGCCCGGTGAGCGGGCCAGACGCAGCCAAGCCAGCCGCTCGCTGGGTCGAGCGAGCATCTTCCGCGAAGCTCGCGCAGCGTTCATAAACCTCAAGTTGCATCCGTGGCGCGCCGGGCGCAAGGTCCGAGGCACGGGTCGCGACCGGCCGGGCTCTCAGCGCGCAACGCCCGGGCCTCGGCCAGGCTCAGCCGCACGGTGCCTTCGCCCACCTGGTAGACGAAGGCGAGGCTGCGGCGGCGCGAGACCAGCCGGGCGGGCAACGGATCGTAGCGCAGACCGGCCCCTCCCAAGAGCGGGGTGAGCGCCCCCACGTCGACCTTCTGCTCCAGTTCGACGCGCAACAGGCCCAGGCTTCGCCCGCCGGCGTCGCGGGCGATCAGCGGCACCCCGGCCAGGCGCAGGAAGCTCGTGGGGTCGCTCGCGGTCGCGAACCCCTCGACGAACGCCGCCTCCACGAGGTCGAAGTCCGGCTCGGGGGCGTGCGGATCCGACTCGCTTGCGCCCGGCCGTGACCCGGGGAGCTGCCAAACGAGCGGCTCGCGCGCCGCGGCATTGTGCCCGAGCCGCGCGTGCGGCTCGGCGTGCGGGTGGTCGTGCCCGGCGCCGTGCCGACGGTCGTGGCTGTGCGGAGGAACATACGGGGGGGTGGCGTCGTGCATCAGAAGGCAACCGGTCGATCGACGATGGCCTTGTGCTTGCCCAGGGTGCCGTGCGCGACCATGGCGCCCAGGGCTTCCACCACGACGCGCACGGCGAAGAGCGCGGTGATGTCGGAGGTGTCATAGGGCGGGCTCACCTCGACCACCTCGAGGCCGCAGAGACCCTCCTTGGCCACGAGGCCCACGAGCTCGAGCGCCTCGCGGGGCAAGAAGCCGCCCGGCTCGGGCCAGCCGGTGCCCGGCACGAAGCCGCAGTCCACGCTGTCGACGTCGAAGCTCACATAGACCGCGTCGGTGCCGGCCCAGGCGAGCTCGAGGGCGAGCTCGGCGGTCCGCTCCAGGCCGAGCCGCTCGACGTCCTTGATCGTGAGCACGTTGGTCTTGCGCTTGCGGGCCTCCTTCACCCCCTCGCGCGGTACCTGCCAGCCGCCGATGCCGATCTGCACGAGGTTCTCGGGCCGCACATTGTCGAGCTCGGTCGCCCAGTACCAGGGCGTGGTGTGCATCCGCTCGTCGAGGTCCTTCTCCTGGATGTCGATGTGCCGGTCGAAATGGATGATGCCGATCCGTTTGGAAGTGCAGCGGGCGATCCCGCGCACGCAGGGAAAGCCGATCGAGTGATCACCGCCGAGGATCAGGGGCAGCGCACCGCTCGAGAAGATGTGCGAGATACCGCGGCTGATCTGATCCAAGCTCTTCTCGATGTTGGCCGGTATGGTGAAGATGTCGCCGACGTCGCACAGCGTCATCTGCTCGCGCAGATCGACGCCGAGTTCGTAGTTGTAGGGCGTGTAGAGCGCCGAGATGCGCCGGATGCCCTGCGGGCCGAACCGCGTCCCGGGCCGGTAGGTGGTCCCCGAATCGAGAGGCACGCCCACGATGGCGGCGTCGTAGCGCCCGACGTCGCGCACGTTCTCGACGTAGGGGGCCTTCAAGAACGTGTTGATGCCGGCGAAATGCGGCAGCTCGCCCCGGGCGAAGGTGGGGATGGTGCGATCGGTCAGGCTCTCCGCGCCGGGCAGGCCCATCTCCTGGGCCCAGCGCTGCTCCTTGCGCCAGCCCTCCTCCGGTAGCCGGCCTTCGGCCTCGACCATGCGCCAGCCCTGGCTCGCGAGCTTCTCGTAGGAAGGATGGTGGAAACGGCGACGCTCACCGCGGCGGGCGAGCCCGGCGAAGCGGTCCTGGTGGCGACGCTCGGTTCCGCGCATCGCGCCTTCTCTCCTCATGCTGCGGCCGCCTCCGGTACGGCGGCCGTGGCGACGGCCGCCGCCCGCGGACGGCGGCGGTTGTAACCCGGTAGATCGTAGGTGACGGTGGCCCCGTAGCGTTCGGGGGCGTGGGGATCGCGGCGGACCTTGTCGAAGGTGAGCACCCGCGTGCCCAGGGCGAACGCCTCGCCCAGATCGTGGGTGACGAGGACGACCGTGGTGCCGCGCTCCTCCCAGAGCTCGAGCAGCAGGGTACGGGCTTCGGCGCGCATCCCGGGATCGAGCGCCCCGAACGGCTCGTCGAGCAACAAGACGCGCGGCTCCAGCACGAGGGCTTGGGCCAGCGCAAGACGCTGCTGCATGCCGCCCGAAAGGGTCCCGGGCCAGGCATCCTGCACGTGGCCGAGCCCGACACGCTCCAACAGGGCGGCCGCCCGCTCGCGGGCCGCGCGCCGTCGGGCGCCGAGCAAGCGGCCCAGCAGGCGGCTGCGGGCGAGCTCCAGGCCGAGGGTGACGTTGTCGAGCACGGTGAGGTGGGGGAAAACGGCATAGCGCTGGAAGACGATGCCGCGATCCGGCCCGGGCTCGGCCGGCAGTGGCTCGCCGTCGAGGAGGATCCGCCCGCGGCTCGGCGCCTCGACGCCCAAAAGGATGCGCAAGAACGTGCTCTTACCGCAGCCCGAGGGGCCGACGATCGTCACGAGGCTGCCGGGCTCGATCGTGACCGAGATCCGCTCCAGGATCGACCGCTCGCCGTAGCTCTTCCAGAGCCCGCGGATTTCGATCCGGCTCATCGACCGGCCGCCCAGGGAAAAGCCCGCCGGGCGAGCCGGGCCAGCGCCCGATCGCTCGCATAGGCCAGAAGCGTGATCCAGGCCACGTAGGGGAGGATCACGTCCATGGCCAGGTAACGACGGACAAGGAAGATCCGGTAGCCCAGCCCCTCGGTGGCGGCGATGGCCTCCGCGGCGATCAGGAACAGCCAGGCGGCCCCGAGCTGCAGGCGCAGGGCGTCGAGCAGCCGCGGTGCCACGAGGGGACCCACGATGCGCACGGCGAGTTGCCAGCTCGAGGCGCCGAGCGTCTGGGCCTTGACGAGCAACTCCTCGGGTAGCTCGCGCACCCGAATCGCCAGATCGCGGATCAGCACCGGCGCCGTGCCCACGGCCACGAGCCCGATCTTGGAGGCCTCGCCGGTGCCGAGCACGACGAGCAGGATGGGGAGGATCGAAAGCGGCGGGATCATGGCGAGCGCGGCCACGAACGCGCCCAGCGTGGCCCCCACGATCGGCAGGAGGCCGATCGCGACGCCGAGGATCGCCGCGCTCGCCCCGGCCAGGAGGAGGCCGGCGGCGAGCCGGCCGAGGCTGGCGCGCGTGTCGCTCCAGAAGAGGAGCTCCCCGGTGCGCCGATCGGGCTCGAGAGCGAGGGCCTGGAGCGCCTCGACGAACGCCGTGGGCCAGGGCAGCAGCTTGTCGGCGGGGTTGACCGAGAGCCGCGCGGCCGAGCCCCAGAGATAGGCGGCGATCACGAGGAGGAAGGGCAGGCAGGCGAGCACGATCCCGGTCTCGCGACCCGGCCGTCGATTGACGAGACGCATGCCCGCGGACCCGCGACGGCTCAGAGGCGGCTCTGCGCGGCGAGCTCCATCCAGCTCGGGTCGAAGCGCAGCTTCAGATTGTCGGGGCTGCCGAGCGGCGGGGCCTCGGCAAAGGCGATGCCCACGCCGTCCAGCGTGCCGCCCAGAAGCCCCTTCTCGTGGCAGAAGCGGCGGACCCGGTCCATGGTCGCGACGAGCTCCGGGCTGCGGGTGAAGGCCACCGCCTCGGCCGGCTCCCAGAACATACGCGTAGTCGCGAGCTGGGCGTCGAAGCCGGCCAGATCGGTTCCGGCGGCCTCGGCCATCGCGGTCCGCGCGGCACGGCCCTCGGCGTCCTCGCGACGCATGATCGCCATGGTCTCGTACCAGGCGCCCACGAGCGCCCGGCCGAGATCGGGCGTGGCGCGCAACGCCTCGCTGCGGACCACCATGAGGTCGATGATCTCACCCGGGATCCGCGAGGAGTCGAACAGCAGGCGGGCGCCCGGCAGACCGGCTGCCTCCGAGAGGAGCGGGTTCCAGGTGACGATGTGGCGAACCTCCGGGCTCGCCTGGAAGATGCCCAGGATGTCGGCGTCGGAGGTGTTGACGACGGTGACGTCGCGCTCGCTCAGGCCCACGGTCTCGAGGGCACGGGCGAGCAGGTAGTGGGAGACACTGAGCTCGACCAGGTGGATCCGCTCGCCGCGCAGCGCGGCGAGGTCGGGGGCCGTCTTGCTCACGATCCCGTCGTTGCCGTTGGAGAAATCACCGACGATGAGCACCGAACTGTCGACGCCGCCGACCGCGGGAATGGTGAGGGCGTCCATGTTGGTCATGGCACAACCGTCGAACGCCCCGGAGGTGTACTGATTGATCGATTCGACGTAATCGTTGATCTGGACGACCTCGATCGACAGGCCGTAGCGCTTCGCCCACTTGTCGACGATGCCGTGATCCGCAGCCCAGCCCCACGGCATCCAGCCCACGTAGATCGACCAGGCGATCCGGAACCGCGTGCGAGCGGCAGCCGGCCGCATCGACCCGAGACCGACCAGGCACGCGGTCGCGGACGCGAGAAAGGGTCGCCGACGCATCGTCGTCTCCACTCGTGGCCCGATCGAGTGGCCGCCGGCGCCGACGAGATCGGGCCGGAAGCGGCCGCCCTCGTCTCCCGGGCTTTTGTCCCGCCGTGGCTCCGCGGCGCATCCGCCGCGGGAGTGCACCTCTCGGACCAGACGCCGCTTCCGGCCGGAACCCTAGGTGCATTATGCCCACCGCACTGCAAGTCGGGTGCCAACCCCGGGCGGGGTCCCGCGCGGCGGCCCGACTGCCCGGAGCTTGGACGGATGGCGCCCGAATCGCAGGCAGGCCGCCAACGGAACGAGCAGGAGGGCTGGCGGGCCTTCGATCGGCTCGCCGGAGCGGGGCCGCCGCGCACGACCGTCGTGGTGGCGCTCGAGGGCTTCGCCCGCGACGGCCGGCCACCCGGCACGGCGCTCGATCTGGGCTGCGGGGTGGGGCGGGACGCCGTGCCGCTGCTCGAGCGGGGCTGGCGGGTGATCGCCCTCGACCGGCGGGTCGAGGCCCTCGTCCAGCTGGCCGCCCGTGCGCCGGCAGCGGCCCGCGACCGTCTCCTGCTGTGGGCCACGACGATCGAGGACGCGGTCCTGCCGCCGGCCGACCTCGTGGTGGCGAGCTTCTCCCTGTTCCTCGTCCCACCCGAGCGGTTCGCCGCGGTGTGGGCCGGGATCCGCGCGGCGCTGCGGCCGGGCGGCCGACTCGCGGTGCAGCTGCTGGGCCCGACCGACGAGTGGGCCGGGCGGCCCGGGATCACCGTGCATCGGGCGGCGGACCTGGATGCGCTGCTCGCGGGGTTCGGCGTCGAGTGGCGGCAGGAGGAGCGCAGCCACGCGCTCACCCCGCGCGGTGTGGGCAAGCACTGGCATCTCTGGCACCTCGTGGCCAGGGCACCGGACCGTTCAGCCTCGCCCGCGGCCGAGCGAGGTGCGGGGCTCCCGGCCCTGGATCAGGCGGACGATGTTCGCGCGGTGCTGGACGATCACGAGGGCGGCCAGCAACAGGTAGAGCTCGGCCGCCTGGACGTGGCCCCACCACCAGGCGACCAGGGGGACCACGAGGGCGGCCAGGATCGAGCCCAGGGACACCCAGCGCGTCACGCCGAAGGCCGCTGCGAACACGACGAGCGCCGGTAGGGCCACGAGCGGGGTCAGGGCCAGGATCACGCCCGCCGCGGTCGCCACGCCCTTGCCGCCCTTGAAGGCGAGCCAGACCGGGAAGCAATGGCCGATCACCGCCCCGGCCCCGGCGGCCACGGCCGTGTCCGGACCGGTCCAGGTCCAGGCCGCCCAAACCGGCACGAACCCCTTGAGCAGATCGAGCAGGAGGGTCGCAGCGGCGAGGCCCCGCCGCCCGGTGCGAAGGACGTTGGTGGCGCCGATGTTGCCCGAACCGATCGCCCGAACGTCGCCCGCCCCGGCCAGGCGCGTAAGCAGCAGGCCCCAGGGGATCGAGCCCAGGAGATAGCCGACCAGAAAGGCTACCAGGATCGGAAGCCAATAGATCCCACCGCCGAGCGGATCGACCATGCCCGCCTCCCGTGTCCTCGCGAGGGCAGCCTAGCAACCTCTCAGCCGCCCGGCATCCGGTCCACGGGGTCGCCCGGCCGGTCGAGCCAGTCGAGGAGCAGGCGGTGGGCCAGGGCGATCACCACCGCGCCGAAGAACAGGCCGATGGGGCCGAAGGCCAGCACCCCACCGACCACGCCCAGGATGGTGAGCGAGGCCGGCAAGGTCATGCCTCGGCTGATGAGCCACGGCCGCACGATGTTGTCGAGCAGCGCCACGGCCAAAAGCCAGATCGAGACCAGCACGGTGAGCGCCCCCAGGCCCTCGTGATAATAGAGCCAGAGAGGGACCGGCAGGACGGCGATCGTCACCGGCAGGTGCAACAGGCTGAAGGCGAAGACCAGCAGCGCCAGCAGGCCGGCGGCCGGGATGCCGGCCACGAGATAGCCGGCCAGGGCCAACAGCGCCTGGACGATCGCCGTGCCCACCACCCCGAGCGCCACGGCGCGCACCGTGCCGGCGGCCAGATCGACCAGATGGCCGGCCCGCGCCCCGCCGATCCGCTCGGCGAACCGGCGCGTATAGCCGGCACACAGCTCGCCGTGGACGAGCAGAAGGCCGGTGAGCAGCACCGAGAGCAACAGCTCGAGTGCCACCAGACCGAGCGCCGCCCCGAGCCCGAGCAACCAGCCCAAGGCGTCCCGCAGATAGGGGAGGAAGGGCTCGAGCGCCGCGCGGGGACCGGCCGAGAGGCTCTCCCACAGGCTCGTCACCTGCGGCCCGATCACCGGCGCGCGCACCAGCCACTCGGGCGGCCCGCCCGTGGGGGCCTCCAGGAGCTCGCGTCCCAGCCGGACCAGCTCCTCGCCTTGTCGGCCGAGATCGATCGCCAGCCGGACGATCGGCAGGACCATGGCCGCCAACAGAGCCAGGCTCAGGAGCAGGGCGGCGAGGCCGCTGCGCAGGCCGAGCGCGTGTCGCAGGCGGAGGTGAACCGGCCACAGCGCCACCGCCAGGGTGATCGCCCAGATCAAGGGCCCGGCGAACGGCCGGACGATCAACAGCACGAGCCAGACGAGGAGCGCCAGGAGCACGAGCCCGATCGCCCGTTCGACGATACTCTCCCCCATGCGCTCTCCCGCCGATCGCGACGGGGCCGATCATGCCCCGTTCGACCGCGGGCCCCAAGCCCGTTGTTGGCGGCGTCGGGCCGCGCGGATCGTCGATCCGGACGAAATACAATTTGCTTCGAGACGATCGAACGATGTGCGAGGCGTGCAATTTCGATTGCCGCGGTCGCGAGCTGCACGTCCGATCGCCGCGAGAACTTCGTTTCGACCGAAGAAGGATGATCATCACACTCGAGGCGTCCTCGGGTGGGGCCGCCGTCGCCTCGCCGCTCTTGGTGACCACCTTCGTGGCGAAGGCCGAGAACGTCGTCGAGACCGCCCCGTCGAGGGGGGCGTTCGACACCCCGGCCGAGGCGGTCCAGGCCGCCGAGCTGGTCGACACGCTCGAGGGCGAGGGGGCCGTTCACCCGGTTCGCGCCGACCGACGAGGCGTTCGCCCAGCTGCCGGCCGGCACGCTCGACGAGCTGCCGAGACCCGCGACCCTCGGAAGCCGCGCGCCGTGCTCACCTTCCGCGTCGTACCGGACGAGGTGATGTCCGAGGATGCGGCCGGAAAGAAGGTCGAACTCGAAACGCTGCAGGGCCAGAAGGTGACCGTGGACGGCACCGGTAGCGCGGTCACGGTCGACGGCGCCACCGTGGTGACCCCCGACGTGGCCGCCAGCAACGGCGTGATCCACGTGATCGACGCGGTGATCTTGCCGGCGAGCTGAGAGCGACCTGGTGAGGCGGTGGCGGCCGGGTTCGGTCCCGCCCGCCCCGCCTGGTCAGGGCTCGGCCTGGTACACGCAGCGGCCGTCGACCCAGGTGGCCAGCACCCGGCCGCGCAGGCGCCGGCCTTCGAAGGCGGTGTTCTTGGCCAGCGAGAGCAGGCCTTTCTCGGTCACCGTCCATTCGGCGTCCGGATCGAACAGAACGAGATCGGCCGGTGCGCCGCGCACGAGCCGGCCGGCTTCCAGGCCGAGGATCGAAGCCGGTGCGCTCGTCAGCCGGCGCAAGAGCTCGAGCAGCGACAGCCGACCCGTGTGGACGAGCTCGAGGGCGGCCGGCAGCAGCGTCTGTAGACCCACCACGCCGAAGGCAGCCTGAGCGAAGGGCAGGCGCTTGCTGTCCTGATCCTGGGGGCGATGATCCGAGGCGATCGCATCGATCGTGCCGTCGACGAGGCCGTCTATCAGGGCCTGGCGATCGGCCTCGCTGCGCAGCGGCGGGGAGACTTTGGCGAAGGTCCGATAGCCTTCGACCTCGGCCTCGGTGAGCAGGAGATGGTGGGGCGTCGTGTCGCAGGTGACGGGCAGGCCGCGGGCCTTGGCGGCGCGGAGGACCGCGACCGCGGCGGCGGTGGTCACGTGCGCCACGTGCAACCGCCCGCCGGTGACCTCGAGCAGTCGCAGATCGCGCTCGATCATGATCACCTCGGCGATCGCCGGGATGCCCGCGAGCCCCAGCCGGGTGGCGACCGGCCCCTCGTTCATGGCCCCACCCTCGGCCAACCTGGGCTCCTCGGGATGCTGGACGACGAGCCCGTCCAGCATGCTGGCATAGGCGAGCGCCCGGCGCATCACCCGCGCATCGGCCACGGCCTTGCAGGCATCCGTGAAGGCGACCGCCCCGGCGGCCTTCAAGAGGCCGAGTTCGGCCAATTCGCGGCCCTCCAGCCCGCGCGTCACGGCGGCCATCGGGTAGACCTTGGCGAGCTTCACCTGGCGCGCCCGGCGGGCCACGAACTCGACCATCGCCGGATCGTCGATCGGCGGGACGGTATCCGGCAGTAGGGCCAGCGAGGTGACGCCGCCCGCGACCGCCGCTCGGCCGCCGCTTTCGAAGCGCTCCTTGTGTTCGGCGCCGGGCTCGCCGAAGGCGACGCGCATGTCGACCAGCCCGGGCGCCAGACAGGCACCTCGGGCGTCGACGATCTCGGTTCCCGGTGGTGCCAAGGTGCCGGTGACCTGCGGACCGAACTCGACGATCCGCCCGCCCACGGCGAGCAGGCCACCGCGGCGGTCGAGCCCGCTCGCCGGGTCGAGCAACCGGGCGTCGCGAACCAGCAGGGGACGGCTCATGCCCCCGGCCTATGCGCGGCTTCGATCGTCTCCGCAAGCACCGGCGGGCCACGGCCGCCCGCCGGTCGCGGGTCAAGCAGCGCGGCGTTCGCGCCCCCGGGGCGCCTCGGCCTCGCCGCCGCTCGGGCTCGCGCTCGCGGCCCGCTCGCGCACGGCCGCGAGCGTCGACCACATCTCCTCGGAGAGCGCCTGCAGCTCGCGCCGGTAATCCTCGAAGGTGCGGCGCAGCCATTCGGTCTGCAACTCGCCCAAGGTGCGCAGGTCGCGGCATTCGGCCAGCTTGCGGCCGTGCTCCAGATCGGCCTCGAGCCGCTGGCCCACGAAGCCGATTAGGCGCGCACCGCAACGCCCGCTCGCCTCCATCCAGGCCCGGCTCATCTCGAGCCAGCCGTCGATCAGGGGTGCGGCCGTGAACGGCCAGCCACCCGTGTCACCGGTTCGTGGCGAATCGGTCATGGTCCCCCTCCCGAGCCGGTGGGACCTCCTCGGTCCCCCTAGTCTCTTCTAACGATCGGGTGGGGCCAGCACAACCGAAGATCGGTCTGTGCGGGCGATCCGCCGCACCCTGCGAGCCCGCCGTCCCACCGGCGTCCGCTGTCAGGCGTTGGCGCGTAAGCGTCGGGTGAGCGCGTCGAGCACCGCCATACGGACCGCGACGCCCATCTCGACCTGATCCAGGATGGCGCTGCGGTTGATGTCGTCGGCGACCGGGCCGTCGATCTCGACGCCGCGGTTCATCGGTCCCGGATGCATGATCATGGCATCGGGCCGGGCGGCGCGCAATTTCTCGTGGGTGAGGCCGAAGAAGTGGAAATATTCCCGCACCGACGGGACCAGCGAGCCCTGCATCCGCTCGCTCTGCAGCCGCAACATCATGACGATGTCGGCATCCTCGAGGCCGCGGCGCATGTCGGTGACCGCTTCCACGCCCAGGCTCTCGACCGCCGCCGGCAGAAGCGTGGGCGGCGCCACCACCCGCACCCGGGCACCCATGGTGCGCAGCAGGAGGATGTTCGAGCGGGCCACCCGGGAATGCAGGATGTCGCCGCAGATGGCCACGGTGAGGCCGGCGATCCGGCCCTTGCGGCGGCGGATGGTCAAGGCGTCGAGCAGCGCCTGGGTCGGGTGCTCGTGGGCGCCGTCGCCGGCGTTGACCACCGCACAGCGGACGTGGCGAGCGAGGAGCGCCACCGCCCCGCTCTCGTGGTGGCGTACCACGAGCAGGTCGGGATGCATGGCGTTCAAGGTCATGGCCGTGTCGATCAGGGTCTCGCCCTTGACGACCGAGGAGCGGGCCACGGCCATGTTGACGACGTCGGCGCCCAGCCGCTTGCCGGCCAGCTCGAAGCTCGTCTGGGTGCGCGTACTGGGCTCGAAGAAGAGGTTGATCAGAGTGCGGCCGCGCAACAGCTGCAGCTTCTTCTCGCTCTTCCGGTTGAGCTCGACGAAGGAGTCGGCGAGATCGAGGAGCCCCTCGATCTCCTCGGCGGTGAGACCCTCGATGCCCAGGAGATGCGGGCGCTGGAAGCGCAACACGGCCTCGCTCATGGCGGGCCGGATCATGGCCGGGCGAGGCGCGCCCGGCAAGCCGGCGGACCGGTTGTGACGCCCGTCACCCCGTGCGCGCCGAGGTCGTGGTAAGCGTCCGAGCCGGCGGCCGCGACAGGGAGGACGCAGCGATGGCCCGACCCCACCGCCACTCGATCTTCTGCATCCTGCCGCCGCACATCCTTTCGCACATGGCCCGCGCGGGTAAGGCCAAGCTGCGGCAGATCGCCTTGCAGACGCTCGCGGTCGACCAGACCTTCCGGGCGGTGCGGGCGGCGCGTCTGGGCGCGGAGGGGGCCGCCCCACCGACCCCGATGCCGGGTGTCCTGCACCGCACCGTGCATTCGGCGGCCAACGAGGAGCGGCTGCCGGGTGACCCGGTCCGCCGCGAGGGCGAGCCGGCGACCGGCGATCCGGCGGTCGACGAGGCCTTCGACGGCCTGGGCCACACCTGGGCCTTCTTCAACGAGGTGTTCGGCCGCGATTCGATCGACGACGAGGGGATGCCGCTCCTGGCCACCGTGCATTACGGGCAGAGTTACGACAACGCCTTCTGGAACGGGCAGCAGATGGTCTTCGGCGACGGCGACGGCGAGCTGTTCAACCGTTTCACGATCGCCCTGGACATCGTCGCCCACGAGCTCGGCCACGGGATCACCGAGGACGAGTGCGGCCTCGCCTATCTCTTCCAGCCGGGCGCGCTCAACGAACACCTGTCCGACGTCTGGGGCAGCCTCGTGAAGCAGAAGGTGCTGGGCCAGACGGCCGACCAGGCCGACTGGCTGATCGGCGCGGGCCTGTTCACGAGCGCCGTCCAGGGCGTGGCGCTGCGCTCGATGAAGGCGCCGGGCACCGCCTACGACGACCCGGTCCTGGGCAAGGACCCGCAGCCCGACCACATGAAGCGCTACGTGCGCACCTATCAGGACAATGGCGGGGTGCACATCAACTCGGGGATCCCCAACCGCGCTTTCTACCTGGCGGCCGTGGCACTCGGCGGCCGGGCCTGGGACAAGGCCGGGCGGATCTGGTACGAGACCGTGCGCGACCCGCGGCTGCGGCCCAACACCGGCTTTCGTCGGTTCGCGGCCTTGACCGTCGACCGCGCCGGGTTCGTCTACGGTACCGGGAGCGTCGAGCAAAGGGCGGTCGTCGAGGCCTGGCGCGAGGTCGGGATCGCGGTCACGGCCGGCGCCGCGCTGGTGGTCTGAGCGGTGCGCCGCCCCGGCCGGTGGCCCGGCGGCGCCGGCCGGGAGGCAGGCATGCGCGTCCGTTTCGCGATCGAAGGTGGTCTCGCCCACTTTCCGGGTCTGGCCCGGCCGGTGGAGATCGACCTCGATCGGCTGCCCGCCGCCGAGGCCGAGCAGCTGCGCGAGCTCTTCGAGCGGGTGGGCGCCCGGGCCGGCGCGACGCTCGCCCAGGGGACGGCGGGGCGTGGCGCCGATCGCCGCCTCTACCGCATCGAGCTCGAGGGTCCCCAGGGGCGAAGCCTTCTCGAAGTCGAGGAGCCGCTCACCGACGCGGACCTGCAGCGGCTCGTTCGCATGCTCGAGGGCCTGGCCCGGCGCCTGCGCCGAGGTCCTTGATCGCGATCGTCACCGCGTCGGTACCGGGGTCTCGCCGCGATAGTCGTAGAAGCCGCGCTTGGTCTTGCGGCCGAGCCAGCCGGCCTCGACGTATTTCACCAGCAACGGACAGGGTCGGTATTTGGTGTCGGCCAGACCGTCGTGCAGGACCTGCATGATCGCCAGACAGGTGTCGAGGCCGATGAAGTCGGCGAGCTCGAGCGGCCCCATCGGATGGTTGGCGCCGAGCTTCATGGCCGTGTCGATACTGGCCACCGTGCCCACGCCCTCGTAGAGCGTGTAGCAGGCCTCGTTGATCATCGGCAACAGGATGCGGTTGACGATGAAGGCCGGGAAGTCCTCGGCGGTGACCGAGGTCTTGCCCAGCCGCTCCACGAACGCCTTGGCGGCCTGGTAGGTGTCCTCCTCGGTGGCGATGCCGCGGATCAGCTCGACCAGCTTCATCACCGGCACCGGGTTCATGAAGTGCATGCCGATGAAGCGCTCGGGCCGATCGGTGACCGCTGCCAGCCGGGTGATCGAGATCGACGAGGTGTTGGTGGCGAGCAGCGCCGCGGGATGCAGATGCGGTACGAGCTGCTTGAAGATCGACCGCTTGATCTCCTCGTTCTCGGTCGCGGCCTCGATGACGAGCTCGCAATCGGCGAACTCGGCGTAGCTCGACACCGGCCGGATCCGCGCCAGCGCCGCCGCCTTGTCGGCCTCGCTCAAAAGCCCCTTGGCGACCTGCCGGGACAGCCGCGCCGCGATGTCGGTCAGCGCCCGCTCGACGGCTGCCGGATCGATGTCCAAGAGCCGGACCTCGAGGCCGGCCACCGCGCAGACCTGGACGATCCCGGCGCCCATCTGGCCGGCGCCGATCACGCCCACCCGGCGGATCTCGGGGATCGGCGGGTAGCCTTTGGGCTCGTAAGGAGTGGCCGCCATGCTCGCTCTCCGCCTCGCTCAGCCGCGCACCCGCCGCAGCTCGGCGGTGAGTTCGGGGACGATCTTGAAGAGATCGCCCACGAGCCCGTAGTCGGCCACCTGGAAGATCGGCGCCTCCTCGTCCTTGTTGATCGCGACGATCACCTTGCTGTCCTTCATGCCGGCCAGGTGCTGGATCGCGCCCGAGATGCCCACCGCCACGTAGAGCTCCGGCGCCACGATCTTGCCGGTCTGGCCCACCTGGTACTCGTTGGGCACGAAGCCGGCGTCGACCGCCGCCCGCGAGGCCCCCACGGCCGCCCCCAGCACGTCGGCCAGCTCTTCCAGCAGCTTGAAGTTCTCGGCCGAGCCCAGGCCCCGGCCGCCCGACACCACGATCCGCGCGCTCGTGAGCTCGGGCCGATCGCGCTTGGCCACCTCGCGGCCGACGAAGGTCGCGAGGCCGGTGGGCTCGACCGCCGCGACCCGCTCGATGCTCGCCCGCCCGTCACCGGAGGCGGCGGTCGGGAAGGCGGTGGTGCGGACGGTGAGGACCCGCCGGGCGTCCAGGCTCTGCACGGTGGCGAGCGCGTTGCCGGCGTAGATGTAACGTTTGAACGTGTCGGGCCCCAGGATCTCGACCACGTCGCTCACCTGGGCGACGTCGAGGAGCGCCGCCGCCCGCGGCATCACGTTCTTGCCGAAGGTGGTCGCGGGCGCCAGCAGATGCGTGTAGGGCTCGGCCAGCGAGACGAGGAGGGCCGCCAGATCCTCGGCCAGCGGGGTGGCGTAGGCCGGATGCTCGGCCAGGAGCACCTTCTCCACGCCCTGGAGCGCGGCCGCGGCCTCGGCCACGGCGGCGCCGTCCCGGGCGGCCACGAGCAGGTGCACGGGTCCCGGCAGCCGGGCGGCGGCCGCCACCGTGTGCAGCGTGGCCTTGTCGAGGGTTCGTTCGTCGTGTTGGGCCAGGACGAGCACGCTCATCTCAGATCACTCCCGCCTCGTCCTTGAGCCGGGCCACGAGCTCCTGCACCGAGGCGACCTTGACGCCGGCCTTGCGCTTGGGCGGCTCCTCCACGCGCAGGTAGCGCAGCCGGGGCGCGGGATCGACGCCGAGCGCCTCGGGGCTCAGCACGTCCAGAGGCTTCTTCTTGGCCTTCATGATGTTGGGCAGCGAGGCATAGCGCGGCTCGTTGAGCCGCAGATCGACGCTGATCACCGCCGGCAGCCGGACGCGGATCGTCTCGATGCCCTCGTCGACCTCGCGGGCCACCGTGGCGTGGCCGTCGGCGATCTCGATCCGCGAGGCGAAGGTGGCCTGCGGCCAGCCCAACAGCCCGGCCAGCATCTGCGCGGTCTGGTTGCTGTCGTCGTCGATCGCCTGCTTGCCCATGATCACGAGCCCGGGCTGTTCGCGCTCGACCAACGCCTTCAAGAGCTTGGCCACGGCCAGGGGCTGCAGCTCGACCGCGGTCTCGACCAGGATCGCCCGATCCGCCCCCATGGCCAGCGCGGTGCGCAAGGTCTCCTGGCAGCGGCTCTCGCCCATGGAGACGGCTACGATCTCCGAGACCACACCCCGTTCCTTCATACGGATCGCCTCCTCGGTGGCGATCTCGTCGAACGGGTTCATGGACATCTTGACGTTGGCCGTGTCGACCCCGCTCTGGTCGGCCTTGACCCGAATCTTGACGTTGTAGTCGACGACCCGCTTGACGGGCACGAGCACCCGCATCGCCGCTTCCTCGTTGTTGGTGCGCTCCTTACCGAGCGCGCGTCGGCCCGCCACACTTTATTGCAGCGCACAACGAAGGCTAGGCCGCACCCGCCGCCTTGTCAACGATCGCCAACACTTCCGCGCTCGGCTGCGGCGAGCCGCCCCCACCCCCTCAGCGGTGCGCTCCGGGCACCCAGAGCACGTCGCGGGCCCCTTTGTCGTTGAGATGGCGGGCGAGGACGAAGAGATGATCGGACAGCCGGTTGAGGTAGCGCAGCACCGCCGGGTTGACCGGCTCGCGCTCGGCCAAGGCCACGACCTGCCGCTCGGCCCGGCGGGTGACGGTGCGCGCGAGATGGAGATGGGCCGCAGCCGGCGTGCCGCCCGGCAACACGAATGAACGCAACGGCGCGAGCTCGGCGTTCATGGCGTCGATCTCGCGCTCGAGCCGCGCCACCTGCTCGTCCACCAGCCGCAGCCGGCCGTCGTCGACCCCACCCGGTCGGCACAGATCGGCCCCGAGATCGAACAGATCGTTCTGGATGCGCGCCAGCATCGCATCCGCCTCGCCGGCGGTGTGCAGCCGGGCCAGGCCGATCGTGGCGTTCGCTTCGTCGACCGTTCCGTAGGCCTCGACCCGCAGATCGTGCTTGGGGACCCGAGTGCCGTCGCCCAGCGACGTCGCCCCCGTATCGCCGCCGCGAGTGTAGATCCGCGAGAGCAGGACCATGCGACCTCGCCGGCCTCGCTCGCCCGCCGCTTCAGCCCCGGGCCGCCAACAACACGCCCAGGAGCACCACGGCCACGAGCTGCAGCCCCACGCGCGCCTGCATGAGCTTGTTGCCCCAGCGCTCGTTGAACCGGCCACCGAGCGCGAAGCCCGTCACCCCCACCAGGAGCACGGTGGCGGTGGCGCCCATGAAGATGAACAGCAGGACCAGAAGCGTGTTCATGGACGGCATGTAGCGCGGCCCCGCCCACGCCGCCAGGGCCGGCTCCGTGCTGCGCGCGCGTGCCGCGGCGCTCGCGGCGCCGCACCCGGAAGCCACGGCGAGGGAGCGGCGGCTCTTGCCAGGGGATCGGCCCCTGCACTACCCATAGTTGCAAAATTCCGGCGCCGAGTTCCACCATGCCCGCCGATCCCCGCCTCCGTCTGCCCCATTCGATCCTCTGGGCGGCGCTGCTCGTCGTGCTGGCCTGGGCACCCTTGCCGCTCGCCAGCAACCGGCCCTGGTCCTGGGCGCTGTTGGCCCTTCTGGTCGGCCTGCTCGTGCTCGCCTGGGCGGCCCTCGCCCTGGCCGTCCCCGAGCCGCTCGACGTGCCCCCGGCGGTGGTGCTCGCGGCGCTGGCCTGCGGCCTCGTGCTCCTGTGGATCTGGGCCCAGGTCCGACCCGACGTGCCGGGCTTGCATCCCCTTCTCACCGCCCATCCGGTGTGGGAGGTGGCGCGCGCCGCCGGCGCCCAGGTGGAGCCCACGCTGTCCATCGATCCGTGGAACACCCGCGACGCGGCGATGCGCCTTCTGGCCTATCTCGGCGCCTTCTGGCTGGCCTTCGCGCTCTGCCGGCATCCGCGCCGGGCCCGCGGCACGCTCCTGGCGATCGTGGTGATCGGCACCGCTTACGCGTCTTACGGCCTCGTGCTCCATTTCGCCGGGATCGAGTGGGTGCTCGGGACGGAGAAGACCTGGTACCGCGGCGACGTCACGGCCACCTTCGTCAACCGCAACCATTTCGCGGCCTATGCCAACCTCGCCCTGCTCGCGGCGCTGGGCCTCCTGGTCGAGAGCTTCCTCGCCGCGCGCGGGATCGCCGATCTGCGCCGGCGTGCCGCCGAACTCCTCGCTCGGTTACTCGGCCGCAAGAGCGCCCTGCTCGTGGCGGTGCTCGTGCTGGCCACGGCCATGCTCCTCACCCATTCGCGCGGCGGGCTGTCGAGCGGCCTGGTCGGGATCGCCACACTCCTCCTGCTCGTGTCGATCGCGGTTCGGCCCGGCTGGCGGACACTCGTGACGACGGTGAGCCTGGCCGGCGGCTTGCTCGCGGCGCTCGTCGCCTTCAGTGGCGCCGACACGCTCGCGCGCTTCGAGCAGATCGCCGGTGACGCCAATCTCGAGGCCGGGACCCGGCTCGCGGCCTACGAGCTGGCGCTGCGGGCACTCGCCGATCGCCCCTGGACCGGGCACGGCTACGGTGGCTGGGAACAGGTCTTCCACCTTTATCGCGACGCGCGCTTCGCCACCGTCTTCGACCGGTTGCACAACACGCCGCTCGAGCACGCGGTCGAGCTGGGCCTGCCGGCCACCGCCCTGCTCTATCTGGCCCCCCTTGCGATCTTCGCGCTGTGCGTGCGCGGCGTGCTGGTCCGCCGGCGCCACCAGGTCTACCCGCTGGTGGCGGCCGCCGCGACCGTCACCATGGGCCTGCACGCGCTCGTCGACTTCGCGCTGCAGATCCCGGCGGTGGCCGTGACCTTCGCGGTGATCCTGGGCGTGGGCGCGGCCCAGGCGACGCCGAGTGCGGCGCGATCGCCGGCCGGAAGCCCGGCGGTCGGCGCCGGACCGGTTCCGGCTCACGCCTGATCGGCGCCGGGCTCGGCCAACAGATCCGCGGGCAGGGGCAGGGGCAGAAGCGGCAGCCCGTTCGGTGTGGTGCGCAGCCGATCGCGGAACTGCGGATGGCGGGCCGCCTCGGCCATGGAGCGGACGACCGTGCAGCAGCAATCGAGGCCCGCCAAGACCGCCTCCCATTCGGCCGCGCTGCGCCCGGCGATCCGTGCCGCCACCTCGCGCCGCGTGCCCTCCGGGTCGGCCGCATCGTCGCGCCAGCGCGGCGGCAGGTCGATGGCCTCGCAGAAGCGCTGCCAGAACCGCTCTTCGAGCGGCGCCGCGGCGAGCAGCCCGCCGTCGGCGGTCCGGTAGAGCGCGTAGCGCGGTGAGCCGCCGCCGGTGAGCCCGCTGCCCGCCGCGGGCCAGCCGCGCCCGCCCAGCCCCTCGGCCAGCGCCCAGGGAACGAGGGTGAACAGATTGGGCGCCATGGCCACGTCGAGATGCCGGCCGCGACCGGTCCGCCGGCGCTCGAGGAGCGCCAGAAGGATCGCGATCACGGCCGGATAGGCGCCCCCGGCGATGTCGGCCAGAAGGACGGGCGGCAGCGGCGGGAGCCCCTCGGCGGTGGTCTGGGAGAGCGCCAGCAAGCCGGCCATCGCCAGATAGTTCAGATCGTGTCCGGCCCCCTGCGCGAGGGGACCGCTCTGCCCGTAACCGGTGATCGAGCAGATCACGAGCTGCGGGTGCCGGGCGAGCAGCGCCTTCGGGTCGAACCCGAGGCGGGCCATCACCCCGGGGCGGAACTGCTCGACCAGCACGTCTGCCCGGGCGATCGAGCTCGCCAGACGCTCCCGATCCTCGGGAGCCTTCAGGTCGAGCTCGACGATCTCCTTGCCGGCGTTGAGCATCTCGTAGACGAGCGAGCGCCCGTCGGAGAGCGGCGGCATGCGCCGCATGTCCTCGCCCCCCGGCCGCTCGACCTTGATCACGCGCGCGCCGGCCGCCGCCAGGATCCGCGTGGCGAGCGGCCCGGGCAGTAGGGTCGACAAATCGACGACCGTGATGCCGGAAAGTGGGCCGCTCACGGATTCGCCCCGAGGCCGCGGGCGATGACGAGCTTCTGCACGTCCGAGGTGCCCTCGTAGATCTGGCAGACCCGTACGTCGCGCCAGATCCGCGCCACCGGGAAATCTTCGAGATAGCCGTAGCCGCCCAGGGTCTGGATCGCCGCCGAGCAGACCGCCTCGGCGGTCTCGGAGGCGAACAGCTTGGCCATGCAGGCGGCCTGCAGCGCCGGCTCGCCGGCATCGAGCAGCCGGGCGGCGTGCAGGGTGAGCTGACGGGCGGCCTCCAGCCGGGTGGCGGCCTCGGCCAACCGGAACGCCACCGCCTGGTGGTCGATGATCACTCGGCCGAAGGCCCGCCGCTCGCGCGCATAGGCGATCGCGTGGTAGAGCGCGGCTTCGGCCATGCCCACGCTTTGCGCGGCGATGCCCACCCGCCCGCTCTCCAGGGACGAGAGCGCGATCCGATAGCCCTCGCCCTCGGCCCCCAACAGCGCGTCCTCGTCGAGCTCCAGCTCCTCGAAAGCCAGGGCACAGGTGTCGGAGGCCTTCTGGCCGAGCTTGTCTTCGACCCTGAGCACCTTGTAGCCCGGCGCATCGGTCGGGACGAGGAAGGCCGAAAGACCGCGCTTGCCGGCCCGCGGATCGGTGACCGCGACGACGATGCACAGCTGCGCGATCCGCCCGCTCGTGATGAACTGTTTGGTGCCGTCGAGTACCCAGCGGCGTCCCACCCGCACCGCCCGCGTGGCCAGGTTGGCGGCGTCCGAACCGGCTTGCGGCTCGCTCAGCGCGAAAGCGCCGATCATCTCGCCGCGCGCCAGGGGCACGAGCCAGCGCCGCTTCTGCGCCTCGCTCCCGTAGCGGAGCAGGATCGCGTTCACCGGCGCGTTCTGGACGCTCATCACGGTGGAGACGGCACCGTCGCCACCGGCCACGGCCATGAGCGCCAGCACGTACGAAACGTGGTCCGCTCCGGCCCCGCCCCATTCGGGCGGCACGGTCATGCCCAAGAAGCCCAGGGCGCCGAGCTCGCGCAACAGTTCGGGCGGGATCCGCCCCTCCTTCTCGCGCGCCGCCGCGCCGGGCGCCAGCCGCTCCCGGGCGAACGCCCGGGCCGTCTCGGCCACCAGCCGCTGCTCCTGGGTGAACACGATCGCGTTGCTCCGCCGCGCACCGCCGACCTTCGCATGCGGGTCACCGGCCGGCAAGGTGGTCTTCGCCCCGCACGCACTGGCCGGATCGGGACCGGCGCTGCTATGGTCCCGGACCGGACGACGGGAGGGAACGCCCTTGCGACTGTACACGAGCCCGGCATCGCCCTTCGGCCGCAAGGTGGCGGTCGTGCTCCACGAGACCGGCCTTTGGCCGCGGGTCGAGCGCCGCGACCTCACCACGAGCCCGATCGACCAGAACCCGGCGCTCGTGGCCGTCAATCCGTTGGGCAAGATCCCCTGCCTCGAGCTCGACGACGGCACCGTCCTCTACGATTCGCGGGTGATCTGCGAATATCTGGACGGGCTGCACGAGGGGCCACGGCTGTTCCCGGCCGCCGGTCCCGAGCGGTTCACCGCGCTGCGCCTGCAGGCGCTGGCCGATGGCGTACTCGATTGCGCGGTGGGGACCCGCTACGAGACCTTCTTGCGCCCCGAGGCGCTGCGCTGGCCGGAGTGGATCGCCGGGCAGAAGCTCAAGATCGCCCGCGCGCTCGACCGGCTGGAGGAAGAGTGCGCGAGCTTCGCTACGCGCATCGACATCGGCACCCTCGCGGTCGCCTGCGCGTTGGGTTACCTCGATTTCCGCTTCGCCGAGGATCGCTGGCGCGACGGCCGTCCGCAACTGGCCGCCTGGTACGAGCGGATGGCGCAACGCCCCTCGATGCAGGCCACCCGGCCGAGCTGACGCCGTGGCCGGCCACCTCCCTGCTCGATCATATCCGGTGCCGGCGATGATCGCCGAGGCCTATCGCGGCACCTGGGACGAGCGCACGGCGGTGTTGCGCGCGGCCGGTCTCTGGGTCCTGTTGAGCCTGTTGGGCGAGCTGCTCTCGGCGCTGGCCGGCAGCGGCGAGGGCGAAACCGGCGCCCCTTCGACCACCGGACTCGTGGCTCTGCCGTTCCTGCTCGTGGGCTGGATCGGGCTCGGCGCGCTCACCGTCCACCGCATCCGGGTGCGGCTCGCGGGCGATCCGCCGCCGGCCCTCATGGCCCCCTTCGACCGTTACGTAGTGCGCTACGTGCTCGTCGAACTCGCGGTGGGCGCGCTCGCCATGTCGCCCAGCCTCCCGGCCGTCGCGCTCCTGGGCCCGATCGGCGGCCTGCCGCTGGCCCTGGCGGCCGGCCTGGCCGTGGCGCTCTTCCTGTTCGCCCGCCTCCATCTCGCCCTGCCCGCGGCGGCGCTCGGCGAGCGGATCGCCCTCGAACGTTTCTGGCGAGTGACCGCCGGCGTCTGGCCGCAAGCGGCGGTGGGTCTTCTCGCCTGCAGCGTCCCGCTCGCGCTCGCGAGCGGCACGCTCGGCGCGCTCGTGGGCGCGCTCGGCGCACCCTTGACCGGCAGTGCCGTCGGCACCGTCGGCGCTTTCGCCCAAGCCGCCGTCCTCGGCGCGTTTCTGGCGCAGAGCTGGGTTCGCCTCACGGGCGGGCCGGCCGACGCGGGAGCTTAGCCGCCCGGCGTCTCGTCGCGACGGTCCGGTCGCCCGGCGCCCATGGAGGCTCGACTTGCCCTCAACGCGGCAGATCGAGCCCGCTCTTGCCGACGATGGCCAGGAACTCGCGGCGGGTCTCGGGGTTCGTCTTGAACTCGCCCAGAAGCCGGCTCGTGACCATGAGCGACCCCGGCTTGTGGATGCCGCGGGTGGTCATGCAATGGTGGGTGGCCTCGATCACCACCCCCACCCCGCGCGGTTGCAGCACCTCGGCGATGGTATCGGCGATCTGCGCCGTCATGCGCTCCTGGATCTGCAGCCGCTTGGCGAAGGTCTCCACCAAGCGAGCGAGCTTGGAGATGCCGACCACACGGCGCACGGGCAAGTAGGCCACGTGCGCCCGGCCGATGATCGGGGCCATGTGGTGCTCGCAGTGGCTCTCGAAGCTGATGTCCTTGAGCACCACCATCTCGTCGTAGCCTTCGACTTCCTCGAAGGTCTTGCGCAGGATGTCGGCCGGATCGACGAGATAGCCCTTGAAGTGCTCCTGAAAGGCTTTGACCACGCGGTGCGGGGTCTCGCGCAGGCCCTCCCGATCCGGATCCTCGCCGATCCAGCGCAACAGCGTGCGGACCGCGGCCTCGGCTTCCTCGCGGCTCGGTCGCGAACGCAGGGCCGAGCGCTCGGCGGCCCGGCCGGATGGACGATCGAGAGCGATCGGTGTCGGGATCAAGGAACGGTCCTCCGCGGGTGGTTCGGCCATCGGCCCGCCCGATCTTACGCACCGACGGGCCGATCGGCTCACCGCCCGAGCACCGTGCGCGCCCGATCGACGACCGCGGCGATGTCGGCGAAGGCCTCGGCTTCGACCACGAGTTCGCGGGCCAAGGCGAGATTGCGCCGCTCGCAGGCCGCCCGGCGATCGGGATCGGCGATCGTCTCCATGTCGGCATTGTGGGCGAGGCCGAGCGTGCGGCGGATCATCGAGGTGCCGGCGAAGCCCAGGGCGTCCACGAACAGCCGCCGCACGAAGGCGCGCCGGGCCGCCTCCAGCGCCCGCTCGCCGTCGGGCCCCTGGAAATGGGCGACCGGGAAGGCGTCGCCGCGCGGCTCCTGCCGCCACAGCTCCAGGAACCGCTGCTCGAAACCGTTCCAGACCGCGGCCACCGTGGCCAGGATCCACTCCCGGTATTCCTCCCGCTCACCCGGCCGGCTCTCGTGGCCGGCCTGGCTCGCGCAGCTCATGAGGAGGTTGCCCAAGAGTTTGCCGACGTCGAAGGCCATCGGTCCCACGAAGGCGAACTCGGGGTCGATCACCCGCGTGTCGCTCGCCGTCACCATGATCGAGCCGGTGTGCAGATCCCCGTGGATCAGGGCTTGCGCCGCGCTCAGGAACTCGAGCTTGAGGAGGGCGACCGCCCGCTTCAAGGGCAGATCCTCGCGGATCGCCCGGGCGGCGTCGTCGAGCTGCGGACTGGTCCAGCGGTTGCGCTCGTGGATCTGGTAGGGATCGGTGAAGATGAGATCCTCGGTGATCTTGCACAGTTCCACGTTGCCGGCGAAGCGGGCCACGAGCGCCTTCTTCTCGGCCGCGGGCAGGCCCAGATCGGAGGTCCCGAAGAGCGTGCGGGCGAGGAAATCGGCGATCTGCTCGGCGAACACCGGAAAGACCCGCCCCTCGATCATGCCCCGGCGCATGATGCGATGGGGTGCCAGGCGCTCCATGACGATCAGATGGAGCTGCGGGTCGAAGTGCAGGGGCTCGGGAACCCGGCCCGGCGCCAGCCGATGCTGGACCACGAGCGCCGCGTACTCGAAGTCGGCGCGCTCGACGCTCAAAGGCCAGCTCTCGCCCACCAGCCGCACGTAAGGCAGGGCCTGCTTGGCGCACACCGCACCTTCCGGCCCCTCGACCAGGAAGACGAGGTTGAGATTGCCGTCGCCGACCTCGCGCACCGACCAGCGCTCGGGTCCGGCGCCCAGCCGCTCGCGGATCGCCGGCAGCGTCGCCAGATGCGCCGCGACCGACCGCTCGTCGAGTACCCGATAGCCTTCCGCCGTCGCGATCGCCACCCTCTCCTCCCTCGAAGCCGGTCGACGTCGCCGCGGTGCATGCCACAGCGCCCCGCGGGCGCGAAGAGCCTGGACAGAAGGGCGGCGGCCATGGTCTCGAACCGCAGCGGTAGTCGGAGCGTGCGCGATCATGGGGTCCCGTTCGATGGTCTGGCTCGCCCTCTGGGTCGCCCTTTGCGCCTCGGCGTCGGCGGCCCGACCGGCCGAGGAGGCCGATCGCGCCTACAGGCGGGCGATGGCCGCGGTCGAGGCCGGGCGGCTCGACGAGGCCGCGCGCGAGTTCGAGAAGGTCTTGAGCCTGGCCGAGCAGGAGCTCGGCCCGAACGATCCGCGGCTCGCGGTCGACCTCAACAATCTGGGCGAGGTCTATCGGCGCATGGGCCGGCTCGATCGCGCCGCCGAGCTGCTGTTGCGGGCGATCCGGCTCGACGAGGCGGCCGGCGGCCGTGGTCCGGCCCTCGCCACGAGCCTGAACAATCTGGGCCTGGTACGGCGCGCCCAGGGCCAGCTGGACGTGGCCGCCGATCTCTATCGCCGGGCGCTCGAACTGCTCGAGGGCTCGCTCGGCCCCGACCATCCCGACACCGCCCGGGCGCTGCACAATCTGGCCCAGCTCGAGCTCGAGCGGGGCGAGGTGCAGGCCGCCCTGCCACTGCAGGAGCGCGCCGCCCGGGTGGCGCGGGCGAGCCTCGGCGCGAGCCACCCCACGACCCCAACGACCCCGACGATGTCCACAATATCCTTGCGAAGCTGCCGCTCCCAGTGTACCTCACGACAAACTACGATGACCGGATGACGCAGGCGCTCGCGGCGCGCTTCGGCAACCGGCTGGTCACCAGCCTGGCGGTGCGCCAGCAGCACGGCCAC
>FWPV01002280.1_pt1 | contig 27970 bp, 21 predicted proteins | sample 2228371 | NCBI WGS metagenome assembly FWPV01 (sample SAMEA103939776, study PRJEB20133) | metagenome
AGCTGCCAGGCGCTGTTGTCCGATAACCAGGTTTTGAGGGTCATAGTTATATATTTAACCACCCCTTATTACCCTCCCTTCGAACGTCAGGCTGAAATTGTCGAAGCCTGAATCCAACAACGGTCGAAGGACAAGAAGGAGAACAAGGGGTGGTGTAATCGTTCTGTCACCCTTAGATGCCTTTCTGGCCATATAGGCTGAAGCGCCACGCTGAGCCCGGCGCCTTTGCTCTAGTTTACCCTGTCACCCTGAGGAAGGCATCGTGCCTGTCAAATTGAAGGGTAACGCTTGTTTCCATCGTCATCCCTCAACCTGTCGGGCGAGGAGAGAACTCGGGATGACACAGGCTGGTTTACTCTGTCACCCTGAGATTGCTTACTTGCCCTGCTGGCTGAAGGATGACATCTGTCGTCATCCCTTTCGAAAGCCGCGATGCATGCTCGGCTCAGGGCATGGCTTCAACCTGCAAAGCAAAGCAGCTGACCTCAGCATGACAAAACGCTACTTGTCACCCTGACAGGATGACAAGGCTTTCGCCCTAGTGCCCTCCCATCAGGGCCGAGGTCATGGTGAAGATGGGCAAGTACATGGAGATCACCAGGCCGCCGATGCCCAGGCCCAGCACCACCATGATCATGGGCTCCATGGCCGCGGTCAGGTTCTCCACCGCCGTGTCCACCTCCTCATCGTAGAAGTCGGCGATCTTGTTGAGCATCTCGTCCAGGCCGCCGGTGGCCTCGCCCACCGAGATCATCTGGACCACCATGGGCGGAAAGATCTTCATGGTCTTCAGGGGCGCCGAGATGGTCTCGCCGCCACCGATGGATTTGCGGGCCGCTAAAATGGCGTCCTGCACCACCCGGTTGCCGGCCGTCTTGGCCGTGATCTCCAGCGCGTCCAAGATGGCCACGCCCGAGGCCAGCAGCGTCCCCAGGGTGCGGGCAAACCGGGCGATGGACGACTTCTGGGTGAGATCGCCCAATATGGGCAGTTTCAGCATCAACTGGTCGAGGAACAGTTGTCCCTTGTCAGTCTTGTACCAACTGCGTATGGCGAAGATGGCGCCGGCGATAGCGGCGATGATGAGTATGATGTACTTCTGTAGGAACTTCGACAGCCTGATGACGAACAGGGTCGGCCCGGGCAGCTTGGCCCCCATCTCGCTGAACATCTTCTCGAAGATGGGGATGACGAAGATCAACCAGACGAGCAGCACCATGGTGACCAGGATCGCGGCCGCGACGATGCAGGCCGGATAGATCATGGCCCCCTTGATCTTGCGCGCCAGGGCCTCGGCCTTCTCCAGATAGACCGCCAGGCGCAGCAGGATGTTGTCCAGGATACCGCCGGCCTCGCCGGCCGCCGCCATATTGATGTAGAGATCGGAGAACACCTGCTTTTGCCTTTTCAGGGCCTCGGCCAGGGTGGAGCCGCCCTCGACATCAGTCTTCACCTGGTCGATCACCTTCTTGAAGGTGGGGTTCTCCTGCTGGGCCGCCTGGATCTCCAGACACTGCACCAGGGGCAGGCCGGCGTTGATCATGGTGGCGAACTGCCGGGTGAAGATGGCCAGGTCCTTGCTGGCCACCTTCGGCTGGAAGAAGCCGGGCATCTTCAATTCCTTGGGCTTGGGCCGGACCGAGGAGACGATGATGTTCCGCCGGCGCAAGGCCTCGATGACCGCGGCCTCGTTCTCGGCCTGCATCTCCCCCTGGGCCAGGCCGGACCGGGAATCTCGTCCCTTCCAAACATATACTGGCATTTCCGTGCTCCTAATTTATCGATTGTTTATCAATACCTCTTAACTTCTTGGAATCCGAATCGGCCGCAACAGGCCCATGCCCCTCAGACGGCCCCGGCCGCAGTGCGTCGTTTGATCATCTGATCCAATTCCTCCACATTGGGGGAATAGTCCAGGGCCGTGTCCAGTGAGATCTTCTTGTCCATGAACAGTTGGAACAGGGACTGGTTCATGGTCTGCATGCCGTACTTCTGGCCGGCCTGCATCAGGGAGTAGATCTGGTGCACCTTGTCGTCGCGGATCAGGGCCTTGATGGCCGGGGTGCAGACCATGATCTCCAGAGCCAGGCAGCGCCCTCCCCGCACCATGGGAATCAACTGCTGGGTGAGCACCCCCTCCAGTACGAAGGCCAGCTGGGCCCTCACCTGGGGCTGCTGGTGCGGCGGAAAGACGTCGATGATGCGGTGGATGGACTCGGCCGCCGAATTGGTGTGCAGCGTGGCCAGAGTCAGGTGGCCGGTCTCCGAGATGCGCAGGGCGGCCTCGATGGTGGTCAGATCGCGCATCTCGCCAATGAGCACCACATCCGGGTCCTGGCGCAGAGCGTACTTCAGGGCGTTGTCGAAACTCTTGGTGTCGGACTCCAGCTCCCTCTGGTTGACGATGCTCTTCTTGTGATGGTGCATGTACTCGATGGGGTCCTCCACCGTCAGGATATGACATCTTCTTTCGTTGTTGATCTTGTCGATCATGGTGGCCAGGGTGGTGGACTTGCCCGATCCAGTGGGCCCAGTCACCAGCACCAGGCCCTTGGGGCGGTCGGCCAGCTCGGCCACGATGGGCGGCAGGCCCAGGGCCTGGAAGGAGCGGATCTCCCAGGGGATGGTGCGCAGGGCCATGGCCACCCCCCCTCGCTGCAGAAAGACGTTGCCCCGGAAGCGCGACAGCCCGGTGATGCCGATGGATAGGTCCAGCTCCTTCTCCATCTCGAAGCGCTTCTTCCTCTGGTCGGTGAGGATGCTGTAGGCTAATTGCTCGGTCATCTGCGGGGTTAGGATCTCGTGGTTAGACTGCACCAGTTCCCCGTCGATGCGGAACACCGGAGGCACCCCGGCGGTCAGGTGCAGGTCGGTGGCCTTCTTCTGGATCAACTCCTCCAGAAGCTGCTGCAGGGTTATCATCTCATTCCTCCCATATAGCTAAATTCAGAAATCAAAAAGCAGAACGCAGAACAACGCTGATAAGATCCGGGACAGAAGGGCCGGTGTCGATTCTGGTTTCTGATTTTTGCTTTCTGCCTTTAGTTGTTAGCCTTCCGCCGTCTCCCGGATCATCTCCTCCACCGTGGTGATGCCCTGCTTGACCTTGCCCCAGGCGTCCATGCGCAGGGTGAGCATGCCCTGCTCCACCGCCTTGGCCCGGATGGTGGTCACCGCCTGTCGGGTCAGGATCATGTCCCGGATCTCGGGGGAGATGGGCATTACCTCGTAGAGGCCCACCCGGCCCTTGTAGCCGGTGTTGTTGCAGACGGTACACCCCTTGCCCTTGTAGAAGGTCACCCCCTGGAGGTCCTCTGGCTTATAGCCCATGTCGTAGAGCAGCTGGGGGTTGATCTTGACCTCGGTTTTGCACTGTTTACATATGCGGCGCACCAGCCGCTGGGCCTGTATCAGGATGCAGGAGCTGGCCACCAGGAAGGGCTCGATGCCCATGTCCACCAGGCGGCTGATGGACGACGGGGCATCGTTAGTGTGCAGAGTGGAGAGCACCAGGTGTCCGGTGAGGGCGGCCCTGACCGCGATCTCGGCCGTGGGGCCGTCGCGGATCTCACCCAACATGATGATATTGGGCGCCTGACGCAGCATAGCCCGCAGGGCCGCCTCGAAGGTCAGGCCTATCTGTGGCTCGGCCTGGATCTGGTTTATACCCTTGAGGTTGTATTCAATGGGGTCCTCCACCGTCAGGATGTGGCGGTCGGGCGTGTTCAGCTGGGACAGGGCCGAGTACAACGTGGTGGTCTTGCCCGATCCGGTGGGGCCGGTGATCAGTAATATGCCGTAGGGCGCATGGATGGCCTTCATGAAATTCTTCAGGGCCAGCTCGGTGAAGCCGAAGTTGGACAAATCCAGCGTCAGGGAGCTGGCGTCCAGGATACGCATCACCACCTTCTCGCCGAAGAGTACCGAGATCGTGGAGACTCGCAGAGCTATCTTCTGGCCCAGGACCTTGATGGCAATGCGGCCGTCCTGAGGCTTGCGCCGCTCGGTGACGTTCAGTTTGGACATCACCTTGATGCGGGCCACCAGCGGCGCCTTCATGCGCAGCGGCGGCTCCATCAGGGTCTGCAGCACTCCGTCCTGACGCAGCCTCACTCGGAACAATTTCTCGTAGGGCTCGATATGGATGTCCGAGGCCCCGCGGCGCACCGCCTCGGTCAGGATATAGTTGACCATCTTGATCACTGGGGTGGCCTGGCCAGCCTGCTGCAGTTGGGCGATGTCCACCTCCTCCTCGACCTCGCCATCGTCCACCCATTCCATCTCCAGCCCCTCGGCCTCGGCCGCCGCCAGATCCTTCTCCGGCAGCTCCTCCAGGTCCTGGTCCTTGACCTCGGCCAGGCTGCCGGCCGTCTCCGAGATGACCGCCAGGTCCCGCCCCAGAGGATAGTGTTGCTCCAAAAGTTTTTTGATGGCGTGGTAGCCAGCCACTACTGGTTTGACCTCCAGCCCGGTAAGGAATTTGATATCCTCCAGGGCAAAGATATCCGAGGGGTCGACCATGGCCACCGTCAGGCTGCGGCCCAGCCGTTTTATGGGCACCGCCATGAACTTGTTGGCCACATCGGCTTTGATCAGTTTCAAAACCGCCGGCTCGATCTGGAAGGCGTTGAGATCCATGGCCGGCACATTGAACTGGCGGGAGAGAAACTGGGCCATGACGTTCTCGGTGACCATGCCCAGACGGACCAGGGTGGCTGCCTGGGGCTCGGCCGCGGTCTTTTGCTCCATCACCGCTTTATCGTACTGGGCCTTGGTCAGCAGGCCCATCTTCATCAGCATTTCGGCGATATTGGCTGCCATGGCTAATCCTCGGCCACCGTTTCCTTGATGACCTCCTCCAGGGTGGTCAGGCCCTTGCCCACCTTGATGATGCCGTCGCGCCTCAGGGTGGCCATGCCCTCCTCCACCGCCTTACGCTCCAGAACATCGGTGGGCGCCCGCTGCAGGATGAGGTCCCTGATGGCCGGAGTGATGGGCAGGATCTCGTAGAGTCCCAGCCGGCCTTTGAAGCCAGTGTTGCGGCACTCGGCGCAGCCGCGGCCCCGGTAGAACTTCATGCTGCGCATGTCCACATGCTTGCCCAGGAACTCGGCCAGTAACTTCTCGTTGGGCTGATACTCCTCCTTGCAGTAGGGGCAGATGCGCCGCACCAGGCGCTGGGATTCGACGCATAGCAGGGACGAGGCGATCATGAAGGGCTCCACCCCCATGTCCACCAAGCGGGTGATGGTCAGGGCGGCGCTGTTGGTGTGCACGGTGGACATCACCAGATGGCCGGTGAGCGAGGAGCGGATGGCGATCTCGGCCGTCTCCTTGTCCCGGATCTCGCCCACCATAATGATGTTGGGGTCCTGCCGCAGGAAGGCCTTGAGAGCGGCGGCGAAGGTGGTGCCGCCCTCCTCCTTGACCGGCACCTGATTGATACCCACCAAACTGTACTCCACCGGCTCCTCGGCGGTCATGATGTTGGTGTCCGGCTTGTTGACATACTCCAGACAGGCGTACAGGGTGGTGGTCTTGCCCGAACCAGTGGGCCCGGTCACCAGCACGATGCCGAAGGGCGTGGTGATGGCCTTGATGAGATGCTTGAGCCCGGCCTCCTCGAAGCCCAGGTCCTTGAAGTCGAAGGAGACATTGCTGCGGTCCAAAATGCGCATGGCCACTTTCTCGCCGAAAGCCGTAGGCACGATGGACACTCGGATGTCAATGGGCTTGCCCTGGAGCACCATGCGGATACGGCCGTCCTGGGGCAGCCGCTTCTCCTCCACCTTGAGCTTGGAGATGATCTTGGTGCGTGCCACCAGCGACGACTTCATCTTCAGTGGCGGATTCATCACCTCGTAGAGCACTCCATCCACATTCATCCGCACCCGGATCTCCTTCTCGTAGGGCTCGATGTGGATGTCGGTGGCCCGGCGCTGCACCGCCTCGGCGATCAACTTGTTGATCAACTTGGCGGCCGGGCTGTTCTCGATGGCCGCCGCCATCTCCGTGGCGGTGTCGCTCTCCTCCTTCTGCTCCTCCAGCACCTCCAGCTCCGAATCCTCCTCGGCCTCCATGGCCTCGTCCAGGGACTTCATCATGTCCTCCAGCATCCCGGCCGAGCCATAGTGCTTGTCGATGGCCGACCAGATGGCCGCCTCCGAGGCCACCACCGGCCGCACATCGAAGCCGGTGGAGAATTTGATGTCGTCCATGGCCAGCACGTCGTTGGGGTTGACCATGGCCACGGTGATCACCCGTCCCAGCCGGCTCAGGGGGACCACCCCATACTTCTGGGCGATGTGGGCCGGAATCAACTTGAGGGTGGCCTCGTCTATCTTGTACTCCTGGAGGTTGACCGAGGGCACATTGAACTGTTTGGAGAGGAACTGGACGATCTCGTCCTCGGTGATGAATCCCAATTTCACCAGTATGGAGCCCAGCCGACCGCTGGTGTTCTGTTGCTCCTTGAGGGCCTTGTCCAGTTGCTCGCCGGAGATCAGCCCGGCCTTAAGCAGCATGTCGCCGATTTTGAGAGCCATCTACAGCCGACTTTATATTATGTTCTCTGCTTTTCTATCCAAACAAAATGCCAGCCGGCGAGGACTTCCCTCAGGGGACCGCCGACCGGGTCGTTCTATAGACGAACGCCGCATCCTCCATAGCCCGACGTCCGTCCTCTGCAGTGTACTGCTCCGAGGGCACGAAATCTATGTCGCCGTAGAAGGCCAGATCCCGCTCCTTCCGCAGCCATCTGGAGATCTCGACCACACGGGGGGTAGGGCTTCCCGCACCTCTGAGGCAAACCCCTTCCGGTGCTCCAGCAGCAGGCCGCCGATATCGTGCCATTTGGGCGGCTCGATGCCGGCCTGCCTCAGCATAGCCTTAGTGCAAAGATCCACGGCCTCCTGAGCCTCTCGGATGACTTCCGAGTAGTCCTCGCCCACTTGCAGAATCTTCAATATCCTGAGCCGCTGCTCCGCCTTCTTGAGGTAACTTTGGGCCAGGGAGGAGTTGGTCATGTTTCGAAAACCTCCCCGGGCCGGCAGTCCGGCTTGAGCACCCAGTACCAGCGCTCGCCCTCCACCACTCTTCTGGCGCCGAGGGCCCGCAGCCGATCTTTGATCTTGTTCAGAACATCCTCGAAGAAGCGGGCCCGGGCGTAGAGGATGGCCGCATCTTCCACCATGTCTAAAAAGAGGGGGCTGCCAGCGCGTGCCTCTGTGGGCCTCTTGAAGACGATCGACAGCCGCGTCCGGATCCCGCCCTGCTCCAGCCGCCTCAGCTCCGGCTCCATCGCCTACTCCACCGGCCGGAAATCGTCCACCCGCCTGAGGCGTCCCGGAGGCAGTCCTTCGGCCACCACCAGCAGATCGATGTCAGGCTCCGGCCTGGCCGTGTTCCTGGCCACGGAACCGTAGAGCACGATGCTGTTCAGCCGCTGGCCGTAATGATCCAAGGCCAGTCGCTGCAGTTTTTCCAATAAGGGCTGATAGACCGTATTGAATCTCATGCTGGGCTTGGCGAATCGCCGCATCAATAAAGGGCTCCAGGCTCCGGAGATATCAGTCCACCACCGTCTTGGCGATGACCGCCTCCAGGGTGGTGATGCCCTGTTTTACCTTGTCCAGGCCGTCCTCGCGCAGCAGTTTCACCCCCTCCTTGACCGCAATGCGGCGGATCTCGTCGGTGGTAGCCCGGGCCAGGATGGCCGCCCGGATGGCCGGAGTCACCGGCAAGACCTCGAACAATCCTATCCTTCCCTTGTAGCCGGTGCGGTTGCACTCCATACAGCCCGCCCCCTTGTAGAGGGTGGCCCCGGCCAGCAGTTGGGGGTCCACTCCCATCTTGGCGATATCGTCCGGAGACAGTTTGTCCACCTGTTTGCAGTGGGGGCAGATGGTGCGCACCAGGCGCTGGGCCTCGATGAGGATGACGGTGGCGGCGATGAGAAAGGTGGGGATCTCCATCTCGATCAGTCGGTTGAGGGTGCTGGGGGCGTCGTTGGTGTGCAAAGTGGAGAGCACCATGTGCCCGGTCATGGCCGCCTCCATGGCGATCTGGCCGGTCTCCCGGTCCCGGATCTCGCCCACCAGGATGATGTTGGGGTCCTGCCGCAGAAAGGCCTTGAGGGCCTTGGCGAAGGTATAGCCGATCTCGGGATTGATGTTCACCTGGTTGATGCCCATGATGTCGTACTCCACCGGGTCCTCGGCCGTGCTGATGTTGACCTTGGGCGTGTTCAGCCGATTGATGCAGGAGTAGAGGGTGTTGGTCTTGCCCGAGCCGGTGGGGCCGGTGATCAGCACCATGCCCTGGGGCTTGGCGATGGCCGCCAGCAGGTCGTCCAGGGCTCGGCCCTGCAGCCCCAGTTTGGTGAGGTCCGAGGACAGCCCGGTCTGCCTCAGGATGCGGATACAGATCTTCTCGCCGTGTTTGATGGGCATGGTGGAGACCCGGAAGTCCACATTCTGATCTCCGGCCTTCACCGAGAACCGGCCGTCCTGCGGCAGCCGCCGTTCGGTGAGGTTGAGTTTGGACAGCACCTTGATGCGCGAGGCCACCGCGGCCGCTATGCGCTTGGGCGGAGACATGGTCTCCTGGAGCACCCCGTCGATGCGGAAACGCACCCGGAGGACCTTCTCATAGGGCTCGATGTGGATGTCGGAGGCGCCCCTTCTGATGGCATCGAAGATCATGCTGTTGACCAACTTGACCACCGGGGCGGCGTCGATGTCGGCCTGGGTGACCACCTGCTCCTCCTGTTTGTCCACGAACTCCACCTCGGCCTCCTCCTCCTGGACGGCCTTGATGGCCTCGGTCAGGCCGGAGGAGGCGGCATAGAGTTTCTCCACCGCCCGGGCGATGGCCGTCTCAGCGCAGACCATGGGCTTGACCTCGAGCCCGGTGAGGAACTGGATATTGTCGATGGTGAAGACATCGGCCGGATTGGACATAGCCAGCTGCAGGGTGCGCCCGGTCTTGGCCACGGGCACGATCTGGAACTTCTGTGCCATATCGGCTGGAATCAGTTTCAATACCTGGGGATCGATCTCTAGATTGGAGAGGTTGACGGTGGGGACGTTGTATTGTTTGCCCAGGGCCTCGGTGATCTTCTCCTCGGAGATGAACTTCAATTTTATCAAACAGGAGCCCAGACGCTCGCCGGAATTCTTCTGCTCGGCCAGGGCGGCATCCAATTGTTGCTGGGTTATCAACTTCTGCTGCAGGAGAAAGTCTCCGAGCTTCAGCGCCATAAATCTTTCCTCCCCTTTATTTTACTATATCACACCCCGCCGGCCTTGTCAAGGGAAAATATAGCCCCATAAGCCAATGGCAAACATCCCCAAAATCAGATATCGCTTATTGGCTCTCTATATCAAACTTCTTCGCCACAGAGGGCTGAGTATATGCGTTAAATGACCGTCCCTTTAGCTCAGGTAAACCAGAACAGAAAAGAACCCTAACGCGGACACCGTAGTGAGCATTAGTCGAACTAAGAACACGGATTAAAACGGATATTCGCTGATTTGTTATGTGAAATCCGTGTAAATCCGTGGCAAAGAAGAGGCTATTACCCCTGAATAAAGGGGACTATCATTATGCGCTATTATGGCCAAAACAGAAGACCTATGCGGTAAAAATGATCCGCAATGCCAAAGGGACTCTCGAAGATGTCCCTGGGCCAAAGGTTACGATCGCCCTCCTAAAAGTTTCCGCCGCAGATAATGATAGGGTCACTTCTCGACGGTAACATGTTTCCTCAGAATATCCAATTTCTTGGGGCCTATGCCCTTGACCTGGGCCAGTTGGTCGACGCTGGTGAAACCGCCGGCCGCCTGTCGATACTCGACAATCCTCTTGGCCATGGCCGGTCCGATATGCGGCAGCCTCTCCAATGTCCGCGGATTGGCCCGGTTGATGTCTATGGGGCCAGAGATGGTGGCCATCTCTCTTTCCCTCCTTCTTGCCGGCTGGACCACACCAAAGATCGAATCCGACTGAGATATCGTCAGGCTGTCGTCCCGAGGGCGGGGCAGGGGTCGGACGTCCCTTAGTCCCGGGGCGTACGAGGGATGATGTCTCTTATACCACAGCACGGCGCTGCCGGTGGCCAGGCTGGCGCTGAGGAAAACGATCACTATCTTCTCTTCCTTGGTCAGTCCCCACATCTGGCGGGTGCGATCTTAGAATTTTATATCGACCATGGCGTTCAGGCTGAAGCGGCGCCAGTTGTTGACCGAGGAGATCTTATCCTGGTTGAAGCCATACTCCATCGCCAGGCTGCCGGTGATGCTTCGCGAGAAATTGTAACTAGCGCTGGGCGCCACCGACAACTCCTGGCTGTGGCGGGAGGCGACCAACTCCGAGGATGTCGGCGAGTTGCTCCTCTCCATCCTATCGGTGTACTCGGCCCGGAGCGAGGTGCTCAGCGAACTGGTGAAGCGGAAACGCCTCTTGCCCAGTTTGCCGAAATTCAAGATCAGGCCCTGGGGGGCGCTGAAGGCATAGGATATCGAACTTGAATATTTCCGGCTGGAGGTCACCCGTTGGTAGAGTCCGTTGGGATAACGTTGGTTGGGCTCCCGGGTCTCCTCGCGGGTGAAATTAGTCGAGAGGTCGGAGTTGAGTTGGTTCTTCCACCGGCCGTTCCAGGACAGGGTGTAGCTGTCCTTGCGCCCCTGCCGCAGGAAGCCGCGGTCGTTTTGCCAGGAGCTATCGGCGGTATGGCTGTAATTGGCCTGGAGGCTGGCATTGGCCATAGCCTTCCTCCAGAAGCCCAGCCGTTCCAAGGAGCCCAGGGTGCCCCGGATATCGGGCCAGGTGAGGCTGCGGCTGCCGTTGGTGATGCCCCCCGATTTCCTCCATTCCTGCCCCAGCCTCCAGGCGATATCCAGATTCATTCTCCCTAAATTAACCTGGGTATTGGCCGAGTAGTTGTTGCCCAGCAAGTTCTGATCGGCGCCGGCCTGGCGGTAGCGGGCGATGTCCCCCGGCTCCCTCTGCCAGCCCAACTGGTAGAGGAGGTTGGGCCTGTCCAACAACCCCGAGGCCTGGTTCGATTTCGACTGGGTGAAGTCCAACGAGATCCCGTTCCACCGTTTGAAGAACCGGTCCAGTTGGATGACGGCCCAGCGGGGGCTGCCGGCCTCGGCGGATGTATCCTTGGCCGGGTTGCGCCAGCCGGTCAAAAGCCCCAGCCATTTGCCCACGGCCAAATTGGTCGAGGCCGAAAAGGTGTTGGCGTTGCTGGTGGCCATTACGTCCAGGGAGTCTCCCCCGCTCTGGTCGGCATACATCTGGTGACTTTCGTGGTACTGGACATTGTAGGAGACGTTGGGCTGGACCAGTCTCAGCCATTTAATGGTGGTCCGATAATCCACCCTCTGATTGCGGCCGACTTCTGAACCCAAGCCCAGCCGCCGGGACCAATAACCGGCCATTCTCCTCTGCAGCAGGTTGCGTTGGGTACTGAAACTGTAGTTCAGGGGCTCGATCGGCTGCCAGGCCAATTGGCCCTGGGCCGTAAGCGACCGGCCGCTGCCGTTGCGGCTGACGACATTGGATACCTTGTCCCAGCGCCAGAGGCGCGACTGGCTGCTGTTCCAATCCCAGGACAGGCTGCTGGGCAGATAGGCCAATTTCAGGCTGCGGTAGAGTTTGAGCTCCCGCCGCGCCGCCGGACTCCAGCGATAGCCCAGAGCCATCGTCAAAGTGGTATTGCTGTCGGCATAGTTGGGGTCGGTGGTGCTGCGCTGGCTCCAGTTGAGGCTGGGGCTCAGTCGATCTATGGTCAAATTGCTCAGCCAGAACCGGGACATGGTCTTAGAGAGGCTGGCTCCACCCCGCCACTCACGGGTGCGGGTGGCCCGGCTTCGGCTCTCCTCCCTGTTGAGACGGATGTCCTCGTTGCCGAACTCGGGAATAATTATAGGTAAGAGGCAGGCTCAGCCCCAGTCTCTCCAAATAGAATTTATGCAGCCTCAGGGTGCCGCCCAGGCTATAGGACTGACTATGGCTGCCGGAGACCGGCGGCCGCTCGTTGATGGTGTAGAAATGGCTGCCCCTCTGGCTGTAGTTCAGGCCCATATCCATGACATCGGCCAGGGATAGATCCAACCGGCTGACCACGGCCCGCCCCCCGTCACGGCGCACGTCGTCCAGCCTCAGGTCGTCGAACCAGACCTCGAAGCCGTCCTCGGGGACGACGGACTCCTCGGCATATACCCCCAGGGCCACCTTGGAGACCTGGGTGAGGTTGGGTCGGCCCACCATGGAGTAATTGCCCCGGCTGACCCGGGTCTGGCCGGAGTCGACCGGCAATTTTTTCAGATCGCTGAAACGATCCAGTTCGATGGCCACGTCCCGCCAATAACTGGTCAGCGGCTCTTGGTATTCATAATAACGGGTGCTGTCGTTGGCCATCAGCCGGATGAAGAACTTGCCGCGCCGGAAGGCTCCGTGGCTGCGGACATAGAGTTTCAGGGTCCGGTACCCGGTGAAGTTGTTCTCCCCCTCCCTCAGGCTGCGCCGGGCGCTGGCAGCATGTCCTGAATCCAGGGCCGTGATCTTGTATACCAAGCTCTGCTCGAACTTCAGCCGGCCCTGCTCGTCCTTGTCGGGGATATAGGGCGGGTTCTGGGAGTAATCGGCATCGTCCCGGTTGTTCTTGACGCTGATATCGAACCGCTCCCGGAGGCTGTCCACCGGATTTCCCAACGAATCCTGGCTGAGAATACCCTGGGACAGCCAGCGGTTGCCGCTGACCTCCACCATGGCCAGTTCGATATCGGCCGGAGCGGTCAGCCCGTCCACCCAGATCCGGGCATAGACCAGATTGTTCCAATCCTTGCTGGAGATGTTGCCCACCTGCCGGGCGCTGTCCAGAGGTAGAGACAGCTTCTGCCAGCCCGGGCCAGGGATGGCGAAGGAGAAGGTGTGATAATGGTTCTGAGGGGTGCCGAAGGGCTTGCCGATCTCCTTGCCCGATAACAGCAGGTCCTCGGTGTCGTACTGGCCGTTGCCCTCGGTGCCGCACATCCTGGTGGAATCGTCGCGGCTGAAGTCGTCGTTGCCGTCGTCCCCCGCCACGCCGGCGCCGTCTATTCCCCGCACCCCGTCGATGCCGATATCGTTCCCATCGGTCGATATCTGTTCCCCGGACGGGCTGAGCGGCTCACTGTCCAGGAGGCCGTTGGGCCCCACCAGCTCGCCGGCGGCGTTGCGCCGGGCCTGATCTTCGTGGAGGCTCTTGCCGATATCGACATGCAACGTGCCCAAGGTTCCGGCAGTACGCGACCTCAGCCAGACATTCAACAGCCGGCGCTCGGTATAGTCCACCCCGGTTCGGCTGAGCACGGTGGTGACGCCCGCCCAGGAACTGCTGCCCGAGGCCGAGTCGGGATGGATATGCAGGGTGAGAGTGGTCAGTTGCCGGGAACGTTCGGCGTCATCGGTCAGGCTGGGGTTGAGCTCGCCCATGGTCACCCGGATGCGCGGGTTGTACCAGAAGACCCTTCGGGCCAGCTGTTGCCCCAGTTTACCCACCGGCACGCTGGAGGCCGACCAATAGGACCGGGTCAGCATGAATTCGTCGGAAAGCTTGGCCCCATCCATATCGTCGATATAGACGCGGCCCTTGGTGTTGGGATTGGGGAAATTGGCGGCCACCTCAGCCGCGAAGCGCAGGCTGGAGGGGGCCTCGGTCTCCACCCCGGGCAGAGCATCGGCCATCCTGGTGAAGAGCTCCGGCCTGACCTGGAATTGGCCGTCGACGGCGGCCACGCTGATCCGCCTCGGCTCCTCCCCCAGACGGGGCTTGTCCTCGGGGGTCACCTCGCTGCGGTACATCCAGGTGGCGCCCAACTGTGAGTAGTCGTCGAATTTATACAGCCCCCTCACCCCGGCCAGGGTCTTGGAGCCCAGGGCGAATGCCGGGTAGTACTGATAGTCTATCTTCAACTGGGCGCCGGGCTGGTTGATCCTTTCCGAGGCCTGAGGGGTGAAGGCCACCATCCCAGTCTCATAGTCTATCTGATAATCGCCTTCGGAGAGCGCCTGGCCGTTGACATAGACTTTGACGCTGCCCTCGATGATCCTCCCCGGCGCCCTCAGGTTGAAGATGGCCGTGGCCGTCAAATAGTTGACGATGATCCGGTATTTGGCATCGCTGGGCTCGGGGTCCACCTTCCGGTAGATGCCGGGATTGGGATCGGACAGCAGGCTGGACATGGCGAAGGGCTCGGCATAGGGAAAGTAGAAATAGCCCTCCTCCCCCAGCCGCAGGAAGTCGGGGTCTACCTCCCCATCATCGTTGGCATCGAGGCCCAGTCGATGCAGGTAGGTGGGCCGTCCCGGCATCAGCGTGTCACGTTCCAGCAGAACGTTGTCCCCGGTCTCCTTGTAGATCCTCACCCTGAGGCTGGACTGGATGATCTGCGGCTTGCGCAGGTCGTAGAAGTTCTTCAGTTCATACCACCAGCTGTAACCATTGTTGTCGTCCGGCGGCTGGGGGTTGCTGCGCTTGAGCACCGCCAGATTGGGGTTGGTGAAGGTCTGGGGATAGAAGGCGGTGGAGTCGGGATAGTACCGTACCCCGTAGTTGGGGTTGAACACTTTGACGGCCACCGCCAGGATATGGTTGCGGTCCAGGCTGTACCGGGTGCGCAAAATCCCGTTCCGCCGGTCGTCCAGCACATAGTCGTCCAGGTTGCTCTTGAGCCGGATGGGCATCAGCGACCCATAGAGGGTGTCCACCCGACTCGGATCGTAGCCGAAATCCCTCCAACTGTAGTCCAGTAGCCATGCGCTGATGGTCTGGCTGGTCTGGGTCTGGTCGTTGACAAAGACCATAAGATCTACAATGGAGTCGCCCTGGGCCAGGGGTATCTGGAAGAAGCGGTGCCGGATGTACTGGTAATCGGCTAGGGCGAAGCTGTCCTGCTGTCTTTGGCCGGAATAACTCTCGCTCTGGCTCTGGCCCTCGTCCTTGCTGGCCACCGCCGAGATCTCCAGCCCACCCAGCCGGACCACGCCCTTGACCCCGAACAGCCCCTTGTGCACTGTAGTCAGGCCGCCCACCAAGCTGGAGCCCTGGATGGAGAATTCGGTGTCGCCAGCCTCCAGACGCTCGATGACCTCGTCCTCCTTGCCCTCGTAGCGCAATCGCACCTTGCTCTTTTTGTTGATGTCGGCCTGGCTGTCGTGGTCGATGAGAACATGGACCCGGTCCCCGATCACCCCCTCCAGGTTTATCCTCTGCTCCTGTTTTATCTTCAGATCGAAATTGCTGCGGGCCCTCTCCAAGTCGGAGGTGCTCTTGCTGTTGGGATAATTGGTCTGCTCCCCGCCAATAGAGATCTTCTGGTAGCCGTTGATTTTGACCTGGGCCCCGGCGCCTAGCACCTTGTCCAGCCCGGGCAGGGCCACCGAGATATCCGGAATCAGTCCCTCTCCGGTGCGGGCCTCGGCCGGTTTGGAGAGAAAATCCTGATTGCGGGCGCGCCAGACATCATCCAGGCCCTGAGCCCTTTTCCTCTGCCAAAAGCCCTCGAGGCTCCAGTAGCGGATGTCGTATACCACTCCCTGGACCAGATCTCTCTCCATCAGGGCATCGATCTCAGGATAGTACTCCCGAAAGGTAGACCGGGCCGACAGATCCTTGGCCGCCACCGCCCCTGCCAGAGAATCCATGGCATTGTAGGGCTGGCCCTGGCCGGGAACGGCCCCGGCCAGAAGGACGATGGCCAAGGCCCCCCAGAACATCATGGCTCTCAGGCGGGCCATAGAACCTCTTTTACCCCAGGCATTTTCGAGACCAGAACCAGACATTCTCCACAATAGAGGATAATTGATAATTTCCACTGCGCCATTAGTTTACCATACCGGCCGGCAAGATGGCAATAGAAAAAACTTGATATTTTGCCTGATTATGGGTATCATTATCACTTTGAGATGAACATAGCCCAATAGTCTACTGATGACCCCAGTGCGCATCATCCACCGCTATATTCTGCGGGAGCATCTGGCCCCCTTTCTTCTCTCTCTGGCGGTCCTCACCTTCATCCTACTCATGGACCGCCTGTTCGAGCTCATCAACCTCTTCGTCAACAAGAAAGTACCTCTGGCCATAGTACTCCGCCTCTTCGGCCTGGGTTTGCCCAACATCCTCGCCCTCACCGTGCCCATGGCGGTGCTGGTGTCGGTGCTCATGACCTTCGGCCGCTTGACCCAGGACAACGAATTCACGGCGCTCCGCTCCAGCGGCCTCTCCTTCGGCAGCCTTCTGACCTATCCCCTTTTGGCCTCAGCCTTCCTCTGCCTGGGCATCTTCTGGTTCTCCGACCGCATACTGCCGGAAGCCAACCACGCCTTCAAGAACCTGCTGATGGACATCCATCAGGCCAAGCCGGCCATCCAGCTCCGCGAGAACACCTTCATCAACGACTTCCCCGGCTACCATATCCTCATCCGCCGGGTGGACGAGGCCCGTTCTCAATTAAGCGGCATAACCATCTATGAACAGGAGCCCGGGCGCAACCCCAGGACCATCATCGCTGAGAAAGGCCGCCTGGTCTCTCTGCCCGAAACCCAACTGCTGCGGCTGGAGCTGTCCCAGGGCGAGATCCACGAACTCGACCCCAGCGACCCCGGGCGCTATCATCGTCTGAGCTTCCGGCGGCATATCATCAATCTGCCCTTGAGCGACCGTATCCAGCACGAGTACCGGGAACACCGCAGCGACCGCGAGATGTCCATAGCCATGATGCGCCGCGCCATCGCCCAGGCCGACAGCCAGTCCGCCTCGCTCCGCCTGCAGTTGGGCGCGGGCCAGACCCTGCCGGCCTGGCAGCGGGAACAGTGGGAGAGCGAGATCCAGAACCATAGCCGCACTATCCGCAGCCTGGAGGTGGAGATCCAGAAGAAACTGGCCATCCCCGTGGCCTGTATCGTCTTCGTGCTGCTGGGCGCTCCGCTGGGGACCATCACCCGACGCGGCGGACTGGGCGTCAGCGCCGGGCTCTCCCTGGGGTTCTTTCTCCTCTACTGGGCCTGTCTCATAGGCGGCGAGGAATTGGCCGACCGCCAGTACCTCTCGCCGGTGTTGGCCATGTGGTCGGCCAACATCATGTTGGCCCTCTGCGGGCTGGGGCTCTGCATCCGTCAGCAATGGGAGATCAGCCTGCCCCGGCCAAAGATCCCTATGCTTAAGGGATGGTGATGCGCCTGCTGGATCGCTATTTGCTCTCGTCCTTCCTCCAGGCCCTGCTCTTCAGCCTGCTGGCCTTCGTCCTGATATTCGTCCTGGTCGATATCTTCGAGAAACTCGATTTCCTCATCGACCACAAGGTCACCCTGGGCCTGGCCGTACTCTACTATCTATATCAAATACCCTTCATCGTCGTCCTGGTGGCCCCGGTGGCCATGCTTCTGGCCAGCATGGCCGTCATCGGCAGCATGGCCAGGCACAATGAACTGATATCTATGAAGGCCGCCGGCATCCACCTCTACCGGATCTTCGCCCCCCTCTTCTGGCTGGGCCTGGCCGTCAGCCTGGCGGTGTTGACATTGGGCGAGGCGGTGATCCCGGCCACCAACCGCCTCAAGGGCGATCTAGAGAGAAGGCGTATCAGACAGGAGGTCCAGGCCGAGCCCTATATTCGGCACCGCTTCCTCTACGACGGAGCCCAGGGGCGACAGTTCTATATCAAGAGATTGGATGCCGCCCAGGGCCTGATGGACTCCGTCTCCATTATCCAACTGGACCGGAACTTCAACATCGTCCTCAGGCTCGACGCCCAGCAGGCGGTCTGGGACGGCCGGCAGTGGAGGCTGCAAAATGTCCTGCGGCGGCATTTCTACCCGGACGGCTCGGAACAGGCCGACAGCCTGGCCCAGATGGTGCTGGACAATTGCCCCGAGACCCCGGCCGACTTCGTGGAGCCTGTGCTCCGACCCGATGAAATGGGATTCTGGGAACTGAGACGGTATATAGACCGAGTACGCCGCTCGGGCGGCGATGTCCGCCGTCCCCTGGTGGATCTACATCTCAAATTATCCTTTCCCTTCGCCAACCTCATCATCCTCCTCTTCGGCCTGCCCCTGATGTCCCAAGCACGCCGCAGCGGCGCCGCCCTCACCTTCGCCCTCTCCATGCTCGTCTGCTTCGTCTTCTGGGGCATCCTACAGACCGGCCGGGCCTTCGGCCACGGCGGCCTGCTCTACCCCTTTATGGCTGCCTGGCTTCCCAACTTGGCCTTCGGCGCCGTAGGGGCCTATCTCCTCCATAGAGCCCCCAAATAACGGAACCAAGACATTCTGTCTGTACAGAGGCCAGAGCCATAGGGGCACCAGGCATACCGCGGCCCAGAGGCCTCCGGCCGGATCATTTTTAGATGGCCGAAGCCAGAGATCTAAGCCCGCCCCCCAGCCTGCTCCGAGCAATTCGAGTTAGGTTCGACAGGCTGGACCCGGCCTTCGCCCGAAATGGTGTGAGGGGGCGAATCTGTCGAAGAGACTGCCTGCCGCCACTGGTCCATGGTGTCCTGGGCCAGACTGCCGGAATTAAAAAACACCTGGACGAAGGCCGTCCCCCATGAGCCCGGGCTCATGGGGCATCGTTGTCATAACGATGCAAGGACGACCGACGTTCAGGTGTCTGCTGACTCGCCTCCTTTTATCTGCTGACCACAAGCCGGTGCGGGGACAGGCCCGCGGCTAAAACTCCAGCGAAAATTGGTCTTCTCTTGGCCCTAGGTTCCCATCTCCCAGGAGGCCAGATACTTCTTCTGTTCCTGCGTCAGGGTGTCGATACGCACTCCCATGGAGGCCAGTTTTATCTGGGCGATGCGCCGATCTATCTCGGCCGGTATGGCGTAGACCTTCTTCTGCATCCGCTGTCCGTTTTTGACCAGATATTCCGCGCCCAGCGATTGGTTGGCAAAACTCATATCCATGACCATGGCTGGATGTCCCTCGGCCGCCGCCAGGTTGATGAGCCGCCCCTCGCCCAGGATATGGATTCGGCGGCCGTCGCGCAGGGTGTACTCCTCCACATAGTCGCGGGTGGTCCTCACCGACTTGGCTATCTTCTTCAGACCGGCGATGTCCAGCTCCACATTGAAATGGCCGGAGTTGGCCACAATGGCTCCATCCTTCATGGCCCGGAAGTGCTCGGGGCGGATAACGTTGATGTCGCCGGTCACGGTGACGAAGATGTCGCCGATCCGGGCCGCCTGCGACATGGGCATCACCCGGAAACCGTCCATCACCGCCTCCAAGGCCTTGACCGGGTCCACCTCGGTCACCACCACATTGGCCCCCATGCCCCGTCCCCTCATGGCCAGCCCTCGGCCGCACCAGCCGTAGCCGGCCACCACTAGAGTGGCGCCAGCCATCAGGCAGTTGGTGGCCCGCAGGATGCCATCGATGGTGCTCTGTCCGGTGCCGTAGCGGTTGTCGAACATATATTTCGTCTGAGAGTCGTTGACGGCGATGATGGGATAGCCCAGGGCGCCGGCTCTCTCCATGCTCTTGAGCCGGATGACGCCGGTGGTGGTCTCCTCGGTGCCGCCGATCACATTCCTCAGGAGATCGCGGCGCTGGGTATGGAGCACGTTCACCAGATCGGCCCCGTCGTCCATGGTGAGGCCGGGCCTTTGGTCCAAGGCCTGGTTGATATGCCTATAGTACTGGGTGTGGTTCTCCCCCTTGATGGCAAAGGTCTGGATACCGTAGTCCCTGACCAGAGAGGCCGCCACCTCGTCCTGGGTGGACAGGGGGTTGGAGGCGCAGAGCCGGATCTCGGCCCCGCCGGCCTTGAGGGTGCGCATCAGGTTGGCCGTCTCTGAGGTGACATGGAGACAGGCCGATATCTTGACGCCTTTGAGCGGTCTCTCCTTTTCGAAGCGGGTGCGAATGGAGCGCAGCACCGGCATAAAGCTGTCGGCCCACTCGATGCGCGCCTTGCCCCTGGAGGCCAGTTTGATATCTCTGATGTCGTAGTTCATCAAAATCTTTCTCCCTATTCCCGTTTATTCTTTCCCGCTAGACTTCTCAATTTGGGGCCTTAGATCTATTTCTTCACGGCGGCCTTAAGTTTTGCCGCCATATCGGTCTTCTCCCAGGTGAAGCCCTCCTCCTCCCGACCGAAGTGTCCATAGGCAGCGGTCCGGCGATAGATGGGCCGCTTGAGTTTGAGCATGTCGATGATGCCGTGGGGTGTCAGGTCGAAGTGTTGGCGGATGGCCCGACACAGTTTGGCGTCGTCGACCTTGCCGGTGCCGTAGGTGTCTATGGAGATGGACACCGGCTCGGCCACCCCGATGGCATAGGCCAGTTGGATCTCACAGCGTTCGGCCAGTCCTGCGGCCACCACATTCTTGGCGATGTAGCGGGCGGCGTAGGCGGCCGACCGATCCACCTTGGTGGGGTCCTTGCCCGAGAAGCAGCCGCCGCCGTGGCGGCCTAGCCCGCCGTAGGTATCAACGATTATTTTGCGGCCGGTGAGTCCGGTGTCGCCCTGGGGTCCGCCGATGACGAAGCGTCCGGTGGGATTGACCAGGATCTTGGTCTTGTCGTCCATCAGTCTCCTGTCGATCACCCGGGCGATGACATGCTTGATGATATCCTTCTTCACCCTCTCTTCGGACACCTCGGGCTTGTGCTGGGCAGAGATGATGATGGTGTCTATCCGCTTGGGTCTCTCGCCGTCGTACTCCACCGTCACCTGGGATTTGCCGTCGGGCCGTAGGTAATCCAGGGCTCCAGTCTTGCGCACCTCGGTCAGCCGGCGGCAGAGTTTGTGGGCCATCATGATGGGCATGGGCATCAGCTCCGGGGTCTCGTTGCAGGCGAAGCCGAACATCATGCCCTGGTCGCCGGCGCCGCCGGTGTTCACCCCCAGGGCGATGTCCGAGGACTGCTCCTGGATGGCGGTGACCACCCCGCAGGTCTCGTAGTCCAGCCCGCTCTTGGCATCGGTGTAGCCGATCTCCTTTATGGTCTCCCGCACCAGCCCCGGGATATCGATATAGGCCGAGGTGGAGATCTCGCCGGCCACCATCACCAGCCCGGTGGTCACCAGGGTCTCGCAGGCCACCCGGCCGTTGGGGTCGTTGTCCAAAATGGCGTCCAGGATGGCGTCCGAGATCTGGTCGCACATCTTGTCCGGATGCCCCTCGGTCACCGACTCCGAGGTCAGAAGCCTTTTCTCGATCATGTCTGCTCCTTTATTTTATATTTTTACGAAAACCTATTTCTCAGATGACCGTTACCGATATCTACTACGGCAAAGACTTGTTCTATTGGGGATCAATAGATGTCCACCTCAGAGTCGTCCCCCACATTCAGCCGTGTCAGTTTGCCCCGGACGGTGGCGTTGTCCCCCAGCAGCGAGCCGTGGAGCAGGGCCCGCTCCACCAGGGTCTTGGCCCCGATGATGGAATTACTGACCACCGTCTGCTTTATATGGCTGCCGGCCGAGATGGAGACGTGCGGTCCGACGATGGAATGTTCGATCCTGGAGCTGGGATCTATGAAGACCGGAGGCACGATCACCGAGCCGGGGAAGGCCGGCGTCTCGAAGCCGCCCATCTCCAAGAGAATGCGGTTGGTCTCCAACAGGGTCTCCGGCTTGCCGCAGTCGTACCATCCCTCCACCTCGAAGGTCTCCATCTCCGTGCCCTGCTCCAACATCACCTGCAGGGCATCGGTCAACTGGTATTCGCCCTTGGTCCTCAACTTTCGGTGGTAGAGGGTCTCGATGGCTCTATAGAGCCCGGCCGTCTCCTGGATGAGGTAGATGCCCACTATGGCCAATTTGCTGGGGGGATGCTCCGGTTTCTCCACCAGACGGGTGATGCGCCTTCCGGCGACCTCGACCACACCGAAGCGGCGGGGGTCCTCGACCTCTTTGACGCCTATCAGACTGGTGGGCCTATTCAATATCGAACCGAAATCGGTCTTGAAAATAGTATCGCCCAGGATTATCAGGGCCGGGCTGGAGCCCACTACGGCTTTGGTCAGATAGATGGCATCGCCCAGTCCCTTGGCCTCGGTCTGCTCGAGGTAGCAGGTCTTGAATTTGTAATGGGCGTCCACATACTCTTTGATCAGCTCTCCCTTCTGTCCTACCACCATCACCACCTCATCGATAGGCAGGCCCTCCAATTGGGAGAGGATGTGTCCGATGATAGGTTTGCCGGCCAGCTCGATGAGGACCTTGGGGGTGCTGTGGGTGTGGGGCCGCAGACGGGTGCCGGCTCCGGCCACCGGTATTATCGCCTTCATTTCGCCCCCTTCAGAATATTCTTCAGTTTGATGATGGGGGGGATGGGCGTGGGGTCGGTCCGATTAAGCCAAGCCAGATAGTAGCTCGTCCAATCCCCCAGATGTATCAAATACAACATACGGGCCAGCCGCCCCTGGCCCTGGCCGCTGAGGTGGACAATGTCCCGGGGCCTGGTCCCCAGGATCTCGGCCACCGCCTGCGACCTCAACGCGATACGGCCATGGTCCTCCGGATCCCGCAACATCACCACCGACATGGAGCCGGCCGGGCCCTCGGCCAGCTCCCAGCCCACGATCTCGTTATGGCCGAGCTCGGGCTGAAGGGCATAGTAGCCGGGCTGTTTGGCGTTCTCGTTGATCTGGTTAGCCCAGCGCCTGGCGGCCGGCCCCAACCTGTCGGCCGAGGCATAGATTACGGGGATAGTGCCCTGCAGTCTTCGGGCGACCTGTTTGGCCGGATTGCTTTGCTCGGGAGCCTCCCAGTGGCACTGCGCCGCCAATCTCTCTACCGCCTCGATCGCCGCGGCAATCTGCCCCGGGTCTATCTGGTACATCCCCAGCCGGAAGAGGCCGTAGGCCAGAGAGAGAAACGAGTAGCCGAAGGCACAGCGCGGCGGCATTCCGCCAGGGATCTTCAGGAGCGGGACGCCGTCCTTTTGGCAGCGGCGCTCCAGCTCTCCCCCGGTGGAGATGGCCAGAATCCGGCATCCCCTCTCCCTGGCGCTGGCATAGGAGGACAAGGTCTCCTCGGTCTCGCCCGAATAACTGCTGGCCACCACCAGATCCTGGGGCCCGGCCCAGGGAGGCAGATCGTAATTTCTATGGACGATGACCGGCAGATTCAATCCCTCAGGAGACCACGAGGCTAAGACATCTCCGGCTATGGCCGACCCTCCCATGCCGCAGACGATAAGGCTGCGACATGGACCTCTCCACGGCTCGGCCTCGAAACCGGAGCCGATCTCCACCGCCCGTCGGCATTGCTCGGGAAAACCTGCCAACAGGGCGCCCATGTCGGAACGATCCCAGCCCAGCCTATGGTTATTGCTTAGATCCGAAAAGATGTCATCCATATGTCTTCAAAGCCGCGGCCATCGGCCCTAGAGCCACTCTAAGCCCTATTCGACAATAGTGACCCGGTCCCCCTCCTTGCGATACTTACGATGGCAGAGGCTGCATCCCGACTGATCGGATTGCTCGAAGTTCAGCCGGCCTCCGCACTGGCACATCCAGCCTATTATCCGGGCCGGCACTCCGGCCACCACCGCAGAGTCCGGCACATCCCTGCGCACCAATGAGCCGGCGGCCACAAAGGCGTGGCTGCCGATGGTGATGCCGCAGACGATGGTGCAGTTGGCCCCCAGGCTGGCCCCTCTCTTCACCAAAGTGGGTATCCACTTGCCTCCTTTGGGGAAGGCGGCCCGGGGGTTCATATCGTTGGTGAAGACCATGGAGGGGCCGCAGAAGACGTCGTCCTCCAGGGTCACCAGATCGTAGACCGAGACATTGTTCTGGATCTTGCAGTTGTTGCCGATGGACACCCGGCTGCCCACGTAGACGTTCTGCCCCAGAGAACAGCCCCGACCGATCTTGGCCCCCTGGGAGATATGGCAGAAGTGCCAGATCTTGGTGCCCGGTCCGATCTCCACCGGCTCGTCGATGAAGGAACTGGGGTGCACGAAATAGTCGGCCATCTTGCTCCTCTTATTATCTTTGATATTCAGTGACGATATCTATAACGGCCGCGGCCACATCCTCGACGTCGTCGTCGCTCAACCTGGTGTAGAGCGGCAAGGTCACCTCGCTCTCCGAGATCCTCTCGGCTATGGGGAAGTCCCCGGGCCGATATCCTAGGGTGCGATAGTAGGCGAAGAGATGGACCGGCTGGTAGTGGACGTTGGCGGTGATCTTCCTCTTGCCCAGTTCGGCCAGGAAGCGGTCGCGGTCTATGGACAGCCGGGAGAAATCCAGCAAAACCGGGAAGAGATGCCAGGCATGTCTTACATCCTCGGCCTCCTGGGGCAAACGGACAGCCCCAAGCCCCCCCAGCCGCCGGCGGTAGAGATCCACAATCTGCCGCCTTCGGGATAGCATGGCCTCGGCCCGTCTCAGTTGGTGCAGCCCGATGGCCGCCTGGATATCGGTAAGGTTGAATTTGTAGCCCGGGGCCACAATATCGTATCTCCACTTCCCTCCGGGGGCGAACCTCTGCCAGGCGTCCTTGTCCATGCCATGGAGCGACAGGACCCGAAGCCTCTCCAACAATTCTTCATCGTCCGAGGACACCATGCCGCCCTCGCCGGCGGTGACGTTCTTGACGGCATGCAGGCTGAAGACCGTCAGACGGCTGAGGGTGCCTATGCGCCTCCCTCGGTACTCGGCCCCGATGGCGTGGGCCGCGTCCTCGATGACCTCCAGGCCTTTGTGCCGGGCGATTTCTTGGATCTCATCCATACGGCAGGGATGCCCGCCGAAATGGACCGGAATAATAGCCCGGGTCTTGGGGGTGACCGCGTCGGCTATTTTTTCGGGATCGATGTTGAAGTCGTCCTTCCGAATGTCGACCAAGACCGGTTTGGCACCGACATGCAGGATGACGTTGACGGTGGCGGCAAAGGTATAGGGGGTGGTGATCACCTCGCTGCCAGGACCTATCTCCAAGGCCTTCAGTCCTAAGAAGAGGCCGGCGGTGGCCGAGGACAGGGCCAGGCAGTGCCCGGCCCCGAGATACTTGGCAAATTCCTCTTCGAACCTTTTGGTCTTGGGGCCGGTGGTCAACCAACCTGAGCGCAGGGTATCCACCACCTCGTCGATCTCGGCCTGGGTGATGTCCGGCGGCGAGAATGGAAGCACCTCTGCTCGGGGTGGGCGGTTGGCCCTGGTGTCTTGGGATGGACGGCTCATATCTGGCTGGGACGGTAATTGGGCAGCCACGACTGCAGCGCGGCCACGATATCGCTATGGCGCCCGGCCTGCGCCGCTCTCTCCAGCCTGGCCAGCACCTTCTTCAGTTGGTTGGCTTGGAACCTCCTGGTCTTGGCCACGAAAATCTGAGCGTGCCGGGTGGCGCTCTCTCCCTCCTCGGCCGTCAGCAGTTCCTCGTACAGTTTCTCCCCGGGCCTGAGGCCTATGTACTCTATAGCAATGTCGACATCCGGCTCCAGGCCCGAAAGGGCTATCAGGTCCCGGGCCAGGTCCACGATCTTTACCGGCTGCCCCATATCCAAGACGAAGATCTCGCCGCCCCGGCCCATGGCGCCGGCCTGGATGACCAACTGCACGGCTTCGGGAATGGTCATGAAGTATCGCTCCACCTGGGGATGGGTGACGGTCACCGGCCCTCCGGCAGCGATCTGTTTTTTGAACAAGGGGACGACGCTCCCCCGGCTGCCCAGCACATTGCCGAAGCGGACGGTGATGAACTTGGTGCCGCCCCTGGCGGAGAGGGCGGTGATCACATCCTCGGCCATCCGTTTGCTGGCCCCCATAATGCTGGTGGGGTTGACCGCCTTATCCGTCGAGATGAAAACAAAACGCTCCACCCGGTGGTCCCGGGACAGCTCGGCGGCGGTCTTGGTGCCGAAGATATTGTTCTTGACCGCCTCGCTGGGGTTGGCCTCCATCAGGGGCACGTGTTTATGGGCGGCGGCATGGAACACCACCTGCGGCCGGTATCCCCGGAATATCTGCTCCAGGCGGTGGCGGTCGACGACATCCCCCACCACGGCGCGGATCGTCTGGGAGTGGCGCCCGGCCTTTAGCTCGCCCTCGATCTCATAGAGGCTGTTCTCCCCCTTGCCCAATAGGATCAACAGCTCTGGGCCGAACTCGGCAATCTGACGGCAGAGCTCGGCGCCGATGGAACCGCCGGCCCCGGTCACCAGTATCCGCCGGCCGGCCAAGTAGCCCGACACCTCCTCGATATTGATCTTGATGGGCGGGCGGCGCAACAGGTCTTCGACATCCACCTCTCGGATCTGCTTCAGGCTGACCTCGCCCTCGATGATGGCCTTGATGCCGGGGACTATTTTGAACTTGACCTTGGCCCGCCGGCACTGTTCCACTAGCTCCCGCACCACCTTGCCCGGGGCCGAGGGGATGGCAATGATGACCTCCTGGATGCCGTACTTATCGATGGCCGTCACTATCCTCTCCCGCCCGCCCAGAATAGGAAGGCCGTGGATGCGCCGCCTCTGCTTCTTGGGGTCGTCGTCGATAAACCCCAGCGGTTGGTAGCCGTATTCAGGATGGTCCAATAACTGCCTAGCCACCATCTCTCCGGCGTCGCCGGCGCCGATAATTAGTGCCTTCCGGCGCTCCAGGTGCCGATAGCGGGTTATGGTCCGATGCCTCTGCAACAGCCTCAGGGCCAACCTCAGCCCTCCGATCAGAGTCACCGTCCCCAGCCATTCGGCCACCATCACGCTCAGGGGATAGCCCTCCAGCCAGGCCAGCGGCAGCCCCCAGGCCGAGTAATCTAGCCGCCGCGCCAGGAAGGCCGAGGCGGCCATCAGCAACGTCCCCAGGCTGACCGCTTTGAGGATGGACAGCAGGTCGCTGACCCCGATATAGCGCCAGACGCCGCGGTAGAGCCCGAAGAGCAAGAGCAGGCCCAAACGCAGCAAAGTGACGAAGACGGCTATCTGCCAGTAATAGGGCCTATAGACCTCGGGGATTACCCACTCGAAGCGCATCGAGAAGGCCAGCCACAGGGCCAAATTGACTAACAGGGCGTCGGCGGCCAAAAGGATCCAGCGTCTCTTTTCAAACCTCTCCATCGGCTATTCCCGGCGGCGGATGAATACCAAATAATGGGTCAACAGAAAAGGCAATTTCGACAGAAAGTGGCATAGCGTCCAGCTATACGGGGCCAGCCGTCTGGCCAGCGGCGGCGCCAGGGTGGTCCTTGTGAACTGGAATTGACAGCCCGGAAAGAGAGAGACCACCTCCCGGCGTTTTAGCCCACGGACATCGGGATTGCGCGGGTTGTCCACCCTCAGATCGTACCAGATGATCAAGCCCCGGCAGGCCAGCACCCGCAACATCTCCCCGGCTATCCCTCTTCTCATCTCCCCATCCAGGATGGAACTGAAGACAGTGCTCTGCAGTACGATATGGTAATGCTCGTCAGGAGCCTCCAGCTGCGAGGCATCGCCTGTCTCCACCGCGATGTGGGGACAGAGCCTCTTGGCCCTCTCCACCCGCTGCGGCAGAAGATCCACGCCGCGGAGGTTCTCCGGCCGGGCTCCGAATTCGACGAACCTCCTCAGCCACCAACCGTCGCCGCAGCCTACCTCGAGGATCCTCTTATCATCGAGATGGCTGTATCCCGCCCGCCGCAGCATCGCCAACAACAGACGATCCCGCTGTTGCACCAGAAAAAGGTTTCCGGGGTCGAACAGGGTGTAGCGATCGTCGCGTTTATTATCCCGCTTGCTGTATCTCTGGGCTATACGTTCGGCTTCGGATGACATCAAAAGGCTCCCCGTCCGGAGACCAGTTCGAAGAGGGTGCGGTAGATTATCCAAAGATCCATGGCCAGGCGGCGATGTCTGATGTAATAGATGTCCAAGCGGATCTTGGTATCCATCGAGAGATCGTCGCGGCCGTTGACCTGAGAGAATCCGGTCACCCCGGGCAACACCTGAAGCACCTGCCGCTGCCAGGGCGTGTAGGT
>FWPV01004778.1_pt1 | contig 27968 bp, 21 predicted proteins | sample 2228371 | NCBI WGS metagenome assembly FWPV01 (sample SAMEA103939776, study PRJEB20133) | metagenome
CAGTAATGATAATCTTACCGAAGTCATCAGCAATAAGGTCAGATAGCTTCAATGAAGCTTTCGGACCAGGATTAACATTTATCAGACCAGCAGCAGTAAGTTTAACCCAGTAACCATAACCAGGAACGAGGTCATTTGCATTCTGATAACCGCTTCCGGGAATGTAGCCATAGACGAAACCACTGATAAGATTCGGAGGAGTAGTAGTAAGAGCAGCAGTAGGAGCAGTGAACTCATAACCACCGATAAGATTCCAGCCAGCAGCGGCATTAAGAGGATCGTGAGCAACGATATTGATACCGCCGGCAGGCCATTCATCGCCGGTGTTGTAAGTATTGGCACCGATATGTTTCATCCAGTAGCCGATTCCAGGTTGAACAGTAGTAACAGGTTGATAACCGCCCTGATATCTGAAAACACTTGCAGAAGGATCTCTGCCAGACCACCAGGTATTAACATTCTGGTCAACAGGATGTTCACCCGGAACAGATACAAGGTTCCAACCATTGGATACATTTACTGAGAGTTGGAAAGTATTAGCAGCAGCTACATGAACCGCTCTCATCATCCACGCTCTTTCAAATGTTATTACCAATGGGGACCACAAAGTTGTATCTGTATAAAGTTCATAATAGCTTCTGCCCGGAGTAAATCCTGTATTATGAACTGCACCGGGATATTGAACTCCAAGAGGAGCTTTAACGGTAATCCAGTAATCAGAACCACTTGCGATAGTCGGTGCATCATTACCGAACGGGAAGAAGATATAATCACCGGCACCAGCAAAATAATCGCCAGCGGTATATACCTGTGTATAGAGAACTGCACCAGGAGCACCGGCTGAATCTCCGGCAGCACGAACCTGTATCTCAAAGTTACCACTGTCTGCTGCTTCAGTTCGAACAATGAAATCTACGCCTGCTAATTTAATATCAGAAGCAGCAGTGAATCTTACACCAGCTTTCATTCTGATTGTAGTTGAATTCCAACCAACCCATGAGTCAACTATATTATCACCTCTGTCATAGATTGTTCGTGCATAGTCATCAGGATATACTCGCATTCTGAAATCACGGGAATTATTATCCGGTACTTCATCACCTGTAGCAACAACACTACCGGTGGTAAAGAATGTACCGGTTGCACTTGGGGTATAGGTCAAAGTAGCAGTATCAACAATGCCTGAAGCTATTGTTGGTCCGCTATACGGAGTTTGTGCTACACCACTTACATTCCAGTTAAGGTTATATGAAGAAGAATTAGTTCCGAGATTCTTTACAACACCTTTAATTTGGACATTATTTAGTTCTAAAGGTATGTTACTGGATTCAAGAACAGATGTGTAATTGCTATTTGAGGAACGAACACCGAAATTACTGGTTTCGAGTTTAGCAATTGGTTTCGCATCAGATAAATTCTCTGAATTGATTGAAATTCTGTAATCTTCAAATTTTTCACCGCTTCTTGGTATTGGTAATCCGGTTGATTGATAGAAGTCTTGCAGTGCAAGATCAACCGCCGGTACATACTTAACAGGTCCCTGAACATCATCAATGTATAGATATAATCGATTCAAACCTCTGTTCACAAATGCTATGTAAACATTCTGACCAGTAAAAGCTGATAAGTCGTATGCTCTTCTGATCCAGCTTGTACTGCTCTGTACTACTGAATCAAGTGTTGTCCAGCTTGCATTAGGATCTGCAGTTGTTCCAACTTTTATTACAAGTACTTCCGGCCATGTAGATGATCCAATGCTTGAATAAAAGATAAGACTATCACCAGCATTGACAACTACCTTAGGTGAAATCAGCCAATCGTCATTTCTTAGTGTAGATGACTCATAGTAGGAAGCAGCTGAAGCAGGAGCAGAGTTAAATTTTGCAGTACTTCTGAACCAGTTTTGTGCTCCACCATCATTATTAATAGCAATCCAGCCATCAGGTGGGAAAGTTGTGCCACTGAAATCTTCGAATAAGGTACCTGCTGGTAATGCATTTCCTGTTAACGGAACTACTGCAGGAGAACCGGGTGCATTGTGTACTATCTGAAGATTAGCACTCTTACTACCTGCACTTGTTGGTGCAAAGTTTACAGTAATCTGAGTGCTTTCACCAGTATTTAGATTAATTGGATATGTAATGCTACCCAAACTAAACTGATCTGCATCAGCACCGGTTAATGTTATTCCGCCACTGTTAATAGTTAATGTACCACTACCAGTATTCGTGATTGTAAAGTTTGCAGATACACTGTTACCGGCTATTACTGTTCCAAAATTTTTGAAAGTTGGAGAAATTACAAAAACTGGAGTTGTAGGAATTTCTTCAATAGTTATATCATCCAATCCAGTTCCATATGCAGCTAATGTACCGTTACTTACATCTCTCCATCTGAAATCAACGGTTTGATTTGCATACGCATTCAAATTTACTACAACTTCACTATATTCTGACTGCGGTGAAGATGCTGATAGAAATTCAAGGACTGTCCAACTTATTCCACCATCTGTAGAAATTTCAAAGTAGGTAGTATCCTGATTAATAATTTCTGGCCCGTCTGATACAGTTTCATCATTACCGCTCAATGGTCGTGCAGAAATATCATTATCTTTCCACCAGAACTTTATTCTATGGGGATTTGCAGGCAACTGAACCGGTGGGGTTTGAAGATTTGCAGTTCCAGCAGGGGTATATGATACTCTTGCGCCTTTTGAACCATTATTACCACCAGTAGTTGTCTGAGTCCATAATTTACTGCCATAGTTCTGCCATCCGGTTGGTGGAAATGTTCCTTCAAAGTCCTGCACATAAGGGAAGGAAGTTATCGGTGCAGCCAAAGTTGTAGCGCTTGCTGTAACACCAGGTGAATAATTAGAACCATTATAAGAGAATAATTTATAATAATAAGTTGTTGAACTGGTTAAACCTGTGTGCTGTACAGGAGAGCTTGTTCCAATTGAAAGAACTGTACCGCCGGCAAGACTTCCACCAACGGTAGGAGTTCCTGTTGGTATAGTAAAGGTACCTGTCAGGTTCCATACGACAACAACATTATTATTACTTGCATTTGGAGTAAATGCAACATTTATCTGCTGATAAGTGATTGCTGTTGCAGTAACACCTGTAGGATCATCAACTGTAGGAGGAACATAAGTGTATTCATCTGCACCAATATCTGGTGTTGTTGCATTTCTTGTCTGACCATCAAAATCGTTTGTTACCGCTGCAATGAATACAGCTTTTGCATCAACATTATTGAATGCAGGATTGATATGAAGATCAGTATCAGAAACAAATTTAGGATCAAGATCAATACTATTTGCATCCTGTCCTGTTGCTGTCTGCCAATCTGCTAATGTAGTTTTATTTGTACCCAAGTAACCTAAAACACCTTCAGCACCGGATGCAAAGTAATCATTGTTGTTAATATTGGTAAATGCAGTATTAGCAGCGACTGAATAAATTGCATAAGCAGTTGCAACGCCAGTTGTATTATCGAGTGAATTTGCAAATATATTGTTTCTTATATCCAAGTCTGTAGCTGTTGAAACAATATAAATTGCAGCACTCTTATCTGCAGTTGCAAGACTACGGCTAATATTGCCAGATAAGTTAACACTGTTATAATAAATCTTTAAACCACCTGTGGTTCCGAGAACTCTGATTCCTACTATTGCATCACTAGAGAAATCTGACCAACCGTCTCCTTTAATATTGCTTAGCATATTATTGGCAATAGTAAGATTACTTGTAGCTGAACCAGTATTAATATCTATACCTTTACCACCGTAACCAACGGTACCGGTATAGACAATGCCTGTAATTAAGTTCCTGGAAATTGTTGAGTTTATGGTTGAAGTAAATATATATAAACCTCTCGGATTAGTCCCAACCTTCACATTTTTAATTGTATTTTCGGAGAAGTTTAATCCATCAACATATGATAATACAACCCCAACATTACCAATAGACAGTGAATCTAAATCACTACCGAAAATATTTTTAGTTACCGAACCATTGTTGGTATTTCCGGTACTGACTCCAACAAATTGCATCCCTGTATATGTTTTCAGGAATTCATTGTTCTGAATTGTTGTATTGTCATAATCTCCGCCGCTAAAGTTGAGTACAACACCCCAGCTCGCTGCGGCATTAGAACCACCTTTAATAACGCAGTTCTTAACTGTATTAAACTGAGCGCCCTTTATACCATTGTTAAATATTCCTACTACATAATGGTTTTCAGCAGTGCTGGTATTCTCAATGGTTAAACTTCTGTCAGAACCACCAGAATTTGATCCATCAATTACAAAGTAGTCAACACCATAACTAACGAAAATACCGGTTGAGGAAGTACCGCTAATAGTAGCAGTAACACCAGTATTTGGTTTAAGAGTTACTACCTTTGTAGAAGAAGGAAGATTTTCATTAGTAATGTCGACAATAAGCGGGTAAGTTTCACCTACTGAATAATTAGCATCAGTTAGTAAGAAGTTAACATTTCCGGCGACACCTCTTAAGTTCAAATCGGCAATTGCAGCTGTGATTGTAGCATAAACACCTTCAACTCCTTCTGGGAATGCTAACTCAGGATTTTCAGATTTTTTAATATAAAGATCACCTGTATACTGCATTCCGTTTTCCATAGGTATCCAGGTAACTTCCTCAACTTCTCTCATCTGGTAAGAACCACTGTTAAGATCACCATATATAACTGGATTATCCGCTCTGTTATCATCTTTTGATTCACTAACAGGATTAGCAACCCAAATTTCTTTCATTACCTTTCGGGTTACTTTTTCAAAATAGATATTTCGACCGGTTATCTGATTAAACATTGAAGTACCGACTGTATAATTACCTGCAAGTGATGCCTGTGTTATCAGATAACCATAAGGATTTGTTGGTGGAGTTGCTGCAGCAGGTGGATTTGCTGTAAATCCTCCGGCACCGGCAGACGGAAGCGCACCAACATTCGGTGTAGTTTCATTATCCTGAGCAACTACATAATAGAAAACAGTATCCCCTGTGGTAACACCAGCTCCAAATGAAAACTGATAGTTACTTCCACTTAAATAAGTTGCAGTTGCTGAAGTCCAACTTCCACCTGAATTAATTTTCCAGTATAAAACCGGCAGCCCAATTCCTGAGGTTGGAACACCACTCGGGTCAGTAATTGAGGCAACCAGAGTTCTTGCAGAAGTTGAACTAGTGTTTAATAATGGACTGTATGAAATCAGAGGAGGGCTTAGATCTAAAGGAGTTCCTGTAAATTCATCAGCTCCAACATCCGGCGTGGTTGCATTTCTGGTATTACCATCAAAGTCATCGGTAATTGCAACCGGAGATGTAACCGGAACACCACCTGATTCAAGTTGAGTTGCAACAGATGGATTAATGTGTAAATTATATGGTGCGGTCGCTACATTAACAAATGGTGGATTTTCCGAAAATGAATTTGCATCTCTCGGAGAAACCCTGGTTTTAAAGTCAGCAATTGTCTGATCTGAATTAGTTCCATCATAATAGATTAAATTTGTAGTTGATGGTGTACCAGCATAAAAGTCGTTTGCATTGGAAGTACTTGCATAAGTTGTTAATGTTGTCGTGCTTCTTCTGTATGCAACTGTAAATCCGCTTCCATTAGCAGTAGAAGTATTGACCACTACATTGTTTCTTAAATCAACAGTAGGTGTAGTAGAAGCATAAATTCCGGAAGAACCGAAATTTGTTCCAGAACTTGATGCATTCAGATAAATCGTGTTGTAGTAGAGACCAATAGAAGTTCCACCAGAAACATACATTCCTGCTAATCCTGTTGTAGAACCGCTCGTCGGAGTCTTTAAATCAGAAACAAAATTGTTATAAACATAATTTGATGTTCCTGTGGTAATATAGAAACCGTATAATGTAGCAGATGTATTATTAACTGTCAGGTTATAAACCTGGTTTTTATAGCAATTTGTGGTTCCAGTACCAGCATCATAAATGCCGTAAATAGTAGAACCAGATGTAGTCAAATTATATACATTGTTATTATAAACAGTAGGATTTGTACCAGTGAAATACAAACCATAAACTGTTCCACCAGCAGTTATATCGAATACATTATTATTATAAACCTGGTTCGAGGTTGTAGATAATACATAAATACCATAAGTAGAACCACTTCCACCAGTGAAGTTTGAAACAGTATTATTATTACATACTCTGTTCTGGCCTGTAGCAGTATTTGTATAAATTCCATAAAGAGAAGAAGTGCCAGTAACTGTTATGTTGGAAAAAGTATTATTTGAGATTGTTTCTGTTCCACTTGTGGGAGAACCAAAGTTGTAATAACAATAGAAGGTGCTACTTGCACCTGTTCTGTTTATAGAACCACTGATTGTATTGTTTGAAATAGATTTGTTCGGAGTTGCGTTAGATGCATAAATAAGATATACTGTACCCGTAGAAGAAAGTGTACCGGCAGCGAATGTATTGTTATCAAATGTTTCACTGGTTACAGTGTTTCCATTGTAAATATACTGAGTTGCAGAAGTAGCAGAATTATTGGCAAGATTAAATGAGTTATTACTTCCTATAACATTTCCTGTAACACCACTTGAATAAAATATTCCATACAGAGTTGAGCCATGAGTTGCACTGGTAATTGTATTATAAGCAACAGAGGGGTTATTAACATAAATGAAATATACACCGTATGTCGTTGTAGCACTTCCACCACCAAAATTGGTAATAGTATTACCTGCACCAGACTGTCCAATTGTAACATCACTATCAGAAAATCCGGTTGCCGAAGAACCTCTTACATAAATGCCAGAGTGAACATTAGTAATAGTGTTACCAATAATAGTAATATTAGAATTTATACCAGATGTAGCGGTAACCGTTACTCCAGTTGCGGACGAGGTGGAGGTGGTACCATTGCCAATATATATACCTATTACATATCCACTTGATCCTACCCCCATATAGTAGACAAGCAGAAAAGCAACTATATTTATAAACAAAAATATAGGAGTTAAAATGGCAGAAAAAAGAAGGAGTTACGATAAAGAGTTCAAAATCTCGGCAGTAAAAATGATTTTGGAAGAAGGGATCAGTACAGCCGAAGTATCGAGGGATCTGGGGGTAAACAAAAATTCACTTTACAAATGGAAAAGGGAATACCTTTCAGATCAGCAACAGGCATTTCCGGGAAAAGGAAGAATGAAGCCGGAAGAAGAAGAGATAAGTAAGCTTAGAAAGCAGGTAAAGAGGTTGGAGATGGAGCGTGACATTTTAAAAAAAGCCATCGGATACTTCACAAAGCACCAGGAGTAAAGTATATGTTCATAAGAGAGCAGAGAAAACAATACGGAATAAAATTGCTATGTGAAGTGCTGTCAGTAAGTGCATCGGGATATCATAAATGGCTGAGGAGAAAAGTAAGCCACAGAGCAATGGAAAATCAGAGATTGCTTGAAATAATCAGATTGTATTACAACAGGAGCAGAGGGACCTATGGACTTCCGAGAATATATGCAGAATTGAGAAAACAAGGACTTAAAGTAAATAAAAAGCGAATAGCAAGGTTGATGAGAGTCAATAATATCAAGGCAAAAACAAAGCGGAAGTTCAGAGTAACAACCATTGAAAATACAAAAGCAAAGGCGAGCGAAAATATTTTGAATAAAAATTTCACATCGGAAAGAGAAAATCATATATGGACAAGTGACATAACATATCTGTGGACACAGGAAGGGTGGTTATACCTGGCAGTAGTAATGGATGTTTACTCAAGAAAGATTGTTGGCTGGTCATTGAGTATCAACTTGTCAGCAGAATTAGTTTTGAAAGCTCTAAAGATGGCTTTGCTGCACAGAAATCCGCCTGAAGGAATAATCTTTCACTCAGACAGAGGCAGCCAGTATACAAGCATCCAGCTAAGGCAATTACTCAAGAGCTATAAGATAACTCAATCAATGAGTTCCACCGGCAACTGTTATGATAATGCCATAACCGAATCATTTTTCCATACGCTTAAAACAGAATTGGTTTACTGGAACAACTACAAAACGAGAGAAGAAGCAAAGAAAAGTATTTTTGAATACATAGAAGTATTCTATAACAGACAGAGATTACATTCAGCTATTGGTTATTTATCACCAGTAGAATATGAAGAGAAAAACAGGAATGAATTAATTGAAAAAGTTGCTTAACTTACTGTACACTTTTTAGGGGTAAGATCAACTGGTACCTTTGGTCATTGTAATATTGCAATTCTGGATTGTAACATACTGACATCCATCCGCTCCACTGGGTTTGTGGGTTAGATACCCATACTCAATTCCCTGATCTGTAGCAGTTACATCAATACCATTAAATGTGATGTAATCTGTACCTTCTAATCTGATTACTGCATCTCCAGCACCACCAAGCGCAGTAGTGCTTAAAGTACCGGCATCTGTTCTTGTGATAACCGGATTTGCACCTGCACCGCTTTTTTGAAATACTATTGGATCAGATGATGTACCAGTTGCAGTTATAGTAAGACCTGCGGTAATGCTTTCTGTATAACCTGCTGCTACATTAAATGTTACGCCTCCGGAACCAACACCTTGCGTGTTTAGATTAGTTATTGCAGCAGCGATTGTGGCATAATCACCCGGTATTGTTTTAACACCAGACAACTGTGCATATGAACTGCCCGTAGTTATAAACAATACAAAAAGCAGGGCGATAAAAATTTTACTAATGAGTTTTTTACTCATATCGCTCTCCTAAAATTTTATTTATAAATAAATAATTACTTAAATACCAGAACAAAAAAATGAAAAGAACTAAGGGGGGGAGCAATAGTAATTACAGTTATACTACATTGAATACCTCCGTGATTTGGTTGGTGATTGGATTGATTGTAGTTCTCTAATAAATTCAGAAAGAATTTATCATAATAGATATAGAAAAGATTATAGTAGAAAAAGATCATAAGCACCTAAAAATCTGCCCTCGAAAAAGTTTTGAGTATTGTTAACTTCCCTCGATTAACATTAACTCTTAGCGGTGCAAATCGTAGATCGAATTCTCATAAAAATAATTTATAGCATAGCTGAAGTATTGTCGCAAAGACAGGGGGGGAGACTAACCGTGCTGAATTCAGAATTGTCTTTGCTTGCAGGAGCGAAATTAGAAGTTTAAATTACATTTGTCAAGAAAATTAAAGTTAATTTTTACTTGTCTCTTTACTAAATAACTTTAACCTGAACTTTGTAAGTCTTTTATTTTCAGAAATCTAGCTTTGAAAAAAAATTTCTTAAAAAAATAAAAAATTTTTAATGTGATTTTTAAAAATCTTTCAAAAAGTAAATGTTCTTCGAAAAAATTGTAAAAAATTTTTAAAGGCAGGAATATTAAAAGCAATATGTTAACAAGTATCGAACGATTTTAATAGGTGGATTATAATTTTCTCTCACCTGATAAATAATATATCAGGTGAGAGTTTAACAAGTTTATTTGAGGAAAGTCATTTTCTTTGTCTGTATAATTTCTCCGGTTCTAAATTGATAATAGTAAACTCCGCTTGAAAGAATTGAGGAAGGTTTAAATTCAACTTCGTATTTTCCCGCATCACGGTATTCATCTACAAGAGTGGCGACTTCATTACCGAGTATGTCATAAACTTTAAGCGTTTGCCAACCATTTACTGGTGATTGCCAACTTATAATTGTACTCGGGTTAAACGGATTCGGATAATTCTGTAATAGTTCGTACTGAGTTACCGGCGAAACAACAACCTCTATTTCATTGCTGTATTCAAACTGTCCGTTAAAATCAATTTGCTTAAGTCTGTAGGTATATTCACCGGCTTCTAAATTTTTATCAAGAAAAGAATAAAATTTTCTCTGGGTAGTTGTACCAAATCCTTTAACAAATCCAATCGTATTGTATTCGCCTGATGAACTCTTTCTTTCAATTTCGAAGCCGTGATTATTAATTTCTGTTTCAGTTGTCCATTGTAGTTCAACATCACCATTGAGATTAACTGAAGCAGTGAATGACGAAAGCTCAACCGGTAAAATAAAGTTGTTATATTTGAAAGCCGCTGCATCAGCTGATGCCTGCAAATCTGCCAGGTTAGTTCCAACAACTACTGCAAAAGCTACTTCTAGGGTGCTACCAGGTCCAAAAGTGTACGGACCACTTCCGAGAAATGAACGGAAGTCGCCCAGTCTTGTGCTTGAAGTACTATCATAAATATTGTTTATTAAAAGATAAATTTCGTTTCGGATAGTAGTTGTGGTTCCTGGAAAGATATCAGTTACTGTTCCACCTGTTAATCCGCTTAATGCAACAAATCCATAATAATTAGGATCCTGAGTACCTTGCAACCATTGATAAACAAGATTTCTGGATAAATCCATACCTCTCCTGTTGTTTAAGTATGCTGTAGCACCAACATCCCAATCAGAAAAAATTCCTACTATGAAGTTTGTATAAGTGTTTGATGAATTGTTCGTAAGTTGATAAGTCAGTATAACAAATTTATCACTTGTATTTGAATAAGATTTTAATTTAATCGAAACATTGTAGGGAACTGGTGCTAAACCATCATTCATTGTTACTTCAGTTATCTGGTTAAAGTTCGGATCAGAACTAAAAGGAGTGAAAGGAATTGTGTTTTGTAAATCGGCAATAATTGGTGTTTGTGGTGTTCCCTGAACAAAACTACCAACCATTCCATTTACACCTCTGATGTTATCGCCGAAAATTAATCCGGCCGTAAACATTGCATCAGGTGAAGATCCAAAGACAACCCCGTTTCCCTGTGTGGCATCAAAATTATGCCCAATGTAACCATTGTTGAATAAGCTGACCTTAAGAGGTCCGGTATCGTGATTAACAAATGTTTGGGAAAAGGTAAACGAAGAAATCAACAGGAGAAAGACTATTGACTTTTTCATATAAACCTCTCTGTTTAGTTAATGATGATAATTATTTTAGAACAATCTGATGCTTTATCTTTACGATATTTCAGAGTCTGTTACTCTAAAAAATTCTAAAGAGAGAAGATTTACCTTAAATCTATTTGCCCTCACAGCGTAAAATTAAAACATTCATATTGTTTTGTCAATTTACTTTGAAGAATTTGTTTTCTTATGATATTGATGAATTAAGATTGCCGCAATTACTGATTTCATTTTTGAAATTTTGTTGAAATTTCAAACAAAATGAGTGGCATAATTATTATAGAAACATTATCTGGTGGGTTATAATAATTTCTTCAGCAATAGGGTTTTCATAACTTTTAATATATTTGAATTCAAGCATTCATAAAGTCATTACTGATTCTTTTTAGCTGTGAGGGAAAATTAATATGAAAAAAATAATTTTTATTTTTTGTCTGGTTTTTTATCTGTCAAATATTTCTGCTCAGGATAATTTCAAACATTGGGGACATAAAATCGGTATCAGAACCAACCTGCTTTTTCCACAAAATGAATTTACAAATTTTGGAATTTTTGGAAATGATGATCTTTCATTCAAGTGGTTTAAATTTTCAAATTTGTTTCAGACATATTATGGTTATGAAATTTCAGAAACAAATGAACTCCATTTGAATATTGGTCACGGATTTTATTCTGGAAGAGCTTATGACAAATCTAAAGATGTTATCAATGGATCTTTTGAATCATCACTTACACCAATTGATTTAAGATTAAGAATTGTACCCGCCAATAAACCAAACTGGAATCCATATTTTTATCTTGGTATTGGATTGATGTACTATGAAGTTAAAAAAAGTCCTGATATTCCAAGTCCTGTAAAACCTAAGCTGAAAGGTTGGACAGGTATTTATCCATTTGGTGTCGGTGCTGAATTCATATTGTCAGAAAAATTTATTTATGACATTTCATTTGGTGGAGCCCTTTCGTCTTCATTGGATTTAGATGGCTATTGGGGTGAAAATAATTTTCTCTGGGACGGATACTTTAATATTTCAATCGGTGTTAGTTGGCGTGATGAAACCTGTCAATCAGATCGTGATGATGATGGACTGACAAAATGTGAAGAGCTTGAGCTTGGTACAAATATTAAAAATCCTGATTCAGATTCAGACAGAATTTCTGATGGCGATGAAGTTAAAATTTATAAAACAAATCCATTGAGTCCGGATACCGACAGTGATGGCATTTCTGATTATGATGAATTATTCGTCTATAAAACAAATCCAGTTTCAACAGATTCAGATTTTGACAAAATTGATGATAGAGCCGAAATATTTGTTTATAAAACAGACCCAAATCGGGCTGATACCGATAGTGATGTACTAACTGATTATGATGAAATATTTATTCACAAAACAGATGCATTTATTCCTGATACAGATAATGATGGAATTTCTGATGGCGAAGAAATTCTCAATTACAAAACAGATCCATTAAACCCCGACACTGATGATGATGAATTAACGGATGGTGATGAAATTTTCAAATACAAAACTGCTCCAAAATTAATTGATTCTGACGGTGATACACTCAATGACTATCAAGAAATATTTATTTATAAAACTGACCCGAATTTGCTTGATACCGATGAAGGTGGAATTGATGATGGAACAGAGATAGCGAATGAAACCAATCCGCTCAATCCGAAAGATGATGTTAAGAAAGAAATTATTGAAGTTGGTGTTCCGATAATTCTTGAGGGAATTACTTTCGATAAAAATAAATCCACGATAAAACCCGAATCAGAACCGGCACTCTGGAACGCCTACACCACATTGAAAAATTACCCGCAGATGAAGGTTGAAATAAGCGGACATACAGATAATGTCGGTTCAAGAAAAAGTAATGTAGAGCTATCAATTCGTCGTGCAAATGCAGTTAAGGAATGGCTGGTTAAAAGAGGAATAGAGCCCGAAAGAATTCAAACAAAAGGTTACGGACCTGACAGACCAATCGTACCGAATGATTCGGAGGAAAACAAAAGAAAGAACAGAAGAATAGAATTTTTAAGGCTGCAGTAGTTATGTTTGTATGAGACATTTTTAAATCTATTATTATGAATATAACTTTTGATGAGAAACATCAATTAACCCAGGTGGCTTATTGTATAGAGCGGGGCAAAGTAAACTCATCAGCTAAGTTTCCTACTGATTTGATTGGTAGACCGGGAGTAGAAGAATTATTATCAGAATTACTTTCTCATAATATCTCACCAAAAAGAATTCTTGATGAAGCTCTTCTACCAGGAATGAACCGGGTCGGTGAAAAATTCCGTAATGGTAAAATTTTTATTCCCGATGTTTTGATATCAGCGAAAGCAATGAATGCAGCGATGGATATACTGAAACCTTACATTGTCAAAGGCGATTTACAACTGAAGGGTAAAGTTATTCTTGCAACTGTGAGAGGAGATTTACACAACATCGGTAAAAATCTTGTTCGGATGGTACTTGAAGGCGGTGGCTGGGAAGTCCTTGATCTGGGTATTGATGTTAGTTCTGATAAAATTATTTCTGCATTACAAAGTAACGATATTAAAGCAGTTGGCTTATCTGCCTTACTTACAACAACAATGCTTAATATGAAAGATATTGTCAGAGATATAAAAAATACTTTTCCGGAAATTTGCGTTGCTGTTGGCGGTGCACCTTTGAACCAGAAATTTGCTGATGAAATAAATGCCGATCTGTATTCACCCGATCCTCAGGGAATGCTTGATTATCTGAATAACAAATTCTGCCTGAATTGATAAAAGCCATAAATCAATATTTTTTCAGTTTCGAGGAACTGAATTTTAATGAAAAAAAACTGATTGGAATCTTCAAAGATTTCTCGGATCAGAATATTTCTCTTCTGAAAGAAACCTGGCAGAATCTTTATCCTTTTATTCAACAAAATACTCAACCTGTTGGTGGCTACAGATATTTTCGGGCAAATCAGATAACATTTCAAAAAAATATTTTATTAATTGATTTTACTAAGTTCAATTTAGGCCCTGTTATTTATCGTGATTTGAAGGATGTTTCTGAACTATTCGTTTTTGTTTGCACAATAGGAAATGCACTTGAAGAAAAGGTTAAAGAATTAGTATCAACCGGTGATACAATCTCCGCTTTTATTCTGGACAGAATAGCTTCTGAGCTTGTAGAATTAACAGCTGATTTGCTCGAAAATAAAATTCAAGCCGAACTAAAACCAATCAGTTTGAACTTAACAAAAAGATACAGTCCGGGTTACTGTGGATGGAAAGTTAATGAACAACAAAAACTATTTTCTCTTCTCCCTGAGAATTTTTGTGGAATTAAACTAACTGAAAGTTCGCTGATGCTACCAATTAAATCAATAAGTGGAATATATGGTTCGGGATATAATCTGGTCAGAAAAGATTATCATTGCGAAATTTGCGATGATGAATTTTGTTATCAAAGAAAAACTGATAAAGGAAAAATTTTATGAGTAGATTTATTGAGCGATTATCACAAAAGAAAATACTTGTTTCCGATGGTGCGTGGGGAACAGAATTCTTCAAACTTGGATTAAGACCAGGCGAATGCCCGGAGTTGTGGAATGAAACAAACCGTGATGCGGTTTTTAATGTTGCACAGAAATATATTGAAGCTGGAAGTGACATCATTTCAACAAATAGTTTTGGTGGCAGCTCAATCAAACTTTCTCATTATGGTCTAACTAATAAAGTTTATGAACTTAACAAACTCGCCGCAGAGATTTCCCGTGAAGCTGCAGGTGAAAAATTAGTTATGGGTTCTGTCGGTCCTTCTGGAAAGTTCCTTATGGCAGGGGATATTTCTTCAGAAGAAATGATTGATTCATTTACAAAGCAAATAGAAGGATTAATTGATGGTGGTGTTGATGCAATTCTGCTCGAAACATTCTATGATATTGAAGAAGCTGAATGTGCTGTAAAGGCTGCAAGAAATTTTGAAGATGTTGCTCTGATATGTTCTTTTACTTACGACAGAACTTCATCCGGAGAATACAGAACTATGATGGGTGCAACACCAAAGGATGCGCTTCAGGCAATGATTACCCTTGGTGTTGATATCATAGGAGTTAATTGTGGTGGTGGTTATAATATTATGCTTGATCTTGTTAAAGAGTTGAGAGATTTCTCACATAATATTCCTATTCTCGTTCAGCCGAATGCAGGATTGCCTGAAACAATTGATGGCAAAATTTTTTACTCGGAATCGCCTGAAGTTATCTCGAATCTGATTCGGGGTTATCTTAATGCCGGAATTAACATAATTGGTGGTTGTTGTGGCACCACACCAGAGCATATTAAAATGATCAGAAAAGTTACAGATGATTTTCTTTCCAGTCAGTAACTGAGTGATTTCACTGTCTCAATCATTGTAATATAATTTTCAATATTCACATATTCAGGAATTGAATTTCCTGAACCGACACAATAACCTCCATTTATTCCTACATTCTCAATATTAAATAAAACATTTTCTCTGATTTCATCTTTAGTGCCTCTTGCAAGTAAATCAACATCAATATTACCAATTAAACAAAGTTTATTTCCATAATGCTTTTTTACATCAACGATATTCATTGCTTTTGGTTCAATTGGATGTAAAGCATTAACACCGCACTCAATAATTTTATCCATTACATCGAATAAAATTCCGTCGCTATGATAAATTAAAGGTTTATCCGCTGCTTTAGCAATATCTCCGATTTTTTTGAGCCAGGGGAAAAAGTACTTGTCGAGTGTTTCCGGAGAAACCATTAAACCATTTGCATAGGCAATATCATCACTATACCACAGAGCTTGTACTTCATCTATCTGTGCCATATTTTCAAACATACCTATTATGATATTCCCGATTTTATCATTGATAAGATTGATTAGAGAGTTATCTTCAAAAAGAGCAAAAGAAAAATTTTCAAAACCCATCATTTCCCAGGTCATAGTAAATATATCACCATACTGACCAACTATTCCAAATCCTTCCGGAAGATTTATTTTTGCTTCTTCAAATTTCTGATAATCAATTTCGTTTAATTCCGGAAACACATACTCTTCAAAATATTTGAGTGAGGTAATAACACCACTGTTCTCAGAAGCCCATTTACGAAATACTGTTCCATCAGTATTGTAGGTAAGGTTTGTTTCAGTCTTAATTCTATCAGAATTGAAATTAACAGATGGCTGAAGTTTAACATAATCGTAGCCGGCTTTATACCAGAATTCAATCTCATCCTTAACGGATATGATTTTTTTTCCGACAAATTTTTCTTTAATAATCGGATGAACCCCAAGCTCAGCAATTGGAATAAATCCGGCTTTTCTGTTTCGGAGTGTTTTAACAAATGTGTCTATATCTGGTTTTGGAATAATCATATTTCACCTGCACAAATATTTTCAATTCAATTTTCGAAAACAAATAACATTTATGAAACTTCTGAAAGATTAAAGAAATATGTCACACTGATCCGTTAGCTAACGGATTTCGAAGTGTGATTTTCTCCTAAAATGTCAGTCTTCGTCAGGCTCAGACTGACACATGTCAAATATTTCAGAAGTTTCATTTAACTTGATTTTAATTAATGGATTGATAATCTTGCAAGTGCCTTTCAAAACTATGCTTGAACAATGAGAACATTTATAGCTTTGATATTAACATTATTTCTTTTTGCCGGAATTTTAGGTTCTGCAAATGAATATTTTATCTTCGCCGGTGAAAGGAAAGGGTTACTTTCTGCAAAACTTTCCAATCAGGAAATGAGAAAGTTATCCATCAGAGAAATTGAAGATATTTCATCAAAGAACAACATGAGATTTACAATTTACAATTCATTGAGTTTCGGTAAACCTGAGCAACGATAATTTCATATTTGTTTTATCCTCTTCTATCACTTCTAAAGTCCTTCTGTCAGTAATCACTACATAAGTCTCCAATAGCATATTATAATTACATCAGAAAAAAATTTTATTACAGGAGGTCGCTATGAAAAATGTTCTTTTAATTATTGCTTTAGTTTTTGTCGCAGTTTTTAGTGATTTCTCTCTGGGATCAAACTCTCCCGTTAAAAAATCAGCAATTAACAGGGATGTCATTATCAAAAATCTAATGGTTGGGATAAAATCAGACAATTACGGCTTGAGAACAAGTTCTGCTCTGTTACTTGGAGAGTTTAAGGCAGACGAAGCTGTTATTGAATTACTCTCTATGTTACATAAAGAAGATACAGAAGATGCAAGAATTGTTGCTGCATTATCCTTATTAAGAATAAATGATTCGCGTGGAATATTTGCAATAAAGCAGGCAATCAGATTTGACAAAAGTAACAGAGTAAAAAGAATGTGTGAAAAGTTTTATCAACATTATCTTGAAAGCAAAATGAATTGATGTTCCCTCCTAATAATACCTCTCGTTGGTTGGTTAAGGTAAGCCCCGGCAGATGTCGGGGTTTTTTTAATTAGTCATTTATTAAAAGTATTTTTGTTTAAAGTTATGATAAAATTCTTCTCCGAAAATAAATCATTCATTCAGAAAACCCTTTTGTTGGCTTATCCTGTAATTATCGGGCAACTCGGTCTGATACTAATGGGAGTGGTTGACAGTATAATGGTTGGAGAGCTTGGTGCAGTTCCGCTTGCTGCTGCTTCATTAAGTAATAGTTTGATTTTTATTGTTTTAATTATAGCAATTGGAAATGCAATAGCAGTTACGCCACTTGTAGCAATTCTTGTTGGTGCAAAAAAAACAGATGAATGCGGTGTGTATTTCAGGCAATCGCTCATTGTAAATCTTGTGATGGGACTAATTGTATTTCTGATAATCCTTGTTGGTACAAATTATCTGCATTTGCTTGATCAACCCTTGGCAGTTCAACAGAACGCTAAATCATACATGATAATAATAGGGCTTTCAATTTTTCCTTTAATGATATTTCAAACTTACAAACAATTCATTGAAGGATTATCAATAATGCGCCCTGCAATGATTATCACACTTGCTGCAAATCTGATTAATGTATTTGCCAATTGGGTTTTAATTTTCGGTAAACTTGGCTTTCCTCAACTTGGACTTGATGGTGCTGGTTGGGCTACATTCATTTCCAGATTTTTTATGGCAGTTTCGTTAATGGTTTTTGTGATGCGCAATAAACGATTCAAAATTTACGATGTTACTTTTCATTTCAGAGGTATAAATTTTCCTGTCATAAAAAGAATTTTGAGAGTCGGATTACCAAGTGGTTTTCAGTATTTCTTTGAAGTTGGAGCATTTTCATTCGCTGTTGTAATGATTGGATGGATTGGTGCAAATGAATTAGCTGCTCATCAGATTGCAATTTCATTAGCGTCTGTATCTTTTATGGGTGCTCTCGGAATTTCACAGGCAGGTGGTATTATGGTTGGCAATGCAGTTGGTGAGCAAAATGTTTTTCTCGTCAGGAAATATGGTTTTACAGCAATAATTCTTAGTATGATCTGGATGTCTGTTGCCGGAATAATTTTTATTCTTTTCAGAAATTATTTGCCATTCATTTATATCCGCGATGAAGTTGTTATTCATATTGCTTCTCAACTATTAGTAATTGCAGCACTCTTTCAATTATCTGATGGAATTCAGGCGGTTGGCATTGGTATTCTTCGTGGTCTTACTGATGTGAAGGGACCAACTATAATAACCTTTGTTGCTTATTGGATTATAAGTTTACCAATTGGTTATTTACTTGGTTTTCATTTCAATTATGGTGTATTAGGCGTCTGGATTGGACTTTTGATTGGTCTTACTTGTTCAGCAATAATGCTCACATACAGATTTAATTATAAGAGCAAAAAAATAATACATCTATAAATCATTGCGGGACATTTTCAATTAGTCAGAATTTTTGTGATTAGCTTTGATGGAATTTCTTCGAAATAATGATTAATTATTTTGATTTTTCTGTTTTTGTTTTTCCATACTTCAGATGGATTTTTTTCTTCAGGTATAAAGATTTTTGTCCGCAAGAATTTTTCTTTGGTTGCAATTACAAAAAATGGTTTCCTCAATTCATTGGCACAGACAGCTAATGGATAACTGCCAACTTTATTTACAGCATTTCCATTTGCTAAAATCTGATCTGCACCGATAATCACAGCATCGGATTTTTCCAGGGCATATTTTATCATTCCATCAACAATCAGATAACAATTTAATCCGATCTGAATTAATTCTTTCGCAAAAAGTCTTCCTTCAAGCATTGGTCTTGATTCGAGGATATAAATTTTCAAATCTGGAAAATCTTTGTACCAATATCTGAATAATTCTAAAAGAGTTTTGCTGAACGATATTGTTGTAACAGATTTATATTCAGAAAAAAGATTCTTATTCAATTCATAAATTCTTTTGATTGAGTTCTTTTGCTGCTCAATGGAAGATTCTATGAATAGTTTGACTAACTCAGGATTGTTTTTCTTGATAACATTAAGTAGCGCTGAACAGAAATTTCTTACTGCAGCAAAGTCTCTTAATTGATCCTTTGCTTCTTCAATAGCTTTGATAAGATAATCAGTTTTAAGGTAGTAATTAAGCAGATGATTTTTAAATCGAAGTAGAATTTCTGAAGAACCGGAGGTATTGTCAGTAAGAATTGATATTAGTTCTGAGTTTTTACTTTTCATTGCGATTAAATATTATAATCATAAATCGGATTTGAATTGGAATTGTCAACAGAATTTTCCGCATAGTTATTATTATTGATGCTCTTAAATAACTCTTCCTTGCTGTTATAATTCTTTAAGTAAAATACTTTTACACGATTTCTGTTTTTTATCAGCCATTGTAGAACAATTTTTAACTTCTCAAGATCTTCATCAGTTGGGAGAGCATCATTAAATAAAGTTCCTGAGTAATAGTCATCTAAAATTTCTTCAAATTTATTTTTATTATCATATAAATAACCTTTGATGAATACCTTTCCCTCAAACAAAACAAGATAATCATTGCCCATTGATGAATTAATTTCAATAAGCACTTTTGCCTTGTTCATTGGTTCAGATAGCAAAGACGATTTATGAATTTCCTCCATCAGAAAGTCAATCAGATGTTTTATTTCGGCAGCTTTCTCATACATCTGATTTGAGGAGTAAAATTTCATTTTATTCAGTAATCTGTTCATAGCATTCTGATTTTCACCGTTCAGAAAACGATAAACTTCTTCAAGTTCTTCTTTATGTCTTATGATATTATTTTCAAGACCAAGACAAGGTGCTGTGCATCTGTAAATGTCGAAGAGAAAACAAGGTTTTGATTTCAGATATTCTTTATCATCACATTCTCTGATTGCAAATGTTTTGTTAATGAATTCAATAATTTTTTGTGCATCTCTTCTTGAATGATACAAACCGAAATAATCATTTCCATCAAAATCAAATTTATTTGTGATTTCAAGGTGAGGTGCTGTTTTTGTCGTAATGACTTTAATAAAATATTTATTTCCATAACCTTTAAGCATCTTGTTATGCTTTGGGTTCTTGACTTTAATTGACTCAGATTCAGCAAGCAGAGCAGTCAGTTCTGAATTTGTTATCACATACTTAAGATGCTTTGCCTGACGAACTATCTTACGAACTCTCGAATCCGCATTTGCTGAAAAATAACTTTTTACACGGTCGCGAAGCTGTTTTGCTTTTCCTATGTAAATAATTTCATTTTTACTGTTGAGAAAGTAATATATGCCCGGAGCATTTGGTAAATCATAAAAATCATTTTGTAATTCCGGTTTTATTTTCAAACGATTAAAAGATTTAATACCGGTTTGAAAGGCAAGCAATTCATCAAGTGAAGATATACCTTCATTCTCCTTAAGATGTTTTAATAATTTTATCAGAACCTTAGCTGTAGTTTCAGCATCACCTAAAGCTCTGTGAGAATTTTTATTTTTTATCCCAAGATGATAAGATAATGGTCCTAAGGACCGGCTCTTTAAGTCAGGGAAAAGTCTTCTTGCAAGTTTAAGTGTACACAAAGTATGAGTTGGATTGAAATCATCACCTAACAACTGAACTTCGTTTCTGAGAAATGACAGATCAAACTGAAGATTATGTCCACATAAAACACTTCCTTCAGTTTTTTCAAGTAAAATAGGAAATATCTGATGGAATAACGGAGCATCTTTCACATCCGAATTCGTTATTCCTGTAAACATTGAAATGAAGGAGGGAATTGGTCTTTGAGGATTTATAAGTGAAGAAAATTTTTCAACAATTTTAAGATTCTCAACCGTTACCAAAGCAATTTCAATAACTCTTTCATTGCGGGCAGAAAGTCCTGTTGTCTCAACATCAACAACCGTAAACCTGATATTGGAAATATTCGAGAATTTATTCATAAAAGTGAAAACTCCTGTCATCTAAAATACGACAAACTTTCTGAATTAGTGTTTCAATAGATATATTTATCAGCAAAAAAAATAAAATCATGCCCTCAGTTAATATATTGTTTATCGGCGACATAATTGGTAATCCCGGACTTCAGATAACTCAAACATTTTTACCCGGACTTATCCAAAAATACAAAGCAGATGTAGTAATTTGTAATGGAGAAAATGTCTCAGACGGTAAAGGTTGCACCGAAAAGGAAGCAAAAATTCTTTTTGATTTAGGAGTGAGTGTTATTACAGGTGGAAATCATACCTGGGACAAGCACACATCTCAGGATTATCTGAAAGTCGAACCAAGATATCTTCGACCGTTAAATTATCCAAAAGGTACCCACGGTAATGGTCACATAGTGTTGGACTCACCAAAGGGAAAGGTTGCTGTAGTGAATCTTCAGGGAAGAACTTTTATGTCAGCAATTGATTGCCCATTCAGAACTGCTGAATGGATAATTTCTAAAGTGAAAAACGAGACTAAAATTATTTTCATTGATTTTCACGCTGAGGCAACTGCTGAATGGATAATTTCTAAAGTGAAAAACGAGACTAAAATTATTTTCATTGATTTTCACGCTGAGGCAACTGCTGAAAAAATGGCTTTGGCAAATTTTCTTGATGGAAAAGTAAGTTGCATTGTCGGTACACACACACATATTCAAACTTCGGATGAACGAATTTTAACAAACGGCACCGGTTACATTACTGATGTTGGGATGACCGGACCTTATGATTCTGTTATTGGAATGAAGTCTGTTGCAGCAATAAACAGATTCCTTTACCAAACGCCTCAGAAATATGAGACTGCAAAAGACAATGTTCATCTGTGTGGAATATTTTTTAAGGTAGATTCCGAAACCGGAAAAACAGTAGAACTGGAAAGAATATTTTTTCCCGAATTTGATAAAATAAGAAATTCTTCAAATGCTGAAACATCCTCTGCCAAGACTTGATAAAGATGATGAATTAAGAAATCTACTTCTTCCTTATTGTAGATTCAGACCTGGGAAAATATGGTACGATAAAACTGCAGGTCACAAAATCGGTTGCGGAGATGCAACTGATCATAAGTTGCTTGATAAAGTATTTAAAGAAAAGAAGTCAACATTAGCTATACACGATCCACCGTATAATTTTATTGCTTTTCAAAAATCTGATGTTATACATTTCATTGAATGGAGTAAAAAATGGATTAAAATTACTTACGACTATCTTGAAAAAAATTCCTCAATCTACATCTGGCTTGGTGCTGATCAGAAAAACAATTTTCAACCTCTTGCTTCATTTATTGAAATGATGTCAACAACAAAATTCAAATCAAAAAGTTTTATTACAATGAGGAATCAGCGCGGATTTGGGACATCGCAGAATTGGATGTCAATAAGACAGGAGCTTTTATTTTATGTAAAGGGTAAACCAAAGTTTAATGTTGAAGCTGAATACACTGAAATTCCAAAAGTTTTAAAAGGTTATTACAAAAAAGTTAATGGAAGAGTAACTGAGAATATTGAGCGGAGTAAATCAGAAAACATTCGGGCAGGGAATGTTTGGGTAGATATTCAGCAGGTCTTTTACAGAATGGAAGAGAATGTAAATGGCTGTTTTGCACAAAAGCCGCTGAAAGCAATTGAAAGAATAATCATTGCAAGCAGTGAAGAAAACGAAATAGTCTGTGACTTTTTTGCTCATTCAGGTACAACACTTTTAGCATCAGAAAAATTAAACAGAAAATGTTTTACAATAGATATAGATCCGGTTTTTTGCGAAATTAGTCGAAGAAGATTAGAACTTTTTCGCAAAACCGGAAAAACCGGCTGGCAGAATTCAAATCCTTTTTACAACGAAATTATTAAGGATAAAAAACTAAAAAATTATTTAAAGAAAAAGTATCAAATTGAATATAGATGAGGATTCATTATGCAACTTATTGATGGAAAAAAAATCGCATCTGACATCAGACAGGAACTGAAAACTAAAATTGATGAATTAAAGTCGAAAGGAAAATCAGTGCCTGGACTTGTTGCAATTCTTGTCGGAACAAATCCCGCATCACAGATTTATGTTTCAAGTAAAAGTAAAGCATGTGAAGAAATCGGAATGAAAACCAAAGTTGAACAATTTCCTGCAACACTAAGCGAAAAAGAATTAATTGAAGTAATTGAAAAATATAATTCCGATAAGGAATATCATGGAATTCTTGTTCAGCTTCCTCTACCGAAACACATAAATGAGAATAAAATTATCGAGGCAATATCACCAAAAAAAGATGTTGATGGTTTCCATCCTATGAGTGTTGGAAATCTGGTAATTGGCAAAGACACTTTTGTATCCTGCACACCGGCGGGTATTCAGGAATTATTGAAAAGGTATTACATCAATACAAGAGGAAAACATGTTGTTGTAGTTGGCAGAAGTAACATAGTTGGAAAACCAATTGCGAATTTAATGTTGCAGAAAAATGATTATGCGAATTCCATAGTTACAGTTTGTCACTCGGCTGCTCAGGATTTATCATATTTTACAAAACAGGCAGATGTTCTGATTGCTGCAATAGGACAACCTGAAATGATTAGAGGTGATATGGTTAAAGACGGTGTTGTAGTAATAGATGTGGGAATAAACAGAGTTGAAGATAAAACAACTTCCAAAGGTTACCGAATTGTCGGCGATGTTGCTTTTGATGAAGTTGCTCCAAAAGCTTCTTACATCACTCCGGTTCCCGGAGGTGTTGGTCCAATGACAATTGCAATGTTACTCAGCAATACTTTCAAAGCATATAAACTTTATGGTGAATGAATATGAACAATTTATCTGAACTAATTAGCAAAGATATAATTGATAAAAAAGCAGAAGAATTTAAATCTTCATTTATTGAAAATTTTATCCTTCCTGATTTAAATGGAAAACAACTGGCAAAAACCATTGACCACACTTTACTTAAACCAGAGGCATCAATAGATGAGATTAAAAAACGTTGCGATGAAGCAAAACAATTTGAGTTTGCTTCAGTTTGTGTTAACCCTTGCTGGGTTGAATATTGCTTTGATCAATTGAAGGAAACAAATGTTAAAGTCTGCACAGTAGTTGGCTTTCCGCTTGGAGCGAATACTACTTCAACAAAAGTTCAGGAAGCTGAATCAGCAATCTTTAATGGTGCAGAAGAAATTGATATGGTAATTAATATCGGACAGCTAAAGTCAAAAAATTATCAATATGTTTTTGATGAAATAAAACAGTTATCACAAACAGCTAAAAAGAATCTTGCTTTGCTTAAGGTAATACTTGAAACCTCTCTTCTCAGTGATGAAGAGAAAATTGTTGCTTCAATTTTATCAAAAGAAGCCGGTGCAGATTTTATAAAAACATCAACAGGTTTTTCAAAAGGTGGAGCGACTTTGTATGATGTTGCACTTATGAAATTTTCTGTAGAAGATAAAATAAAAGTTAAGGCAAGTGGTGGTGTTCGTTCCAAAGAAGATGCTTTGAAAATGATTGCAGCCGGTGCAAGCAGAATCGGTACGAGTAGTGGTGTAAAAATTATTCTGGGTGAAAAAGGAAGTTCAGAATACTAATGGTAGTTGATATTGTAATTAAAAAAGCAATTGACGGTTTTTCGGCAGAAATTCCTACCATCAAAGGTTGTGAAAGTTGGGCGCACGATGAAGAAACCGCTTTAGAAAAAATTCTTGAACTTGCTTCTTTTTATCTTAAAATCCCTAAGGAAAACTTCAAGCTCGATAAGGCAAGAAAGGAAGATGAAAAAATCATTTATAAATTGATCTTTAACAAAATTTGATTTGCCGCTGAGGAGCTACCATTTTGAATAATTCTTCAAAAGAGTTTATGAGTAATAAGAGTGAAAGAATTTAAATCAGAAAGAAGATTAAATAAAATCAGAAATACTCTCAAGCAAAGACAATTTGATTTGAAAGTTGTTCTTGAGAACATTCACGATCCGCACAATGTGAGTGCGATATTCAGAACCTGTGATGCTGTCGGAATTCCTAAAGTATCTTTAGTTTATACGATTGAAAAGTTTCCAAAGATTGGCAAAAAATCTTCTGCTTCTGCTTTCAAATGGGTTGATAAGGAAAAATTCAAATCAATTGAAGAATGTTATTCTTCATTACGAAAGAATGGATTTAAAATTTTTGCTTCTTCACTCTGTGAGGATTCAAAAAGCATTTATGATCTGGATCTATCTGATAAAGTCGCAATTGTACTTGGTAATGAACATCGTGGAGTATCGGAAGAAGCAACTCAGCTTGCTGATGAAAGAATAATGATTCCAATGTTTGGTATGGTTCAAAGTTTAAATGTTTCTGTTGCTGCAGCAATTATACTTTACGAAGCTGCCCGTCAAAGAATAAGAAAAGGCAAATATGATAAGCAGCAGATTTCTGCTGATGAAATTGAGCATTTAGTAGAACAATGGTGTAGTAAATGATAAGAACATTCAGGAAGACGAAATCTGTTCGTGGTGAATTAACTTTTTCAGGGGATAAATCAATTTCTCATCGTGCAGTTTTTTTCTCATCAATGGCTGAAGGTAAATCACTGATTAAAAATGTTTCATTAAGTGAAGATGTAAAATCAACTCAAAGGGTTTTCAGTGAGTTAGGAGTTGAATTCTTCAATGAAAAATCTGACTTAGTCGTTGTTGGAAGAGGAAAGAAAAATTTCCACAAACCTGAAAAACTTCTTGATTGCGGAAATTCCGGAACTACTGCGAGACTTATTTCCGGTTTATTGATTACGCAAAATTTCCCATCCACTTTGATAGGAGATGAGTCACTTTCAAAAAGGCCGATGCAAAGAGTAATTGAGCCGTTAAAAATGATGGGAGGAAATATAGAATCAGCTAATTCGACTTTACCCTTAAGAATTTATCCATCAAATTCAATCAAACCTATTGAATATAATTTATCAGTTGCAAGTGCTCAGGTTAAAAGTGCAATACTTATTGCAGGTTTACACCTTGAGGATGAAACAATAGTAATTGAAAAAATTCCAACAAGAGATCATACTGAAAGAATGCTTGAATTACCTGTTCAAGAGCTTGATGAAAAAAAAATAATTTCATCATCAGAAAAATATTATCCATTTGCAAAAGAATATTTTATACCTGGCGATGTTTCTTCTTCAGCATTTTTTATTGTGCTATCTCTGCTAACGAAAAATTCAGAATTGCTGATCAAAAATGTCAGTCTTAATCCGACAAGAACCGGATTTATTGAATTGCTGAAGAGGATGAACGCAAGTATTGAAGTTGAAAATTTAAAACATTCAAGTAACGAACCTTTTGGTGACTTGATAATCAAATCCTCTTTCTTAAAAAATGTTTCTATCCCTGAAACTATAATTCCAAATATCATTGATGAAATACCTATTCTTGCTATTGCCGGGATTTTTGGAGAAGGAGATTTTGAAATCAGAAATTGCAAAGAATTACGATATAAAGAATCTGACAGAATAAAAGCAATCTGTTCAAACCTTAAGCTAGCCGGCCTTGATGTTGAAGAATTTGATGATGGTTTCAGAGTTAATGGTGAGATTAAAAATAAATCAGTAATTTTTGATTCTTATAATGACCACAGAATTGCGATGGCTTTTTCAATACTAGCAATGTTGATAGGTAATGATGCAAGTGTTTCCAATACTGAATGTGTTGCTGTTTCAAATCCTGAATTTTATAATCAAATTGAAATAGTAACTGGCTGATGAACCTAAATCTCGATTATCTGATGTTCAAATTCTGAGATTGATAATTCCTCATAAAGTCTTTTGTGAAAATCCTCACCAAATTTATTAGCAAAATAGAAATAATTTAACTCGCGCTCCTGCAAATTCTCATTAGGATAAATAAGGTTTGTGAGTTTGGAAATTTGTCTCACAATTATTTCGTGCCTTGCTTCGTGAGCTTTTTCAGCTTTTAATTTCAATTCATTTAGTGTAAACAGAACTTTCTCCCGATATCTGTTAGTTGAATCCGAGATGGTTTTATCAACAGCAAAGAGTTTTTCTTTGAGATCATCAAAAATTAAGTTCAGATTTCGGGAAGCTTCCTCAAAAACCAATTCAATATTATTTTCTGAAATAGAGGACAAAATTTTTTCTTTCAAAACTTCAACACCGAGAAAAACATCGCGAATAGTTAAATCATATTTTTCCATAAAAGCTATAACAGATTTTTCAACAAGTGTTGCAGATGAGCGGGGATAAATAACAGGCGGTTCAAGGTCGAAGAATTCATATAAAGGATAAATTTGGGCAAAGTATGAAATTTCGCTTGGCCCTGCTATATAAAATGCTGTAGGAAAAAGATAATCCTGTGTAATTGGTCGTAATAAAACATTCGGACTGAATCTTTCAGGATGCTCATTTATCTCCTGAATAATTTCTTCTTTCGTAAACTGCTTTCTTTTTCGTTTTAGCTTAAATACTTCATCAACCGGTTCGATTGAATATCTTCCATTCTCAAGATGATAAAATAAATTTACAGGTTTTACTTTCACCTGAGCATGGTATACTTCCTCGAGTGTAGCACTTACAGAAACTAATTTTTGAGTGTGTACCC
>FWPV01004782.1_pt1 | contig 27960 bp, 25 predicted proteins | sample 2228371 | NCBI WGS metagenome assembly FWPV01 (sample SAMEA103939776, study PRJEB20133) | metagenome
GCGAGCCCCTCGATCTCGCGGGCCCGCGCCTCGGCCAGCTAGTTCATCCGCACCTCGAGCTCGCGCGCGCGGGCCTCGAGCTCCTCGACCGCCTCGGCCGCCCGTCGCGTTTCGCCGCGCGCCGCGTCGAGCTCGGCCACGAGGGCCTCGCGCTCGCCCCGCAGCCGGGCGACCGTCTCGGAGAGCTCGGCGATCCGCGCGTTGGCGGCGGCGAGCTCGGCCGCGAGCGCACTCTGTGCCGCCGGCTGCCCTTCCTGGGGACGTGCCAGCCGGCGGCGGATCTCGTCGATCGCCTGGCGGAGTTGCTCGGTCGAGGGCGAGGGTGCGGCCGGCGCCGGCTGCTGGGCTGCGGCGCCGCCGGCGGCGAGCACGAGCCCCAGAGCCGTCAGGATCGCGGGCGTCCGCCTCCCGGCCCGGGCCGGCTCGGCGAGCGAAGCTGGCATGCGGTTTCCTCCCCGGCGCACCCCGTCGCGGGCGCGCGCAACCGGCATGCTCCACGGGCGCCGCGGCCCGTCAAGGCGGAAGGCGGTGCGACCGGGCGCTCAGTGCGCCATGAGCACGGGCAGCTCGGCCGCCGCCAGGATGTGGCTGGTGGCGCCACCGAAGATCATCTGCCGCAGCCGGCTCTGGGTGTAGGCGCCCTTGACCAGGAGATCGCCGCCCAGCGCCGCCGCTTCCTCGAGCATCGCCTGGCCCGCGGCGCGCCCCGCCGGATCGCGCTCGACGGCCCGCACCGACAGGCCGTGGCGGCGCAGATTGACGGCGAGATCCTCGCCCGTGGGCCCGGGAACCGTGGCGCCGGTGACGGTGAGCACGGTGACCTCCCGCGCCCGCGACAGGAACGGCATGGCGAGGGCCACCGTGCGGGCGGTCTCGGTCGACTGGTTCCAGGCGATCACCACGTGCTCGCCGAACGCCTCCGGTGGTCGCGGTGGGGCCACGAGGAGCAGCCGGCCGGCCTCGAACAGCGCGGATTCGAGGGCCGCCATGCTGGGGGTGACGGAATCGCGGCTCGGCCGGCCGACCACGATCAGATCGAACACCCGGCCGAGCGAGCCCAGGGCCATCTGGCTCGCCTGCTCGATGCGCATCCGTGCCGACGGCCCGGCGCCTTCGCCGGCCGCCGGTACCCCGGCTTCGGCCATGAAACGTTCGAACGCCTCGCGCGCCCGCTCGGCCCGCTCGCGCGCCTCGCGCTCGAAGCCGGCCACCAGATCCGGCGCGGCGGCCACGAAGCCGTCGGCCCCGGCGGCGATCACGTCGGGTTGGCCCGGCCGCAGATGCACACCTTCGATGTACGAGTCGAACCGGCGGGCGGCCAGCAGCGCGCACTGTAGGACCGATTGGAGACCCGGTCCCGTCTCGAGATGGGCGAGAATGGTTTTCACCGCTGCTCCCTCCCGCGCCGCGGGTCGCCCGGGGCCGGCACCTCGTCGGCCACGAGCTGGTGATAGAGCCCGGGGCGGCGATCCGCCAAGACCGGGGCCGGGCCGGTGGCCGCCGGCAGCGTGGCCACGATCACCCCGGGCCCCTCCTCGGCCCGCGCGAGGCTCTCCCCGTCGGGGCCCAGGATCAGCGCCGGGGCGGCCCGCGGCGAGGCCCAAGGGGCCAGGACCAGCGGCACGCCGTTCTCGATCGCCCGAGCCGCGGCCAGCGCGGTCACCTGCCGGGCCGGCTCGCCCGCCGGTGCGCCCAGGACCAGGAGCAGATCGGCGCCGGCCAGCACGAGCGCTCGGGCCGGCTCGGGGAAGAGCAGATCGTAGCCGATCAACAGCCCACAGCGTCGACCGGCCAGCGGCATCACGCTGAGCCAGGCCCCGCGGGCGAGGGTTCCGGCCTCGGCGGCGCGCCGATGGGTCCGTCGGTAGTTGGCGACCGCCCGCCCGTCGGCCTCGACCAGGAGGGCGGCGCTGTAGCGTCGGCCGCTGCAGGCCTCGAGATAGCCGGCGGCGATCGCGATGCCGGCCTCGCGGGCAAGGGCGGCCAGAGCCCGCGCCTGCGGTCCGTCGGACGGGGAACCCGGCTGCGCGATCCCGCCGGGTCCGTCGAGTGCCAGCTCGGGTGTCACGAGCAGCTTCGCCCCCGCCGCCGCGGCCCTGCGCGCCGCCGCCGCCAACCCCGCCATGCGCGCCGGCGCCCCGTCGAGATCCTCCGGCGCCCGCCAGGCCGCCACCCGCATCGCCCCGCTCTCCCGGCACCGCTCGAGCCCTAACGAGATGTCATGCGGGCGACAAGCACGGGCCAGATTCATGAATATATATGTGATAACGTCGAGGGGCCGTCGTCGCGGCCCGCTCCAGCGAGGAGGTTTTCTTCATGCACGCATCGCCCGCGACCCCGCAGCGGCGCGTCCTGCGGTTGGTCGGCGCTTCGGCTCTGGTGGCGTTGATGGTCCTTGCGGCGGCCCCGGCCGGTGCCGGCTCGGCGACGCAGGCGGTCAAGGGCCGGATCGATCGAGCCCAGTTCGAGCTGTCCTACGCCCAGCTGGTCGAAGCGCTGCTTCCAGCCGTCGTCAACGTCCAGGTCGAGCGCACCGAGGCCGCCGAAGGACCGGTCCCCCCGCCGTTCTTCGCCGACCCCGACATGCGCCGGTTCTTCGAGCGCTTCTTCGGCATGCCCATGCCGCAGATGCCGCAGCGCCCGCCGCGCTTCCGCGCCCGCGGCGAAGGCTCGGGCTTCTTCGTCGACGGCAAGGGCCACATCGTCACCAACGCCCACGTGGTGGCGGGCGCCGACACCGTGACCGTGGTGCTGCAGGACGGCAAGCGGCTGCCGGCGTCGATCGTGGGCGTCGACGAGAAGACCGATCTCGCCGTCCTGAAGGTCGATCCGCCGCGTGAGCTGGTCTGGGTCGAGTTCGGCGATTCGAGCAAGGTCCGGGTGGGCGACAAGGTGATCGCGGTCGGCAACCCGTTCGGCCTCGGCGGAACCGTCACCGCGGGCATCGTCTCGGCCACCGGCCGCGAGCTCGGCGCCGGGCCCTACGACGAGTTCATCCAGATCGACGCGCCGATCAACCGCGGCAATTCGGGCGGACCCACCTTCAACCTCGACGGCGAAGTGGTCGGCGTCAACAGCATCATCGTCTCGCCCAGCGGCGGTAACATCGGCATCGGATTCGCGATCGCCTCGAACACCGCCAAGGAGGTGGTGGCGCAGCTGATCGAGCGGGGGACGGTCGAGCGCGGCTGGCTCGGGGTCCAGATCCAGCCGCTCGACGAGGACCTCGCCAAGAGCCTGGGCGTACCCGACACCAAAGGCGCGCTGATCGCCAAGGTCGAGCCCGGTAGCCCGGCCGACAGAGCGGGGCTCCAGGCCGGCTGGGTGATCCGCTCCTTCGACGGCAAGGAGATCGACCGGCTGCGCACGCTCACCCGCGCGGTGGCCGCGGTGCCGCCGGGCAAGACCGTCGCCGTGACGGTCCTGGCCGACGGCCGCGAGCGCACGGTCATGGTCGAGGTGGGGCGTATGCCCACGGGCGAGCAGGTGGCCCGGGCCGAGCCGAGCGAGGCCGGCCCCGGCCAGCCGCGGCTGGGCTTGAGCCTGGCGGCGCTGAACCCGCAGCTGCGCGAGCGCTACGAGATCGAGCCCGGCGTGGAGGGGGTGCTGGTGCGCGAGGTGCAGCCCGACGGCCCGGCGGCCGCCAAGGGTGTGCGCGAAGGCGACGTGATCCTGGCGGTGGCCGGCAAGCCGGTCCGCACCCCGGCCGAGGTCGCAGCCGCCGTCAAGAAGGCCCACGCGGAGGGCCGACGCACCGTGCTCCTCCAGCTTCACCGCCAGGGCCAGCAGCTCTTCGTGGCCGTGCCGCTGGCGGTCTCCTGAACCCCGTGGCCGGCCGGCGAGGCGGATGGCGTCTCCCGGCCGGCCGGTGGACCCGTACTCGGAGGCAAGGCAAGATGCTGGCCACCCGAACCACCGACCCGCGGGCGACGCCCGACCGATCCGCCATGCGTGTGCTGATCATCGAGGACGACAAGGACGCCGCCGCCTACATGGCCAAGGGCCTGAGCGAGAGCGGCTACACCGTGGACGTCGCGCACGACGGCAAGGAGGGCCTGCTCATGGCCGCCACCGGTTCGCACGACGTGCTGATCGTCGACCGTATGCTGCCCGGGCTCGACGGGCTGTCGCTGGTGCGCACCCTGCGCGCCACCGGCAACCGCACGCCGGTGCTGTTCCTCTCGGCCCTGGGCGAGGTCGACGATCGGGTCAAGGGCCTCAAGGCCGGCGGCGACGACTATCTCGTCAAACCGTACGCCTTCTCCGAGCTGCTCGCGCGGATCGAGGCGCTGTTGCGGCGCCGCTCCAGCGAGGCCGGCGAGGGCCGCGAGACGGTGCTGCGCTACGCCGATCTGACCATGGACCTGCTCGCCCGGCGGGTCGAGCGGGCCGGCCGCGAGATCGATCTGCAGCCGCGCGAGTTCAAGATCCTGGAAGTGCTCATGCGTCACGCCGGCCAGGTGATGACGCGCACCATGCTCCTCGAGAAGGTCTGGGACTATCGCTTCGATCCCCAGACCAACGTGATCGACGTCCACATCAGCCGGTTGCGGCAGAAGATCGACCGTGGCTTCGACTTCCCTCTCATCCAGACCGTCCGCGGTGCCGGCTACAGCCTCCGTGCGCCGGACAAGGCTGCTTAGGTCCTCGGTCTTCCGGCTGACGCTGGCCTACGGCTTCGGCTTCGGCGCCTCGGCGCTGGCGCTGTTGACCTTCGTCTACGTGGCCGCCGTCGAGTACATGGAGCAGCAGGCGCGCGAGACCATCGACGCCGACGCCCAGGGTCTGCTCGAGGCCCAGGCCCTGGGTGGGGTGGGGCGGTTGATCGAGCTCGTCGAAACCCGCTCGGTCCACGATCCCGACCAGGCGAGCTTTTATCTCCTGGTCGACCCGCAGGGCCGCTACGTGGCCGGCAACATCGGCAGCTGGCCCGACGAGCCGCCGCAACTGGGTGATCTCTTCCGACTGCAGCTGATCGACCGCCGCCGCCGGGATCGCGAGACACGCCAGGTCCTGGCCCGCGCCGTCGAACTGCCGAGCGGTCACCGGTTGCTCGTGGGTCGCGACATCGAGGACAAGATCCGCACCCAGCAGCTGCTGCGCCACGCCATCGCCGGCGGCACCGGCCTCATGCTGCTGTTGGGCCTGGCGGGCGGCTTCGCGCTCTCGCGCTGGACGGTGGGCCGGCTCGAGCAGATCAACCGCACCACCCGGGCGATCATGGCCGGCCATCTCGGCCGGCGCATCGAGCTCCAAGGCGGCGGCGACGAGTTCGACGAGCTGGCCCAGAACCTGAACGCCATGTTGGAACGCATCGAGGAGCTCGTGGCCTCGATGCGCGAGGTCACCGACAACGTCGCCCACGATCTGCGCACGCCCTTGAACCGCATCCGCTCGCGCATCGAGGTGGCGCTGCTCGAGGAGCTCGACCGCGAGCAGGCCCGCGAGATCCTCGAAGCTACCATGCGCGACGCGGACGGTTTGATCTCGACCTTCAACGCGCTCCTCTCGATCGCCCGGGCCGAGGCCGGCGGCGAGCGGCGCGCCCACGTGGCGGTGGACCTGGCCGAGCTCGCCCGCGACGTGGCCGAGCTCTACGAGCCGCTCGCCGACGAGAAGCGCATCACCCTGGCGGTCGAGGTGGGCGAGCCGATCCATGTGACCGGTGATCGCGAGCTGCTCGCCCAGGCGCTCGCCAACCTGGTCGACAACGCCATCAAATACACCCCCGCGGGCGGCCACGTGGCGGTCCGCACCCGCAGCACGCCGCAGCCCACCCTCGAGGTCGCCGACGACGGCCCGGGCATCCCGACCGAGCTGCGCCCGAAGGCGCTCCAACGCTTCGTCCGCTTGCAGCCCGACCGCTCGACCCCCGGCAACGGCCTCGGCCTGTCGCTGGTGGCGGCGGTCGCCAAGCTGCACGGCGCCCACCTCGAGCTCGCCGACAACCAGCCGGGCCTGCGCGTGACGCTGAGCTTCCCGCCGCCGGGGGAGGGTCCCCGCCCGGTGGCTCTTCAAGCCGCCGCCGCGACGGTCTAAGCAGCCGGCGTCCCCCGAGCCGGAGTCCGCCCGCGTGTCACCCTCGCCACCTGCCGATCCCTGGCTGTTGACGCCGGGGCCGCTGTCCACCTCCGCCACTGTCAAGGCGGCCATGCTGCACGACCGCGGCTCGCGCGACCGCGCCTTCCTGGAGCTCGACGCGCGCGTGCGCACCCGTCTGGTCGAGCTGGCCGGTGCCGCCGAGACCCATGTGTGCGTGCCGATCCAGGGCAGCGGCACCTTCGCCGTCGAGGCGATGCTGGGCACGCTCGTCCCCCGCGACGGCCGCCTGCTCGTGCTGGTCAACGGCGCCTACGGCGAGCGGATGGTGCGGATCGCCCGCTACCACGGCCGCGCGGTCGAGACCCTGGAATGGCCCGAGGACCGGCCGGTCGACCCGGCTCGCCTGGAGGCGCGGTTGGCGGTCGAGCCGCGCCCGACCCACCTGGCCGTGGTCCACTGCGAGACCACCTCGGGGGTGCTCAACCCGCTCGTCGAGCTCGCCCGGGTGGCGCAGCGCCACGAGCTGCCGCTCCTGGTCGACGCCATGAGCAGCTTCGGCGCCCTGCCGATCGACGCGCGGACCACGCCGTTCCTGGCACTCGCCGCCTCGGCCAACAAGTGCCTGGAAGGTGTGCCCGGGGTGGCCTTCGTCCTGGTCCGGAAGGACGCGCTGAAGGCGGGCGCCGGCAACGCGCCCGCCCTCTCGCTCGATCTGGCCGACCAGCAGGCGGCCTACGAGCGCACCGGCCAGTGGCGCTTCACACCGCCCACCCACGTGCTGGCGGCCCTCGATCGAGCCCTGCTTGAGCACGCCGAGGAAGGGGGTGTGGCCGGCCGCGGCCGCCGCTATGCCGAGAACGCGCGGATCCTGATCGAGGGCATGCGGGCCCTGGGGTTCGAGCCCATCGTGCCGGCCGAGGTCCAGGCGCCGATCATCGTCACCTTCGCCATGCCCGCCGATCCCCGCTTCCACTTCGAAACCTTCTACGAGCTGTTGCGCGAGCGCGGCTACGTGATCTACCCGGGCAAGCTCACCAGGGCGCCCTCCTTCCGCATGGGCTGCATCGGCCGGATCGGCCCCGAGGTGATCCGCGGCGCCCTCGAGGCGGTACGCGAGGCGCTGGCTGTCATGGGGGTGAGAAGCGGTGCGCCGGCGTCGCGGGAGGCCGCGGCATGAGCTGGCGGTGGACCCGGCGCTGGACCGGTGGGATCGAGGCGGTGATCTTCGACGTGGCCGGGACACTCCTCGACTTCGGCTCCTGCGCCCCGGCCGGGGTGTTCGTCGAGACCTTCGCCGCCGACGGCGTCGCGATCTCGCTCGCCGAAGCGCGCGGGCCCATGGGGGCGGAGAAGCGCGCGCACGTCCGGGCGTTGCTGTTCGACCCGGCGATCGCCGCCCGCTTCGCCGCCCGCCACGGCCGGCCGCCCGAGGAGGTCGACGTCGATCGGCTCTACGCAGCCTTCGTCCCCGCCCAGCTCGCCTGCCTCGAGCGCTACGCCGAGCTCGTCCCGGGCGCGCTCGAGACGGTGGCGGCCCTGCGCGGGCGCGGCGTCAAGGTCGCCGCCAACAGCGGCTATTCGCGCGACATGTTGGAGGTCTGCCTGGCCGCGGCGCGCCGCCAGGGCCTGGAGCTCGACGACGCGGTGGCCGCCTCCGACGTGCCCGCGGCCCGGCCTCGCCCGGCCATGTGTCTCTTGGGAGCGGCGCGGCTGGCGGTCTCCGACGTGGCCGCCTGCGTCAAGGTCGACGACACCGTACCCGGCATCGAGGAGGGGCTGGCCGCCGGCATGTGGACCGTGGCGGTGGCGGTGAGCGGCAACGAGGTCGGCTTGCCGCTGGCCGAGTGGCGGGCCTTGCCGGCGGCCGAGCAGGCGCGGCTGCGGGCCCGGGCGGTCGACCGGCTGGCCCGCGCCGGCGCCCATCGGGTGGTCGACAGCGTGGCCGATCTGTTGCCGGCGTTGGCCGAGATCGAGGACCGGCTGGCGCGCGGCGAGCGGCCGTGAGACGCTTGCCGGTGCGCACGGCCGCCGTCGGGCAGCGGGCGCGACAGGCTGTCCCTGTGACGCCGATACGGCTTGTATCGGCCGCCCTCGCACCGCAAGCGATGGTGCCATGGTGCGTGCCAACCCGGAGGAGCGGATGCGCCAGCGCGTGTTGATCCTCGTGCTGGTGGCGATGGCCGCGATCAGTGCCGCGGTGGCGGCGGCGTTGGTGGCGCGCCTCGACCGCACGGCCGGGCGGGCTCCGGCGGTGGGCGAGGTGCAGCTGGGCGGGCCCCTCGATCTGGTCCACCACAGCGGCCGGCGCTTTTCCGAGGCCGAGCTCGCCGGCCGCTTCCGGCTGGTCTATTTCGGCTACACCTACTGCCCCGACATGTGCCCGCTCGGGCTGTTGACCATGGCCGAGGCGCTCGATCGCCTGCCGCCCGAGGTGGCCGAGAAGGTCCAGCCGATCTTCGTCTCGGTCGACCCCGAGCGCGACACGCCCGAGGTGCTGGCCGCGTACGTGGGGGCCTTCCATCCGCGGCTGATCGGCCTCACCGGCACGGTCGAGGAGATCGAGGCGGTCAAGCGGGCCTGGCGGGTCTACGCCCGCAAGTCCGAGGAGAGCCGCGGCGCGGACTATCTGGTCGACCATTCGACCTTCACCTATCTCATGGGGCCGGACGGGCGCTATCTGGCCCATTTCGGCCACGGTACGACGCCCGAGCAGATGGCCGAGCGGATCCGCACCTTCGTGCAGGGCTCGTGATCCGCGCCGGGCGGCCCCCTTGTCAGGCCGGGGTGGAGCCGCTACATGCGCGGCCGGGCGCCCGTAGCTCAATTGGATAGAGCATCAGACTACGGATCTGAGGGTTAGGGGTTCGAGTCCTCTCGGGCGCGCCACCTCCGCGACTTTCCACCCCGTCGGCTCCGTTCCCGAGCGCGCAAGCGGCTCTCGGCGCGACCAGCCCAGGGCGCGGGTCCGATCCGCCTCGAACCCGGCCGATCGAACCGATCGCGCACGCTTCGGCCGACCGGACGGACCGGCTCGGCGTCCGCCGAAGCCGGGCGCAGCCCAGGCCGGCGCCGCGGCCGCACAGGGTCCCGGCTCAGCCGAACAGAACGCCCGGTAGCCAGGTGGCCAGGGTGGGTAGGGCCAGAAGCAGGAGCAGGCGCACCCCGTCGGCCACGAGGAAGGGCAGGATGCCGCGGCTGATCGTGCCCAGATCGAGCCGCGGCACGGTCGACTGCAGGACGAACAGGTTCATGCCCACGGGCGGGGTGATCATGCCGATCTCGGCCAAGGTCACGAGGAAGACGCCGAACCAGATCGGATCGATGCCGAGCCCGCGGATCACCGGGAAGACCGCGCCGATCGTGAGCAGGATCATCGACAGGCTGTCCATGAGACAGCCCAGCACGACGTAGAGCGCGGCCAGGGCCAACAGCACCATGAGCGGATCGGCCCCCCAGGCGGCCACCATCCCGATCACTACCCGGGCCATGCCGGTGGCATCCAGGAAGGCGTTGAAGATCGCCGCGCCGATCAGGATCGCGAAAATCATGGCGGTGGTGAGCACCGTCTCGACGAGCCCCTCGCGCAGGACCCGAAGCGTGAGCCCGCCCGAAAGGGCGGCGACCAGGAGCGCACCGGCCGCTCCCACCGCTGCCGCCTCCGAGGGCGTGAAGAAGCCCGCGTACATGCCCACGAGCACCGCGAGCACGAGGCAAAGGGTCGGCCACACGCCCAGAAGCGTGCGCAGCCGCTCGCCCCAGGGCAGGCGGGGAGCGAGGCCGAGCCCGGCCCCCCGCCGGGTCGCCACCGCCACCGCCGCCATGTAGAGGCCCATGCCGAGGATGCCGGGCAGGAGGCCGGCGGCGAACAGCTTGCCGATCGACTGCTCGGTCATGAGCCCGTAGACGACGAACAGCACCGAGGGCGGGATCATGACCCCGAGCGTGCCGCCGGCCGCCACCGAGGCCGCGGCCAGATGATCGGGATAGCCCGCCCGGCGCATCTCGGGCATGGCCACCTTGCCGATCGTGGCGGCGGTGGCCAGGCTCGAGCCGCAGATCGCCCCGAACACCGCCGAGGCGCCGACCGTGGCGAGCGCGAGCCCGCCGCGGCGATGGCCGAGCAGCGCGCGGGCGGCCTCGTAGAGCGAACCGGAGAGCCCGCCACGGGCGGCGAACACGCCCATCATCACGAACAGCGGCACGACCGCGAGGCCGGGCGAGGCGATCGCGTCGAACGGCGCCTTGCCCAGCACGAAGGCGAGGCTGGCCGGCCCCCACACCCCGTAGAGCCCGGCCGCACCCACGAGCCCCATGGCCACCGCCACCGGTACGCGCAGCGCGATGAGCACGAGGACCGCGGCGAACCCGAGGAGCGCCTCGCTCACGGATCGGGGCTCGGCTGCGCGGCGCCGACCGGCCGTTCGGCTCGATCGAGGAACGGGGCGATCAGGGCCGCCGGCAGCGACAGGGCGATGCCGACCAGATAGGGCACCCAGTAGAGCAGGATCGGCAGGCCCAGCGTGGGCGAGACGTCACCCAGGGCCAGGCGGAGAGCGGCCTGGCCCCAGCCGTGGACCACCAGCAACCAGAGCAGGGCCAGCTGTGCCAGGGCGACGCCGTAATCGAGCCCGCGGCGAAGGCCCGAAGGCCAGTCGCGGGTCACGAAGTCGACCGCGACGTGGGTCCCGCGGGCGAAGGCCAGGGGCAGCGCCAGGCAGGCAGAGCCCACCACCGCGAGCTGGACCAGATCGTTCACGCCGGTGAGCGGCGAGCCCACCGTCCGGCGCGTGGCGATGTCGGCCAGGACCACGAGCATGCCCAGAAGGAGGAGGAGCGCGCCCGCGACCGCGCTCGCCTCGCAGGCGGCGAGGTAGCGGCGCACGAACCACCCCCTCTGCCCCGCCGCCGGGACCCTCGGTCGGGCGCTGGCCACGGGGTCGCGTCAGGCGGCGGCGAGCTCGCGCATGCGCGCGTAGATCTTGCGCGCGTCCGCCACCCCTTCGCGCTCGAGCCGGGCGAGCTCCTCCTCGATCATGGGCTCGAGGGCGCGCCGCCAGCGCTCGCGCTCCTCGGCGCCGGCCACGGTGATGGTGTTGCCGCGCGCCCGCGCGGCCGCCTTGCCGTCGGCGTCGGCCGCGTCCCAAGCGGCCACGATCCGCGGCAGCAGCGCCTCGCCGGAGATGGCGTCGATCGCCTGCCGGACCTCTTCGGGCAGGCCCGCGTAACGCCGTTCGTTCATGACGATGTAGAAGGACACGGTGTAGGCGGCGATCTCCAGATGATAACGGGTCACTTCCGCGAGCTTGAAGGAGTTCACCGGGTCCCAGGGCAGGACGTAGCCGTCGAGCGTGCCGGCCATGAGGCTCTCGTAGATCTGGCCGGGCGGCATGCCCACCGGCGTGGCACCCAGGAAGGCGAGCATGTTGGAGACGACGGGCGAGGGGGCGCGGATGCGCAGGCCCTTGAGGTCCTCGAACCGCTCCACCTTCTGCGCGCGGGTGTGGATCAGGCCCGGATTGTGGGCGAACAGGGCCAGCACCTTGACCCCGCGATATTCGCTCGCGAGCAGCTCGGGGTAGAGCGTCCACAAGATCCGGCTCGCCTGTGCGGCGCTCGTGGTGAGGAAGGGCATGTCGATGATGCCGGTGCGGGGGAAGCGGCCGCGCGGGATCCCGTGCAGGCCCAAAGCCACGTCCATGACCCCGGCCAGCACCTGGTCGAGTTGGTTGTTGATGTTGCCGAAGGCGGTGTTGCCGGCGTGGACGAGGACCCGCACCCGCCCGCCGGTGCGCTTCTCGAGTTCCTCGCCCCACGGCACCACGACATCGGTGTGCAGCCGGTGCACGGGCGGTAGATAGTGCGAGACCTTGAGTTCGATCGGCGCCCGTGCGCGCAGGATCGTCGGGGCCGCGAGGACGGCCGTGCCGGCCGCGGCGGCGGTGGTGAAGCGACGGCGGGAGAAGGGCGTGGCGTGGCTCATGGCAGCGCTCCCTGGTCCGGTTGACGGCGATCGGCGGGCCTCTCCTCGGGCGAAAAGGCTAGCGCAAGCTCGGCCGACCCGCGAGCCGGGACGGGCGTGACCGCAGCACCATCCGCCGCGTCGGCCGAAGGGCGGTGGCCGAGCCGGGCGCAGACCGCCGCCGCCTCGCGGCGCAACGCCGCCACCACCGGCCCGTCCGGGTCGACCGGGAACCGAGCCGTGGGCCCGAACACCGTGAGCACGGCCTTGACCGCCCCGGTGAAGTCGAACAGCGGGGCGGCGGCGGCGCTCACCCCGTCGAGATAGAGATCGCGCACCGTGGCGATCCCGCCGGCGGCGCGGATGTCGGCACACAGCTCGGCGATCGGCTCGTCGGCGGCGAGCAGCGCTCGGCGGGCGGGCGGTGCGGCCTCGAGCTCCTCGCGGGCCAGGGCCGAAAGGCGCGCGTCGCGGCTGGCCGCCAACAGCGCCCGCCCGGTGGCCGACCACAGCACCGACATCACGAAGCCCGGGCGGACGTTGACGACCACCGGATCGGCCGGCTCCTCCAGCCGCACCACGGTGGGCCCGCGATTGCCGGGCACGGCCAGAATGCTCGTCGCGTCGAGCTCGTCGCGCAGCCGCGAGAGCGCCGGCTCGGCGGCGCGGATCGGATCGCTCTGCCGTATCGCCGCGAGGCCCACGGCGATCGCCTCGGGCCCGAGCGCATAGGCCGCCGAGATCGGGTCCTGGGCGACCAGGCCCTCGGCCACCAGGCTCTTGAGATAGCGGTGCAGCGTGGCGGGGTGGGTGCGCAGCTGCGCGGCCAGGCCGGCCAGGCTCGCCCGACCGCCCAGCGCCGCCAGCCCCTTGAGCACGGCGGCGGTGGTCGTGGCGGCCTTGACACCGCCCCGCTCCTCGCGCCGGCGCCGCCCGTGCAGCCCGTCGATGGCGACCTCCCCGATGACGCCGAACGGTCGTTGGCGATGGCGTATTGCGATTGCGCATCGCGCAACTATCCTCTCCTCGGCCCGCCGGCAAGGGGGTGCCGCGCGCCGTCGGCGCCGCGGCGCCTCGGAGAGTGAACGGGCCGATCGGGAGGCTCGGGTGGCATGCGTACGGGCGAGACGTCCGGTTCGATGCAAAGCGGTCCGCTCAGTGCCGACGAGGCCCAACGCCTGCTCGCCCGCCCGTTCGAACCGTTCTGCCGCGCCTATATGGAGGACCCGGCCGGATTCGTGCGGCAGGTGGCGGGTGAGCAGCCGATCTTCTGGGCACCCTCCCTCGGCTATTGGGTCGTCACCCGCTACGCCACGATCAAGGCGATCTTCCGCGATCCCTGGACCTTCAGCCCGGCCAACGTGCTGGAGCCGGTGGCCCCGCACACCCCCGAGGCGCAAGCCGTGCTGCGCCGCTACGGCTACGCCATGGCGCGCACCCTCGTGAACGAGGACGAGCCGCAGCACATGGCCCGCCGGCGGGTGCTCATGGCCCCCTTCACGCCCGAACATCTGGCCGCCCACGAGCCGCTCGTGCGCCGGCTGGTGCGCGAGGCGGTCGACTCCTTCGTCGACACGGGCCGGGTCGACCTGGTCGAGAAGCTGTTGTGGCCGGTGCCGTTCACCGTGGCGCTGCACTTCCTCGGCATCGACGAGGAGGACCATGCGCGCATGAAGCGCTTCTCGATCGCCCACACGGTCAACGCGTTCGGGAAGCCCACCCCCGAGGAGCGGCTGGCGATCGCCGAGACGGTCGGCCAGTTCTGGCAGTTCTCCGGTGAGATCCTGGAGAAGATGCGCAAGACGCCCGACGGGCCGGGCTGGATGCGCTATTCGATCCGCCAGCAGAAACTCTACCCGGAGATCGTGACCGACTCCTATCTGCACTCGATGATGATGGCGATCATCGTGGCCGCCCACGAGACGACGGCGTTCGCCGCCGGCAACGCCGTGCGCGCGCTCCTCGCCCATCCCACCGCCTGGCGCGAGCTGCACGAGGAGCCGGCCCTGATCTCCCCGGCGGTCGAGGAGTGCCTGCGGTTGCACGGCTCGATCGGCTCCTGGCGGCGGATCACCACCCGCGAGGTCGAGGTCGAAGGCGTGCGGCTGCCCGCGGGCTCGCGCCTGTTGTTGGTCGTGGCGGCCGCCAACCGTGATCCCGAGCGCTTCGTCGATCCGGAGCGGCTCGATTTGCGCCGCGAGGATTCGCAGGACCACCTGACCTTCGGCTTCGGTGCGCATCAGTGCCTGGGCAAGAATCTGGGTCGCATGGAGATCCAGATCATGCTCGAGGAGCTCACCCGCCGGCTGCCGCATCTGCGCCTGGCCGAACAAGAGTTCGACTACGTCCCCAATCTCTCCTTCCGCGGCCCGCAACATCTGTGGGTCGAATGGGATCCGGCGGCCAACCCGGAGCGGCGCGACCCGGCGCTGCGCAGCCGCTCCTGGCCGGCGCGGATCGGGGCGCCCCTGGCCCGCGACCGGGTCCGGCGGCTGCGGGTGGTGGCGGTCGAGCCCGCGGCCGTGGACGTGGTGAGCCTGGTGCTGGAGGCCCCCGACGGCGGCGAGCTGCCGCCTTGGACACCCGGTGCGCACATCGAGATCGAGTGCGGCGATCCGGACCTCGCCCGGGCCTATTCGCTCTGCTCCGATCCGGCCGATCGCCGGCGCTGGCGCATCGCCGTGCTGCGCGAGCCGGAGGGTCGCGGCTCGCGCTGGATCCACGAGCGGGTGCGGCCGGGTGACATCGTGCGGGTGCGTGGGCCCCGCAATCGCTTCCCGTTCGACGAGACCCGTCGAGGGCCGATCCTGTTCCTGGCCGGAGGGATCGGCATCACACCCTTGATGCCCATGGCGCTGCGCGCCCGGGCCGCGGGGCTCGACTACCGGCTCGTCTATTGCGGGCGCAGCCGGGCGCGCATGGCGTTTCTGGACGAGCTTTCGGCGCTCCACGGCGAGCGGCTGCAGCTCGCGATCGGCGATGAGGGCGGCCGGCTCGACCTGCCGGCCTTCCTGGCCGGGCTGCCCGATGGCGTGCGGATCTGGGCCTGTGGGCCCGCGCGGATGTTGGACGCGCTGGAGCAGCTTCTGGGCGAGCGGGCGGAGGGGATGCTCGTGACCGAGCGCTTCGCCGCCGACCGCGGTCGGCTGGATCCGAACGTGGAGCGGGCCTTCGAGGTCGAGCTCGCTCATTCCGGGCTCACGCTTCGCGTGCCGCCCGATCGCACGCTGCTCGAGGTGCTGCGGGCCGCCAACGTCGATCTCGCCTCGGATTGCGAGGAGGGCTTGTGCGGCACCTGCGAGGTCGAGGTGCTGGCGGGCGAGGTCGATCACCGCGACGCGGTGCTCTCCAGGGCCGAGCGGGCCGCGGGGCGCAGGATGATGGCCTGCTGCTCGCGGGCCCGGGGCGAGCGGCTGGTCCTGGCGCTCTGAACCGGCCTTCGGCTCAGCCCATCACCCGGCGCGGTAGCCAGAGCGCGAGCTCGGGGAGGAGGGCGAGCAGGCCGATCATCGCGAGCATCGCCAGAAGGAAGGGCAGGACGCCGCGGATCACCTCCTCGATCCGCCCCTGCGGCCGCAGCGACTGGACGACGAAGAGATTGAGCCCCACGGGCGGGGTGATGAGCGCCGCTTCGACCAGCACGATGATCACCACGCCGAGCCAGACCGGATCGAAGCCCGCCGCCACCATGACCGGCACTACCACCGGCACGGTGGTGATCATCATGGAGAGGGTCTCCATGAAGCAACCGAGCACGAGGTAGAACAGGACCATCGCCAGGAGCATGGCCCAGGGCGACAGGCCGAGGCCGGTGATCGCATCGGTGAGCTGGCGGGTGAGGCCGATCGCCGAGAGCACGAAATTGAGGATCGCCGCGGCGATCACGATCAGCAGGATCATGGTCGAGGTCTTGACCGTGCTCTCCAGCGCCTCGCCCAGCATCGCCAGCGTCAATCGGCCGCTGGCGGCGGCCAGCGCCAGGGCGCCGATCACCCCGAGCGAGGCGGCCTCGGTGGGGGTGGCCCAGCCGGCGTAGATCGAGCCCACGACGAGCAGGAAGATGAGGAGCGGTGGGATCAGGTGGATCAGGGCGGCGAGCCGCTCGCTCCAGCCGGCGCCGCGGCCGCCCTCGCCGGCCCGGGGGCGCCGCAGCGAGCTCACCGCCACCACCACCATGAAGCTCGCCGCCAACAGCACGCCCGGCAGGAGGGCCGCCAGATAGAGGCGTGGGATCGAGGTGTCGGTGAGGACCGCGTAGAGGATGATGTTGATCGAGGGCGGGATCAGGATGCCGAGCGTGCCGCCGGCGGCGAGCGAGCCCGCGAACAGCTTCTCGTCGTAGCCGAAGGTGCCGGCCTGGGGCAGCGCCACCGTGCCGATCGTGGCGGCGGTCGCCACCGACGAGCCGGAGGTCGCGGCGAACAGCGCGCAGGCGCCGATGTTGGCGTGCATGAGCCCGCCCGGCAGCCAGGAGAGCCACAGCGCCAGAGCACCGTACATCCGCTCGGCCACCCCGGCGCGCAGCAGGATCTCGCCCAACAGCACGAAGAGCGGGATCGCCACGAGCAAGAAGTCCTTGCCGGTGTTCCAGGCGATCTCGCCCGCCGCGAGCGTCAAGGGCACGGGCGCGAACAGCTCGTCCAAGGCGATCGCGAGCACGCCCAGAGCGGCTGCCACCGGCAGGCCCAGGGCCAAAAGTGCCAGCAACAGCCCGAGTGCGGTGGCGATCACGCGGCCCCGCGGCGCTCGGCCGCCGCCTCCTCGAGCTGGCCGCGCACGCCGGCCAGCGCCCGCACCCGGGCGAGATCGCCCACGAGTAGCGCCAGGCCGGCGCGCAGGATCAACGGCACGGCCACGAACAGGTGGAGCGCGAAGCCCGCCACCCAGAGGCTCTGCGGGATCCACAAGGGCGTAGCGAGCGGAGTGGTGGCCCTTGTGCCGAAGGCCAGCGTGTCCGAGAGGACGAGCCCGGCGCGGCGGCCGAGGACGAAGAGGAAGGCCGTGAGCACGATCAGGGCCGCCAGATCCAGCGCCGCGGCCGGACGCGGTGGCAGCCGGCCGACCAGCGCGTCGACCCGCACGTGACCGCGCTCGAGCAGCACGAAGGCCAGGCCGAAGCTCGTGGCGATCGCCACCGCGTAGCCGGACAGTTCGTCCGCTCCGCCCAGGCTCACGCGGAACAGGCCGCGCGCCACCACCTCGACCGCCACGAGGCCGGCTGCGGCCAGCACGAGCACGCCGCCGGCGCGCGCCACCGGCCGGGCGATCGCCCGGGCCAGCGCGAGCCAGCCATCGAGGAAGGCCGCGAGCCGGCCGATCGCGCGTCCGGCCGGCCCGGGCTCGAGCGCGGTGTTCAAAGCTCGGCGCGGATGCCGACGATCGCCCCCACCGTGGCGTTCCACTCCTCGACGCAGGCCTTGCCGCAGCGCGCCGCCCATTTGGGCACGACGACCTCGCGCAGCACCCGATCCAAGGTGCGCCGGTCGGCCTCCGAGACCGGCACCAGGGTCATCTTGCCCTTGGTGCCCATGGTGCAGCTGTCGCGGCCGATGTTGCAGTCGATGCCCTGCTGGGTCTCCTCGTCCATGGCCTTCCAGATGCGGTCCTCGAGGTCACGGATCTCGCGGGTGAGGAACTCGCGCACCGACGGCGCCAGCCGCTCCCAGGTCTTGAGGTTGACCGCGTGCATGACCTGGCTCCAGCCGACCGGCAGGGCGTAGAGGTGGGTGGTCACCTCGAACCATTTGGCGGCGTTGCCGGAGAGCGTGCCGGTGATCGCACAATCGACGACCTTGTTCTGCAACGCCGGGACGACCTCGGAGAACGACATGGTCACCCCCGTGCCGCCCAGCGCCTCGACGAACTCGGCCAGTGTGCGGTTGCCGGTGCGGACCTTCTTGCCGCGCAGATCCTCGAGGCCGGAGATCGCTCCGTTGCAGTAGATCACTTGTGCCGGATAGGGCCAGATCGCCAACACCTGGATGCCGAACTGCTCGCGGTAGAAGCGGTCGTAGACCGGCCGGTAGGCATCGGAGATCTTGCGGGCGGTTTCGACGTCGGGGGCGAGGCCGGCCAGATCGATCGCCTCGTTGCGCGGATCGTCACCGGCGACGTAGCCCAGCACGGTCGAGCCGAAGTCGATCACGCCCAGCCGCATCAGGCGGAAGATCTCCGCACCTTTGAGCCCCATCTCGTTGAAGGGGGTGATCTCGGCGGTGATCGCGCCCTTGGACTTCTCGGGGATCTCGCGGGTCCAGAAGGGCTGCTCGAAATTCTTGTACTGCGAGAGGTTGCCCCAGGCGCCCACGACTTTGAGATGGGTGCGCGGCAGCTCCTGCGCCTGAGCGCCCACCATCAACAGGGTCGAGGCCGCCACGATCGCGGCCGACAGCGAAGCCCGCATGGTTCACTTCCTCTCCTCGGTTCGTTCGACCGATCGCCCCGCCCGCACCGTCGACCTCGCCGCTCACCCGGTCGCCAGCTCGGCGTTGCGCCGGTCGGTGACCAACATCGAGCCCGGCGCATGGGTGATGGCGAAGGGCGGCCGGGCCGCCCGCAGCACCGCCTGGGGGGTCACCCCACAGGCCCAGAAGACCGGGATCTCGTGCGCCTCGACCGGCACCGGATCGCCGTAATCGGGCCGGGCGAGATCGGCGATGCCGATCGCCCGCGGATCGCCCAGATGGACCGGGGCGCCGTGGACGGCGGGAAAGCGGCCGGTGATCTGCACCGCGCGGATCGCGTCGGCCGGGGCGAGCGGGCGCATCGAGACCACGAGCGGCCCGTGGAACGGCCCGGCCGGGGCGCAAGGGATCGAGGTGCGGTACATGGGCACGTTGCAGCCCCGCTCGAGGTGCCGCAGGCGGATCCCGGCCCGGAGCAGCGCCTCCTCGAAGCTGAACGAGCAACCCAGCACGAAGGCCACCAGATCCGGGCGCCAGAAGGGGCCGATCTCGGGCACTTCGGCCTCGAGCTCGCCCTCGCGCCAGATCCGGTAACGCGGCAGGTCGGTGCGCAGATCGAGGTCCTCGCCCAGCTCGGGCAGATGCGGATCGCCGGGCTCGGAGACCGCGAGGAGCGGGCAGGGCTTGGGGTTGCGCACGCAAAAGCGCAGGAAATCGAAGGCCTGGGCCTGCGGCAGGATCACGAGGTTGCCCTGCACGTAGCCCGGTGCCAGGCCGGCGGTGTGGCCGTCGAACCCGGCGCGGGCGAGTAGGCGGGCCTCCCGCCCGGTCCGCGCGCGCTCTACGAGCTCGTCTCGTCGCATCCCGCCCCCCGGCCTCCTCGTCGAGCTTCCGGTGCCGCCCGGATCTTGGGTCGCACCGGTGCGCTCGACAAGCCGGTCGGTTGCGCGATCGGCGCTTACCGGGGTCGGATCGACACGCTACAAGAGGGATCGGGCCGGCGGACGGACCGGCCTTCGGGGAGGTCGAACGATGCGCATGCGCCGACGGGAATTCGTGGCCGCGGGTGTGGCCGCGGGGGTGCTCACCGCCCGAGGTACGCCGGCCCTGGCCGGCTCGGCCGCGGCCACCGCCGTGGAAGCGGCCAAGAAGTTGGGGCCGCAGGAGATCACGATCGTCTGGGAGGCGGGCCTGCAGTCCCTCGATCCGTTGAACTTCTCCGGGCCGCTCTGGGAGAAGCAGACCGGCATCAAGGTCAAGGTGATCGAGGTGCCGACCGCCGAGATGTTCACCAAGATCCTCCAGGAGCACCGCGCCGGCACCGGTGCCTACGACGCCTTGAACGTGATCCCCTCCTGGATGCCCGATCTGGTGCGTGCCGGGGCGCTGGAGCCGCTCGATCCGTTCGTCGACAAGTACGGCTATCGCGAGGAGCTCAAGGAGATCGCCCCGGTCTACCGCGACAATCAGATGACCGTCGGCGGCAAGATCTACGGCTTTCCCGACGACGGCGACGTCTTCGTGATGTACTATCGCAAGGACGTGCTGGCCGATCCCGCGGTCCAGGCGACCTACAAGGCCAAGACCGGCAAGGACATGCCGGTGCCGCCCACCACCTGGAAAGAGCTGCGCGACGTGGCCGCGGCGATCAACGAGGCGACCGGCAAGAAGCCCTACGGCCTGTCCTTCTTCCGCGAGCCGCCCTACGCGCAGTTCATGTTCCAGGAGCGGTTCCGCAACAACGGTGGCCGGTTCTTCGATCCGCAGACCATGAAGGCGCGGATCAACGGGCCCGAGGGGCTCGAGGTGTTCCAGGGCTGGCTGGCCGAGAACGAGCTGGGGCCCCCGGGGATGGCGACCTGGGGCTTCGTCGAGAACCTCGCCGCGTTCCTCAAGGGCGACAGCGCGATCACCATCTCCTGGCCACCTTACGGCCGCTGGGCCGCCGGCTACGGGACCGAGCAGCAGGCCCTGGCCTGGGTGCCCAAGTCGCAGATCGCCGGCAAGGTCGGCTACGCCATGCCGCCGGGCGGCCATCCGCAGCTGGCGGCCGGCTTCTCCTTGTGCGTCTCCGCCTCCTCGCGCAAGAAAGAGGCCGCCTATCTGTTCATCCAGTGGCTCAATTCCAAGGAGATCAGTCTCCAGCGCGTCCAGTTGCCCTACGCGCTGCGGGATCCGTTCCGCGACAGTCACTTCGCCTCGCCGGAATACAAGAGTCGCTGGCCCGAGGCGCCCGAATATCTGGCCGCGCTGCAGGCCGGGGCGGTCAACGGCCTGCTCGATCTCTCGCTGATCCAGACCGACAAGTACGAGGAGGCGCTGCGTCAGGGGATCTCGCGGCTATGGGCCGGCGAGAGCCCGCAGAAGATCCTCGACGACGTGGCGGCGCAGTGGGACCGCATCACCCAGCAGATCGGGGTCGATCGGCAACGGGCCGCCTATCTCGAGTGGGCCGCCAAGCCCAACGCCTATCCCAAGCTGTGAGGACGGCCGACCGCCGGCCGGGGGCGTGGCTCCCGGCCGGCGATCCGGCGCCGGACGGGGCCGCTCGTCCTCGCCGTTGGGCGATGGCGCCGGAAGCCCGAGCGGCCGGAAGCTCACCTCGAGGCGGGTGCCCCGCCCCGGCGCCGAATCCACGGCGATCGTGCCCGGTGGGGTGTGCACCGCCTCGGCGACGATCACGAGGCCGCGCCCGGCGCCGTCGCCGGGCGCGCCGGGGGCGCGCCAGAACCGCTCGAACATCCGCGCCTGGTGCTCGGCGGGCAGGCCCGGGCCCTGGTCGAGCACCTCGAGCCGGCCGGGCGGGTCCGACCCTGACCACGACCTCCGAGCCCTCGGGCGCGTGCGCCACGGCATTGTCCACGAGGTTCGAGGCGACGGCCTCGACCGTAGCCCGGTCGCCGCGCCGCAACCCACCTCGCCGCAGTCCATATCGCCGCTACCATCTCGTCATGGTCGTAATTCCGGACGCTGCGCCTCACGAGGGACCACGATCCCGCCACCACTCGCACGCCTCAGGCTTCGCCGGATCCATCAGCACCATACCGAATCTCAAATTCTGCGTACCAACTGGTATAGATGTCAGCATCGTCGCTATTGGCAAATCACTTATGCCGAAGGGTCACCTTTCCTTCATAAGAACGAAAGCAATCGCACCAACAATGAGAACCCCAACCCATTGCATCGCTAGAGTGACAGCATCTACTGTCGCATTATAAGGTGGATCGAACAAAAAGGCATAGCCCGCGTGCGACCGTCCTTGGTAAGTTACTATAACATAGGGCGGAAAGAGCAACATTCCAAGAACTATGGCGGCGGTGATTTTTAGGGCTTTCCTCTGCTTAACGTTCATTTCTTCTCCTTCATATGAATGAGGGCTGCCCCGCCTCTGCTAAACGAGCAACCAACGAACTCCCACCTATGTTCACCGTAGGTTGCGGGCGCGGTTCGATCAAGGGACTGGCATCTCCTATGATGCGGGGCGTACATCCCGGAGATCGGGTGCTGGGCCATGAGCTTCTCGGCCACGAGGGTCTCGAGCAGCGGGCCGAGCTCGCTCCGCCCCGAGGGATCGGCGTGGGCCGCGGTCAGGTACTGGCGGATCCAGCCCGCGAGCCGATCGGTCTGGGCGACGATGTCGCGCAGCAGCTCCTGGACCTCGGGCCGCTCGGCCGCGTCGGCGGCGAGCTCGGCGGAGGAGCGGATCGAAGCGAGCGGGTTCCTGAGCCCGTGCGCCACGGCCGAGGCCATCTCGCCCGCGATCGCGAGCCGCTCGGCCTCGACCAGCGCCCGCTGCTGGTGGCGGATCACCGCGGCGGCCCGCCAGACGAGCGCGAAGAGGCCCAGATAGAGGACCAGCGCCACCGCCCCGGCGCCCACGGCGAGGCGCGCCGCCGCCGTCTCGATCGCGCCGAACAGCTCCGCCGGGGTGCGGTAGATCTCGAGCACCCCGACGACCTCGTCGCGGCGCGCGGGGTCGCGCCAGATCGGCAGATAGTTCTCGACATAGCGCGCGCCCGGGCGGCCCAGGGCGACGTGCTCGCTCTTCTCCACCGCCGCCTCGACCCGGCCGCTCGAGATCACGTGGCGGCCCTCGAACGCCTCCTCGAGCTCGGGATTGTCGGCGAAGCGGCGGCCGATCAGGCTCGGATCGGTCGACCAGACGACGCTCCGGTCGCGGCCGAAGGCGTTGACCCGCAGCACGCCCGGGATGCCGGCCAGGTGGACGAGGAACTCCTCGGGCTCGCCGGCGTCGCGGTCGCGCGGCGGGCGCGAGGCGGCGAAGTCCTCGGCCACGCCCTCGACCGCGACGATGCTGTTGACGAACTCGCCCATCACCTGCGCGTCGCGCTCGAGGCTCGTCCGCTCGATCAGCCAGGCGATGCCCCGAGCCCCGCCGCCGACCGCGACCGCGAAGGCTACCGCGCTCAGCAGCGCGAAGCGGCGCAGGAGCGGGAACGGCGCCGCCTCGGGCCGCGCCGGCGCGCGGGTCGAGCGGTGCAGGGCGCGGGCAGCGGGCGCGGCTCGCATGGGCTCGCGATCGCACGGGGCGCGGGTCCGGGGGAAGAGGGGTCTCCCCGCACCTTACAGGAATAAAACCCATCATCGCCCCGATGTCAAGGGAGGCCGCGATCCCTCGCCGTCGCCGGCACCCCCGCGCGAGCCGGCTTCCGGCCCCGGCCGGCTTGCTCTAGGGTCGGTGCGCGTGGGAGGGGAGGTGCCGTGGCCGCGGCGGTCGAGATGGCGGGTCCGGAACGGCACGCGGTTGCCGCGCCCCGGCCGGAGCGGCACTTCCCCGTGCTTCTCGTGGCGCCGGCCACCTTCGTGATCCTGTTCGTGGGCCTGTTCCCGCTCCTCTACACCCTCGTGGTCTCCTTCCATAACATCACCATGCTGGAAGAGGACACGAGCTTCCAGGGCCTCGCCAACTACGCGCGGATCCTGGCCGACGGGCGCTTCTGGGCGGCGGTCGGGCACACCTCGCTGTTCCTCGCGATCGCCTTGCCGGCCGAACTCCTACTCGGGTTCCTGTTGGCGCTCCTGTTCTTGGAGAAGATGCCGGGGCGGCAGATCTTCGTGGCGCTCCTGGTCCTGCCGGTGGTGGTCTCGCCGATCGTCGCCGGGGCCACCTGGCGGCTGCTGTTCGACAACCGCTTCGGGCCGATCAACCAGATCCTCTCCTGGATCGCCGGCGAGCCGGTGACGATCCTGTGGACCGTCGATCCGCGCTTCGTCTACCCCGCGATCCTCGCGGCCGAGATCTGGCAGTGGACACCCTTCATGTTCCTGCTGCTGTGGGCTGCGTTACAAGAGGTCGACAAGTCGCAACTCGAGGCCGCCGAGATCGACGGTGCGGGGTGGGCGCAGAAGCTGTGGTGGGTGGTCCTGCCGGCGATCAAGCCCGTGGTGATCGTGGCGTTGCTCATCCGCGGGCTCGATCTGTTCCGGCTGTTCGACGTGGTCTGGGGCCTCACCCGCGGCGGGCCGGGAACGATGAGCGAGACCATCTCGATCTACACCTACGTCGTCGGCTTCCAGCAGTTCGAGATCTCGTACGCGGCGGCGATGGCGCTGGTCATCGTGATCCTCTTGTCGGTGGTCGTGATGACCGCCCTCGATCGCGTCCGGATCGCCCGATGAGAGCCGATCGTGGCCCGGGGCTGGTCTTGCGGATGGCGGCGGCCGTCCTCGCGGTCGTCGTCTTCCTCTTCCCGATCTATTGGCTGTTCACCATGGCCTTCAAGACGGCGGACGAGATCTTCGCCTATCCGCCGGTCTGGTGGCCGGCCTCGCCGCACACCGGCAATTTCGCCGTGTTGTTCAAGGACGGCGACGCCTGGAGCGTGTGGAACAGCCTGGTGCTGGCCGGGACCAGCACGCTCGTGGCCACGATCCTCGGCACCATGGCGGCCTATTCGCTCGCCCGCTTCCGCACCGGCGGCAAGCATTTCGCCAATTGGATCATCTCGAATCGGATGATCCCGCCGATCGCCATCGTCTTTCCGGTGTTCCTGCTCTACGCCAAGCTCGGCTGGGTCGACACCTATCACGGGCTCATCGTCCTCTACACCGCCTTCAATTTGCCCTACGTGATCTGGATGATGCGCGGCTACGTCCAGGACGTGCCGATCGAGCTCGAGGAGGCGGCGCTGGTCGACGGCTGCACCCGCTGGCAAGTCTTGTGGAAGGTGGTGTTCCCGCTGGTGCGCGGCGGGTTGTTCGCGACCGCGGTGTTCGCTTTCGTGTTCGCCTGGAACGACTTCATCTTCGCGCTGGTCCTCACGCGCAGCCAGGTGGTGACCTTCCCGGTGCAGGTGACCCATTATTTCGGCGGCCAATCGAACTTCTGGGCCAAGATCGCGGCCATGAGCGTGCTCGGCACGCTGCCGATCTTCATCGTGGTGGCGACGCTGCAGCGCTTCCTCGTGCGCGGCATCTCGCTCGGCGCGGTCAAGGGCTGAGGTCAGGGGAGGCCCTCCTCGCGCCGCGCCACCCGATCCCCTCGTCCGCCGCGTGCGAGGCGCCAGGGTCGATCGCCCGCATGCACTCCCCTCACTCGGGCAAGGCCCGAGCCGTCGCCACGAAGAGCCGGACGCGTTGCCGCGGGTCCTCGATGTTTTGCGCTGCTCGGATCGTTTCGCTCCAGAGCTCGCGGCTCGCTTGCGCTTTCGCGATGTCGACGAGGGCCCAGGCGCGGTCGGATGCGTTCTCGATCTGGCGGGCCGTCGCCAGCGCCTCGCCGAACAGCGCGGGATTTCGCTGCGCTTTCGCGATGTCGGCGAGGGCCCCGGCGCGCAGAGATGCGTCCTCTATCCGCCGGGCGGTCGCCAGCGCCTCGGCGAACAGGCCGGCCTCGGCCTGCGCTTTCGCGATCTCGGCGTGGGCCCGGCCGCGCCATCCTGCGTCGTCGATCTCGCGAGCCGCCGCTACCGCCTCGGCGAACAGGCCGACCTGGGCCTGCCCTCTTGCGATCTCCCGGAGCACCTCGGCGCGCCGGGACGAGTCCTCGATCTGCCGGGCCGTCGCCAGCGCCTCGGCGAACAGGCCGGCCTCGGCCTGCGCTTTCGCGATGTACGCGAGGGGCGGGGCGCGCCGAGATGCGTCCTCGATCTGCCGGGCCGTCTTTGCCGCCTCGGTGAACAGGCCAGCCGCGGCCTGCGCTTTCGCGATGTCGACGAGGGCCCAGGCGCGCCAAGATGCTAACTCGACCTGGCGGGCGGTCGCTGCCGCCTCGTCGAACAGACCGGCCTCGGCCTGCGCTTTCGCGATCGCTAAAACGAACCAGTCGCGCCCAAACGCGATCCTGCGGGCCGTGGCCAGCGCCTCGGCGAACAGCACGGGATTTCGCTGCGCTTTCGCGATGTCGGCGAGGGCCTCGGCGCGCCGAGCTGCGTCCGCGATCTCGCGCGCCGTCGCTGCCGCCTCCTCGAACAGCGCGAGATTTGGCTGCGCCTTCGCAATATCGGCGAGAGCCCGGGCGCGCCGAGATGCGTCGTCGATCGTGGGCCGTCGCCACCGCCTCGGCGAAGAGGCCGGCCTCGGCCTGCGCATTCGCGATGTCGGCGAGGGTCCAGGCGCGCCGAGATGCGTCGTCGATCTGGCGGGCCGTCGCCACCGCCTCGGCGAAGAGGCCGGCCTCGGCCTGCGCATTCGCGATGTCGGCGAGGGTCCAGGCGCGCCAATACGTGCTCTCGATCTGGCGCGCCGTCGCCAGCGCTTGGTCGAACAAGCGGACCGAGGCCTGCCCTTTCGCGATAAACTCGAGGAGCACGGTGCGCGAATCCACGTCGTCGAGCTCATGCGCCGTCGCGACGGCGAGCGCGAATACACAAGCGCGGTGCGGGGCCGCGCCGCAACGCGCCGAGGCGGAGGCGAGGGCCTGTGCGTAGCGCGCCTCGGCTGCTCGCAGCGCGTCCTCGACGTCGTTCAGGGAGAGCGGGCCCAGCTTCTCGCCCAACACCAAACGCACGGCGAAATCGGTGCCGCTGTGCTCCTCGACGATCTTGCGAAGGTTGGCGGCCACCTTGCGGAGCGCGACCCGACGCTGGCCGAGGGCCTCTAGATCCTCGCCCTCGATCGACGAGGCCGCGTTCCACCCCCGTACCGCTTCGACCACCAGACGGTTGGCCGTCGCTCGATCGTCTCCGGCGGCCACTCCGGCGAGGCCCGGGAAGCAGACGAGCGCGAGCGCGGCGAGCACCCAGCGGGTCACGTTGCGCACCAGAGGCACTCCTTCGACCATCGGCTTCCTCCCATCGCGCTCGTCTCGAGCGAGACGCTGCTGCCGGACCGACGGGTGGGCCCGCTGTCGAATGGTACCACCGGTGGCCGGAGGGGACGAGAGCCGTGGACCGCCGGGGCGATTCCGAGCCATTGTACGAGGTCGTGCGCGTCGTAGGCGCGGACGTCCTTCCAGCCTTGGCCGCGAGCCTCCTCGAGCCAGCGATCCTTGCCCGACCACTTGCGCGGGGTCGCGAAGACGAAGCTGGTCTTCGCGCGCTCCTCGGGACCCGTTGCGCGGGTGCGCTTGGCGAGGTCCTTCCGGGCCTTCCGGGGCACCTGCTTCTCGCAGGAGAGCTCCCAGACCGAGCGGCCGTCGGGAATCCGGGCCGTTCCCTCCTGGACTTCGACGATCCCGTCGAAGCCCGCGAGGTCGGTGCCACTGCCCGAGGGCACGTCCAGCCGCCGCAAGACGGCGCCGGCGTGGGCGATCAGCCGGCGGACCAGCTCGGGGAAGGCGCGGCGGGCCTCGGGACTCTCTGCCCAATGGTCGAGATCTTCGGCCGTGATCAACATATGGCGATCCGGGCAAAGAGGTTTCACTAAATATAGCGAAGTCGACCAGGGAACGCAAGCCCGGCCGCGCGGCGCGCGAGGAGCGTGATCGGCGCGCTTGACGTCGTACCTAGGAATATATAGAAGGAAAGCCGCGCGGTCGACCCGGAGGCCTCCCGTGCCAGCCCACCCGACCCCCGCCCAGAGCGCCGCCTCGCGGCTCAACGGCGCCCGCTCCCACGGCCCCGTGAGCGTCGAGGGCAAGGCGCGCATCGCCGAGGCCGCCACCCGCCACGGCCTGTTCGGCCGCTTCCGCCTGCTGCCCGAGGAGGACGCCCAGGCCTTCGCCCAGTTGCTCGCCGGCTGGTGCCTGCGGTTGCGGCCGGTGGGCCCGGCCGAGCTCGCCGCGGTGGAGCGGCTCGTGATCGCGATCTGGCGCGAGCAGCGGTTGGCGGGACTCGAGGTGCAGCTGTTGCGGGCGCTCTGCGAAGGGGCGCCGACCGACGGCCTGCCGAGCCTCGCCACGCTGATCCGCTACAAGGCCCGGCTCGAGCGCGATCGGCGCACGGCCGAGGCCGAGCTCGAGCAGCTGCGCGCCCTCGCTCGCAACCTGGCCCGACAGGAGTGTGCCGAAGCCGAGGCGGTGGACGGGGCGGGCGCGCCCGACGGGCCGGCGGCCGAGGGCGAGGCCACGGCTCGGCCGGCGGAACCGGCCCCGGTCGGCGCGGCCGATTCCCGCAACTGGCCCGGCTTCGGCGCGTCACCGGCCGGTGCGCCGGC
>FWPV01004787.1_pt1 | contig 27935 bp, 27 predicted proteins | sample 2228371 | NCBI WGS metagenome assembly FWPV01 (sample SAMEA103939776, study PRJEB20133) | metagenome
ATAGACTGTGAAGGATGTCCGCCCAAAGCTTTCTTTAGAGCTGGACTTGACCTTTGACGAGTCCCCTGTTCCTTCCAGTCCGCCTCGTGCTGGAGACCGTTGTCCCAAATGCCATACCGAGACTTTGGACTATGACGGGACGCTGAGGTTAGTTTGTCCAAAGTGCGGCGTTCTGGAAGGTGGATGTTTTACCTGATAGCCACTTTGTCCTCCGTGAGAGGCTGGCGAAATCAGGAAGAGCATTCATTTTTGGATGACACCGATTATAGAGAAAGAACATCTAATTAGGTAAAGAAATTCATCAGAAAGAAGGAAGGAAGATATGACTCAATTGCTTTTAGACGATGAGATCCGCAGCCAAGTGCAAGAGGTCTTCAAAGACCTCAATCAGGAGATCGCGGTGCTGTTTTTTGGTAAAGAACAGGACTGCGAAACCTGTGCAGATACCTATCAACTGCTGAAAGAAGTCAGCGAGCTCTCGGACAAGATCAGTTTGGCAAGCTATGATTTAGAGCGCGATGCTGCTGTTGCCCAGCAATACCATGTTGATAAAGCCCCAGGAATTGTCATCGCTGCCAAAGACGGTGAAGTGATTACCGATTACGGCGTGCGGTATGCCGGTATTCCCGCCGGTCACGAATTTAGTTCCCTGATTCATGACTTCTTGTTGGTGTCGGGGCGTGATTCGGGTTTATCGCAAGAAACGCGCGACTTGCTTAAGAAGGTCAACCAGCCGGTTCTGCTACAGGTGTTTGTCACCCCCACTTGTCCCTATTGTCCAAGGGCAGTGGTGCTCGCTCACCAAATGGCGATGGAGCATCCGCTGATCCAGTCCGAGATGGTGGAAGCCATTGAGTTCCCCGAGCTTTCAGATCGCTTTGGCGTCAGTGGCGTACCTCAAACCACTATCAATGAAGGCGCCAGAACGATTGTTGGTGCAGTGCCCGAGTCGCATCTCTTGGCGGAGATCCTGCGCGCCGTCGGCAAACAGGCAAACTAAAGACAGCGCTTTTGTCATAGAAGTGCAGTTGTCACTTAGCAAAGCATATGAGCAGGCAAGCGAAATCCAAGCGCAGCCTTTTACGGACACAAAGCCGGACTCAACCTGCAAAGGTTGCGTTCAACCGCAGAGTAATTAGCTTGGGTTTAGTCGGTTTAGGGTTGATCTTGATCGGAGTAGCGGCGTTTGTGCTGCTCTCGAACGCAAATGCAACGGTCAATGCTGGCGATTTGCGTCTTCGCCCAGTTGAGCTGAACAAACCAGCCCCCGACCTGACCTTGACCGACTTAGAGGGCAGGGCGGTGTCTCTTGCCGATTATCGCGGTCAGGTGGTGCTGGTGAACAATTGGGCGACGTGGTGCCCGCCCTGCCGAGCTGAGATGCCGATTTTAGAAGCCTATTATCAGACGCACCAAGCAAAAGGGTTTGTCGTTCTGGCGATCGAGGCTGGGGATCCAAAAGAAGAAGTACTCGCTTTTGTGCGCCAAGTTGGTTTGAGTTTTCCCGTCTTGCTGGATCCCGAAGGGCGTTCTTTGGCTGCCTTTGGGAACATGGCTTTACCCAACTCGTACGTGGTCGACCGTCAAGGCAACCTGCGTTTGGCATGGACTGGACCGGTCGATCAGAGATCTTTAGAAACTTACTTGACCCCCCTTTTGGAGGAATGATTAACGATGCAAGTTGAGGTTACTTGGAAAGGACGCATGTCTTTTGATGGCAAAGCTGAAAGCGGCTTTACCCTGCCGCTGGGTACCACGGCAGAGGTGGGTGGGGATAACGATGGCTTTCGCCCGATGGAACTGATGGCGCTGAGCTTAGCGGGCTGCACCGCTATGGATGTGATTTCGATTTTGAACAAAAAACGCCAAGCGGTGAGCCGCTTTCAGGTGCAAGTAAAAACCGAGCGCGCCGCAGAGCACCCCAAAGTCTTTACCCAAGCGACAATTGAGTATCATGTCGGTGGCAAGGAAATTCAAGAGGATGCGGTTGTGCGTGCCATCGAATTATCGGCAACCCGCTATTGCCCTGCGCAAGCGATGCTGAAACAGGTGCTTCCGATTGATTTGGTTTACTACATTTATGAGGTAGGGGAAGACGGAGAGAGCAAGCTGGTGCGCCAAGGCAAGTTTGAGCCGTCGCTTACTTGATAGCGAGCACACCAAAGGCTTGAGGTTTGCGGATCACGCGGCTGAAGCCCGCTTCAAGCAGACGCCGAGTGACGCCGCGCAAGACGCCAGCGCCCATTTTGCTTTGTAGGTCACCAATGTAATGAAACATCCGACCGCGTGCCCGTAAAATCCTTACCGCTTGGCGGTAAAAGGCTGTCGAGTACAGTTCTCCTGCCAGACGAAACATCGGCGGATCATGTAATATCAGGCTGAAGTGGTTGGCTGGTAGTGCTTGAATGAGATCAAAGGTATTGCCGATGGTCGAACGGATCTTGGGGTTCTCAAACAAATCTCTTGACCAGGGATTTTGACCAGCAATTTCGAGTACCGCCGGCTCGATTTCGATGGTTAAAACTTCTTGAGCGGTTTTGGCGGCTTGAATCGCCGTATATCCCAAGCCGGTGGCGGTATCGAGCACTGCCCCATAAGCTCCGCCGGCAGCTTTGAGTTTTTGGCGGGTGTCCTCCCATGGATCAATGTCTTTGATACGGTGCATGGGCAGTCCGCTAATCAGCAGCGTTGGCGCTCCTAAGGTAGGCATTAAGCCGAGCACTTGCTCGGCATCTTGAGCATAAACGCGAATTGGCGTGGGGCTGTTGTGCTCGATGCGAAAGCAGATATTTTCTTCCTCGCCAATCTGCCGCACCTGCTCCCAGCCGAGTTGTTGTCCATCGGGTAAAAGAATTCCTTGGGGTTCAAGGAAAACTTGGCAAGTGCTGATGCCCAAATCTAGTGAGATCTCGGTTTGTTTGAGCCCTTTTTCGAATTGTTTGAGTAAGACACGGGCTTGGAGATAGGTGAGAATCGGGGGGTAAGAGCGTTTGGTTGGCAGGGGTAGCGCGCCGCGCTGCTGCGGCATGTCGTCCCAAACAAAGCTTAAGGAAAGCATTTCCGTTTCCTATTCTGAGTTATTCGATGAAGATTTCGACGTGTTCTCCGTCTTCTTCGTCGTAGACATCAATCAATTTACCTTGCGCTCCTTCTTGAATGGCGGCGATTAATTCATCAAAGGCGACATCGGGAGCATACTTCGAGGCGATGCTCAAGCCGACATCGACCAAACCGATGGGTAAATTAACCGAGGCTTTGGGTTTGCCGCTGACCATGTCGGTCACGCGCACGCGCAGCCAGCGGGCTTTATCGCCGACAGGACGGGTAAAATTGCGTGTGCGGCTGCCTTTTTCTCCCGCGCTGAGCGCAGCCAATAGTTTAGCCCCTTCTTCGGCGGTGATTTTCCCTTCGTCAATCATCCTGAGGATGCGCATTCGTTCTTCTGCTGATGCCATAACTCCTCTCCTTACTTAGGCTTTTCCCTCAAGGGCGGCAAGCAGTTTTTCCGCTTCCGCTACGGTGATTTTCTTTTGTTCGAGCATTTTCAGGATATAGAGCCGCTCCTCCTCTAGAGTATCCGAAACAGCGGCTTGTGTTGACGCTTCTTTTTTCCGTCCGAAGCCAATCTTCTCCATAAAACTCAGTTTGGGTTTGGATTCCGAACGCCGTTGAGCTTCGTTCAGTTTTTGTTCCATTCTTTCCTGTGCGCGGCGCATTTTTTCCTGAATGCGGGCGCTCGAGTCGTGGCTGGAAGAGCGACGGCGGTTTGGGATCGTTTCGACTGGAGGCACTTCCACACCATATCCTTCCATCTGATCCGTAAATTGATTCATTCTTTGTTGAAAAGCTTCCATCTGAGCTTGAAGTTGACGCCGAACTCTTTCGGAGATGTGGTTGACTTCCTCGTTGAACATTGCATCGATGTCTTCCTCTTCTTCATCGCTAAGGGCGGGGCGTACGACCAAGATGATTTTACCGCCTGCCTGAAACTCAAAAGGGTATAATCCTTCACCTAAGCTCAGCGAGGTTTGACTTTTCGCGTACTGTTCTTTTTGCCCGAATTGGATTAGGCGAATATCCTGAGCGCCGCTGTGCAGGTTTAAGCGAGGTTGGAGGGCATCGGAAATTTCACAGTGAATGGAGCCACCAACCTTTAAGTTGACTTCGCTACCGTTAAAAACATTCCATTCAACACGGCAGGAGCCACCCACCGTTGCGCTGAGTGAGTCACTGAGGTGGCGGGCATCCAAGTTGCCTCCCACCTGTACCAAGCTGATCTCACCTTGGACATGGCGGGCAATTAGGCTGCCTCCAACTTGCTGGCAGGTAATATCCCCCAATACATCCTTAAGCATACCGTTTCCCTGAATCGTTTTCACTGCTAGATTGCCAATACTGCGGCACACCAGTGATCCCCCGATCTGTTCAATGTTCAAATTAGCATCCACATACTTAATGCGCACATTGCCGCCGATTTGACCGATCTCAAGGCGCGCTGCCCTCGGTACCCGCAAGAGGCAATCGGTGGAGCTGCGCAAAATGAGTCCCTCGTCAGTTTCGGTGAGGTCTACCTGTTCATCCTCACTGCTGACAAAGACTTCACTGCGCATCCACCCTTTGATTTGTAAACTTCCCCCTACTTTTTCAATTTGGATGAGGGGGGATAAACCAAGTGATTTTTCATAGATCGTTTTCATTCTTCACCTCGCTCTTCTAACAGACGCAGGGCTTCTTTGACGCTGATTTCTCCCTTTTCGAGGGCTTGTAAGATGTGCTGCCGTTGTTCGGGGGTGGCGGTATGATTCTCTTCTGTCCCGTAGGGTTCGTAACCCAAAGCACGAATGATATCATGTAAGCGGTTGCGGATGGTCGGATAGGATAAACCGATTTCCGCTTCCATGGATTTGATCTTGCCCTCACAGCGGATAAAAGTCTTGACAAACTGCCATTGCTCCGCACTGAGATTGGCAAAGGTTTGTTGGCGGAAACGACCCTCAAAGGTGGTTTCGCAAGCTTGGCATTCAAAGCGGGTGATGATGATGTCGCCATGACACAGTGGGCAGAGGTTGGGTATTTCAGTCATCTCTGTTTCATCCTCAAACGATCCGATCTAAAATCTTGTTAAAATTATATCAAATAATTTAAACTATTTCAAGAGATAATTTCAATTTATTTGAGGTGAAATAAATATTTGGTTGGTCTAGCAGACTTCCTTGAAGTTCCAATTCAACTCTACCGAGAGAGACGGTGTTTTGGTTTATGAATACGCCTGTTGTTTAAGGGTCTGCGATCTTCGTTTTTGCTTCGGGAGTGAACGGTGAAACCAACTGCCAGAGCTGTTGTCTGCTGCTATAATTCGAAGAACTTGCCTTCTTGAGCGCTGGTTTGCATGGTGAAACCATACCTGATGAGAAATAAGACTGCGGAGGTTTTGGATGATCGATCCTGCTTTTCCCTTCATTGACTTACATCGCCACTTGGATGGCAATGTTCGCTTGCGTACCATCCTTGAACTAGCCGATCAGCATGGGATTCCCTTGCCTGCATGGGACGAAGAAGGGTTGCGTCCATTCGTTCAGGTAACCGAGCCGCAACCTGGCGTTATGGCATTTTTGGAAAAGTTTCGTTATATGGTGGGCGTTTTAGCGGATTATGATGCCTGTCGACGGGTTGCCTATGAAAACGTCTTGGATGCTCGGCGAGAAGGGTTGGATTATGTAGAATTGCGTTTTAGCCCCTTGTTTATGGCACAACCTCATCAACTCGACCCGCAAGGCGTGGTTGAGGCGGTGATCGATGGAGTAGAAACAGGGCGACAAGAAACTGCCATGAAAGTCAATCTAATTGGCATTCTCAGCCGCACTTATGGACAACAACTTGCTTGGCGGGAATTGGAAGCCTTGTTAGCCTTCGCCGACAAATTGGTCGCCATTGACCTTGCGGGGGATGAAGCGAATTATCCAGGCGAGTGGTTCACCGAGCATTTGCAACGCACCCGCCAGCATGGTTTACATCTCACCGTGCACGCTGGTGAATCTGCTGGTCCGCAGTCGGTTTGGCAAGCGGTACAAGAGCTTGGCGCAGAGCGATTGGGTCATGCTGTGCACGCCATCGAAGACCTGCGTTTGATGGACTTTCTGGCAGAAAAAGGGGTTGGAATCGAAGTTAACCTGACCAGCAACGTGCAAACCAGCACGGTCAGCAGTTATGCTGCCCATCCTGTGCGTCAATTTTTGGAAAGGGGATTGCTGGCAACCTTGAACACCGATGATCCTGGCATCAGTGGCATTGATTTGCGCTATGAGTATGAAGTGGCTGCACCGTCAGCCGGTTTATCACCTGACCAGATCCTCCAAGCCCAACGCAACGCTCTCCAAATTGCCTTTTTGAGTAACGAGGAGAAGCAAGAATTGATCGAGCGCAAGGCTAGGGGTGGCTAATTGCCAACGGACATTTGACTGCTCTGATGTCCGAAATAGGTTGTCTCTGTTTGGTAATGGAATCAAACGGGCGGTTTTTGCTTGATGAAAATGGCTGAACTTTTCAACCTATTGAGTTGAGTGCCGCGTGCTACATTCTTACCCTTGGCGCGAGGATGAAGGTGGTTAACGGTTGGAAGATGAATTCACTAAAAAACCAATAAAGAAAAGAAAGCGTTCTCTTGACATAATCGATATTACTGATTAAGATTCAGATCACAAGTTCAATTTTATTTGTAATCCTTCGATTATTTGTTAAGAATAATTGTTCGGACAATTGCGTTATGCGGTGGGTGGGCCCGTGTAACGATTTTGTTAGTTGGTTGTTATATATAGCAGATGGTGCCCACGAGATGACCTTTACGCATTCGCTGGATTTATTGTTTATAAAGCGGTTCAATCAGCTTCTATGTCTCAAAATGGAGGGGGTAAGTGGATTGTTGCTATTCGTTTTGACCGCTTTAGTCATTCCCTTCAGAGGAGGTGAATGGAAATCAATCTAAACACTAAGCTTTCCCCATCTACTACAAATTTTTATTCTCAATCATTTTATCTTATAAGGAGTTGTACTATGACTACCCAAACTGCAAAAGAAATTTGGACCCTTGAAGAGGGTGAAGTTCGTAAACCGGGCATCGTTCATGTCGTTATGTTAGCATTATTTACGGGTATCGGCATCGTTGTCGGTACCTTCGGCAGCCTAGCTGTGCCTATTGGTTTTGTGTCTGCTTTCTGGCCTGGGCAAGCTGTGCAGAGTATTGGGTCAATTTGGTTCGGTTGGTGGGGCGGCATTGCAGCCGGCTTGTTCCCCTTGATCTCAAACTCGCTGTCCGGGTCGGCACCTCTACCGGTCTCGATTGCCTATCTGCCTGCCAATCTCCTGCAAGGTATGATTGCTGGCTGGGCATTTCGCAAGTTCTTTGCTGATCCTTCTCTCAAGAGCGGGCGGGATTGGTGGATTTGGATCATCTTTGGTGCCTTGCTGCCCAATGCGATCGGCGCTGCTTGGGGTACAACGATGTTAGTTGCCTTTGGCTTGATCACCCAAGCTGCTCAGCCAACGGCTTTCTTGGGCTGGTTCATTGGGAACACCATCCCAACGGTCATTCTTGGTTCGATCATCCTCAAATTCGTATCCCCGCTGGTTGTCCGCAGCAAAGCCTTCTGCAAAGGTTATTGGGCGTAAACTTAGCAAGAGTCAAATGGGCGAGGCGAGGCTTTCTCTTGCCTCGCCCTTCCTAACTTACTCGTTCGATTTAGGTGTTCCAATCAAAATGACAGAAACAACACTTTCTCCTCTTCCTACTCGTCGGGCGACAGCACGAAAGACCTTACTGGGGCAAGTCCCCCTGTCCTCGCCTTTTTATGAGTTTCATCCGGTCACTCGCCTTATCCTCTTTATTTTTCTCGGTGTAGTCCCATTATTCATTTATATCCCCGAAATTAACTTTTTATTACTTTTGGTCAATTTAGCTCTTTTGCGTTGGGGAAAGGTCGACTTGAGACGCTTGCGGATTTATATGCCCATTATTTTTACCGTGGCAATCTTTATGTTTACAGTTGTCATTCTTGCGCCTGGAAAAGATCCCTCCTATACTCCCCTTAAGATCTTAGGGATTACCATTTACTACCAGCCCTTTTTCTTTACATTTGCTTCCTATTGGCGTTTGATGGCGATGCTCTTTGGCACTATTTTATACTTTTCAACCAACCACGAAAGGGATATGTTGGTAGGATTGCGAACCTTGCGAATGCCTTTCGTGGTTTCTTATGTGATAAGCTTATCTATTCGAGCAGCCGGTATGTTCATGGAAGATTTTCGGATCATTCGCGAGGCAGAACAAGCCCGAGGTTTGGATACCAAAGCCATGCGATTTTCCGATCAGGCAAAGCTATATGTGATGTATCTGGTGCCGCTATTCTCCATTGCCCTGCGTCGGGCAGACGAAATCAGCAATGCGCTGTTTGCGCGTGGATACACCTTGACCGGGCGAGTTGGCACAGGGGGGAAGCGTTCGGATTATATTCGCTCGCGCTATGTCCTTCGCAAACGAGATTGGGTTGTAATTGCCATACTGATGATTGCTTTTTTAAGCATCGCCATTGCTCAGATCTTTTTTGGCGTCTTTGCAATTGGGCACTCACCGCTCAATATTTATCTTCGTACATTGTTGAATATTCCTTGAGATAAACCTATGGAAACGATTATCGAGATTCAAAATTTAGAATGGAAATATGAAAATACCAAAGAATTTGCGTTAAGAGGTATCAACCTGCAAATTGAAGAACACACATTTGTTGGCGTTGTCGGCGCCAATGAGCAAGGTAAGACGTCTTTGCTCTCCGCCATCTGCGGATTAATTCCCCACAGCTTCAATGGAATCTATCGCGGACAAGTCCTTTTGTTCGGAAAACCTGTACGCGAGATGGACTCATTAGAGTTGGCAACTAAAGTCGGTTTGGTTTTTTCTGATCCGGAAGCCCAATTTACAGCCATGACGGTGGAGGAAGAATTGACTTTTGGTTTGGAGAATATTGGATATTCATTATCCGAGATCAAGGAACGTCTCGAATGGGCTGCGCAGATTACGATGATTGAAGACCTATTAGATAAGAGTCCCTACGACATCTCCGGTGGGCAGAAACAACGCGTCGCCATTGCATGCGTCTTAGCAATGAATCCGCCAATTATTATGATGGACGAACCTACTTCCATGATAGATCCCTTGGGCAAACGCTTAATCTTCGATATTTTGCGCAAATTGAAAGAAGAAAAGAAGCACACCTTGATCGTTGCCGAGCATAACATTGAGCAACTCGCCCCCCTAGCCGACAAGATGATCCTAATGAACGGCGGGCAAATTGTGCGTCACGAACCGACCCTCGACTTCTTTACTAACCCCTTATATCTACGCGAGCAGGGTATTCTCCCTCCTGAATGTACTGAGTACGCCCAATGGTTGAATCACAAGGACTACTTGCCAGAAGCAACAAAGCTCCCTCTTGAATTGGAGCAGGCAGTAGAGTTGATCCGCCCTCTCTTTGAGAAAAGGAGGGTCAAATGAACCCATTAATCACGGTTGAAAATCTAGATTTCACCTATCCGGATGGAACGCCTGCACTGATGGGGATCAATCTTGAAATTGGGGAGCAAGAATTCATTGCCTTTATTGGGCAAAATGGATCAGGGAAAACCACGCTATCCAAATGCCTGAATGGATTATTCAAGCCCACGGCGGGAAAAGTGATCGTTGAGGGACTGGATACCCGTCAGCGAGGGATTATCAAGCAGTTGGTCACAAAAGTAGGGTATGTTTTTCAGAATCCTGATCACCAATTGTTCAATCGCAGCGTGAAGAGTGAGATCGCTTATGGCCCTCGCAATATCAATTTACCCGAAGATGAAGTTGAAGCAAGGGTGCATGAGGCTGCCCGAGTTGCCGGCGTTAGTGAAGAGTTATTTGATACTCATCCCTATTTTCTGCCCAAGGGTTTGCGTCAGCGCGTAGCAATTGCTTCGATCCTTGCCTTGAAGCCGCACACCATCATTGTCGATGAACCAACGACGGGTCAGGATATGCGCCAGTCTATTGAGGTAATGAATTTTCTGCGCCGTCTCTGGAAGGAGGAAGGCCATACGATCATCATCATCACCCATGAGATGCGCATTGTGGCAGACTATGCTGAGCGCACGGTTGTGCTGGGGCAAGGACAGATTCTGTTGGATGGCTCAACACGCGATGTTTTCGCTCGTCCCGAAATCTTACATCGAACCTACGTAGAGCCACCGCAGATTACTCGTTTAGCGCAAAGCATTAGCCAAGAAGAACCGTTTCGCAGTGTTCTTACAGTGAATGAAATGAAAAAGCTCACCGAGGAGGTTCTTTCGTGACGTTCCCAACGCGCATTGGTATCGATATCGGGGGCACCTTTACAGATGCCATGGCAATTACTCCTGAGGGTATTCGCATTGCCAAGGTACCTTCCACACCCCAAGAACCATGGCGAGCGGTTGTCGAAGCGGTAGAAGCCCTTCATCTATCAGAACCACCCGTGGCTTTTTTGCATGGCACAACGTTGGTGACCAATATGTTGTTAGAACATAAGGGAGCACCTACGGGATTTATCACCAGCCAAGGGATGCGAGATGTTCTACACATTGGTCGACATGAACGTCCCTTGACCTACGCTATTCGTCAAGAGATTGCCCAACAACATTATCCACCCGTGCCACGCAAATGGCGGAAAACTGTAGCCGAACGAATCGGCGCCGATGGGAAGGTGGTTCAGCCGCTCAACGAAGATGAGGTACGCCGGGTGGTGCGCGAATTGGTCGAGCAAGGAGTGCAAGCCATAGCAATTGGCTTTCTCCACGCTTATCGCTACCCGGAGCATGAACGTCTTGCGGAGCAATGGGCGCGCAGTGAGGCACCGCATCTCTTTATTTGTACTTCCAGTGAAGTCTCCCCTCGTTTTCGGGAATATGAACGTTTTATGACCACTGCCTGGAACGCTCGCGTAGCTCCCGGCGCAGCGAAATATCTTTCAGACTTGAGCGCCCAAATTCAAGAACGATGGGAAGGGGTGCGATTGACCATGATGACCAGTAATGGGGGGTTAGAGGAGGTCAATCTTTCCGCTAGCGAAACCTATGGAGAGCTACGGCGAACTCCAATTCGCCTCGCTCTTTCCGGCCCGGCTGCAGCCGGCAATGCTTGTGTCAGAGTTGTGCAGGACTTGGGCTTGAAACATTGTGTTGGATTGGATGTCGGGGGAACTAGTTCGGACATTGTTGTTGTGCGTGACGGCCGTTTGAACGAAGCGCCGTGGGAAGAGCGCCGCATCGGTGGCTATCCGTTGCAAATTCCGATGTTAGATCTGCACACCATCGGAGCAGGAGGGGGGTCCTTGGTCAAGCGAGATGAGTATGGCGCGATCCATGTCGGTCCTCAATCAGCGGGGGCTGAACCCGGGCCGGCTTGCTACGGGCGGGGAGGCGAGTTGCCCACCGTTACTGATGCCGCAGTGATTGTCGGTCGAATTCCGAGTGATCTGTTGTTGGGCGGAACCTTACCCCTGTATGCCGAGATGGCTTGGCAAGCTTTTCAGCGTACCTTCGGTGCCGATCGGGAAGGGATCATTCACTCTGCCTTGGATGTTCTCGGTTTGGCGGAAGCAAATATTGCCTTTGGCATTCGAGAGCGAACGGTTAAGCGCGGTTTAGACCCCGCAGAACTCTCTCTGGTGGCTGCTGGGGGAGCTGGCCCGCTGGTGGCGTGTGGGGTGGCTGAGGTTTTGGAATTAGCTGAAGTGATTGTGCCACCGCGCCCCGGCTTGCTTGCTGCTTGGGGTTTACTGTCTGCTCCTCAAAGGCGAGAAGCAGCTTCCACGGTATTACGTTTGCTCAATTCGGTGAGCCAAAGCGAAGCGGAGGAGTATTTCCAGAAGACGGCAGAAAAGCTCTCTACACAACCTCCTTCCGGCGCAAAACTGATTCGTACCGCTGCCTTACGTTACCTTGGTCAAGGCTTTGAAGTGGATGTGCCAGTTGATCAGCCGGTTGATTTGAAGGAGCTGGAACGCCGCTTCCATCTAGCTCATGAACATGAATATGGTTTTAGTATGAAAAATTCAGCCGTTGAGTGGGTGGAGTTGCGTGTCGGTTGGGAGCAGCCTTCTCCGGCTTGGAGTTTTGGATTTGAGTCAACGATTGAGAGTCCATCCGAGCGAAGGATTGAAATCTTCGAGAGGGCTGAAGGCAAAACTTTTCGACTTGCTAAAGCAAGCTTGTTTGAACGACGCGCTCTACCGCTGCATTTTCAGATTGGGGGACCAGCGATTGTAACCGAGAGAGATGCGACCATCTATATTCCCAGTGGTTGGATAGCTCAGGTGGTTGAAAATGGTTATATCCGGATTCGCAGAAAATGAACACATCATCTGTTAATTCCAAGTCATCACTACTTTCCCTCGAAGATCAAGTGATTTATGGGGCGTTGACGACCCTTGCCCGCGAGGTAGGTCATCGCCTTAAACGGGCTGCGTATTCTTCTCTAATCCGTGAGTCGGATGATTATGGGGCAGCCATTGTATCGGCGAATTTCGAACTACTTGGAGAGGCGGAAACTACGCCCCTACAAATGGGCCCTCTAGCAGGATATTGCCGCGGTGTGATGGAGACCCTAGAGGAATATCATGAGACTTTAGATGCAGGGGGAATTTATTTGCATAATGACCCATTCCGAGGAGCCAGTCACAGCCCTGACATTGGGGCTATTGCGCCACTTTATGCTGATGGAGAGCTCTTCGGTTTTGTCGGTACAGCGGCGCACCACGTGGATATTGGTGCAGCAGTGCCTGGTACCTGTATTATCAAAGCCCACGATGCTTTCAGCGAAGGCTTGCGGCTGCTGGCTTTTCCAGTAGAACTCAACGGCGAACCTGTTGTTGCAAATTGGCGCTTGCTTGAAAGCAATGTACGCATGCCACAGTTAGTGAGTGGAGACTTACGTGCTCAAGTAGCCGCTTGTCGTTGGGGACAGAAAGGTTTTGCCCGCTTGGTGGAACGTTATGGTTATCAAAAGTTGCGTGAAGCAACCGAACGGCTTTTACAAGCAATTGTAGCTTTACCCGATGGCGTGTATCGGGCTACAGGATATTTGGATGGTTACGAAGATACCGGCGAGGTCGATATCCCGATTTGTGTGACTCTGGAAATTCGCGACGATCGAATTTTTGTTGATTTCAGTGGCAGTGCACCGCAATTAGATCATGCTCCAATCAACATGCCCTTTTACGGCACAACGGATATGGCTGTCTTATTGACTCTTCGAACCCTATTGTTGCCGGAAACCGAGTTTCCGAACCTACCGCATAATGCGGGCATGTTTCGCCCGATCGAAATTTATGCTCCAAAGGGAAGCATTGTCAACGCTACCTTTCCTGCCCCCACCATCGGGCGTTTTTGCGGTGGGCAAATGGTAGCCAATTTGATTGTGCGGGCTTTGCAGGATGTTTTACCTGAACGGATCTGCGCCGGCTGCTCAACCACCAAAGCGATTACCTTTTCGGGTCAAATTGACGGAAAACCGTGGATTTACATGGATGTAACCGAAGGAGCTTATGGGGGTATTTACGGCATGGATGGGTTGGATGCAGTGGATGTGCTTTATGCCAACACAAAAAACAATCCCATCGAAGATATCGAAGCCCATTATCCCTTACGGGTTGAACGCTACGAATTGCGTGAAAACACGCCCGGTGATGGTAAATGGCGAGGTGGATTTGGCCCCTTACGAGATACTCGACTTTTAACGGATGGTTTCATTTCTGTCGAAGGAGATGGATTCCGTCATGCTCCCTGGGGTCTTAAGGGAGGCAAGGATGGCGCAACGGGTGGCGTGATGCTGTTTACCGAAGAGCATCCAGAGGGCATCTTACTGCCTTCGAAGATTGATAATATGGCTGTAAAAGCCGGCACCGTAGTGCGCGATTTATGCCCGTCCGGTGGTGGGTTAGGAGACCCTGCCGAACGCGACCTCGCTGCCCGCCAGCAAGACGCTGAAAACGGCTTAATCTATCCGCTGTGAGGTGCCAACATGCCAAAGGCTCTGGTGATTAATCCGAATACTTCTCTAACAATGACGGCCGAGATCGAAACGACTGCCCGCCGTTGCTTTGTGGGAGATTGGCAGTGCACTGTCCAACATGCTCCTGCTGGACCGGAATCCTTGGAATCTTGGTATGACTATCATCTATCAACCGTGTGTGTTGTCCCTTTGATCGTTGAAGCGGCTGAACAATATGATGGAATCCTTTTAGCTTGTTTTGGCGATCCCGGAGTTTATGCCTTGAAAGAAATTTCCCGCGTCCCGCTTCTCGGTATTGCTGAAGCTTCAATGTCACTCGCTTTGTTGCTAGGGGGCAAGTTTGGCATCTTGGCGGGGATGAAGCGAGCAGTCCAGTTGATGGATAGTATGGTGCGAACCTATGGCTTAGAAGCTCGCTATGCCGGTTGTGAGTCGTTAGACATGCGCGTTCTTGATTTCGATGCCCAACCTGAACGTACCTTAGAGACGCTGAGTGCTTGTGCGCAAAGATTGCGCGACCGAGGCGCAGATGTTTTATTGCTAGGTTGCGCCGGTTTGACAGCTTTTGTTGAGCGCTTCCAGCAGCGAATGTCAATGCCGGTGATTGACCCGGTTGAGGCTGGTTGCAGGTTGCTAAAAAGTGTTGTCGAGCAGCGCTTGAACCTGAGCCATGTCGGCCTTTACAGCAAGCCAGCTCCCCAACGATTAAGTAATCTAGGCGAATTGTTCTGTGATCAAATGCAAAGCATCCTCAACAAAGCCTATCAGGTGTAATGGATTGCGTGATCAATCTGTGTCTAGGGGAGGTAGGGGAACAATAAAATGAAAATTTCCTTCCCCAGCGGTTTTGCTTAACTTGTTCATGACCTGTTGGCTCATATAGGGAGTGTCGTTCGGACCCACTATATAGAATGGTTTGCCATCTTTTCCGAACTCAACCCCGTTGTTGCGCGGGTGTGCATCGGGGGGATCGAGCAGCAATCGAAACTTTTCAAAATCCGGGTGAGGGGTAAACTCATATTTTGCAGCAAACTCAATACTACCATAGATGATCTCATGCGCTAATTCCACCGAGCAGGGAAAGGGTTGCCCTATCATCAACCGCTCAACAAACCGATTGACAGATTGGGGGCTACTTAAGATCCTTGCCAGACAATCCTTGACCCCTAGGCAATATAGGTCGACTACAAAGCTCCCCAAAAGATATTTTACCGGTGAGATGATGCGGCAAACAGCAACCGGGGTCATGCCTTGCTCTTGCCAATCCTCCATCACCCAACAGCCATAAATAGGGTATTGCTGAGCAGTTTGGAGGAGCGTATCAAGGTCGTCAAACTGTATTTTTCTGATTTGAGAGGCACGGATCTGGTTGGTCGGTGGGGGTGGTAGAGGTCGTCTTTTTTTCGTGGTTGTTTTGGATCGCTTTGCCATGTCTAGATCCTCCAACGATTAACTTTCAGATTGAAAATCCAACTCTCCTGATTTCTGTCTTCTGTGTCGCTTTGTTTGGCATAGAAACGAAAGTCTCTCTTGCTTTTTCCTAAAGCAACTTGTTCGTAAGATAAATGCTATTATACTCTATGTTATGCGCATCTTATTTGTCGCCGATGGGCGGTCGCCAATTGCCCTGAACTGGATGGCTTATTTTTTGGAGGCGGGGGATGAAGTTCATTTGGTCTCGCTGTATCCTTGCCAAACGGATTTGCCGTTTGCTTCGGTTCATTGGTTGCGGGTGCCGTTCCTAGGCAGTGATATAGCTGCTCGACCGCACCAAGCCGGCTTGCTGCGTCGGCTTATCCCCACGCCGTGGCGGACAAAGTTACGCCAATACCTTGTGCCGTATAGAATAAGACACCCTGCACAGGAGCTGCGCCTGTTGATCGACCGTTTGAAACCCGACCTCGTCCATGCGATGCGCATCCCTTACGAGGGGATGGTGGCTGCCCTATCGAACCCTGATTGTCCCCTGCTCATCTCGGTGTGGGGCAATGACTTGACCTTGCACGTCTCTGCCAATCGGCGGATCCGTCAATTAACGCGTCAGGCACTTTGCCGAGCGAACGCGCTGCACACCGATTGCTACCGCGATCAACGCCTAGCTGGATCGTGGGGTTTTTCTCCTTCATTGCCGAGTTGTGTTTTGCCCGGCGCGGGTGGCGTGCAACGCAGCCTCTTTTATCCGCAGCTCAATCTGGTTGACCCGAAGTTGGTGGTTAATCCACGCGGTTTGCGGGCTTATGTGCGCAACGACACTTTCTTTCGCGCCGTTGCCCTCGTACATCAGGAGATGCCCGATGTTCGATTTGTCTGTTCAGCTATGAAAGGAGAAGCTGAAGCCGAACGCTGGATTCTAGGCGAGAAAATCACCGCTGCAGTCGAACTCCTGCCCCGTTTGAGCCGACAGGAAATGGCAGACCTTTTTCGCCGTGCAGCGGTTACGGTCTCGATTACCGAACATGATGGCACCCCCAACACGCTGCTCGAAGCCATGGCTTGCGGCAGTTTTCCGATCGCCGGCGATCTTGAATCGCTGCGCGAATGGATCACCTGCGGGGCGAACGGGGATTTGGTCGCCCCTGATGATCCTGAAGGGCTGGCTTCTGCGATTCTGCGCGCTTTGGCGGATGAATCCTTGCGATTAAACGCCTGTCAGATCAATCAACAAATCATTGACCAGCGGGCGGATTATGCGCAAGTGATGCCCGAGGCGCGGCGGTTTTATCAGTCTTTACTTGGTTAGCGCCTCACGGAGCAGGGTATCCTACCGGGATCAAGTAGAGGGGGCGATGTTGGGCGGGCAGATGCAGGGCTTCTTGTAAACCCTCATCGTAAAAAGCCCCGATCGGTACGCTGCCCAACCCCAAAGCGGTTGCCTGTAAAAGCAAATTCTGAGCCGCATGACCAACTTCCATATACACATAGCGTGGGGTGCGCTGTTTCCCATACTTGGCTTCGGTGCGCTCAAATACAGCAGCGATGACGAAGACCACAGGGGCTTGCTGGATGGAGTCTTGGCGCAGCGCGTTGGCATGAACCATTGGGCGCCAGTCCCCTTCAAGCCAAAGCGATAAGGTATGGGAGGGAGGGTCGTAGTGATAGAAGCCCTCCGGAAGGACAACATAGACTTCCAGAGGATAGAGCGCGCCTGCTGAAGGGGCGGTGCGCAAGCCTGATGGATGGGTGATGCCCTGTGTTGCCCACAACAACTGGCTAAGCTGTTGTGGGCTAAGGGGTTGCGGACGAAATTCACGCACCGAACGTCGCTTTGCCAAGGCTTCTTCTAAGCTGACACTGCTCTCCAGTTGGGGCGGAGGTAGCGTGATCACTTGTCCGCTCATTGCTTCAGAGGGCTGTTTGCTGCTTGGGGTGTGGCTTGGTTGGGCTTGATTGCTCCAACGCCAAGCTGAACAAGCAGCGACCCCCAAAAGCAAGGAAAAGATCAGCCATTGTAGCATCGAGTTCATCTAATTTCAAATATGGATCGGTTGCCCTTCAACGCCGTGAGCAGCCTCCATAAGCACTTCGCTCAGGGTAGGGTGAGCGTGCACATTGCGGGCGATCTCCTCGGCAGTTAATTCCATCATTTGAGCGATGGTCAACTCCGGGAGCAGTTCGGTTACTTCGGGCCCAATTAGGTGCGCGCCGAGGATTTCACCATATTTGGCATCGCTGATGATCTTTACCCAACCAGTTGCTTCGCCCAAGCCTAAGGCTTTGCCGTTGGCTTGAAAGGGGAAGCGACCCACTTTGATCTGATAGCCTTGCTCTTTGGCTTGCGCCTCGGTTAGGCCGAACGAAGCCACCTGCGGCTGACAATAGGTAGCGCGGGGCATGTTGGTGTAGTTCAATTTGACCGTCTCGATGCCGGCGATGTTTTCGGCACACACAATCCCTTGCGCTGATCCGACATGGGCAAGCATCAGTTTGGCGGTCACATCTCCAATTGCCCAAATGCCGGGCACATTGGTTGCCATGCGCTCGTCGATTTCAATTGCCCCGCGGGCGTCGATCTTCACGCCCAGCTCTTCCAGTCCCAGATTGCGGCTGTTGGGTTTGAAGCCGATGGCAACCAGCGCTTGCTCTGCCTCGAGCGTTTTCTCCCCTTCCGCGCTCGACACGCGCACAACCGCTTTGTTATCCATAATTTCAATCCCTTCCACGCGGTGACCGGGTAAGGTTTTGATCTTGCGGCGATTGAGGGCTTTGGTCAACTCGGCGCTGACTTCTTCATCCTCCAACGGCAAAATGCGGGGTAGCATTTCGACGATCGTAACCTCGCTGCCGTAGGAGCTCCAGATGGTGGCAAACTCTACGCCGATCGCCCCCGCACCGATGATGATCGCCGATTGCGGAAGTTTTTCCTGTAGGATGGCTTCGTGATAGGTGACCACGACCTGTCCGTCAATAGTCCAGCCGGGTGGGATGGCAACATTGGCGCCTGTAGCGATCACAATATTTGAAGCGGTGTAGGTTTTTGTCTCACCTTTTTCGTCGCTTACAGCGACGGTATCGCGCGCAGTGAGTTTGGCGCTGCCCATGATCACATCGATATTGTTTTTCTTCATCAGGAAACCAACCCCCTTGGTTAAGCGCGCCGAGACTTGGCGACTGCGTTTGACCGCTGTGCTGTAATCCAGCGTTAGGTTGTCGAAAGAAAAGCCAAACTCCTTACTGCCTTCGCGCAGCAAGTGAGCGATTTCCGCGTTGCGTAAGAGCGCTTTGGAAGGGATGCAACCCACGTTCAAGCAAACGCCCCCCAGCCATTGCTTGTCAACCACAGCGGCTTTTAATCCTAATTGAGCGGCGCGAATGGCACAGACATACCCCGCCGGTCCTGCCCCGATAACGATCACATCATAATCAGCCATAACTTGCTCCTTTTCGAGGGAAATGCGTTGATGGTTGTATTATAACAAACAACCGTTGAGTCCTTTGTTCTCCCCGAACCGATTACAAGGCTGTCACCATGATACCTGAGCTCGACACTTCGCAGCAGAGAGAACTCATTGGGTCCTGCCAGCCCATCAGGCATTTCGCATCGCAGAGAACGCCGAGACTGCGGAGATGAACGAAGCACGGTGATGCGGTGATCCTTTGTCTCCCACACCTTTGCGTGCTCGGCGGTGAAAGGAACACCGCCTGAGCCATTACGTTTTTTCCGTCTGTGCTTCATGGGGGTTGGAAAAAATCCTTTCTGGGTATATCCGACAAGAAAGATGGCGGGAATAGAGACGGGATTGACATTCTTCATTGTACAAGCGAGGTTGGAAGGGTAGGATAACGTGATGGAGGGGTGTATAATCCAGCATAGAACAACGCGTATTGGCTAGTTTATGAAGCATTTGGTCAGCATGGAAAGAGTCCAACAGCTCCAGAAAATCTGCGAGCAATTCTCGCTGGAGATTCTCTACGTCTTTGGCAGCCGGGCAGAGGATGGTAGGCGTTTTGTGTTTGAAGATCAGCCAATGCCTCCCAGTGCCAGTGACCTAGATATTGGCGTTTTGCCCGCTCAGCCGCTCAGCGTGCGCCAAAAAGTCGAACTGACGATTGCCCTAGAGGATTTTTTCGGCGTCAATCGGGTTGATCTGGTTGTGCTGCCCGAAGCCGATCCTTTCTTGGCAGCGAACATTGTACGCGGTAAACGGCTCTACGAACGTGATTCCTATCGTGCTGACAATTATGATTTATACATTCTGCGCCGTGCAGGAGATCTAATTCCCCTCGAAAGGGAACGTTTGGCTCTGATTGAAAAAAAACTAGGGAAGAGTTCGGATGAATAACAAAATTTCCCGCCGTGTCCTGACTGAGCGCCTCAATTATGCCGCTCAGATGGTGGAAAAGATCTCTTCTTTGCCACTTGAAGACAGAAGGGTCTTCTTTTCCGATGAACGCAATGTATGGACGGTTGAATCCTGTTTGCGTCGCGCTTTAGAAGCGGTGTTAGATGCTGGACGTCATATCTTAGCTAAAGGTTATAGCAACGGAGTCACCGAATACAAACAAATTGCCGAGCAATTGCAACGGTTTGGCGTGCTTAATCCTGAAGATGGAGATACCTTGCGTGTTTTAGCAGGGTATCGCAATCGAATGGTGCATTTCTATCACGAAATTCGTCAGGATGAACTTTACGAAATAGCCCGCACGAATCTAGATGATGTTCGGCGCATTTTATCTGCTTTATGGGAGTGGGCGAAAAACCATCCAGAATGGATTGAGGATGACCTATAACATCATCTTGTGAGGAGAATATGAGCGCATACGTCATTGTGGATATCGAAGTGACCGATCCCGAAGGTTACGAAGAATATAAACGGTTGGCAGCCCCGACCGTCGCCCAATATGGGGGGAAATATTTGGCGCGTGGAGGAACTACAGAAGTCCTCGAAGGGGATTGGCAACCCAAACGTTTGGTTATCTTGGAATTTGAGGACATGGAACGTGCCAAGGCTTGGTTGAACTCGGCAGAATATCACCCTGCTCGTCAATTGCGTCATCGCTATGCACGCTCGAAGATGGTCGTGGTGGCCGGAGTTGAGTAAGCAACTCATCTCGCTTAATAAGCTCAGGAGAGAATCGAGTTGCTAAATCTTTCAGATGCTGCTTATAGGTAAGGTATTCCGTTAACCTTAAAAGCGGGTGGTTGAGGTTGATTTATGCTCCTCTTCACTAGCGTTCGGTGAGACACCCAAAGAAATAATGGGTCAATGACAAATTCAGGGCAATAAAAAGCTAAGATTGTGATAAAATTCTAGATCAGTTTATTGAATCATCCAAAGGACTGATTATGCCTGAATTGACCGATCGTCTTTTGATGGAAGAACCCAGTAATCTTCTCGAGCCACCGGCTGAGCTGACGGAGCCTTTGCAGTGTGAATTAGAGGAACTGCGTGAACTCTTTTCAACTCAGCCTCTAATGGTGCAGCGTTTTATCGAAGCTCAAGCTGCTATCATCGCCGAAGCCATTACAAACAATGCTCCACAAGTGCGGTTCACACTACCCGATCGGCTTGTAGTTCCTTCAAAAGGCGAAGGGTTACAAACGCTCACCATTCCCGTTGAACAGCGCGAATTCCAGGTGGGGGGATGGACAAAAAAGCTGCGCCGAACCGAATTGCGCTTGATCACCAAACAACGCTTGTCGGAGCTCGAACAGAGTGATAATCAAGCTGTTCGAGAGGCGGCGCGGCTATTACGCCACGCAACTGCAATTCATATCGTTTACAACATGTTGCCGGCCGGACGTTCGGTACACTATATCGCCGAGGAAGGTGAAAGCATTCCCACTATGCCGATAGAAGAAGAAGTAGTCGAGTCAGCCTTGACTGCGACAACCGATGCAATTGCAGAGGAAAAAAGTGATGAGAAGGAGCGGGGTGAGCTTCTTGTGCCTTATGTCCCCTATGCCAGGCGTTTCTTTCTACCGCAATGGGTGGCTTTTGACGAAAACGGCGATTTATTGCTCTCGAATGTTCAAGAGGCGGAGGCTCATATTGCCTCTATGCAACGCTACTTGCGAATACTCCATTATGCAGTGGCTTTTTCACCTTGTCTAATCGCCGACGAGGTTTACCGCCAAAAACGCTACGGTATGTTGGGGCAATTGATCAATCAGGGGCGCGCTTTGGCAATCTATCAAACGCGTCAAATTATTGAGACGATTCAGCGGCGGGCTCGAGCTCAAAACCTAAACCGTGGTCTGACCATTCGCTTGCCCTATTTTGACGACCAAGACCTTACCATGAAGATCTATCCCTTTGTGGTGATCCCTGCAGGACGTATCATGTTCGTTCCTGCTTTTGTGGTACGGGCAGTTCGAGAAGAAGAAGTAAAAGTGGCACAAGATACGCGCCTGAATCCCACCACGCGCAAATATATTCTCAAGCAGCTAAAAATGCTTGAACAGGCTTTCATCAATTTTTCCCTCAAGAGCTCCTAAGTAAAATCGATCAAACTGCGAGGTTGATATGCTCTTTGCAATTGGCTTACTCATTGTTTTGTTCTTTGTCTCGTATCGTCTTGCGCCGCGCGAACGCCAAGAAGATGCACTGGTGCATGGCGCAGGCCAAGTGGGGATGTTGGCTGCACTTGCACTTTTTGGCGTGGATTATTTCACTTCCTATTACTATGCAACTGGCGAGATGATGAGCGCTTTGCATCCCTATGGGCTAGAGAAGTATGCCTTTATTTGTGTGGCTTTGATTGCTCTGGCAAATTTTGTCTTCGGATCTCTGTACATGTACTCCTTAGGAGTTTTCAATGAGGGTGGAGGCTCCTTCACGGCAGCGATGCGATATTTAGGACCGAGCCTTAGTCTGATTGTAGCTGTGGTGCTCATTCAGGATTATGTTTTGACCATTGTGGTTTCTACCCTTTCTGGCAGTGATCAACTGCTTTCTATTATCGGAGCATATAACATCAACTGGTTCTGGCATTTTCTGATTGGAGCGGGTTTAGCATTGACGACTTGGTATTTGACCATTCGGGGAAGAGGTGAATCGGCACAAGTAGTGTTTACCTTGCTAGGAATTTTCGCCGGACTCACCTTAACAATGCTTATTGGTCTAATCCTTGCGCACACTCGAGGCGTACCGCCAGCCCCAACCGAACCTCCCTTGCCTGCTTCACTGGGACAAGCCCTTTATCACATGCTAACTGCCAGTATGAAAGGGATGGTAGCTCTAACAGGGTTAGAAGCGATGTCCAATGGAATTCAGTTTGTCATTGATGAGGATTATCCGCTAATCCGGTGGGGAAAAAAGCATGTGCCCCGCTTGAACTGGTTGTGGAATTTTTATAGCGGAAAATCTGGGATCGGGCGGACAGTGCAAACAGCATTTTTGTTCTACGGAGGACTGACGACGCTCTTTTTGACCGTCTTTGCTTTGCGCTTCAATGTCTTCGATGGTACTTTTGGGCGGACGCTAGTAGGAAATTTAGCTTACATCGGCTTCGATCAATTTCCCGGCGGTATTATCCTCTATTGGTTTTATCAATTCCTCGCAGTAGCCTTGCTTTCCGCCGCATCGATGACGGCTTACCAGGATATGCAAGCCATCACATGGCGGAATGTTGCCATTGGAGAAATTCCTGAAATCGTTGTATACCGCAACCCGAAAGGCACATTCACTCGACCTGTGACTGCGGCTTTTATCGCTGCGATCCTGATTCAACTTCTGGTAAAGGGGGATACTGGTCATGCAGTGCCTTATTATGGAGTGGGCGTTTTTCTGCCGATTACGGCGATGGGATTAGCCATGCGGAGACATGTCCAATTGCATGAGACCGGGAAAAGAAGGACGTGGGGGTTGGTTGGTATCACTTTCTCAATCGTCCTTTCTAGCTTGGTGTTTATTGGTCAAATTGTTGGAAAATGGTCTGAGGGTGGATGGTTGGTCTTAATTGCCCTGATCGTAGTAATCTTAATGGCGCATGCCATCTTGGTTTCCCCGGTTGGCTATCGTGACCCCGATCAAATCTACCGCATTGTGCGGGTCAAATCGCGGGTGGAAGGACCCATGGGCGCCATTGTCGAATGGCAATCCCTCAAGGTGCAAGAGTATCGGTATAAGATGTTAATTGCTATCGCTAAGTTTTGGGAATTATTTGGTGTACGCCGTCCGGTTCGTTACGAGCCGCCCGTCTTAGCAGGTGAATACGAAGAAGCAGTGGAAGCTGGACACACTCATCATTCTTACCTAGAACCCTACCTGACAAAAAATCATCCATCCCCCCAACCGAGTAGTGCTCCAAAGGAAGAGCCATCCGCTAACCAACCTACATGATCTCCCAACCGATTTATCGTTTGCGCGCCCCTGAGGTATATGGCGCTCTGGAAACCTCTCCGCAAGGCCTATCGGCGGAACAGGTGACCGAGCGCCTTTCGCTTTATGGCAAGAACGTTATCCAAGAGCCACCTCCCCCTTCCCTGTGGAGTAAATTCGTAAGCCATACGGTTCATCCCATGGCGATTTTATTGTGGATTGCGGGTCTCTTGGCATTAGTTGTTCAAGAGATTAGCTTGGCTTTTATCATCTGGTCGGTTATTCTGGTTAATGCCGGATTTTCTTTTTGGCGTGAACATCGCGCCAGCATAGCCGTTGCCAGTTTAAAAGACGTTTTACCATCTTATTCTCGTGTCCTTCGGCAAGGGCAAGAAATCTTGGTGCCGACCCCAGAGATCGTGCCTGGCGATATCCTTGTCCTTGCAGAAGGAGATAATATCCCTGCGGATGCGCGCGTTGTCCAAGAATATGGCTTGCGAACCAATCAAGCCATCCTGACCGGTGAAGCGATGCCGGCACGTAAGACCGCTGATGTCTCTCTGAGAGAAGGGATTAGTGAGCTAGAAAGGCCGAATCTGGTATTTGCTGGCACCTCTGTGTTCAGCGGCACTGCTAAGGCGGTTGTCTATGCTACGGGGATGTTGACACAATTTGGCCGAATAGCAAACCTAACCAGTTTGGTGGAAGAAGAACCCTCGCACCTGCAAGCAGAGATTATCCGCCTTACCCGTCGTCTCTCGTTGATCGGCCTGGCAATCGGGGCGGTTGTCTTTTTTGTTGGCGCGTTTGATCCCGAAATCACCCTGTTTGACACGGAAAATCGAGTAGTGCAGGCTTTTCTTTTTGCGTTGGGGATTCTGGTAGCAACCGTTCCGGAAGGACTGCCTGCTACTCTCTCTCTATCGTTGGCGATGGCGGCACAACGACTAGCTCAACAAGGGGTGTTGGTGAAGAAACTGGCGATGATAGAGACTTTGGGGAATATCTCGGTCATCTGCACTGACAAAAGCGGAACGCTCACTCAAAACCAGATGACCGTACGCGAAATCTGGGTTAGCGGTGAACGATTAAGTGTAACTGGAATAGGTTATGAACCGAAAGGCGAGATTGTCCCCAAGCCCCATTCTTCGCAATTGCAAACCAGTCTCAACCTTTTGTTCACCGCCGCAACCTTATGCAACAATTCTCGCCTCATTCCTCCCACCGATGAACATCCCTATTGGTCTATCCTCGGTGATTCAACCGAAGCAGCTCTCCGCGTGGCAGCGCTCAAAGGAGGGGTGCGTGAGGAACCGCTGATGAAGCAATATCTCCGTTTGCACGAAATCCCCTTTGAGGCGCGGCGCAAACGAATGACAACGATTCATCGCTGGGGAAAGGAGGAAATTGCTTTCATTAAGGGGGCTCCGCGTGAGGTTTTACAGCTTTGCCAGACTTGGCAATATGGCGAGGATGTGTTTCCACTCACTGAGGCGATAAGAGAACGCATCCTAACGACAAATGATGAGTACGCCCGTAATGCCTTGCGGGTTCTAGCCTTTGCCTATCGCCGCTTGCCACCCCGCTGTGGGTACTCCGAACAAAGTGTCGAACGAGAGTTGACTTTTTTGGGGTTGATGGCTATGCACGATCCGCCTCGCCCGGAGGTCGCACGCGCGATCCAGATTTGTCAAAAAGCTGGCATTCGCATGATCATGGTAACCGGCGACTATGGACTAACTGCCGAGACTGTGGCTCGCCGCATTGGCATGCTCACGACGCCCAATCCGATGATTGTGACTGGCGCTGATTTAGAGTCGATGAGCGATCTGCAACTGCAGCAGCTTTTAGACAAAGAAGTGATCTATGCCCGTATGGCTCCCGAGCATAAACTGCGCTTGGTAGCTGCCTTGCAAGAGAAAGGGGAAGTCGTGGCAGTGACGGGCGATGGGGTCAACGATACCCCGGCGTTGCGCAAGGCGGATGTCGGTGTAGCTATGGGAATTGTTGGCACAGATGTCGCCCGTGATGCTGCAGATGTGATCTTGACGCAGGATAATTTCAGCACGATCGTAGACGCAATTCGAGAAGGACGAGCAATTTATCAAAATATCCGCAAGTTTATGACCTATATCTTCTCCAGTAATGTGCCGGAGTTAGCTCCTTTTGTCCTTTCGGCGATCTTCCAAATTCCTCTGGCGCTCACCGTGCGTCAGATTTTAGCTATTGATATGGGTACAGACTTGTTACCCGCTTTGGCTTTAGGTGCAGAAAAACCTGAACCAGACATCATGGAGCATCCGCCGCGCAAGCGCACCTCACCCATCATCGATCGTACTCTGCTCTTACGTTCCTTTGCATGGTTAGGTGTTATTGAAACGCTTTTGTGTTACTTGGGTTTTTTCCTCGTCTATGCTCAAGCTTCGAAAGTGTCTCTAGGTCAATTGCTTTCTGACTTAAGTCAGCTTCCGTCTTATTTGCATACTGGATCGACTGAAACGGAAATTTTGGCCGTCACGGTTTTCCATGCTGGCGTCGTTATGGCGCAGGTCGGCAACGTGATTGCTTGCCGCTCTGAGAAATTGCGCATGACGGAGGTGGGTGTGCTGAGCAATCCCCTGATTTGGTTGGGAATCTTGGTCGAAATTGCGATAATATTAATGCTGATCTACATTCCACCGCTAGCTAGGATATTCGAACATGTGCCCGTACCAATAGAGTTCTGGTTTTACCTTAGCCTATTTGCTCCAATTTTATACGGTTTGGATCGGATGCGAAAAATGTTTCTCTATTTTCATAGCACCGGCTGGGGTAAAAAGGGCTAGCAGGGTAATCAATCACTTGTATGAGGAGGTCATAATGAAGATCATTGTGATGGGATGTGGTAGAGTAGGCGAACACTTTGCCCGTTTGATGGACTCTGAAGGTCATGATGTGACGGTGGTTGATACCGATGAGAGTGCTCTAGAGAAAATGAGACAGGGTTTTGGGGGCAGGGTAATCGTGGGCGTGGGGTTTGACCGCCAGATCCTCATCGAAGCCGGGATCGAAAAAGCTGAAGCGTTTGCTGCCACCAGCAATTCTGATAATGCTAATATCATTGCTGCTCGGATTGCACGCCATATTTTTCACGTTCCGAAGGTTTTGGCAAGTTTGTATGACCCGCGTCGGGCGGAAATTTACCGCCGACTGGGTTTGTTGACATTTTCATCCACTGCTTTAGGAGTCGAGCGGGTGCGCGAATTGTTGACTTTCCAAGAACTTGAGCCGATGATGACCTTTGGTGGAGGGGAGGTAGCAGTGGTTAAGTATGAAGCTCCTCCAATCTTAGATGGCAAACAGGTTCGTGACCTGACGGTGCCTGGGGAAATTAATGTCATCTCTATCTCTCGTCAAGGTCAGGCGATTCTTCCCTTACTGGGCACAATCCTTAAGACCGGTGATTTGATTTACTTTGCAGTGTTGACTTTATCGCTCGATCGCCTAAAAGCCCTCTTGAGCTATGCGGAAGGAGTGTGAGCATGTTTGTGATTATTGTTGGCGGCGGAAAGACAGGTTCATTTCTAGCTGGACATCTGGTTCAATTGGGACATCGGGTAAAGTTAATTGAGAATCGTCCGCTCATTGTTGAGCGTTTAGAACGCGAAATTGGCAAAGAGATCGTTCTTTTAGGAGACGGAAGTTCTCCGGCGCTCCTGGAGCAAGCGGGCATCCAAGAAGCGGATGTGCTAGCGGCAGTGACTGGGGAAGACGAGACGAACCTTGTGGTCACCACATTGGGACGATTCGAATTTCATATCCCGCGTACCATTGCGCGGGTCAATAACCCCAAGAACGCTTGGCTCTTCAATCAAGAGATGGGGGTGGATATTGCTGTGAATCAAACCGATATGATGGCAAAGCTCATTGTCGAAGAAATGTCGCTCGGCGATATGATGATTCTGCTGCGTTTGCGCAGTGGTGAATATTCTATCGTGGAGGAGCGAGTTGACCCACAGTCCTTTGTTGTCCAGAAGGCTGTCAAAGAAATTCAATTTCCGCCGGATTGCACCATAGTGGGAATTTTTCGCGATGATCACCTGATCATTCCCAAAGGCGACACGGTT
>FWPV01004788.1_pt1 | contig 27931 bp, 32 predicted proteins | sample 2228371 | NCBI WGS metagenome assembly FWPV01 (sample SAMEA103939776, study PRJEB20133) | metagenome
CGCAGCACAGGTGGCCGGAACCCTGCGTGGTGCGGGGATTTCGGGCAGGAAAAAGGGCCCGGAGAATTTCCGAGCCCTTGGTATTGGTGGCGTGCGGTTTGCTATCGAACAACTCGCTGTTGGGGCCAATGAGCACGGCTGCGGGTGTCTGCGGCAACGTGCTCACGAACCCTCGATCACCCGAGCCACGTCGCCGTGACACTCGGCACACTTGCCCACCAGCAGCAAGTTGCCACTCTTGATGGTCCCGGTGAAATTGGTGATCGTCACTTCGTGGCGGCATTGCCCGCACCAGACGTTGGCCAGCAAGCGCTGGCAGATATCGGCGGGAATAGACTCCCAGCGCTGGCGGGCGGGACGGGTGAAGGTGGGGAGAGATTCAACGGCCACAGCGCTTCCTCATATTTTGAACCGCCATCTCGGCTGGCGAGCCGCTGGGTCAAACAGGCGCTGGATCGAATCTTTGTCGGCGCGGCCAAGGCGGCCCCACGTGGAGCAGTCATTTGGCTTTCCGGTGACGTCGAAGCCTGCAGGTACGCTGATGCCAATCACGTCAGCGATCAGATAGCGATCATGAAAGTCATCCCAGAAAAAGACCTCGGCGGTCAGCCCTTGGGCGGCAAGCTGATTGCTCAGCTGAGAAAATGCATTCTTCCAATCGGCCTCGGTGGGAAATTTTCGCGCCGGGCCATCGCCCTTGCAGAAACTGCGGTGAATCTCGATCCGGGGCTTGGGCGTACGTTGCGCGAGTGGAGCAAGCAACTGCACAAAGTCTCGATAGTTGTGACTGCTGGGATCAAGATTGGGGTCGATGAACATCAACGAGTTTGCCTGCAGGAGTACGCGATTCAATACCCTGAGGTAATCCGCTGTCTTACGATCCACGGTTACCGACGGGCTGCGCGCTTGCCACCAGGTCGAACTGGTCAGCTTCTCTATCGAGGCCACCTCGGGTGCTGCGATTTGTTGCTTGGTCGTGTGAGCAGCGATGATGCCCTGCAAGGGCTCTACGGCGTGGGCAGCCAGCGCCTCCTGGCACCAGTCCAGATTCGATGCAGGCGTTGCCCCCTTCTGCCGAGGAAAACGGCGCAGGCGGTTGTTCTGTTGCAGCTTGCGGAGAATTTCCTTGCACAGTCGATGCAGGCTGCCGGCGTTGGCGAGGCAGTAGGCACTCCAGCCACCATCACACAGGTCTCGCACCAATGCTTCCTGAAGGATCGGTTCCTTCAAGTGCGGCAGACACATCTCGATGAAGGCCGGATTCGAGTATGCGGCCTGGTCGAAAATATCCGGCACGAGCGCGTACTCACCAAGCATCGCCAAACTGCTCCCGCAAACCTTCTTCGAAGAACCCCCCCGGCCACGACTTTACCAGCTCGCCCAGTTCGTTAAGCGGCATTTCACGGATGATGCTTTGGGGGCCATCAGGCTCAACGTAAAGCACGGAAACATCGTCTGGTGTGACGGGTGGAAGACCCGTTTCCTTGCGCTGGTAGGTTTCCCGCATTCGCCGCATCAGCCGCAGGATCAGGTGTTCGCTATGGGTTTCCAGAATGAAGGTGTTCTGGCGCGAACCCAATGCAGCTTCGATGAATACATCGCCCAGCTCGGCTTGCAAAGCGGGATGGAGATGGATTTCCGGCTGCTCCATCGCCAGCAGTTTGCCCTGCGAGCCATAGGCCATCACCAAAACGGGCAGCACCTGGGAGATACCGATGCCGACATCGCGATGAGTGACCACGGTATTGGTACGTTGATCGACAAGCACCAATTCCCGGATGCGGTCGGCGTCAGATTCCTCGAAGCCGGCCAGCAGCTCAGTCGCGGCCGCTTCCACATCCTTGATCACCGGATAGGCGCCTACCGGATCAGGACTCTTGCCGTCGTAATCCGGCTCGACATCAAGACCATCGTCCTGAAGACGTTCGAGCCCTTCTTCGAGCGGAGCTTGTAGCTGGTCCAATGCCACCAGGGATCGCACTACCAGTTTGTATGGCGTTTTCAGCTTGCTCGATCCCAGCCAGCCATTCACCGCTTCGCGAACCGCATCATCCCGCCGCACGACATCCCAGGCGTAGCCGCCTCCGGCATACCAGTTCGTGTCTTCGTGCTCGGCAAAGGCCAGATGCCGAGGCGGGAAGGAACGCAGTGGGCCCAGGTATTGCAGTTGTTTCAGTTCGCCGGCCAATGCTTCGGCCAAGCCTTTGATCAGATCGTTCAGTGTTCGCGGCAGATAGAAGCGAACGGCCTGGGCGATGTCGTCCTTCCGGTTGCCTTTGCTTACCGGGAACAACATGCTCACCGGCGAAAGCTCAGCGCCATCCGATTTCGGCAGATCGACGGCGGTCGGGAAGAATTGATCGACGCGGATCATCAGTTCCGGCAACAGTCGCGCGATGGCCTCATCGATGCCGTCGAAATCCTCCGGGCGCATCTCTTCGGAGGTCGTGGCCGATTCGACGATGGCTTTCAACACCTGCCGGAATACCGCGTGCTCGCTGGCCAGTCTGTCCAGACGCAGGGTGCTGCCCTGGCCATCACTTCTGCGGCGGCTCATCCGCAATAGCTCAGCACCATCGCCGGCCAACTCGATGGATTCGACGCGAGGCGTCGCCCCGGGCTTCGGACGATCCTGATCGTCCAGCTCGATGCCCAAGGCGATGGTGAGCGTCACGATCTCTACCGATGCCAGCAATTGCGCCAGCCGACCCTCGAGTGCGGCGACATTCAGCTCGGCGCCCCATTCCACGCGCTTGTGTATCTGACCGCGATGGACGTACTGGCGGAAGCCGCCCAGATCGATGGCGCTGCCGCCGACATCGGTATGGTGGACATCCAACCGGGACAGGCTGCGCTTCTCGCGGCCGAACTGGGCCTCGTGTGCCAGCGCCAGGCTGTGAATGAAGCTGGACTTACCGGCGCTGTTGGGGCCGAAGATCAGGGTGATGGGCTTGAGCGGAATCCGCTGGGTATCGGCAAAAGCCTTGAAGTTGCCGACGCGCAGGGCGTGTAGCAAACGAGATGATGGGCGGCTCATTCGGCGGGCTCCTCGGGGATGGTGCCCAGCTCGCTTTCGAGCTGCTCGACGGTCGGCAGGTTGGCCACCAGCCGCTCCGGCAAGGTGCGCACAAGCTCATATTCGGCGACACCGATCGGCTTTTCGATCCCGGAAAGGGCATATTCGGCCACCAACCGGTTCTGGCTTTTGCACAGCAGCAGGCCTATGGTCGGTTTGTCATCGGGGGCTTTGAGCTGCGCATCCACGGCGGAGAGATAGAAATTGAGCTGCCCGGCATGTTCGGGCTTGAAGGCTACGGCCTTGAGTTCGACCACGACATAGCACTTCAACCGGGTGTGGTAGAACAACAAATCGATGAAAAACTCCTCCCCAGCGACCTCCAAGCGGTACTGCTGGCCGACAAAGGCAAAGCCCGTGCCCAGTTCCAGCAGGAAGCGGGTGATGTGCCGCACCAGGGCATTCTCGATCTCACGCTCGTGAGCCTCGTCGCCCAAACCCAGAAAATCGAACAGGTACGGATCTTTCAGCGTTTCATGCGCCAGGTCGGAATGCGGCGCTGGCAGGCGGGTTGCGAAGTTGGTCACCGCCTGCCCGAGGCGTGCATGGTCGCGGCGCTTGATGGCGAGGGTCAGACTGGTGCGAGACCAACCCTGCTGCACGGCCTGGGCGGCATACCAGGCGCGCTCGTCGTCGGTGTCGAGTTGAGTGAGCAGGGTCACGATGTGGAACCACGGCAATTGGGCAGCAGGCTGCTGCCCAAATCGCTGCTCGGGACAATGTTCGGCAAAATAGCGCATGTATTTGAGGTTGCGGGCGGAAAAGCCCTTCATCTCCGGAAAGGCGATGCGCAGGTCACGCGCCAGACGGTCGATGACCTTGCTGCCCCAGCCCTGCGTAGTCTGGCGCTGCAGAATCTCCCGCCCGATGTGCCAGTACAGCGCAACCAGTTCGGCATTGGCGGCCAAGGCTGCCCGCTGGCGGGTCGCCGCGACCCGCGCCTTGATGTCGACCAGCCATTCGGCGTAACCAACGGGCACTGCGGGCAGGGTGGACGGATTCATGCCAAGGCCTCCTGCTCGCCGGGCAGCGGCAGGTTCAGCAAGCGGGCTTGTTGTTCCATTTCGGCCAGCAGTTCCTTCATGCGGGCCTCGCGCCACTTGGCAGTGAGTTGACCGGAGAAAGCGTTGTCCAGCAGCACAGAGAAAATCTGATCGACCTTTGCCGCAGCCTTTTCAAGCACAACAGTCTGCAACATCACTGTTTGCGCCAGTTCTGAAAAGCGAGTTTGCAAAGCCTCATCGGGGCAAATGAAGCTCTTTTCTTTCAGATATTTGAAGTGCCGGCTGTAACCAGCAGTCGGAATGTTGAGGAGCTTGCAGTGCCAATAAGCAAACAGAGGATTGACCTTCGGTTTGGGTGTCAGGACGCGTACGCCATCTGCACCAAGTACGAACGGATGATCGATGAACTTGAAGATTCGGGTATGGTCTCCAAACACGATTACCGGGAGCTTGCCCCTGTAAGCAATGGAAACATCATCGGAGTAGCCGGCAATCTGTGATTGACCTTGGTCTACGACTGCAATCTTCCCGGCTTCCAGAAACTGGCTGGATTGCAATTTTTCGTTTCCAGCCGTGGTGTCATCGAACGTGTTGGCAAAGCTCGCTATCGGCCACCCCATCGGATTCGTTGCCGGGTCGCCGAACATCTTGAGGAACAGCGCGGGCAAGATGCGTGCGGCCTTGGCGTCGGCGGAGCGAGCGAGACGACGCAGGCGGTCGGCTTCGTCGAGCAGTTCGACGATGCGGGATTGTTCGCTTTTCGCGGGAAGCGGTATGGTGAGACTGGCCAAGTCCGAATGACGGATGTTCTGGATGTTGGCGCCCTTTGCTTGACGGTCGCGCCAACTCCTAAACTCACCGGATTGCAGCCAGTAGTAGAGGAATTTTGGAATCACGGCGGAGGTCGGGCGAAGCACCGCATTGAATGCGCCCCACGAACCAACAAAGTCGCCTTCAGAAATAGCCGTCTTACCTACGACGAGCGCACTACCGGACGAGGTGCACATTACGATGTCGTCTTTGCGTAGGCGCTGCCTGTCCGACACGAAGTGCTCTGGTATCCAAACCAGATCGCGCTCCGTGTCGAGCCGTTCCCCTATATTCCCCGCACGAAGGACTGGCAGAAAGCCATCGCGGCTTTCATGAATCGCATCGCCTTGAGAAAACGTCACTCCGCGAACGACCTCTGCAATACCTTGGGAGAGTTGAGCGGTGAGCCACTTCATCGCGGCAACTCCTCCAGCAGCCGCTCCAGCCCCGCCACCACCTTGCGGTAATCATCGAGCGCCTCGGCCACCAGCTCGCGCGGGTCTTCGTTGCTGGTCTTTTCCGCCACGCGCGGCTTCCATTGACCGGCACCCAGGTTGTAGTCGGCCTCGCGCAGCTTGTCATGAGCCACCCACCAGCAGGTCGGTTCATCGCTGCCGTGCGGCAGCAGGGTATTGGCTTCCTGCCCCGGCGGGGTGGCGAAACCGCTGGCCTTGTAGGCCTTCCACTGCGTGAGCAAATCGGGAATGTCGTTTTTCTCCGGCGTCTCGACGCGACCGCCACCGGCGATCTTGTCCGGATCGTAGCCGTCGTTCCTCACCTCGTAGAACCAGACCTTGTCCAGCCGTTTAGCGGTGTCGGAGGCGGGCTTCCTGAACACGAGTACGGCGGTTTTCACGCCGGCGTAGGGCTTGAACACGCCGGCGGGCAGGCTGACGACCGCGAGGAGATCGAAGTCGTGCACCAATTTCTTGCGCAGATCGACGTGCGCGCCGGTGGAGCCGAACAGCAGGCCTTCCGGCACCACGACCGCACAGCGGCCGCCTGGGGCGAGGTGCTGCATCATCAAGGAAAGGAACAGCAGTTCGCTTTTCTTGCTATTGGTGGGCAGGTCGGCGCGGATCGAGTCCTTGGGCAACTGGCCGGCAAACGGCGGGTTGGCCAGAATGACCTTGTAGCGCCGGCGCAGATCGTCTTCGGTCAGCCCCCCCATGTCCGACAGTGAGTTGGCGCGCTTGAGCTTGGCGTGGCGGATGCCGTGCAGCACCAGGTTCATCATGCTGATGCGCACCATCTGGCGTGACACATCGGTACCGAACACCGAGGCTTCGAGCAGGCTCCAGTCCGGAATCTTCTCGCCCGCGCCCTTGCGGTAAGTTTGCAGGCGCGGAATCTCGGCTTTTAATTCCGCCAGCGTCTTGCCCTTCTTCTCCAGCCAATCCTCGCCATAGATGGGGTATTCCGTGACGTGATCGGAATACTTGGCCAGCAGGTAGTCCACGGCATCGATCAGGAAGCCGGCGGTGCCGCAGGCCGGGTCGAACAGAGAATCGCCGATGTCGGGATCGAGCATCTCGACCATGAAAGCGCGGATCTGGCGCGGGGTGCGGAACTGGCCATTGAGCGAGCTTGAGCCCAGATGGGTGAGTAGATATTCGAAAATGTCGCCCTTCACGTCCGGGCCGAGCTTGCGGAATTCGAAGCCGTCGAGTTCGTCGATGACCTGCTTGAGCACGTTGGGATCGACGATCTCCAGCACGGCATCGCGGAAGTACTCGGCCACCTCGGGCTCGTCCTTGGCCAACGATGCCATGTAAGGAAAAACCTCGTCGCGGATGAAGTCGCGCAGTTCCGTGCCGCTCTTGAAGCGCCAGTGGCTCCAGCGATAACGCTCGGACTGGGCCGGGAAGAGCCGGGCGCTGTTGCCGCCGCTGGCGCCGAGACGGGCGCGCAGTTCGCGGTCGGACTCCTCTTCGTCGAGCAGTTTGAGGAAGATGAGGTAAGAAATCTGCTCGATGTAGGTGACCGGATTGGTCACACCACCGGCCCACAGGATGTCGGTAATGTGATCGAGCTTGCGGCGCAGTTGCTGGTTCATATTGTTATCCGGATTTCGTCAGGCCATGACGGTTACGCGACCAGGACGGATTGGTTGATCTCGTCCATCACGTTGCGCAGGCCTTGCTCGCCAAACAGTTCGATACCGATGTTGGCGGCGTTGAGAATGGACAGTGGGGGCGCAAACAGGTCGTCGAGCGATACCTTACCTTTCACCAGGCCACGATTCTTGAGCAGCGCCAGATACTGCGCCTGCTCGGGGGTGAGGTTCTTGGCCACGAGCCAGGCGCGGAAGTTTTCTTCCACCCGTTCCTCGCGGCTCTTGATCTTGAGGAGCCCCAATGCGGCGCGAATGAAGTCCACCAGATTGCCGCCCGGATTACGATAGGCACGGCGCAGGTTGTCTTCGTTGAAATAACGCTGCGGCTGGTTCAGGCGCTGGGCAAGCTGATCCTCCTCCTGCTCGGTCAGCGATTCGCCGGCCTTGACCTTGGCGATGATGGGATCGGCATCCGCTTCCTGGCGCACCGTGGTTTCCCAATCGGTGACGTAGTCGCGCTTGTCGACACGCTCGCCATCGGGACCCACCTCGATGTAGTGGACTGCATCAAGCCATTCGTCCTCGAGGCCGAGTTCGATCAATTCGCGCGGTGTCTTGCCGCCCGATTGTTTGGGCTTGGGTGCGTAGCCACCGCCACCGCTGCCGGAGAAGATGTCGGTGTCCGAGTCGTTGAAATACTCGTGGTTGCGGAAGAAGTCGTAGATGACGAACTTCTCTTTGCCGATATGTGGTGCGGTACGCGTGCCCCGGCCACGCATTTGCTGATACAGGATGGGGCTGCGTACGCGGCGGCACATCACCAGATGCAGCACTTCGCGGCAATCAAAGCCGGTATCGAGCATACCGACGCTGACGGCGACCATGGGCAACTCTTCCTGCTTGAAGCGGCGAATCAGGTCGTCGGCGTTGGCGACATCGGAGGTGATGACTTCGGCGTAACGCCCCTTGTATTCCGGGTGCAGGTCGTTGAGGTATTGCGCTAGCCGCGCGGCGTGGTGCTTGGTGATGGCGAAGACCACCGTCTTGCCAGGGCCGACTTTCTGTCCCGGTGCCAGTTCCTTGTAGTTCTGCCAGGCCAGCCGGTCGAACTCTTCCATCATCAGCCGGTTGCTGGCTTCGTTGGTCCACTTGCGTTCGAATTCGGCGGGGTCGTAGTGCTCCTCGTCGACATCCGCGCCTTCGGACACCAGGGCGGTGATGCCGGTAGCGAATTTGTAGGGCACGAGATAGCCTTCCTTGAAGGCGTGCTGAATCGGATAGGAGTAGTCGGGCGTATCGTCCTTGCAGTGATAGAACTGGAAGGTGTTGCGCTCGATGTAGATGGCCGGCGTGGCGGTCAGGCCGATATGCAAGGCGTCGAAATGGGTGAGGGCGGTTTGCCAGGCACCGTAGATCGAGCGGTGGCATTCGTCGGCCACGACCACATCGAAATAGCCGCTGGTGAATTCCTGATAGCGGCCGATCATCGTCTGCAACAGGCAGACAGTAACCTGCTTTTCCTGCCGCACGATGCCGGGCTTGAGCCAGTAGCTGGAATAATTTGGAAGCAAATCCTGGATGGCTTCGATGGCCTGCTTGGCAAGCTGATCACGGTCGACCAGGAAAAGGATGCGCTCGGCCTGCCCGGCCTGCACCAGGCGCTTCAAGTAGAGCGCGATGAGGTCGGTCTTGCCGCAACCCGTGGGCAACTCGATCAAGAAGCGGCGCTTGCCGAGTTCGACCGTGCGGTCGAGCGCCTGCATGGCCTCCTTCTGGTAGGGGCGCAGGGAGCGCGTCTCACCCTGGCGCAGGTAGGTGTCCGGAATCGGTACCGTCGCCAGTGGCTTGCGCTCGGCGCGCATGTGCACGAGACGCTCAAGGTCGCGCCGGGAGAAAAACGAATTGACGATGCGGGCGTCGTCGTTCTGGTAGTCCCAGAAATAGATCAACTCGCCGTTGGTAAGGAAGATGAACGGCGCACCGATCTGCTTGGCGTAAGGCAAGGCCTGCTGCTTGGCTGTATAAGGCTGGGTAGCCTTCTTCTTGGCCTCGATGATGGCCAGGGGGCGGCCGCGCTGGTCGAGCAGCACGTAATCCGCCCGACCGGTGGGGATAGTGTCGCCATCCGCGGTGTTGAGGACAGTCGCTTGCGCACCCGGCTCTGCGACGTGGTGGCCGCCGGAAACGCTAAGTTCGGTCAGCACCTGCGACTTGTCGGCCGGATTCCAGCCGGCAGCGCGCAACTGATCATCGATCAGAATGCGGGCGTCGGTTTCTTTGGATTGGGCGTTCAAGTCAGTTCTCCATCATGTATTTATTGCGCAAGATTTCTTGCGGATGCCGGGTTATAAGCATTTGGCGTGCCAGCTAGCCAACTCCATATTTCTGCAGCCAATTGCTCAAGGTCTGATAGCTTCCCAAACCCAGGAGCCGTGCGGCTTCGGACTTATTGCCATGGGCCTGCGCCATTGCCCGCTCCAGGTAGTGGCGTGCTACGTCGCCGATGATCTCGGGCAGAGAAAACCCTTGCTCGAGTGGGCGCCCAAGTATGATGCTTTCACTCTTGGGCGGTAAGCTTACCGCCCAAGAGGCCATTACGTCTTCAGCTGTGATCTTGTCGCCGGTGGCCCAGATACTGGCACGCAGTAGGGTGTTGTGAAGCTCGCGGACATTGCCTGGCCAGGAATGCCGAAGTAGAAGATTTCTTGCTGCTACATCCAGTTTCTTATGCTTGCAGCCAGGCTGAGAGGCAGCCTCGGTATTGATCGCCGCCAACATCGAATCGATGAGTAGGGTGATGTCGCCTTCCCGTTCCCGCAGAGGTGGCAGCAGCAGCACGCCCACGGCAAGCCTGTGGAAGAGATCTTCCCGGAAACGTCCCAAACGAATTTCCTCGGGCAAAACCCGATTGGTGGCCGCAATGATGCGGACATCGATCGCCTTGGGTTTGGTCGCGCCGATGCGGGTCACTTCGCGCTCCTGGAGCACACGGAGAAGACGAACCTGCGATGCCAGTGGAAGTTCGCCAATCTCATCCAGGAACAGGGTGCCGCCATCGGCGGCTTCGAAATAGCCTGCTCGCGCAGCAGTAGCACCAGTGAATGCGCCCTTCTCATGGCCGAATAACTCGGCATCCACAAGCTCTTGAGGAATCGCGCCGCAGTTCACTGCGACAAATGGCTTGCCGTTGCGAGAACTGGCCTGATGGATTGCACGTGCAAAGAGTTCCTTGCCGGTTCCCGACTCGCCCTGAATCAACACCGGTACGTCGCGGAGTGCCAGCTTGTGCGCCATCGCGACCGTCCGTTTCATTGTTGCGCAGCGATGGATGATTGCGCTGAAAGCCGGGGAATCGGGCGGTACCCCCTGCATCAATCTCATCAGCGCTTCGTCAGCCTGCTTGCCGGCCGAGGGCATGAACTCGGCAGCTAAGTCAAAGGGAATGGCGACTTCCTTTACGCCTTGCTCCCGCGACGACTCGATCAATTGCGCTGGATGACGCGTCTTGGCCAGCAGCAGCCAGACGGCCGCCATCGCCGGAGTGCCGGGGCTGAGATGAAAGGTCAGAGAGGCCGATGGTGAGTCGCGCTTGATGTCAGTAACGACATCATTGGCTGCGCGAAAAATCTCCTCAAAACTGGTGGGGCTGGTGAGTTTGACCTGGTGAGGAGTAATCGGAACTCCTGCCTGCTTGCCAAGCCACTGGGTATAGGCGCGGGTCTTCGGCGTGCCGTGGTCTGACAACAGATGCACGGCATCGAAGGCCATTGCCTTGATGGCCCCGAGAATTGGCCCCTGCTCACCTGTGTCTTGCGAATCTGCTGCTCGCAGGTCGGTGTTACCTAGCCATGCAACCAGAATCGGCACGAATTATAAGATTTCGAGTAGAAGCATAATTTTTATTATACTTTGATCGAGTGCGGATGGAAATAGCTTGGCTTCCTGATCGAACAGCGCGTTCATGACCGTGTCGTCAATCACATCATGGAACCTACGATGAACGCCAAGCCAACCGCCCGCGACGCCTACCTCGCCCGCACCGCCGCCATCCACGCCAAGCTCGAACGGCTGCAGCAACTCGCCGACGACCACTTCGGCCATGACCCCGATGTCATCCATTGGGGCCACGTCGGCGACCTCGGGCGGGTGGAGGCCGGATTGGATGAGTTGCTGGCGATCTTCGGCGGCGACGAGTGACGACACCCATCAACCACTGGAGATCATCATGACCGCCAAACTGACTACCACCCAAGCCGCCATCCTCAAAGCCGCTGCCAACCGCCCGGATGGCAACATTGAACCATTGCCGCCCAATCTGCGCGGTGGCGCTCGAACCGCCGTCATCGAGGGCCTGCTCGCCCGAGGGTTCATCGCGGAATCTGAAGGCAGCCACCTGCTGACCGATGCCGGCTACGTCGCTGTCGGCAAACGGCGTCCCGGCCACAAGGGTGTCCAGAAAGCGGACGCCATCAATGCCGTCGCAAAACGCGACACCACCGATGCCCTAACGAAACGCGAGGCCACCATCCGCCCCGGCACCAAGCTGGCATCGATCATTGACGCGATGCGCAATCCCGACGGCGCGACCATCGCCCAGATGATGGCCGGTACCGGCTGGCAGGCCCACACGGTTCGCGGCGCGATCTCCGGCATGGTCAGAAAGCGCCTCGGCTTCGAAGTCATCACCGAGAAGGGGGCGGACGGGCAGCGGTCCTATCGCATCGCCTGACCCTTGGCCGGGGTGCAAACCGCAAACCCTGCAAACCCCGGTTTGCACTCTGACGGTAGCGCAATGCCGCGCTCGCGCTCCTCATATCGGATTTTGGCTAGGAAGGACCCCTCTCGTACAATGACCCGTGCAAAACCTGCGAATCCCGCGAAAGCGGGCTTGGCGACTGAATGTCTGGCCTACGCATCGTCTGCGACGGCTGCGAATCATTTGGGTCTTGCGCACGATTCGCACCGCTGCGCATTGGCGCAAAGCCGCACGGCACAAGGCGTTTCGCGGCATTCGCACGATTCGCAGGCACAACAACGAGAACACATGGCGACACCACCGGCATCCGACGAGCAGACCGATGGCCCCGACGACGGGTCAGAGGCTGCCGCGCCTGCCGTCGGCCCGTTCAACGCGCTGACCGACGATCTCAACGACCTGCGCATCCAGCACGAGCACTGCTGGCTGTGGCCGCAGATCCGTGACGAGATCGACCACCTCGATGAGGTAATGGAACAGGGACGACAGCTACTCGCCCCCCTTGCCACTGACCGGCCCGACTGGGCCGTCAAGGCCTGCATCGGCATCGCCCGATCCAACCCTGCCATCCACCAGCACATCAAGCGCTACGACAGCTACGCCGAGGCTGCGCGCAGCCTGTGGACCAGCTTCATCCCCGCCACCCCACCCACCCTGACCGACGCCCAAATCTACGCCGTCATGGCCATGCACGAGGCCCGCATGGCGGCGGAGGCCTATTGCGAGATCGCCGCCGGTATCGAAGAAGAAATGGCGCAGGCCGGTATCTCGCACGACGAGGCGGATGGCATTGCCTGGGTGCGCGCCGAGATTGCCGATTGGGAGCGCGAATTGTGGCGGCTGGCGGATCAATACCGAGCCGCCGCCGACCGGCTCATCCTGATGGTGACATTTGCTGTCGCCCCTGCAAATCCATCGGCGTTGAAAGAGGCCGAAGCCCAGATGGTGATCATGGATCGGCGGATTCGCGAGATCGAAGCCAAGGTCAAACCATATTGTGGCGGCAGGCGGCCTGGTGCCGTCAGCAGGTTCACACGAGCATTGCGCGAGCTGGCGCGGCGCGCTGGCAGCTGGGAATTCAAGGACATCATCGCCTTGATCGAAGCAGCGACCGAGCAGGCCCCGGTTGAAGGCATACAGTTCCAAGACCTCAACGATTACAAGGTCTGGTACCAGGACATGGTCACTGGCCTTGAAGACGAGATCAGCATCGCCAACCTGAAACGCGCCCTGCGTCGGCAGTCGGCCATTTAGCGCTATTCATACATTCCCCCTGTTTACGCTGTCCTTCATCGACGCCGAAGAGCGTCACACGATGAAAGGCAGCGCAGACAGATGGGCACCCACCAAGTTCGCCTCACCCCCACGGTAGCGGACCCCGTTCTCCTCACCGAGGACGAAGCGGCACACCTCCTCAAGATTCAACCGGCAACGCTGGCGACCTGGCGCGTCAAGGGACGCCCGAACCTGCCCTTCGTGCGTGTCGGCCGCTGCGTGCGCTACCGTCGGCAGGACATCCTCGCCTTCATCGAAGGCCATCTCGCCAGCCATACCGGCCAGGGGCGCCCATGAAATCCACCCCCTTGGTGGGACGTCCCGACTGGGCCAAGCCGAAGCCGGTGACCGGCGACGCGCCCCTGCCGCTCTCCCGAGAACTCGACCCGCCCACCCCCTTCCCGGTGGACGCCCTCGGCCCCATCGGTGCGGATGTCGTGAAGGCCATGCAGGCGGTCATCCAGGCCCCGGTGGCCCTGCTTGGCCAGACCATCCTCGCCGCGATGAACCAGGTGGCCCAGCCCCACGCCAATGCGGTGGTCGATGGCCGCGTCTCGCCGCTGTCCGAATTCTTCCTCACCCTGGGCGAATCCGGCGAGCGCAAATCGGCGGGCGACAGTTGGGCCCTGATGCCGGTGCGTGCGCGGCAGCGTCTCTTGATGCAGCAATACGCCAGCGAGCGCGAGCAGTACGAAATGGCTGCCCAACTCTTCGAGGCCCAGGCCAAGTGCATCCTCGCCGACAAGAAACTCTCGATGGAGGCCCGCCAGGCGAAGTTGGCCGAACTCGACAAACCCACCGCGCCCATCCTGCCGATGCTGGTCTGCTCGGAGCCGACCTCCGAGGCCCTGCAGCGGCAACTGGCCCACGGCCTGCCGTCCATCGGCCTTATCAATGACGAGGCCGGCCAACTGCTCGGCGGCTTTGCCATGAGCAGCGAGAAGAAGCTCGGCACCCTGACCACGCTCTCCCGGCTGTGGGATCGCGGCGAATTCGACCGGGTGCGCGTCGGCGATGGTTCCGGCACCTACTACGGCCGCCGCCTCACCCTGCATCTGATGGCACAGCCGGTCGTCGCCTCAATGTTGCTCGCCGATCCATTGGCCCGGGAGCAGGGCTTCCTGGCGCGCTGCCTGGTGAGCTTCCCCCAATCCACTGCCGGCACCCGCCACTATGTGGAAGCCGACCTCGGCCATACCCCGGAGTACCGGCGCTACGCCGAACGGCTGACTGAACTGCTGGAACGCCCCTGGCCACTCGCCGAAGGTGGGCACGAACTCGATCCTCCCGCCATTGTCCTGACGCCCGCCGCCAAGCGTGCCTGGGTGGCGCTCTACAACGACATCGAACACGCCTTGGGCAAGGACGGCGAACTGGCGCCGGTGCGTGCCTTCGCCGCCAAGGCGCCGGAACACATCTGTCGGCTGGCCGGCACCTTCGCCGTGTTCGAGGGGGAGACCAACGTCGGCGAGCACCACATCGACCGGGCGGCGGCGCTGATGGAGCACTACCTCGGCGAGGCCTTGCGGCTGTGGGGTGCCGGCCAGGTGTCGGCGGAACTGAAGCTCGCCCAGGAGGTGCTGAACTGGCTGCGCGACAAGATGGGTCCGGGGCGGGTCATCCCGCTGGCCGACATCTACCGCAACGGGCCGGCGGCGATTCGCAGTGCCAGTACGGCGCGGCGCGTGATGCAACTGCTCGCCCATCACGGTTGGGTGGTCGCCGCCGGGCATCCCACGGCCCGCGAGGCCTTCGAACTGGTGGCCGTGTGATGGGCTTTCGATTCTCCCACCACGTCGCTGCGAATCTTGCGAATCCCGCGAAAGCGCCCGTCACGCCTGCATCTGCGGCTGCGCGAAGCGATGCGCATCCTGCGAATTCCGGTGACGACGACCGCATCCGGTGCAGCGACTGCAGCTGGCTCGCGATGAGCGGTGTGTGCCGTGACTTCGAGCACTGGCCGGGTCTGGCTGCCTTCCAAGCTTTCAACGCCACGCCGCCCGGCGTCGAGGGTGGCATTCGTCAAGGAGCTCATCGTGAATAGACAACCCCCGCCCAACCTGCATCCGATCTGGTACCGCCATTTCGGCTTCCAACCACAGGCGACTCGTCACCCACGGCCAGCTGCTGCCCCGCCATCCGGGAAGGCGTCCCGTCCTGTGTCGGCACCACCTCGCACTGGCCAAGCCTATGGCACGTGGGAGCCGACCTGCAGCCACCGGCCACCTGCGGGCGCACCCGTCGGCATCCGGCGCCAACTCGGTCCGCACACCTGGGAGCACACCGTGGTGCTGCCGGGCGACTCGCGCTACCCGTGGCTAGAGCACACCACTGATTCCACCCACTAACCCATGGAGATCACCGATGAACGTCAATCCTTTCAGCAAGAAATCTGCGGCTGTCGCCAAACCCGTCAAGGGCGTATCGCCCCTGAACGACATCGGGGACGTCAGCACCGTGACCGAAATGTTCCAGCGGCTGCGCCAGCAGAACGCGCAGTACGACCAGGCCATTGCGGCATTGGTCGCGGCCAACCGCATCAAGGACGGCTGGGACAAACCCGCCGAGCCGGAGATGACCCTCACCATCCAGCGCGAGGTGCTGGTGGGCCTGGGCGATACGGAAGCGCTGGCCAAGTTCGATCAGGAACACCAGCAGCAGTTGATGGAAGAACAGGCCGCTCGCGCCAAGGCCACACAGCAGGTGCTGGAGGCGCCCGCCCGCGTCAAGGCGCTGGAGCAGTACATCAACGACCTGGCGGGAGAGATGGTGGCTGGTCTGGATGAATCACGGATCGACGAGGAAATCCGCCGCATCTTCCGCCCGAGCGCGCAGCGGATGTTGGCAGCCGCCAAGACCTTCGTGCAGGCCTGGCGCGAGATGCAGAGCGTGGAGGCGGTGCTGCTGCAGCGCGTGCATCTGACGCATTACAGCGTGACCGGCGATCACCGCACCCGCTACGAGCACGAACTGATCGGGCGGCGGCGTGATGGCGAACTGCTGCCCACCCTGATCGAGGGGCTGGCCTACGAGGAGTTGCGCGATTTGAACGACCAGTTCACTCATCACGACAGCGAGTTCGCAACGGCGCTAGACAGCGCCCTGCGCTCGGTCGGCTTCGATGCCTGGGGCCTCAAGGTATATCACCCCAAGGGCAAGGATGACGAGCGCCGCATCTACGCGCCCGATCCCAATCCGCCGAAGAAGCAGATCGATGCCTACAGTGGGATGTCGAGCGTGGTTCGCGTGGATGTGGCGTGAGGAGACGATGACCCGTGGCGCAGGCCGCGGGTCCTTCCTTCCCAAAATCCCATGCGGGGGGCGCGAGCCCGCTGACCCGCTACCGACAGACGACGAAACGAGGTTACCAGGGTTACCAGTTACCACCCTGGTTACCACCCCCGGCGATGTGCCGGGTTACCACCATTCAAGGAAATGAAATGACCACCACGACGACCAACAGCACCACCGGCCCCCTGCCCATCGAGCGGCTCTCCCACTTCGATCCGGAAGTCTACCAGCGCGTCCAGCAGTGGCTCGCCAGCGGGCAGCTGCTGGCCTGGATACCCATCCTCAGCCAGGAGAACTTCCCAGACGTGCCGCCGCAAATCCTGCAGTTCGCCGATCGCTATCAGGAAGCGATGCGCTGGCCCATCCACTGCCCGGAGGACCTACTGGCCTTACCCGATGGCATCACCGGCTGGTTGCTGCCGGCCGACGCCGACGATACCGACGTGGCCTGCGGCGTGTGGGCGGGGGAGGTTTACATCCTGGGCGTCAAGGACAAGCGCACTGGCAGGAAGCAGACCTTGCTGGGCGAGCGCCTCGATATTGCGACGGGGCAGGCCGATGACTTCGAACAGAGCGCGGTTTGACTTGGCTTCTGGTCGCCACAGCGCCTTCATACAACTCCCTCAACACCAGGAGTTTGCGATGAGAAATCCACCCAACCCGGCACCCACCCTCGCCGCGCAACTGGCGGCCTTGCCCCAACTCCCACAGGATCGCCTGTGGGTGTTGTGGGATGAACACTTCCCGCGCCGACCCAAGCGCGTGCATCGTCGCTACCTCGAAGCGCGCTTGGCCTACCGCCTGCAGGAGATTGCTCTGGGCGGTTTGCCGCCGGCCGTCAAGGCACATTTGGCCGATTGCGGTGAGCGGCACTCCAAGATCAAGGTCGGCCGTGGCCCCGAGGTGCGGATGATGCCGGGCACCACCTTGATCCGGGAATGGGATCGTCGCGAATACCGCGTCACCGTCCTGCCCGATGGGTATTACGAACTGAATGGCCAGCGCTACAAGAGCCTGTCGGCGGCGGCACGGGCGATTACCGGCACGCATTGGTCGGGGCCAGCCTTCTTCGGCGTGAAGGGAGGGCGGAAATGATCGTCGCGCCGAAACGCTGTGCCGTCTATTGCCGCGTGTCCAGTGACGAACGACTCGATCAGTCCTTCAATTCCCTCGATGCGCAGAAGGAGGCCGGGCTGGCCTACGTTGCCAGCCAGCGTACCGAGGGCTGGATTCCGGTGCCCGACGACTACCTCGATCCCGGCTTCTCCGGCGGCAATATGGAACGCCCCGGCCTCAAACGCCTGATGGCCGACATCGAGGCCGGCAAGATCGACATCGTGGTCGTGTACAAGATTGATCGGCTGACGCGCAGTCTTGGCGACTTCTCCCGGTTGATCGAGGTCTTCGAGCGGCATCGGGTGTCGTTCGTATCGGTCACCCAGCAGTTCAACACCACGACCAGCATGGGGCGGCTGATGCTCAACGTCCTGCTGTCCTTCGCGCAGTTCGAACGGGAGGTCACTGGCGAACGCATCCGCGACAAGATCGCCGCCAGCAAAGCCAAGGGACTATGGATGGGCGGTCATCCGCCACTGGGGTATCGGGTTGAGGATCGGCGGCTGGTGGTGGTCGAGACGGAGGCCGACTTGGTCAGGCGCATCTTCACCGATTTCGTCGCCTGCCGGTCGACCACCGATCTGGTGCGGCAACTGGCCGCCGACGGCAAGACCAACAAGCAGGGCAAGCCCTTCAGCAAGCAGATGCTCTACAAGCTGCTGCACAACCGCGTCTATCGGGGTGAGATTCCCCACAAGGGACAGTTCTATCCTGGCGCGCACGAGCCGATCATCGATCAGGCCTTGTGGGAGGCCGCCCACGCCATCCTCGCGCAAAACAATCGCCAGCGCGCCTCGGAGACCTGGCAGCGGCGACAGCCGGAGGCCTTGCTGCTCGGTCTGTTCTACACCGCCGATGGCGAGAGGTATCAGCCAGCCTTCACGAAGAAGCCCAACGGCAAGCGCTATCGCTACTACGTGCCCAACCGCAAGGTGTATTTCGGGGCCAAGGCCAGCCGCGCGGAACGGGTACCGGCGGAACCCATCGAGCAGATGGTGCTGGCGCAAATCCATGCCGCGCTGATGTCGCCGGAGGTGGTGCAGTCGGTGTGTGACGTGGCCCGGGAAAAATACCCGGCATTGACCGAGCCGGAAGTGGTGCTGTCGCTGCGGCAGATGGGGCAGGTCTGGGCGCAGTTGTTTCCCGCCGAGCGCCAACGGATCGTCCGGTTGCTGATCGAGCGCGTGACACTTCGGGAGGAAGGCATCGAGATCATCTGGCGGGAGTCGGGTTGGCATACGCTGGCCGGCGAGATGCGCCCCGGCACGATTGGCGCGGAATTACTGGAAATGGAACAGCAGGAGCACGGTGAGGAGGTAGCGGCATGACACGGATCATCCAGACGGGCGCGGCGATCAATCGGCCGGGCGCGAGACTCACGACCTTTATCCCGGTGCGCATCAAGCGGCACGGCGGGCGCAAGGTGGTGATTCCGGCGGCAGCCGGAGACAAGATGCCGGAGCGCGACGCGCCGATGCTGACGGCGCTATCGAGGGCGTTTCACTGGCAGCGCCTCATCGACGAGGGCATCGTCAGCAGCGGATCGGACATTGCGCGACGCGAGGGGCTGCATCAGACGACCGTGAATGAACTGCTGCGGCTGACGCTGCTCTCGCCGACGCTGGTGCGCAGCATCCTCGATGGGCGCCAGCCGAAGACCTTGAGCTTGCTTTGGTTGAAGAACCATGTGCCGCCGTCGGACTGGGATGATCAACATCGGTTGTTCGACACGCTCGATGGATAAAACCGGTTTGCAAGGTTTCTGGTCGGAGCAGTTGACGCCCAACCATCGGCCCGAAACCCGCATGAATTCGAGGGAGCTGGCATCGGGCAGCCACCGGTCGAATGGAGAAAAGAGAGGCGTCCGGGGCCCGGCAAGCAGAAAAATGCGGCCCAGGCGGGGTGGCGAAACGCCAGACCACGCTGGAAGCCCCGCCAACACTGGCCTTTCGCGGGGCGAGAAAAAAGCCAGCGCGAGGCTGGCTTGGGGTGTGTGGTGGCGGCGTCTACAAAATAATCAACCTAACAAATTGTTTTTGCTTCAATTTTTATTGATCCTCTTGGTTGCATACTCACCGTCCTAATCACTTTTCTTCTCTCTGCCCGGCCTCGTTGCAGCCATGCAACGCCTTGGCCTTCATTTTGGACTTGATGGCATAAATCTTGCGCTCGGTCAGTTGCGTGATGGCGATGATGTCTTCCATTGACACATCCGCTTCCAAGAGCATGGCCACCAGCCTGTCGCGGGTGTTGATGTTGGGCCAGTGCAAGAGGGGGATGTACACCCGCCTTCCGCCCATGTGCTGGATCATGGGATTGAGGATGTCGGGCGGGAGGCGGGCAAGCGCACCTTTGGCTGGACCTTTCTTGGGGATGTGATGGGTTGTGCCCCCCAAGGTGTCACTCAGCGCCTTCAAGCGGGCTTGATCAAGGATGTCCTCGAGGGCGGGGCGGGTTTTAGCTCGTCTTGCCATAAAGCGCTTCTTGGATTTTCTGGAGGGTTTGCTGGCTCAGCCCTGCTTTGGCTTTGTCGCCTTCCTTGTGGGGCAGACGGTCGAGAAGGTCGAGCACAAGCAAGGCCTCGCGTGGGGCCATTTCGCCACGGGTGACCTTGCGCACCAGGTCTTCCCGCCAAGCCTTGGGGCCGTCCCCCTCCAACAGCACGGCATCACGCACGGGGGCGAGCGGGGGCAAGGCGCGGTCCAAGAGCAGCCTGGCGGCTTGCACGTCCCCTTGCATGGCGAGCTCATAGAGTTTTTGCAGGATGGGCGGTAACACACGTGCAATTGCTCGGCGCAGGCGGGCGCTTTCGTGTTCGCTTACGGCAAGCTTAGGCGGCTTGGGCATGCTGCACTCCGAAGGCGGCAATCAGGACGGCTTCCGCGCGATCATGGGCCTTGGCGTCAAGAAAGGGCCGGGCGGTGGGGCACAGGCGCAAGGCAGCGGCGATGCTGGCCTCCTTGCCCGCCCCCGCAGGCAGCCCGGCGGCCTTGCGCCAAGTCTGTGGGGCCACCCGGCGGAGGGGGAGGTCTTGGGCCATAATGAGGGCCTCCAGCGCCCCCAGGTGTCGTCCGAAGGTGAAGGCTGAGGATTTGCTGTCGGTGGGGCGGGCATGCACGGCCTCGATCATGGCCCCCCGCACGGGGCGGGAGGTCAGCAGTCGGGCTAGAGCGGAGGCGTCAATGGTCTTTCGGCGCGGGCCCTCGTTCAGGATGGGGATATCCTGCACATCCACCACCCTTCCGTCCTCTTCCATCCAGGCCAGCGCCCCATGCAAGCCGGGGTCGATGCCAAGGATCATGCCACCACCTCGCATTCCGCGCTCTGGGCCATGATCAGCCATGCGGCGCGGGTTGCTTCCACATCCGCTTGGTTGTAGCGAGCGAGGCGTTCATGATCCCCGCTCGTCCAGAGGTTCAAGACCTCTGCGCCTTGGGTTTCGGCTTTTGGGTCAGGGATACCAAGGCAGCGGCAGAGTTTGGAGAGGGCGATTTTTCCGCCATAGCCCGCGAAATAGTGCATGGTGTCGCCATAGTCTCGGCCTTGGCGGGCATCGGGCTTGGGCAGCCAATGCGGCGGCCAAAGCCGATTGGCCCATAGGCGGGCCCGCAGAAAGGCCAAGTCGAAGGCGGCGTTGTGGCATACCACAAATGGCTGGACCAGCTCTTGCCAATGATCCACTTGGCGCAGCTCATCCTTGATGTGGGCAAGGACGCGGCGCAAAAAGTCGCGTTCTGTCTCATCCAATCCGCGCACCAACGATTCAACAGGGGCCGTCTCCCCTAGGGCAAACCCCACGGCGCATACCTCCCCCAAGGCCGGATCGAGGGCTTGCTTGCGCCATTGCTCCTCGATAGCAGCCTCGCCCTGTTCAGCCCACCAGGTTTCGATGCTCTCGGGCTTTTTCAGCGTTCCCGGCGGGCGGGTTTCGAGTTTGGCTTGCTCACGGGCGGCCTCGGTTTGGCCGGGAATGGTCTCAAGATCAAGGGTCAGCAGGATCATGACGGGCTCCTTAGAAGGCCAGTTCATCATCGAAGGCGGCAGATTCGGTTTCAGGTTGCTTGACCAGGCGGTTTTGCCACTCTGGGGAGGCTTCGATGGCCTCTTGCTGGCGTTGGCTCAGGCGCTCGAAGACATGCCAGGTGTTGGGGTCGCCAAGGTCAAAGACGATGGGCTCGCTCACCTCACGCGGGGCGCTCATCCCGCGCGGGATGGGGGCGATGCTTTTGATCTCGGCATAGGTGCCCGTGCCGCGCTCGGTGTGCACGATATTGAGCAGGGCCGGGACATTAATTAGGCGAGGCATGGCAAACCCCTTGAGCTCGTCCGAAGAGAAGGGGCGGCCTCGCCAGCTTTCGAGGAACTGCCGCAGGTTGGCCTTTTCATGAAGGCTGGCGGTGAAGCGGCGGCCCACAATGAAGGGGGTGCCATCCGCGCGGGTCTCCTCAAGCTGCCAAGCGATGGCGATTTTGTGCAGCTTCTTGGTGGTGCCTTGGTATTCCACGGTCTGGGTGCCCAGGTCAATGATGTGGCAGCAGCGGGCGGGCAGGCTGCCGGATGGGGGCAGCTCATAGGTGTGGGTGTCCGCACTCAAATTCAGGCTCATTTCAGGCTCTCCTTCATCAGGGCTGCGATTTGACGGCTGATAAACAGGGCGTTAAGGGCGATGAAAAGCAGCTTTGAACGGTCATTGAGGGTGGCGTCTTGATGAGCAAGCACGCTTTGGATGGCTGCATCCAAGGCCTCGCTCAACGTTTCAAGCTCTTTCACTAGAGGGCTTGGGGGGATCGAAGACATAGGCGCACCTCTCATTGCACGGGGATGACTTCGCACACATCACAGCCCGCATCTTCGGCAGCTTGCCTTGCGGTCACGGGCAGGCCATAGAGCACGCGGCGGCCATCGGGCAGGTCCCATATCCGGGCCTCTCGGTCGGCAAGCAGGCACTCGGCATGTTCGCGTTGCCTCTCCCGCAGGTAACGCTGAAGGTCGGCAATCTGTTCACGCACACTTTTGATCATGAGCATGGCATCCTCCTTTGTGGTGGGTTGGGGGGGGGTAAGGGGTCGATATGCCCTGCATTGCGCACGGCCTCCTCGGGCGGCTCGCCTTGGCGCAGGCGCTCCAGGAAGTCGGAGGCGGCGGCCTCGGATTCGAAGCACACCGAATCGAACAGGTGCCCGGCCTGGATGCGCACCACACGGCTGGGCAGGCCGGGGGCGCGGTGCCAGCCATCGGGCAGGGTGGAGTAATCGCAGGTCAGCAGGGCCACCAGGGCGTCGCGATGCTGGCGGATGGCGGCCCGGTCGGTGTCCAACAGGCGGGAGGCGGGGGCGACGATCAGGCGGCCATCCTGCACACTCAGGCGGAACCCCCGCGCTTCGAGGTGGTCGGCAAGCTCAACCGGGGTCATCAGAAGAGCTCCTCGTCGGAGATTGGGTTGGTTGCTCCGTTTTTTAGGTGGGCAAGGTGGGCATGGGGGCAAAGCCCGTCAGAATGCGGGTTTGCGGCTGCCCCCGTGGTTTCTTCCTTGGTGGGCAGGTGGGCAGTTTCCACGGTGCCCACCTCATCCTTGCCCACCGCGCCCCCGTGCCCACGGGCAGAGTGGGCAGGCCGAAAGCCCTGTTCTGATGCGGTTTGCCCCTGTTGCCCACCTTGCCCACCGCTTTTCGAGGATTCCGAAGGTTCATCTTCGGAAAGCAGACTGTCCTTGATGCAATAGAGGCGCAGGCGTCCGGCGGGGGTTAGCACCTTGGGGCAAAGCTTGGCGTCATTGGTGAACAGATGCCCGGCCTCCTTGAGGGTGCGGGCAATGACGCGCACATCATGGCCGGGGGCGGCCTCCCGCAGGCTCTCGGGGGTGAACATCCAGCGCCCTAGGGTGTGGTCCACAAACCCGGCCCGATCCCGAACGTCCCCCTCCCCCTTCACATCCTGGAAGCGGGCCCCATGCCGGAGGATGAAGGCCCGCACGGACTCCAGGATGCGGTCCTGGTCGGTGCCGCTCCAGGCGGCGGCGATGGTGCGCACGGCTCGCCAGATGCGCTTGTCTTGAAGGGGCAGCACGCCATGCCGGGCGGCAAACACCCCGGCCCAGCTCACCAGGGCAAAGCGGCGCAGGGCGCGGCGTTGCTCGGGGGAGTGGCGAAGGGTGGCAAGGCTTTGCACTGCCCGGTCAAGGTGCTCCCGCACGGCAGCACGGGCGGCTTGGGCGTTGGGGTAGGTCTTGAGGATGGCCTCCAGCATGGCCGGGCCCGCCGTGCCGTAGTGCTCGGCACAGGCCCGTTTGAGGCGCTCCACAAATCCGGCCCGCTCCCCCTCCGGCAGGTGGGCGGCGATGTCCGCCACCTCCACATCCAGGGCGCGATGCAAGAGCCCGCCCTTGACCGGGCCATGCTCGGCAAGCTTGCCCTCCATGCTCACCTCCCCGGTGCTCACCACCACGGTTCGCCAAGCGCGGGGGGCCTTCAATTGGCGGTCGGAGGACATGGCGGTCTTGCCCTGCCCCCCGGCAAGCTGATAGACCAGCGGGGTCAGGTCGCGGTGCGCCCCCGCCCCCAGCTCATCCAGGATCAAGGGCAGGTCCGAATGGGCCTCGGCCAAGCCCTCTAACCCGTTGCCCGTGGTGTTCCAGCGGCGGATGAAGGAGAGGCTGGCGGATTCGGCAGGGTCCACCCCACAGCCCCACACACTCGCGGCAAGCTGGGCGAGGGTGGTTTTCCCCCGGCTGGTGGTGCCCCAGAAGTGCACGATGAAGCTATCCCCATCCGCCAGCCATAGCCAAGGCGCGGTCAGGCTGGCACAGAGGGCGAACAGCAGCACATCACTTTCAGCGGCAGGCTGGGCGATGGCCTCCTGCCAGCCTTGCAGGTTGCCGCTTCCGTGCACCGTGGTGAGGGTGGGGCTGTAGCGTTCGGGCTGGTACACCACGCGCTCATTCCCGGCGGCGGTCAGTACCCGGTCCGGGAACACAAAGGCCATCCCCCCATCCTTGCGATCCATCCACCCCAGGCGCGGGGCGCTCGGGATGCGGGCCTTGGGCGCAAAGCTCGCAAGATAGGCCAACATCCGGCGCTCCTTGCCGGGAATGATGGCAAGGCCCAGATTCGCCAGTTCCCGCGCAAGGATGGTGGGGTCTTCATGCAAGCGGGCAGCAGGGATGGCAAGCTGGCGGCGGCGCTTGTCGTGATCGAGAAAGGCCAGCAAGCGCCCCCAGTCACCTTGGGCGGAAGTGGTCAGCCCCTCCACCCACAGCGGGCCACAGACCGGCTCTTCCTTCTCCTCGCCCTCCTTGCCGGTCTTGAGCTCGCACACCCCGGACGGGCCCAGCATCCAGCCGGGGGGAAGCTCCACCCCCTCCCAAGGCTTGCGCTCTATCGTGACGGTCACATCACTAAGCAGCATTGGCCACCTCCTCGGCAACATAGCGCGGCCAAGGCTTAACCTCGGTGCCCAGGATCAACACCCGCCCCTTGGCATCCCGCAGGATGGCGCGGGCGAGGCGGTCGAGGAGGGCGTGCTCCTCGCCCCCGTCCATCACCAGCACGGGCGGGGTCGCGAGCCTGGCGAGGCTCCAGTCGAAGCCTTCCGGGGCCTCGCTTGGGGGGAGCAGCACACAGGCGCGGGGATCATGGCGGGCGGCATCCCAGGCGCTCGGGCCGGTGTGCACGATCAGGGTTCCAAAGCCCGGTACGCGGCCTTGGGCCTCAAGCGCAAGACGGGCGCGGGCTTGGTGGGCATAGGGCGGCTTGCGGGGGCGCATGGCTTAGGCATCCTCGCCTTCTTCACCCCGCAGGTAGCGGGCGGCCCTGCTTTTGATCCATCGAGCTTCACTCGCCAGGCGGCGGGTATTGATCCATTCCTGAATGGCGGATGCCCGCCAACCAATGGCGCGGGCCGAAAGGTGCACGGCTTGAGGGAATTCACCCGCCCCCATCAAGGCATAAATCCGACTGCGCTTAAGCCCCACCACTCTTTCCACATCCTTAAGGCGCAGGATGGGGTCAACAATTCCGGGAACGCTTGGAATGGGCGGCTGGGGGAAGTGGATCAGGGACTCGTTGGTGGTCTTTTTCATGCGCACACGCCATCGTTTTGTGGTGTGCGCCTATTTTCCACAACATCCAAACTCTTTTCTAACTGAAGGAGTTCAGTAGGAACGAAGCATCAAGGGGGTAGTGATTAGGCGTGCAAACTATCGCGCTAAATTGTGCAAACTATCGCGCAAAAAACACAGAAAATGATTTATACATGACTAAACGGCCTCCCCCATAAGCCATTGTTTTTTCAAGTTATACAATGACGGGTAGGTTTCCAACTAGAATCGGACGTTCGGTTCCTTGTTTTTTCCCCCTTTCTGTTGTTTTTGCGCATCAGCAGCACCTGATGCGGTGCAAGCAAGGCATAAAAAACCCCGGAGTTGGGCCGGGGTCCGTTGCAGTGATGGTTGTTTCGTGACCGTCACGCAATGGATGGCGTGGTCCGTTCGCTGTCTTCCTCATCCATCGGATGGGTGACGTGACCGTCACGAATCCATCCTTGACGCATGCCAATCTCCACCCATGACCGATAGGCGGCCCACTTCAGCGGATGCCGCTGCTTCAAGGTGTCGAGGGCAGCGAGCAAGGCCCGCATCGAAGCTTTGCTCAGGTCTTGATGGTCCAAAACCTCGTCAATCAAAAGCCGGTCACGTTGGCGTTGGCGGCGCTTACGCTCAGCCGGGGTCATAGGGTGACCCATCAAACAGGGGCGAGGCATATTAATTTCTACGGCTTCTATTTAGGCTGCAATCTTTTTCTCGATAGCACCCAGGTTATCGAGCAAGCCATCAGCAAAACAGCAAATCGAGGAAGTCAACCCAAGGATGATCTCCTCGGTATCAGTGGGGTCGTTCTTTGGGTACAAGGCCACTTGTTCAGCAGCAAGGGCCAGCGCCTTGATGCGCAGGGCAAGATCAATGGCGGCTTGGATTTCAACGTTCGTATTCATAAACATCTCTCCCCTCTCAAGCGGTCTTGCTAGCAAATGGAACAACGATGGTCTGATTGCGCAAATCGTCTAGGTAATCAGCCCATGCCTGCATCATTTTCTTGCGATCCGCAAGAAATCGCGTTCTGTTATAGGCCCGGCCCAAACTATCGGGTACGACATGGGCGAGCTGATGCTCGATAATCTCCGCCGGGTAATTCAAACGCTCGTGTAGAAACGTTCGTGCCGTAGCTCGCCAGCCATGCCCGGTTAACTCATTTCGGGTATCAATGCCTAGCCTACGGTAAGCGGCATTGATGGCTGCCTCGGATAGGGGCTTGAGTGGGCTTCTGCTCCCCGGAAAGACCCACCCCCCCGGCAAGTGTCCGGTCAAGGGGTAGAGGTCGCGGAGAATGGCCAGAGCCTGCTGCGAGAGGGGGACAATGTGCTCGGTCTTGGTCTTGCTGGTGATGAAACGCCATTCTGCGGCCTGCAAGTCCACATCGTCCCAGCGCATGGTGCGCAGTTCCCCTGGGCGCACAAATAAATAAGGAAGCAAGCGAAGGGCTGCCGCAACGATAGGCCCACCCTTGAAGGCCTCCATCATTCGCAAGAACTCCCCCACCCTGGAAGGGCTGTCGGTGGGGGCGGCCATGTGGCGGGTCTTGACGGGGGGAAGAGCTCCGCGCAGGGATGGGGTGGGGTCGAAGGTGGCCCGCCCAGTGGCGATGGCGTAGCGGACCACTTGCCCGATGTTCTGAAGGGCGCGATGGGCCGTCTCCAGCACACCGCGTTTTTCAATACGACGAAGAACCCCCAGGATTTCCGGGGCGGTGATCTCCGCGATGGGACGGGCCCCAAGGTAAGGGAACACATCCCGCTCCAGTCGGCGCACCACCTTTTCACGATGGCCGGGGGCCTTGCTGGAGAGGTACCGTTCAAACCATTCGCGGGCGATGGCCTCAAAGGTGGTGGCATTGAGGATTTGCAGCTGGAGCTTCTCCTTCTTCTTGGCTTGTGCCGGGTCAATGCCTTGGGCGAGCCTGGCTTTGTGTTCATCTCGTAGACGTCGGGCCTGAGCAAGGCTCACGCTCGGATAACGTCCCAGGCTCACCATGTTGGTTTTGCCGTCGAACTTGTAGCGGAAGCGCCACAGCTTGGCTCCGGCGGGGGTGACTTCGATGTAGAGCCCGTCGCCATCCGATATTCGGTAGAGGCGATCCTTGGGCCTGAGGTTGCGAAGGTAGGTGTCGGTCAGAGTGGGTCGCATGTTCGGTTCCTCCTTTCTACCACCCCCCGCCAAGGCGCATTACGCCAAGCATACGGTTGCTAATGCAGGGCGAATGTTCGGTTCCTTGACCGCATATCAGGGGGGCGCGATCTACTCGCAATCCTAATCACTTTTTGGGGGGCTGCCAGTGGATGTTAAGGCATAAAAAAAGACCTACGCTTTCGCGTAAGTCTTTGAATTTCAAGGGGGTAGAGGAAATTAGAGGACAAAAAAGGACAAAGGAATGGTGGAGGCGGCGGGAATTGAACCCGCGTCCGCAAGCCCTCCGCTGTTGGTACTACATGCTTAG
>FWPV01004789.1_pt1 | contig 27926 bp, 26 predicted proteins | sample 2228371 | NCBI WGS metagenome assembly FWPV01 (sample SAMEA103939776, study PRJEB20133) | metagenome
AGTACGTCCAGAGGGCTGGGGGTGATGGCCACAGGCGGGGTGGGCGTGAGGGGGGCCGGGGGCGGGAAGAAGGGGCGAGCACCAGGGGGGCCAAAGTAGTAGACCTCGAGGCCGCACCACCCATCGGCCTGAGTGGGCACGGTGGCGTTGGCGTGGATGGAAACAAAGAGATGCTTGCCTTCGGCCAGGGCTACGCGCTGGGTCAGGTCGGTGCGCTTGTCGGGCGAAAAGGCCGTATCGCTTTCGCGGGTCAGGGTCACCTCCACCCCGGCCTCCTGCAGCAGGCGGCGCACCCGCAGGGCCACCTCGAGGTTCACCGCCTTCTCTACCACTGGCCCAACGGCCCCAGGGTCGGGCCCGCCGTGCCCAGCGTCCACCACCACCGAAAAGCGCCGTCCATTGGCCTTGACAAAGCGAAAAGTGGGGTTGGGGGGGAGCGGACTGGTATCGGCATATGCGCCCGAAAGGTCAATCACCAGGCGTTGCCCGTTGCCCTCCAGGGCCGCCAGGGTCATGGTCTTGTACCCTGAGCGGGGCGTGACTCCCTGGGGCGTGAGCAGAATCAGCACCGCCTTATCCTCGTGTTGCTCCAGGACATAGCCTGCTAGCTCGGGCTGGCTCACGAAGTGAATCCCGGGGGCTACGCTCTGCCCCGGCAGGGTGACGCGCAGGGCCGCGCCCAGGGGCTCGAGGGTGTAGGGGGTGTCTTTGGGCAGGTCCAGCACCACCCGCGTAAAGCCCGGCTGGTCGCCAATCCGAGGCGGCGGCAGGTTCTGGCCCTGGGTTGCTCCCAGCCATAGCATGGCCATAATCGTGGTAATGATTCGATGAACCGCCAAAACACCTTCAGTTTAAGCTGCTGGCGAGCTCGAGCATGAGGGATTTGTAGACAGGCCTTCATGAAGCGTCGGGCGGGAATGTGATGACAACTTCTCCTAAACAGGTACCCTTGAGAGGCATCCCATACCCCAGCCCATACGCAGCTATTGACCTCACTGACGTTATCCCTGAATGCTGCTGACGGGGTTTCGCCACCTTCTCTCCCCATGTGGGAGAAGATAAGAGGTTCTGGGGGATTTGATATCAGGCGTATCCTTGCGAGGCTATCAGTCAGGAAGTCAGTACTAAAGCGCTCTTCACGGGTGTTGCGCCCATCCAGGTGGCCACGGTCTTGTCCAGGACAAAGCTTTCTTGGTCATCGGGTAGCTCAAAATGGCGTGTGACGCGCTAACTTCTCAATCTGCAACCAGAGATGGCGGGGCTGGTTTTCAGAAATTTTTGCCTTGCTGAATCGGGCCAGAATGAAACCTGGGTACCCAATACCTTGCTTTCCTCCTTGATAGGCTGTGGGGGCCAAAGGAGGAAATGTGCTAGCAGAAGCACTGGTTAGTGAGGTATTACAGAAAGCCCGTGCAGGGGGGGCCGAGCTTGCCGAGCTGTATGTGGAGCGCTGGCGGCGGCGGGCCCTGCGGGTGCTTTCGGGCGAGGTGAAAGAAGCCACCAGCGGCATTGAGTATGGGGCGGGCCTGCGGCTCTTCTACGGAACCGAAGTGGTGTACGCCTACACCAACGACCTGAGCCCCGAGAGCCTGCTGGAGCTAACCGAAACCCTGGTCAAGCTCAAGGGCAGCGCCGGGCAGGTGGATGCCAGTGGCCGGGGTGGGCTCGACTTCCGCAAAGCAGCGGCCCAGGGTTTGCACGCGCCCGCGATTCCCTTCACGGCGAAGGACAAACGTTACCGTCTGGAGCGTATCCGCGAGGCCGAGGCGGGGGCGAAGGTGGGGTCCCAGATCAAGCAGGTACAGAGCAACCTGATGGAGTGGGAGCAGGAAGTCCTGGTCGCCAATAGCGAGGGCGTTTGGGCCGAGGACCGCCGGGTGCGGACGCGTCTCTACGTCACCGCTATCGCCCAGGACGAAAGCGGGATGCAGACCGGAGTGGTGGGGCCGGGGCTGAGTATGGGCCTCGAGCTCTTCGACCGCTACCCTCCCGCCGAGATTGGACGCAAGGCCGGGATGCAGGCCCTGACCAACCTGCGGGCCAAACCGGCTCCGGCCGGCAGTATGCCGGTGGTGATTGGCAACGGCTTTGGTGGGGTAATCTTCCACGAGGCGCTAGGGCACCTGCTGGAAACCACTTCAGTCGCCAAAAAGGCCAGCGTTCTCTCCGACAAGCTGGGGGAAAAGGTGGCCTCCGAGGTGGTGACCTACATAGACGACGGCACCACCCCCCACGGCTGGGGCTCGCAGGAGTTCGACGACGAGGGCCGACCCAGCGAACGCACCGTGCTGATCGAGAATGGGGTGCTCAAGAGCTACATGGTAGACCGGCTCGGGAGCCTGCTTACTGGCTACCGGCCCACCGGCTCGGGCCGCCGTCAGGACTACACCTTTGCCCCTACCAGCCGTATGCGCAACACCTTCATTGCCCCCGGCAGCACGCCCAGGGAAAAACTTTTCGAGGGCATCGAGTACGGCCTGTATGCCGCCGACATGGGCGGCGGGCAGGTACGACCCGGCTCGGGGGAGTACAACTTTGCCGTCAAGGAAGGCTACATCATCCGCCACGGGCGCATCGAGGAACCGGTGCGGGGGGCCATGCTGGTGGGCAAGGGCCCCGAGAGCATACAGCGCATTGTGGCGGTATCGGACGACCTCGAGATGGGCCCCGGCATGTGCGGCTCGCTTTCGGGCAGCCTGCCGGTGGAGGTGGGCCAGCCCCACCTGCTCATTTCGGAGATTGTGGTGGGAGGGCAAGCCTAGAGCAGGGGTCAGGGGATAGGGGTCAGGGAGTGAGTTGTGCTGCTCTGAGCCCTGTGCCCTAAGACCTGAACCCTGCGTTCCGGAGGAATGTCTATGACTTTTGAAGAAGCCAGGGACTATTTGTTACAAAAGGCCAAGGCGCTGGGAATTGATGCCGAAGTGCTGGCCACCCACACCCGCGAACTGACCATCCAGGCCCACGGCGGCAAGGTGGAGGAGATTACCCAGGCCACCCAGGGGGGGATCGGGGTGCGGGTGGTGGTGGAGGGCAAGACCGGCTACGCCTATACCGAGGAGCGCACCCCAGAAGCCCTGGACTGGGTGCTCCAGGAGGCCCACGAGAACGCCCTCTTGCAGTCGGAGACGGGGGGGTTCTTGCCCGCCGGGGGAGCGCTGGGCCAGCACGACCTGCTGGGTGAGGGGCTTTCGGCGCCTTTGGAGCGCAAGCGCCAGGCGGCGCTCGACCTCGAGGCCGGTTTGCGGGCCGATGCCAGGGTCAAGCAGGTGCAGATGACCCGCTACTCCGAGCGCGAGACCCAGGCCACCCTGGGTTCCACCCAGGGGGTGGCGGGGGCTTTTCGCAACGGCTATGCCCTGCTCCTGACCAGCGCCATCATGGCCGAGGGCAGTAGCCTCAAGCAGGGCTACGAGTTCGACCTCTCCAAGGAGTTTCATGCCCTCGAGCCAGGCCGCACCGCGCAAGCCTTCCTGCAGAAAACCGGCAGACTGCTGGGGGCCCGCCCGCTCAAAACCGGGCGCTACAAAGCCTATTTCGAGCCCAAAGCCTTTGGGCAACTCCTGGGGATGATGGGCTGGTTCCTGCTCTCGGCCAAGAATGTGCAGGAGGGCAAGAGCCTGCTGGCCGGTAAGCTGGGGCAAAAGGTGGCTTCGGAGATGTTTACCCTGGTAGATGACCCCACCTTGCCCGACGGGCTGGCCTCGCGCCCTTTCGATGCCGAGGGCACCGCCGCTAAGCGCACGGTCTTCATCGAGAACGGCGTGTTGCGAACCTTCGCCCACAACTCGGAGACCGCCCGCAAAATGGGGCTCGAGAACACCGGCCATGCCTCGCGCAGCTACAAAGGCGTGCTGGGCGTAGCGCCGACCAACCTTTTCGTACAGCCAGGGCAGGGTGTGAAGCAGGATGATGGCATCATCATTAGCGACCTGATGGGCCTGCACGCTGGGGCCAACCCCATCTCGGGTGAGTTCAGCCTGCAAGCCCTGGGCCTCAAGGTGGAAGGGGGCGAGGTGGCCTACCCGGTCGAGAACTTTACGGTGGCAGGCAACTTCCTGGAGCTGCTTTCCAACATCACTGCGCTGGGTACGGAGCTCGAGTGGAACCCCTTGATGGGCATTGTGGGCTCACCCATGGTCGAGGTGGCTGAACTGTCTTTTGCCGGGGCGTAGGGGAATTCTGTACCTGGGCTCTGGCACTAGCATGGTTCTATGGAAAAACTCGAGTATGTCCAGAAGAACCTCGAGGCCCTGGGCGACCGTGACCCCCTGGAAGTGCTGGCGCAGACGCCCGAACTGCTGAGCGACCTGTTCCCACGCCTGGATATGAGCCGCGGCTGTGAACTCACACACTGGACGGCGGGGGAGATTTACTGCCACCTGGCCGACCTCGAGATTGGCTACGGTTTCCGCTTGCGCCAGGCGCTGGCGGGGGCCGAAAAAGCCCAGGCCTTTGACCATGACCGTTGGGGTATTCGCTACCGCAACTACGAGAGCTACTCGGCCCGGCTGGCCCTGGATGCTTTTAGTGGCCTGCGGCGGTGGAACCTCGAGCTCTTGCGCAACCTGGAGCCCCAGGACTGGGACAAGGTGGCCTACCACCCCAAACGCGGCCCCGAGACCATCGCTTTCATCGTCAAGATGCTGGCCGGCCACGACCTGCGGCATCTGAAGGAATTGGAGTACATCGCATCCTATGTAGAAGCAGGCTGAGGTGCTCCTGTGCAGCTTTTTTGAAGCGGTGGGCTGCGGGAGTATCCTTGATCCGCGCACCCCTCATTTGCGGTTGATGGCCACGCTATGCTGCTGCTTGAGCAGGGTCTAAGGCAGGTTAGCATTTTGTAGGTGGCTCTGATTACCGTACATGACTAGACAAAGGGGTTTCGGGGGTGGAACCCTCCGGGTTTCACGGGGCATTGGTGGGGTTGCAGTCGGGATCCACATCGCCAAAGGCGTTGTTCGAGAAAGTGTTGCCGGGCCCCAGCCGCACCAGGGCCCGATTTTCGTCGGTGCAGGAGATAGCCCACCTCGAGCTGTGCCGGAAGCTGCTGTGGGCGATGTATAGTCCCGCCGAGTAGTTGGTGATGAGGCCGTTGGTGATGAGTTCTCTCGGGCCCCCGCCGCCGTAGGACATCTGGACGTACTCCAGGCGGTGATTCTGGCTCCGGTTGCCCACCGAAAAGTAAATACCATCCCAGGCCCCCGGCGTTTGTGTGACCCCGGTGAACACAATGGGCTCGGCGGCAGTTCCGACGGCCACAAAGGTTCCGCCCGGCTCAATCGAAAGCCAGCCCCCGTCTGCCACAAAGTGGACGCCGGGCTGGAGGGTCAGGGTATCCTCCACCTTCACATAGCTCCCAAGGAAGTAGGGCGCGTTGAGTTTCTTCCAGGTAGCGGCGGTCGAGACGTAGGTTCCGCCGCTAAGCCGCACACCAGGGTCGCCGTTGGGCTTATCGCCACCCGCATAGTCGCTGGTGCTGTCCAGCAACGGAACCTTGTCGGCGTCAATCACCAGGCCATTCCAGCGGTTGCCGTAAAAGCGGTTGTTGGCGAACTCGACCAGTGATTCATCCAACACGGCCCCGTGGACATAGCTGTTGGAGATGGTGGAGTGCTTAAGGGTGAGCTGCCCCCCGCCGAAACCGCTCAGCGCCGCTTGAGGAGCGTAGGGGACGGTGCTGGTCTGCCCAGCATCCTTGAGGTCCACGTACTGCAAGTCCACCCGCCCGGCCTGGCTCGAGAGGGTGATTCCATTCCAGAAGCCCTGGATGGGACTCAGGCCCTCGAGGGTTATCCGGGCATTGAGGGTACCGATGGCAATCAGCTCACCGCTTTCTATCCACAAGCTGCTGTCCTTAGTGAAGCGGATCACCGTGCCGGGTTCGATGGTCAGGGTAGATCGTATATAGACCATCCCGTCTACCAGATAGTCGCACGCCGAGGGCCCATTAACCGCTCGGGTCGGCACCGTCACGTTTTCCCGCACAATGGCAGCACACTGGCCCCCGCCTGGGTTCCCACCGCCCGGATTCCCAGTGCCTGGGTTGCCCCCACCCGGATTCCCGCCCTGCGGCTGGGAGCAGGCAGCCAGTACGGCTAGCAGGAGCGGTAAAGCCTTCTTTGGGACACCCATCCGAACCTCCATCTCACCTGCGTTCCAGACCCCTGCTGCCCAGGCGGTAGCGGCTTGGATCAAGGGTCATAAGCTCGAGCAACTGGCGGGCCAGGTTCTCCACCCCCTCGCGGGTGTAACCGGGGGTGCCTTGCTGCCACTGCTGGTATCCGTTCAGCAGCACTGCTAACAGGATCATGCTGCTCTCGGCGTGGCGCTGCTTCTGGGCATCGGACATCTGGGCCAGGGCCGGTACCCGGCTGAAGGCAACCCGGAACTGGTCTCGTACCCCCAGGTTTTGCTCCAAAGTGCCCCGCTCCATCCGCTGCACCACGAAAAAACACCCAATCACCAGCATGGCGGTGGCGTCGATCATGTCGGTGATGACAAATTTCTCTCGGGCGAATAGCTCCTGCGCCAGCCGGCTCAGATTGGTGGGCGTAAAGGCTTGCTCAACCCCCTGCAGAAGCTGCTGGGCCTGGGCACCGCTGGCCTTAGCGGTACGCACCAGATGCTCGGCAAGCTGAGCCCGCACCTGGGCGCCCACCTGAGGGTTAGGGCGGTAGACCCATGAGACCTGCTTCGTGCTGGATGAGGTTTGCGTACTGGGTCGAGAGGGACTGGTGGACTCGAGCGTATCGAGCTGCAATTGGGCGAAATTGACCAATCCCATGCTGTTGTGAACGAAGTTCCAGTAAATGGGCTCGATCTGAGCTCCACCGAAACCAATGCATAAGGTTGAAAACAAGACCCACAGGTGCTTTTTCACGGATTCTTCCTCCCATGACTCGAGTTTCTAGGAGAACTTGCAATATACAAAGCCGTTTGCAGACTATCTGGGGCCACCGTTCAAATACAACCCGGTTCGGTGAATGGTTAGAATTCGGTTTATATGGGCTCGGGTAGGGAACACCGCATTACCCATGCCGAAGCGGCACTTTTTCTGGTAGACCGCTACAAAAGCGGTTTTGTGGCACCTTTTTTGGGCCGTGAGTGCAGCCTGGCCGAGGCTGCTAGCAGCCGGGGCGTCAGCAAGAGCCGCATGAGCTACTGGGTGAACCAGATGCTAAAGCTGGGTCTAATCCAGGTAGAGCGGGTGGAGAAGCGCTCGAGGTACAAGGTTCCCATCTACCGCTCGGTGGCCGATGCTTTTGTATTCCCTATCGAACTGATTCCCGCCGAATCCGACGAGGCCCTGCTAGCCCTCCAGTTTGGCGATTTTTTCCAGCGGGTGTTGCGTTCGCTATCCTACACCGGGCGCAAGAATGCCAGCGGTTGGCACGTTCGGGTGGAACGGCAACGCGACCATGTATGGGTACGGATGCTGCCCGAGGCCGGGAACGCCGAGGCGGCCAAACTGATGAGTGATTTTGGGCGGGTCTACCTGAGCGACGCGCAAGCCGCCGAGATGCGCCAGGAGATGCGGGCGGTGCTCGAGCGCTTTGTCAGGATTTCCGACAAACAGACGGGGAAGAGCCACTTATTTTATTTTCTGGCCGTGGGAGAGGCTCCAGACTGAGCGCCCCGGCCACCCTGAATCAGCAAGCCCTCCAGTCGGGCCTTCACCGTTGGCCACTCCCCGGCCAGGATGCTGTATAGGGCGCTGTCGCGGATGCCGCCGTCGGAAGCAGGCCGGTGAGCCCGCAGAATCCCGTCGAGGTGAGCGCCCAATCGGGCGATGGCCTGACGTGAGCACAGGTTGCGGGCGTCGGTCTTGAGGGTTACCCGGCGCACCTTGAACACCTCGAAGGCATGGGCCAGCATCAGCAGCTTGGCTTCGGTGTTGAGGCCGCTGCGCTGGGCGATGGGGGCGAGCCAGGTATGCCCAATCTCCACCGCATCCGGCAAACCACCGCCATAGTGGGGGCTGTCCTCTGGCCAGGGCCAGTATTCAAACGACATGAAGCGGGTGCTGCCCACCACCCGGTTTGTTCGCTTGTCAACGGTGGCAAAAGGCAGGGCTGCGCCCCTTTCCTGCTCGTTTAGGGCTGCCTGAATGTATTTGTGCATGGTTTCCTGGCGGGTGGGCACGAAGGTATAGGGGTAGTCCTCGAGCCGAGCCAGCTCTACCAGGCTGGGTAGGTGCTGGAGCCTGAGGGGCTCGAGCCGAACCAGGGTGCCCTCGAGGGTGATGGGCTGGGTCAAGCCAGGGTTCATGCTTGCTCCAGGTTCTTTTGCATCTGGGCAGCTATCGCCTGGTCGCTGGGATTTGGGCTTTGCCCCAAAGCCGCTACCACCCGCTCCCGATCAGCTCGGCTGCGGTTTTGTGAGAGCTTGAACTTGCCTTCCAGCCGGGTCATCTCGATCTGGAAAGCCACAATGCCCTTCATCATCCCGTGCAGGTAGCTTTCGGGGAGTTCTTCCATTTTCCACTGTTGCTCGTACTGCAAAACCAGGTCATGCAGCAGGGTTTTCACCGCAGTGGGCTCTTCGATAATCTGTACCCTCCCGTAGGCGTGGACGGTCATGTAGTTCCAGGTGGGTACGCTGGGGTGTTTGTTGTACCAGGTGGGGGAGATGAAGCTATGGTCGCCCTGGAAAATAACCAGCACCTCTTCCTTTGTAGCAAAGGAGGTCCACTGGGGGTTGGCGCGGGCCAGGTGGCTCACCAGCAAATTGCGCTCAGGGTAGACCACAAAGGGCAGGTGGGTGGCAAAGGGCTTGCCCTCATGTACCGAGACCAGGGTGGCAAAGCTAAACCGCCGCATCAAGTCGAATAGCACCTCAGGTTCCGTCACGGCAAAGTGCTGGGGAAGATACATCTGTCCAGCCTAGCTTTTGTCGTGTGGCTTGCCAATGGACACCTTGTCCAAAGGTCGAACAGGAGATTATGTAGAGCCGTAAGGTCAATTCCTGAAAACCCTACCCTTCGTTGCCGGATCCTGAACTATTCCCGACTTTTGACTCGGGACCTGTGATGCTGTGTAGGTGAAATTGTACCCTGGAAAGCCGCCCAAACGGCCCCGGCCTGGCGCTAGATGTTTGTCTGGTACACCAAAATCTGGCGTTCCGATACACAATTTGCCATGGAGCATAGTATTCTAGGGTCACAACACAATTGAAGTTGTTGTCCGAAGGAGGAAGTACATGAAAATGAATCGTCGGCAAGTGCTCAAAGCGGGTCTGGCTGCTTCTGCGGTGTATAGCCCTTGGATGATTGCTCGAGCGCAGGCCCGCCCGGTCAAGCTCGCGGCCATTCTGCCCCTTACGGGCGCCTTTGCCTTTGCGGGCAATGCAGCCCTGGATGCGTTCCGCGACGCCACCGACCGCATCAACGATGCCGGGGGAATCGGCGGGCGACGTTTCGAGCTGGTCGTTGAAGACGACGGCTACGATGTGGCCCGGGGTACGGCTGCCTTCAACCGCATTGTGCAGCGCGAACGGCCCGATGAACTGTTGTTTGTCTATGGCAACTCTACCGGCCTCTCCAAAGCCCTGGCGCCGGAAATCACCCGCCTTCAGCTACCCTACACTGCCACTTCGTTCTCCAACGAACTGGCCGACCCCAAGACCTATCCCACCATCTTCGTCTTTGGCCCCACCTACAACGATATGGCCGGGGCCTTGTTGCAGCAAATCCGCCGTCAGAAGGGGCGTGGCGCCAAGATTTTCCTGTGCTACTCCAACTCCGAGTTTGGCCGCGACCCCATCCCCTTCATCAAGGAGCAGTCGGCCCGTCTGGGCTTCCAGATTGTGGGGGAAGAAGTAACCCCTCTGGCCATTGCTGATGCAACGCCCATCGTGACCAAGCTGCGCCAGGCCCAGCCCGACTTTGTAATTGTCCACGGCTACGTGCTAACCGTCGAGCCCTTGCTGGTGCGGGCTGCACGTGAGCAGGGTATTCGTGCCACCTTCATGGGCACCTACTACTCTGCCGAGTTGGCCCTGATGCAGCGGGCCGGGGCTGCTGCCGATGGCTTCATTGCGGCCTACCACAACGCCTACTACTACGACACCACGGTGCCGGCGGTGGAGCAAATTCGGGCCCTGCGCCGGGCCAAAGGCCGCGACCTGTCCTACCGTACCACCTACTACATGGGCTCCTGGATGGCCATGGATGTGATTGCCGAGGCCATGCGGCGGGCCAATGCAGCGGGCAAACTGACCCGCCCGGGCATGATCGAGGCGCTCGAGGGCCTTGGCGACTACAACGCGGGTGGCCAGGTTCGCAACATGCGCTGGGTTAATCGCCGCCTGCCCTTTACCAAGCTCTGGCGGGCCAACGTGCGGGATGCCCGCTTCGACGCCATTACCGACTGGGTAGACGGCTCCAAGCTCTGAACAGTTTGCTCGCGCTGGGGGGTCGGGGCCGGCATTTGGGGCGCTCGACCCCCAGCCTATCGTAAAAGGCGCATCAATGGATTTTGCCCTTGTCGTTCAAACCATCCTCAACGGCCTGGCCAACGGGGCCTTGTACGCGGTGATAGCTGCCGGGTTCGTGCTGGTCTACCGGGCGACCAGCGTGGTGAACTTTGCCATTGCCGAGTTCATGCTCATCGGGGCCTACCTGACCTACACCATGTCACTCTTTTTTCCGCTCCTGGTGGCGCTATTGTTGGCACTTCCCCTGGCTTTTGCCTTTGGGGTGCTGGTGGAGCGGGGCTTTGTGAGGCCGTTGCTGGGGCGCAACGTGGTGGCGGTTATTATGGCCACCATCGGCCTGGCCGCAACCCTGGACGGTACGGCCCTCATTTTGTGGGGGCCTGATCAGAAAGCCATGGGGGCAGCGGACATCTCTCAACTCCCCAAGGAAATGCCCAACCTGGCCTTCAGCGTGGGGGGGGTGTTTCTCTCTTCTAAAGCGGTCTGGAGCCTGATTCTGGCGCTACCCCTGGCGATTTTGCTGGTCACGCTGCTCAAGTACAGCCGCTACGGGGTTTTGCTGCGGGCGGTTTCCGAAAGCGAGACGGCAGCCCTCGCGATGGGCATCAACGCCCCTCGAGTGGTTGCGGTGGCCTGGGGTATCTCGGCCATGATGGCCACCATTGGGGGTGCCTTTTTGGCGGGGGCCGCCGGCGGGGGGGGGCCGGGCCACCACCTGGTGCTGCTGGGCTTGATTGTGTTTCCTGTAGCCATCCTGGGCGGCTTCGACTCGGTGCCAGGGGCCGTGGTGGCGGGGTTGCTAATCGGACTGGTGGAGGCGTTCTCGCAGCTTTACCTCGAGTCGCTCCTGCCTGGCATCACCCAGGCCATCCCCTTCTTGATCGTGTTGCTGGTTCTCCTGTTCCGTCCGTATGGCCTGTTTGGGCAGCACCGTATCGAGCGGGTGTGAAAGATGTTGTGGATTTCAAAATTGGCGAAAGACGTCTTGTGTCATGCGACATGAGACTTGAGACAAGGTTGGCCTTATGGCTGAAATAAACGTCGAAAATCTGAAAGTGGTCTACCGGGGGGTCATCCTGGCCTTGCAGGGCGTGAGTATGCGGGCCGCCACCGGCGAGGCTATTGCGCTTTTGGGGCCTAACGGGGCTGGCAAGAGCACCCTGGTGCGGGCCATGTCGGGCCTGCTAGCGCAGTACGATGGCCGGGTTCTGGATGGCAAGATTGTGATCAATGGTCAGGAGGCCAACCACCTGCCTGCCCTGAAGGTTGCTTCGCTGGGCCTGACCGCCATCCTCGAGGGCCGCCCCATCTTTCGCTACCTGACCGTTACGGAAAACCTGCGGGCCGCAGCCCACAAACTCTCGCCACAGCGCCAGAAGGAGCTAACCGACGAGATCTTTACCCGCTTCCCCCGCCTCTACGAGCGCCGCTTTGAGCAGGGGGGCTACCTTTCGGGGGGCGAGCAGCAGATGCTCTTGCTGGGCATGGCGCTCCTCACCGAACCCAAAATTCTGGTGGTGGATGAGCCCAGCCTGGGCCTCTCGCCCAAGCTGACCGAGGAAGTGATGCGGGTGCTCGACGAGCTACGCCGCGACAAGGGCCTAACCCTGGTGCTGGTCGAACAGAATGCTCGAGCGGCCTTTTCCATCGTAGAGCGGGTGTATGTGATGGAGCAGGGCCGGGTGGTCTTCGAGGGTACCGCCCAGGAGGCCCAGGCCGATGCCGACGTGATGGAGTTTTACTTAGGTGGCGCGGTGGCGGGGGGGTTCTCCGAGGCCAAGCGCTACCGCAGGAGGAAACGATGGGTCTGAGTTGGAGAGGGAGCGCCGGGGAACACGGCCCATGCGGGCACAGGTCTTTCCCCTCTGCTCCTGTGGGGGGTCGGGATGTCTAAGCTGCTGCTGGAAGCCCAGGATCTGCACCTCTCCTTCCGGGGTGTCAGGGCTCTGGTGGGGGTGAGTTTTAGCGTTTCGGAGGGCGACCTCTTTGCCGTAATTGGCCCCAACGGGGCGGGCAAGACCAGCCTGCTCAATGTGCTGTCGGGGCTGTACAGGCCGCAGCAGGGCCGGGTGGTTTTCCTGGGCGAAGACCTGGCCGGGCAGAGCCCCCAGGTTCGGGTACGGAAGGGGCTGGGCCGAACCTTTCAGAACCTCGAGCTCTTCCGGGGCATGACCGTGCTGGACAACGTTAAGCTGGGGGCCGAGCTGGCGGTGGGCGGTTATACCGACCTGGCCCCCCAGGCAAGGCTCGAGTGGAAGATTCGCCGCCATGCCGAAGAGGTGCTGGACTACCTACACCTCTCCCCCTACCGCCACGCCCCCGCCGGGGCCCTGCCCTATGGTCTGCAAAAGCGGGTGGAGGTGGCGCGGGCCCTGGCCGGGCGGCCCAAACTGCTGTTGCTCGACGAGCCAATGGCCGGCCTCAGCCTGGAGGAAAAGCAAGACCTGGCCCGCTTTTTGCTGGACGCAAGGCGCGAGTGGGGGGTAACGCTGGTGCTGGTCGAGCACGACCTCAAAGCGGTGCTCGAGCTCTCTACCGGCGTACTGGTGATGTCCTACGGCGAGGTGCTGTACCAGGGCGCTCCGGCGGGGGTACGGGAGAACCCGCGTGTGGCCGAGGCCTATCTGGGGAGGAGCGCATGAAGGCTGGCGTATGCACCGTGAACAGCGTGGGTTGTGGAGGTACGCCATGACGCCCACGACCCTGATTGACTACCTGGCCCATCACGCCGAAACCAAACCCCATGCCGCAGCGCTGCGGGTCAAGCGCCTGGGGGTGTGGGAAACCACCTCCTGGGCCCACCTGAAGGAGAAAGTGGAACAGCTGGCAGGCGGGCTGTTGCAACTGGGGTTGGAGCCGGGCGGGGTGCTGGCCATCCTGGGCCAGAACGCGCCGGAGTGGGTCATCTCCGAGATAGCAGCCCAGACCCTGGGGGTTATGCCGATGGGCATCTATGCCGATGCCATGCCCGAAGAGGTGGGCTATTTTATCGAGTTCTCCGAGTGCGCGGGCATTGTGGTCTCGGACGAGGAGCAGCTCGATAAGGTGCTGCCTCACCTGGACAAGCTGAAGTTCGTGCTGGTCTGGGAAGAGGCGGGCATGAGCAAGTACTGGAGCGAGCGCATACGCCCCTTTAGCTCGGTGGTGGCGATGGGGCAACCCGCCCAAAGCCTCGAGGCGGTACGCTCGGCCAGGGCCAGGGTGCAACCCGATACCATCGCGCTGCTGGCCCCTACTTCGGGCACCACCGCCCGGAGCAAGCTGGCCATGCTCAGCCATGCCCAGCTGATTGCAGGGGCCGAGGCGGGCAAAGACTCCATTACCATCTCGGGTGGGGAGTGGGTGTTTTCCTATTTGCCCTTGCCCTGGATAGGTGAGCAGATGCTCACGGTGGTACGGGGCCTGACCGACGGCACCGTGATGCACTTTCCTGAGGACATGATTACCCTGCGCGAGGACGTGAAGGAAGTCCAGCCCGACTTTTATCTGGCCCCCGCGCGGCTCTGGGAGGATATGGCGGCCATTGTTCGCAGCCGCATGGAGGATGCCGACCGATTAAAGAAAGCGGTGTACCGCTGGGGTATGGGGGTTTTGCTCGAGTGCGCCCAACGCGAGTTCCGCAAAGAGCCGATTGGTTTTGGCCTCGTCTTAGCCAGAGCACTGGCCTACCCCATCGTAGCCCGCCCGATTCGTGCTCGCATGGGGCTGGCCGCCTGCCGCATCGCCGCTACCGGCGGTGCACCCCTGGGCCCGGAGGTCTTCACGTTTTTTCGCGCCCTGGGGGTGGATATCCGCCAGGTTTACGGTCAGTCCGAGACGGCGGCCACCAGCGTGGCCCACCTGCCCGGCGATACCCCGCCCGAGACGGTGGGCAAGCCCCTCCGCAATACCCAGGTGCGCATTGCCGAGGATGGCGAGATTCAGGTCAAGGGTGGGCAGGTCTTCACCGGTTATTTCAAAAACGAAGCGGCGACCCAGGAAACCTTTACCGAAGATGGTTGGTTCCGTACTGGCGATGCAGGCTTCTTCAACGAGAATGGCCATCTCGTACTCCTGGGCCGGCTCAAGGAAGTGGGGGCCCTGGCAGATGGCACCCGCTTCGCGCCGCAGTTTTTGGAGAACCGCCTGAAGTACTCGCCCTACATCCGAGAAGCGGTGGTGATTGGCCATACCCGGCCCTACGTGACCGCTTTGATTGAGCTTGACCCCGAGAATACCCAGAACTGGGCCCGCAAGCGGGGCATCATCTTCTCCACCTATCAGAGCCTGACCGCAAACCCCCTGGTCTATGAACTGATCGCGCAGGAGCTTCGCATGGCCTGCGAGAGCCTGCCCGACGAACTCAAGGTGCGCCGCTTTGCCATCCTGCCCAAGGAACTCCACGCCGACGATGAAGAAATTACCCGTACCCGCAAGGTCAAGCGCGGCACCGTGGAGTCGCGCTATGCGGGTCTGCTCGAGGCCCTCTACGATGGCTCCAAGCAGGTCAAGCTCAGCCTGCCCATCCGTTACCTGGAGGGCCAGGGAACCCTCGAGGCCGAGGTTCAGATTGCCGATGTGGGAACGCCAGTAGGCGTTGGGCAGAAGGTGGGGGCCTGATGGTGTGCGAGCACAAAAAACCAGGTGGGCAGGGGAGGGGAAGGGCCAGTTATCATCCTCTCAGCACCTCTGGTATGCCTTTGATGTTCTGGCTGGAGGAGAACCATCCATGTACCGCCTAAGCCAATCCCTAACCGATGCTTTTAGCCGTCGTTTTTCCCGTACGGTGCGCGAAGACTACCGTCAGGATGAAGCCTATGCCAGCACCCCGCAAGGCCGTTTCTGGTTGGCGATAGCAATCGTCAGCCTACTCGTGCTGCCCTTGTTATTGCCGCAGTACCCGATGTTTGTGGCCACCCAGATTCTGGTGGCCGCTCTGGCCGGGCTGGGCTTGCACCTGCTGGTGGGGGGTGCGGGCCAGATTTCGCTGGGTCAGGCGGCTTTTGTGGGAATCGGCGCCTACACCTCCAGCCACCTCACGGGCGATCTGGCACCCCTGGGCATTCTCGCGGGTGGGTTGATCGCTGCACTCATCGGGATTGTGCTGGGGATTCCCTCACTACGTATCAAGGGTGCGTATCTGGCCATCGCCACCCTGGCCTTCCAGTTCCTGGCCGATTATATTTTCAAGCGCTGGACAGACTTTACCGGTGGTGTAGCGGGGCGTAAGCTCCCGGCGGAGGGCACTTTACTTGGCCTGCCGCTGGCCGATGACCGGGTGGTCTTCTACCTGGGTTTGGTCTTCGCTATCCCGATGTTCTTCTATGCCAAGCGCCTGCTTTCGACCCGGGCGGGCCGGGCCTGGTTTGCCGTGCGCGACAACGATCTTTCGGCCCAGCTTTCCGGGGTAGACCTGGTGCGCTCCAAGCTCACGGCTTTTGCGCTCTCGGCTTTCTACGGAGGGGTAGCCGGGGGCATTTTGATGCACCTGATTGGGGCGGTTACCCCGGAGAACTTTGTGCTGTCCTTTAGCATCCAGTACCTGGCCATTGTGATTGTGGGTGGGGCCGGAACCGTTCTGGGTGCTGTGCTGGGCGCTTTCTTCATCGTGCTGGTTCCCGAGACCCTGAGCGTGATTGCCGGGGCCTTTGGGCCGCAGTATGTGGCGCAGCTTTCAGCCTGGCGCAGCGTGGCCTTTGGGGTGCTGATTCTGCTCTTTTTGATTCTGGAACCGAGGGGTCTGGTGGGGCTGTGGGGCCGGATTCGAGATTACTTCCGAACCTGGCCGTTGCCGTATTGAACAGGATAGAGGGTACCAGTAGAAAAGGGGACAGGGTACCGGGGTAGGGCAGGGAAAGGAATTCGGTACTTCGTTCCTGCTTTTGTGCTCTCCACTTTTAGCGGGTAAACTACGGACATGGTGGACTACGATCTCTCTGAATCGGCCCTGGTCAGCCTGGTGGTGCTGGCGCTGGAGGGACAAAAGGGGCTCAGGCTGGCCCAGGCAGGCACCCGGAGTGTGGGCGATATGCTTTCCGGGCGCCGCTCGCGCCCGGTGCGCCTCGAGCGTGAAGGCGACAGTCTGACGGTAGACCTGAACGTGAGTGTGGACTATGGCAAGCCGGTCATGGAGGCTGCCAAGGAAGCCCAGAAGACCGTAGCGGAAGCGCTTATGGCCTCTACCGGGCTGAAGGTAAAAGTCGTCAACGTCACGGTGGTTGCGGTGGAGTACAAGGAGCCCAATGCAGCCTAGGGGTAAGGGGACAGGGTACAGGGGACAGGGCACTGTTGTCATCGAGCGCTCAGTGTGCTTTTCCGCCGCCCCCCAGCCCCTTTCATGGAGAGCGTATGCGGCGTAAGGCCCGTGAACTGGCCTTCAAAGTGCTCTTTGAGCATGCGGTGGGTGGGGTTCCACTCGAGGCGGCCTGGCAGCACGCTACCCAGGAGCTCGAGCCCGACGAGTCCGACCAGGATGCCGACGTGCTCGATGCCGAAGGGCTCCTGTTTGCCCATCAGTTGGTGCAGGGCTACCAGACTCGGCAGGAAACCATAGACCAGGTTCTGGCGACCACCATCGAGGGCTGGAGCTTTGGTCAGATGGCCAAGACCGACCTGGCGGTTTTGCGGCTGGCCGCCTACGAGATGCTCTTTGAGCCCACCCCCCACGCGCCCCTGATTGAAGTAGCGGTCAAGATTGCCAAGCGCTACGGCGGCGAGGACTCGGGGCGCTTTGTGAATGGGGTTCTGGCCCGGTTGCTCAAGCGCATCGAGGCCGGGGAGCTGCAAGCGGTTGCTAAGGTTGATTGATCGACGCTAGCTGCTTTTTAGATTTTCACTCGAGGTTCGCCATGCTAGAACTATCCGGCCCCCCGGTGGCCGAGGCGGTTTATCAGGAGTTGCAGGTTCAGTTGTCAAAGTTGCCCTACGTGCCCCATCTGCGGGTGGTGCGGCTGGGGGAAGACCCGGCTTCGGTTTCGTATGTGCGCCTCAAAGACCGGCAAGCCAGGAAACTGGGCCTGTCCAGCCAGGTGGATGTGTTTCCCGAAAGCACCTCTCAGGACGAACTGCTGGCCCATATCGCCCGGCTCAACGCCGACCCCGAGGTGGATGGCATACTGGTACAGTCGCCGGTGCCCAAGCAGGTCGATTTCAATACCGTACTGGAAGCCATCAGCCCCCTGAAGGACGTGGACGGCCTGACCCCCACCAACGCTGGGCGCTTGTGGATGGGCCTGGAGGCCCTCGAGTCCTGCACGCCGGCAGGGGTCATGCGGATTTTGAAGCACTACCAAATTCCCCTGGCGGGCAAGGAAGTGGTGATTGTAGGCCGCAGCAACCTGGTGGGCAAGCCTCTGGCAGCCCTGATGTTGCGCGAGAATGCCACCGTAACCCTGGCCCACTCCCGCACCCAGGATCTGCCCGCCGTCTGCCGCCGGGCGGATGTGCTGGTGGCGGCGGTGGGCAAGGTAGGTCTGATCACGCCCGATATGGTGCGCCCCGGTGCGGCGGTGGTGGATGTGGGCATCAACCGGGTGGGCCAGAACGAAAAAGGCCGCGACATCCTGGTGGGCGATGTGGCGCCCGCGGTGGCCGAGGTGGCCTCGGCCCTGACGCCGGTGCCGGGGGGGGTGGGCCCCATGACGGTGGCCATGCTGCTCCACAACACGGTTAAGGCGGCCATCCGTCGCCGGGGCTCAGCCGTGGCCGGAGCCTGATGGCAGCCCAAAGCCAGAGGCCAGCCCTCCACAATGAAGGTAGAATGAAAAGCAGTGACCGAGCTTCTTGCCAACCAGGTGTTATGGACGGCCATTCTGGCCAGCGTATTTGCACAGCTCCTGAAGCTTTTCATTTACTACCTGGTCGAGCGGCGCTGGGAGTGGGAACGCCTGGCCGAGACCGGCGGTATGCCCTCCTCCCATTCGGCCACGGTAGCGGCGCTGGCGACCGGGGTGGGGATTACCGAGGGGCTCGACAGTGCCTTTTTTGCCATTGCAGTGGTGCTGGCTATCATCGTGATGTACGACGCTACCGGCATTCGCCGGGCGGCGGGGCTCCACGCCGAACGCCTGAACGACCTATTTGAGGAGTTTCGGGCCGTTTTTGAGCGTGGCCCCCGGCCTGAGCCCTTAAAAGAGCTGCTTGGCCACACTTATCTCGAGGTTGGTGTAGGGGCTACTCTGGGCATCCTCTTTGCAGTGCTCAGCTTTGCGTTGTTGTAATGTCGTCTTTGCTTGAGCAGTTTGCATACCATAGGAGATGGTGATAGGGAGCAGGGGTTAGGGGGTAGGGGACAGGAGTGGAGGATCCACCCCCAACCCCTGCTCTTTGGGCGTAGCGTCAGTTGGATTTACGCTTCAAGTTGGTAGTTCGGTTTGCTCAGGCTGTTACGTTAAGGTTCTAAGGGCGAGAGTGTGGTAATTTTCGGGCGTTCCTATGAAGCGGGTTTGGTGGATGCTATTGGTTCTGGGCTTTTCCGTTGCAATGGCCCAGACTACCGCCCAGCTGGAATCGCAGGTTCTTTCCCTCATCAACGAGGCCCGGGCCAGAGGTGTGGCCTGTCGTGGGGGAGGGGGCGGGGTTCGTTTACCGCCTTTACGCTACGATGCCACCCTGGCCCAGGCTGCCAAGGGCCATGCCCTCAACATGGGGCGCTACGGCTTCATGTCGCACTATTTCCAGGGTGTGGGGCCCCGCGTGCGGGTGGCTAAGGCGGGTTATGGCTACTTGCGTATGTCGGAGATTATTTTCAAGGGTCGAAACAGCGACCCCACCAGGGCGGTGCGCTGGTGGCTACGCTCGCCTCCTCACTGCCGGGCCATCATGAACCCCTACTACACCGAGTTTGGAGCGGGGCTCTCGAGGGTTGGAAACGCCTGGGCAGTGGTGCTGGCCCAGCCCCGCTAGCGCTGCTGCGCCAAACGCATAATGACCAGCATCCCCACGCTTTGCAGGAGCGGGAAGGACATCAGGGTAATGGCCCCTGGCCACAGAGCGAAAAGCGCCACGGGAACCACCGTGGCCACCACCCCAATCCACATCAGGTCGGTGCGGTTACGTTCCCGCAACAGGCGGTAGATGATGTAATTGTTGAAGGCCGCAAACACCAGCAGCAAAATCCAGGCCAGCACAAAGGTATTCATCGCCCCGCATTTTACTTGGGTTCACCCTCCAGCCAGGCTCGCACCCGTGCGGTCTGGATTTGCCACGTGGCCTGGGCAATGTAAGGCTTGAAACCCAAAGCCTGGTTGATTTTGAGCATGGGGGCGTTGGCGTCGGCATTGCCGGTACGGACGAAGCGAGCTTCTGGGCGCTCGTGCAGAAGTTTGTCCAGCATGGCTGCCTTCAACCAGCGCCCCAGTCCCTTGTTGCGGAACTCGGGCAGCACTCCAGTGCCCTGCTGATTGATAATTTGGGGTCGGCCCCTGTGCCAGGTAACTTCGGTGTAGCCCGCTAAGTGGCCGCTGGCTTTTTCGCGCACAACCAGTGTCCAGCGCTCATTGCCAGCAGCAAAGAGCATCTGTTCAATCTGTCGCAAAAGTTCCGGGGTGAGCTGAAAGTCTTCTACCTGAAGGTTGCCCCTGGGGGCGGTATTCATCACGTCCATCAATGCAGCAAAAGCGGCCAGATGTTCCTGGGGATGGGCCCCTTCCCAGAACAAGAGCTCGAACTCTGCGGCCCTTTCCTGGCCCTGCTCGAGCCAGCTTTTGACCAGGTTTTGGTCTAGCTCCTGCAAGTCGAGCTGGTTGGTATGGCTTTCCAGGGCTTTCTCTGCTCCCAACTTTTGCATCAGGGCCTCGCCCCAGGGCACCCGGCTGTTGGTGCTGGCGATGAGCAGGCTACGCCCCGCTTGCTCGGCGGCCTCGGTGATGTGGCGCAGGAGTGCGGCCTCGAGGCCCCACTCGCGGAACTCCGGCAGCACATCCAGGTTGAACTGGGCCACGTGGCGATTTTGCTCGAGCTGCACAATCTCTATACTTCCCACCGCCACAAACCTGGCTCCTTCCGGGTGCTCCATCACCCACATTTGCAGGTTCACTACCGGTGGAATGTTTCGGGCTTGTTGAATGGTTTCTTCCAGCGAGCGAGGAGGGTCGTCGGGGATGCGCTCGGCACGGATCAGGTTGGTGAAGTAGTTGAGGGCCACATAATCCTCGTGGCTTGCGTTTTGGATGTTCACTGGCCGAACTTTGAGTTCCATAGTTGCTTTCATTTGCTTCCTCCTGCCGCAGTCTGCGCGGCCCTGTCCCCAAACACCCAGAACGCAGCTGCCCCAGCCACCACGGCCAGGATGCCAGCTACCACAAACACTTCCCGCACCCCAATCCAGCCTGCCAGTACCCCTGCCAGAGCCATCGAGACCAGATTGGCGCTACCAATCACCGCGCCCAGTGCAGCTCCCACACGGCCCCTGGAGTGGTCGTCTACCGAGGTCTGCACCAGGGTGCCGATTCCGGCTTGCACCGGAGCCCCCAGCAACCCAATGAAAAACAACAACACCAGCACATGCCAGAGCTGCCCCACCCCTGCAATCAACCCGACCATCAAGCCCATTCCCATCAGGCCCAGGCTGACCATGTGGGTGGGCTTGAGCCGCGATGCGAGCAGGGCCACGGTTCCACCGGCCAGAATCATTCCGGCGGTTTGCGCTGCCTGCACCAGACCAAACAGGGTAGTGGGCACTTTGAGGTCGTTGGTGAGCAAGGGGATAAACAAGATATTCACCGCGCCCAGCCCCAGCATCATCACCCCCGCGCCGGTCAGGGTTCCGCGCAATATGCGGGAATGCCCAATCGTTCTCAGGCCTTCCCAGAGCGACCCCAGCACACTCCTGGCCGGTGCTTGTCCGCCACCCTCCAGCCTGGGTACCTGTACTAGCAGCACCAGCACAAAGGAAAAAACAAATGTGGCCGCATCTATGGCAAAAGCCGGCCAGTAGACCTTGAAGGACCCAATCAAAACCCCTGCTGCCGAGGCCCCCAACATCCCGGCGATGATGCGGCTGGTCTGGGTGATGGAGTTAGCGGCCAGCAGGGCTTCTTTGGGCAGAAGCTGGGCGATTACCGCCCCCCGCGCTGGCCCGAAGAAAGTGCCCACCGCCGATTGTAAAAAAGCCAGCACATACAGAACCCAAAGGTGTTCCACACTATCCACAAACACAAACCCCAGCACCAATAAGGCCCGCACGGAGTCGGAAACCAACATGATTTTTTTGCGCTCGAGGCGATCCACATAGACCCCTGCCACCAGCCCCAGGGTGACCTGGGGAATCGCCAGCACGATGGCCATGGTGGCCAGCGCTGCGGTGGAGCCGGTGAGCTGATTAACCATGATCAGCAGAGCCAGCCCGGTCAGGCCATCCCCAAAGTCGGAGATGCTCTGGGCCAGCCAGAGGTTGCGAAAGCCCTTGTATTGCAAGGGATTGGCCGAGGCAGGTCTAGTCATCGTCGCCTTCCATGACCTTGGCCTGGGAATGCGGGTGGAAGGCGATCAGAAAACTGTAGGGCTGGGCTTCCTCCGATGGGTCTGCGCTGAATTGCTGGAGCAACCCGTTGATGGTTTCGATGAATGCCTGAGCTTGCGGGGGCGTCATTCTGACCAGGGTGCGGCCTAACACCAACCGTTGATGGATGGGGTATTCGTCGCCAATCTGAATCAGGCCGCTTTCCAGTCCCTTTTGTATGTCTGCGCTGACCCCGTCCATGACATTGTGCAGGATCTGGGTCAGGCTATCCCGATCGGATTTGCCCACCCCGAGCAGCTTGCGGTCTATGCTGTAGTGCCTGGCTGTAACCTGATACTGCTTTTCAATGATGCCCGAGACCACCCGTGTCGCGACCACCCGGATCAGACCGTGTGCCTCCATCTGGCCCACGTGGTAGTAGAGCTTGGTAGGAGGTATTTTGAGTGACCGGGCAATGGCTTTCACAGTGATGGGCTCGCGCATGAGCTCGAGGATTTCCAGCCGCAAGGGGTCGGTGAGCACCTTGACCGTCTCCAGGTCCCGAATGACCATCTGATCGGCAGGTTCAGGGGAAGAAGGCTCGGGTATTTTGGAAGATTTAGGCATTTGTCTTTCTCCAATCATTCAAAAGATTTTGAATGATAATACTTATTGGAATGATTGGTGTCAATCTCTCGGATTGAGAAACAAGCAGGTAAGCTTGAAGCTGGAAGTTGGAAACGCTAAACTTGTACCAAGTTCAATTTCGTTTGAACGGGAGAACGTAGAATGCTAACGACCCCCGAAAAAATCGCTTTCTTGCTCCTGGTGCTGGCCTCGCTCTACTTTGGCGGTGGAGCGCTGTTGCGCGTGTACCGGGCCATCCGCCGGGGCCAGCCGGAAGACCGCTTCGACCACCTGCCCGCTCGGCTGGGGAGGGCTTTGTGGCAGACCCTCAGCATGCAGACCGTCTTCAAGAAGCGGCCCTGGGTGAGCCTCTTGCACGCTTTCGTGTTCTACGGCTTTGTCTTTTACCTGATTGTAAACCTGGTGGATGTGCTCGAGGGCTTCTTTCCCTTCAAGGCCCGGGGGGGCTTTTGGAACGGTTACAACCTGGTAGCCGACCTTCTGACCGCCCTGATTCTGCTTGGTATCGTGGGCCTCTTAATCCGGCGCTACTCCAGGGCCGGGCGCAAAACCTTCAGTTGGAACGAGAAAACCCCGATTCACGAGAAAGTGCGCCAGGGCATTCCGACCGATAGCGCCATCGTGGGGAGTTTCATCTTCTTCCACGTAGGGAGCCGTCTGCTGCACAAGGCCGCCCAGGCCGCCAACCTGGACTACGGCCCCGACCCCTACCAGCCGGTGGCCAGCCTGGCCTCGGCCATCTTCCTCTGGGCGGACGTGGACCGCATTGTGATTGTTGAGCACGTTTTCTGGTGGTTTGCTATTGGCTCCATATTGCTCTTCATCCCGTATTTTGCCCGCTCCAAGCACATTCACCTGTTCCTGGCCCCCTTGAACCTGGCCTTCAAGAAGGAAAAGCCGGGGGCGCTCTTGCCCATCGCCAAGGACTTTGAGGAGCTAGAGAAGCTAGAGAAGTTTGGAGTGGCCCGGCTCGAGGACTTTAGCTGGCCGCGCCTGCTGGACGCCTATAGCTGCATCATGTGCAACCGCTGCCAGGAGGTCTGCCCGGCCTACACCACCGGCAAGGCCCTCTCTCCGGCGGCCATTCTGATTAGTGAGCGCTACGAGCTGAACCAGATTCTGCCCGATTTTGCGGCGGGCAAGGAGAGCCCCCGACCCCTGATGGACTTTGCCATGAACGAAGAGTCCATCTGGGCCTGCACCACCTGCAATGCCTGCATCGAGGTGTGCCCGGTGGGCAACGAGCAGATGCTACATATCCTGGACGTGCGGCGCGAGCGGGTGATGATGCAGGGCGAGTTCCCGGCCCAACTGAACAATGCCTTCAAGGGCATGGAGCGCAACGGCAACCCCTGGAACCTGGGGGCCGACAAGCGCCTGGGCTGGACCGAGGGGCTCCCTTTCGAGGTGCACACTGTAGCCCAGAACCCTGAAGCCGAGGTGCTCTACTGGGTGGGCTGTGCGCCCTCCTACGACCCCCGGGCCCAGAAAACCGCCCGGGCCTTTGCGGAAATCCTGCACGAGTCCGGGGTGAGCTGGGCGGTGCTGGGCAAGGAAGAAAAGTGTACCGGCGACGCTGCTCGCCGGGCCGGCAATGAGTTCTTGTTCATGCAGCTCGCCACCGAGAACGTGGCCACCCTCAACGCGGTCATGGAGGCCAGGCCTAAGACCATCGTGACTACCTGTCCCCACTGCTTCCACACCCTGGCCAACGAGTACCGGGACTTTGGTGGAACCTACACCGTCAAACACCACACCGAGTACATTGCCGAGCTCCTGGGTACAAAGCGCCTCGAGCTTCTTCCCATGGCCGGCGAAGTCACCTACCACGACCCCTGCTACCTGGGGCGGCACAATGGGGTGATTGCCGAACCCCGGCAGGTAATCCAGGCCACGGGCCTCAAGTTGCATGAACCTGTACGCCACGGCAGGGAGAGCTTTTGCTGTGGGGCCGGCGGGGCGCAGTTCTGGAAAGAAGAAGAACCTGGTCATGAGCGGGTTTCCACCAACCGCTACCGTGAACTCAAGGGGACAAAGGCCGAGACCATTGCGGTGGGTTGCCCCTTCTGTATGCAGATGATGAACCTCGAGACCGCCCAGGAACCCGAAGGCCAGGCTCCCAGGGTGCTGGACATCTCCGAGTTGGTGGTACAAAACCTCAAACGCAATCCCGCAGAGGCCGGTGAGGCCACCGATTAGGCTTCATACCAAATCCATCTGAACCTCTTGCCTTCTCCCCTGGGCGGGAGAAGGTGGCGACACCCCGACCATGCTTTTTACAAACATTGATGGGAACACGATTGACCGCGCCTGGGGAGTCGCCGGATGAAGGGGCTTATACCAAATCTGCTCAGACTCAGAAGTGACCCCAAAGCGATGTACAAGTCCCTCGGACGCGCCCCCTGGCGCGGCAAGTGAGGGGCGCGTTTAGCGCCGCTCACGCGCAGAGTTGGTATTAGGAACGCCTCTCAAAGATAACTATCCAGGTAAAGTTGGTATTAGTGGGTTTTGCTACACTAAAGCCATGCCCCGGCAGAATCCGGTTCGCCAGGCGACCTTTGAAGAGTTCCTGGAACAAGAAGCAAAATCCCAGACCCGGCACGAGTTCGTGGATGGGTTCATGTTTGCCATGGCGGGCGGAACCGACTATCACAACCGTCTGGTTACCCGTTTCATAATCACCATTTTCAACCCAGCCGCGAAGGCGGGTTGTGAGGCTTTTGCAGAGAATATGCTGCTCAGAGTGGGCTCGGCGGCCTACTACCCAGATGTATTTGTGACCTGCGAGGAGCCTCTGGAAGGGGCGAGCTACAAGAGAACGGCCTGCCTGGGGGTGGAGGTACTCTCGGACACCACGGAGGCCATAGACCGGGGCGAGAAACTGCTTGCGTACCAGAAACTGCCCGGTCTACAGGCTTATGTGCTGGTTTCTCAGCTTGATCGAAGACTGGAAGTGTTTCGGCGGATGGAGGACGGCGGCTGGCGCTATGAGGCCATAGAGGATGGGGTCGTAAGGTTACCCTGTGTCAATGTTGCTCTGAGCCTCGACGACCTTTACCGGGGAATACCTGTCCGGTAGCCCAGGGCTGGGTTGGCGCTTGAAGTTCGTACAGGAGGCCGGGTAGACTAGCAACGTACCGCATAATCCCCGATGGGCTCGCCAAGGCGAGGTCTCACAGCGTGGGAACCAGGTACAGGCTGGCGCTGCAAGGCAGCACAGCACCAAGGCAGGAGGCCATCATGGCAAAAATTCGGTTGGAGCACGTCTACAAGAAGTATGGCGGCAAGGTCACGGCGGTCAAGGATTTCAACCTCGAGACCGAAGACGGCGAGTTTGTGGTCTTTGTAGGCCCCTCGGGCTGCGGCAAGACCACCACCCTGCGCATGATTGCGGGTCTGGAAGACATCACCGAGGGCAAGCTCTACATTGGCGACCGGCTGGTGAACGATGTGCCCCCCAAGGACCGCGATATCGCCATGGTTTTCCAGAACTACGCCCTCTACCCCCACATGAACGTGTACGAGAACATGGCCTTTGGCCTGCGTTTGCGGCGGGTTCCCAAGGACGAAATTGACCGCCGGGTGAAGGAAGCGGCCCGCATCATCAAGATTGACCACCTCTTGCAGCGCAAGCCCCGCGAGCTCTCCGGCGGTCAGCGCCAGCGGGTAGCCATGGGCCGGGCCATCGTGCGCGAACCCAAGGTGTTCTTGTTCGACGAGCCCCTTTCCAACCTTGACGCCAAGCTGCGGGTGGAGATGCGGGCCGAAATTTCCAAGCTCCAGCGCCGCCTGGGGGTTACCACCGTTTACGTAACCCACGACCAGGTCGAGGCCATGACCCTGGGCCAGCGGATTGTGGTGATGAAGGACGGCGAGGTTTTGCAGGTAGATAGCCCCCTGAACCTCTACGACTTCCCCGAAACCAAGTTTGTGGCGGGTTTTATCGGCTCCCCCTCGATGAACTTCATTCGCTCGAGGGTACAGGTCGAGGGTGGCAACGCCTACTTCGTGGGCGAGGGCTTCAAGGTCAAGGCCAATGGAACCCTGGGTGCTAGCCTGATGCCTTACAACGGCAAGGAAGTCTGGATGGGCATTCGCCCCGAACACATCGGCCTCAAGGGCTGGACCAGCATTCCCGAGAGCGACAATGTGGTCAAGGGCAGGGTAGAGGTCGTCGAACCGCTAGGAGCCGACACCGAAGTGCACGCCGAGGTGGGCGGGAATATGATGACTGCCAAAGTGGACGGCCACGCCATGGTGCTGCCCAGCGACACTGTGGAGCTTCTTGTGGACACCAGCAAACTCCACGCCTTCGAAGTGGACGGGCACGAAAAGGCCATCGGTCACGCCATGGCCCAGGACTCCCGTTCGGCGGCTCGAGTATAGCTAGCTAAAAACACCCGGTACGGCGTTTTGCTGTGCCGGGTGCTTTTTGCGATAGTTACTCATGGAATTCGCTGGAATCGCTATGTGTGTCTCACTGCTGCAATCCTGAGGCCAAGCCGAAGGGGAAAGCCATCCAGAGCAACCCATCAGCCGGTGGGCTAAGCAATCCGCTGGGTTGCTTCGTCGGCCCAAGGGCTCCTCGCAATGACCCCACCAAAAGGGCTCATGGGATTACATGAGTTGCTGTAGGGCCTTCAGCCTTCGGCTTTAGGCTTTCGGCCAGCTCAAAGTGCGACTCTGGTGATACCAAATCTGCTCATAAGTGATCCAAAAGCGATATAAGAGACCCTCGGACGCGCCCCCTGGCGCGGCAAGTGAGGGGCGCGTTTAGCGCCGCTCACGCGCAGAATTGGTATGAGGTATCTTCTCGGTGGCTTTAGCCGTAACGTTCCCACCAGGCTTGCAAGAGCTGCTCGGGCGGACTGGCGCCCTCCACCGTGCAGGTAATGGCGGCGAGGTGGTTCGAGGAGGCCAGAATCACCGGAAGCTGGGTGCCGTCCCAGGAGAGCAGTTCCATCCTCGAGCCAATTTCCTGCTTCAGCATGCCGTAAATCAGCCCTGCTGTGAAAGCATCCCCAGCACCGATGGTATCCACCACGTTGACCCTGACTCCCGGAACCTGCATCATCCGGGTGCGGAAGGCGGCCATCGAGCCGGCGGCACCCAGGGTTAGCACCGTGACCGGAGCCCCCAGCTCGACGAGGTGCTCGAGCAGAATTTTGGGGTCGCTTGCAGCATTGGGGAACAGCAGACGCGCATCGTCCAGGCTGGCCTTGAACACCGAAATATACGGCAGGTAGCGCCGAAGCTGCTCCCAGTAGGCTTCATTGGGCCGGGCGTGCAGGTTGGGGTCGAAGCTTACCAGCACGTCGTATTCACGGGCAATTTCCAGCAGGCTTTCGATACCGGGGCTGTTGCGGGGGTCGAAAGCCGAGAGGGAGCCAAAGTGAAACCACTTGGCGCGGGCCATGACAGCACT
>FWPV01004790.1_pt1 | contig 27925 bp, 25 predicted proteins | sample 2228371 | NCBI WGS metagenome assembly FWPV01 (sample SAMEA103939776, study PRJEB20133) | metagenome
TAATTTATAACCAATATACCGGTCGATTGGAGTCATATGCAGCTCAAATTGGGCAAACTATTGATGAATATAAAAATCAATTACGCAAATTGCCGCCAGGAACCGTCCCAGAATCTTTAATTGATCTTGGAGAATTTCAGCTAAGAACATTGAGCGCCAGAATTTCGCCCATGGATAGGGATATTTATCGGCAAATTCGCAATAAAAATATCGAAGATCTATTCGAGCCAGTCGTAGAGCCGGTTGCCAAAACCGGCCGGCCGGCTGCACCGACTCCATCTGGCGTTCCTTTATACATACGAGTTGGCGATAAAACATACTTAAAATTTCCCAATGGAAAAGTAGTACTTTTACAGGAAAAGCCTGCTGTCCAAAGTCTCGAACCTAAATAAATATGCCGCAAGAACAAGAAAGCATTAAGATTTCCGCTAAAGAAGCAGCCTCGACTGAAGAACTTCCTCTTGAACAACAGCCGAATGCTGTAGTGCTTCCTCTTAACGAAGCATTACAACAGGTACCGGGATTGCGGGAGTTAATCCAACAAAATATGGTCGAGACGGCCCCGGGAGTTTTTCAATTATCAGGAGAAGAAGTCCAAACTGAAATTGCCCGGCCGGTAGATTTTTTTCGTGATTTAAACGAAGATCAGCTATATTGGTTAGCTAAAAATCATCCAAAAGAATTCTCATTAATTAAGACTTGGCGAAGCCATCCGGACCGATATAATCCCGAAATACTTGGCCGGGCTGCCAGAGTATATGATCAATTAATCCGCGAAATTCATTGGCAACAACTTCCGGGAATCCGTCAAATTCACGAACACGGTATAGTTGGTGGTCTCGCCGCAACCGGGTGGGAGGCCCTCGCCAGCCAATACGATCTAATTAAAGGAGTCGCCCAATATACGGGCAATATCGGGGCATTTTATTATAATGCTGCCCGAGAATTATTTCTAACGGGGGAAGCCAAAACCAAAGCTCGTGAAGAAGCTGCCCGCCGAGCTGGAATGGTCGCGGCGGCCAGTGAAGCCGCAGCTACCGGGTTTTTCGATCTTTTCCGCAAAGCCGGCAAAAAAATCTGGGATCTGGTCCGGCCAGAAAGTCCGGATGCAAATCAGATTTCACGATTTATTAGCGACGCCGCACATGACGAAATATCTGAACAATTAGTAAAAGGCAAAGGCTGGTTAGCTTCATTCGCAACCGGGCGGGTGGTGGAAGCCTATAATCTTATCTCAACAAATAACAAAGTCGAATCCGGGCCGGCAAAGCTAGTCGGATTGACTTCCTGGGCAAATAGTCGGCAACTCGGACGCCAATTAATCGATCATTGGGAAAAAACCGGTGAATGGGATGACCAGCTTGTAAGTGAAATGGCCGCTGGCGATCCATTAACTTTGGCCGGATATATTGCTCTTTTTAGAGGAGCCGGTAAAGTAGTCGAAGGGGCCAAGGTTTTTGCAGCCCGAACTTTAAGGGGAGTCGCCACAACTATCACCAAAGAAATGGCGACAGCTTCGACTGCGAGCATGACGCAGGCAGAAGCAATCGCCAAAGGCGCCCTAGCCCCGATTGGACCGGGGGGTACTTTCGCGGCTCCTTCAGTTGCGGGCCTTGAATTTAACATAAATCAAGCCCGATTTTTGAATTATCTCGCTGATATGGTTGAAGGCAAGCCGGTCATTAACGCCGGTCGAATTGCCGAACGAGTTATTGGTAGTGGATCCGGATGGGCATTGGAAAAACTAGGGGCTGCAGTCGAAAAGACCAGCCAATTTATAGCCCGTCATAATCGACCCATAGCTGTCTCTCTTGGATTTGCTGTAACTGCCAAACAATGGGGGCTCCTTTGGGGATTAGTAACCGCCGCTGGATTTCATAGATTACAGCTCGGGCAAATCATAAAAAATATTGGCGAATTTACCGCCGGCAAACTTGGAAAACCAGTTAAAGAATTTGGCGCCGGATTAATAAAAGGTGAGTTGAGCACTGACTTGCAAGTAGCTGGTTCGGCCATGCTGCGGGCGGCGCCGGCCGCCATTGCCCCCGCATTGCGGGGCTATGCAATTGATACGGCTCTGGCCGCGTTATCTTCGCAAGACCCGGAACATGCATATAATGCGAGCTTGATCTGCACAGGTTTTGGGCTTGGAGCTGGCGCACTTAAATTTGGCCAAAAAATTACTGTTGACTTACTTACTCGGCCGCGGGCCTGGACTACTAAAGCAGTTTATGATATCGAACCGACCAGCTTTGCACTACCGACGCAATATCATAACGAGGCGGTCCAAAATCTTCCCGCCCCGCTACAGCACCGGGTTTCTGCACTGCGAGAATTTTGCGGAAAACTGGGATCCGAATTTTATTTTATCCCAAACGAAGCCAAATTTGGGGATGCCCTTCGAGCAATTGGTCTATCCAATGAACGAGCTGCTTTGGCCGCACAACAACACGGTATCTATATAGGCGAAGTCAAAACACCTGCAGGTCAAATTAAAAAAGTAATTCTTGTTAAAAAATTAGAAGCCGCTCCACATGAAGCCAGCCATGCTCTCGATGATGTTTTGGGCCGAACTGCAATAGACCGTATTAATCGATTAATTCGGGCCGAATATGCTGATCAGCTTGACCAACTTGGAGAATCTTATACAAGGCGGTTGGTTGGTGATGCATTATATAATCAGAGCATAAAAACCGGTACAACATGGCAACGTTTGTTGGCTTTTTCAACCGGGCAAATTTTCCAAAAAGCTATTGAATGGCGAATTCAAGAATTAATACAAGAGGGCCGGAAAGTCGCTGGAAAAACAGGAAATGAACTAACTGCAGAAGCTACCCCGGCAGAATTCGATTTAGCCAAACAAAAAGCGTATGGAGAATTTGTTCAAGCCGACGGCGAAATTCCGATTAGCTGGGATTTCGCAAGGCGACCCGGCCCGGGTGGCACCGATAATTTGTTTGTCACCAATGTTGGAGAAGAAATCTTGCTCAATGAAATTCGCGCTGAGCTATTTGATGTACTGGTCAAAGCGCAAAGCCCGTCTCTGAAACAGGGGGGTGCCTTAAGCGCTATGGCATATAATATAGCTGCATTAATGAGTGCCCTTGGCAGCGATCCTCTACGACAAATAGCTTCTGAATATCAACAAGTCCCGGTTCATACGCGGTCTTATATACAAATTGCTAAAGAAGCCCTGGCAAGTTTGAAGCGACGCGAGGCGCCCCCGCCCGCTCCGCCGCCAACAATACCGGCGCCAGTGGAAATTCCACGCAGGCCGCCGGGTGCTCCGCCGACTGCTCCGCCAACCGTACCGACGGCGGCGGCCCCGCCAACCGGGCTCATTAGCGCGGAAGAATTGCTTCGGCATAGAATTTCGGCAGCGCAGCAAGCTATTGCGGAATTCCAACGTTTTGGCGGCGTACTTACTCCGGAAAAAACCAGACAGCTCGACGTAGCCCTGGCCGCTCTCCGCGGGGGCGAAAGTCTGACCTTTATATACGAAGCGGCGCCGGGCACTCCAACCACTTCTGGCAAAATTGGCCGAGCACCGCGGCGAGCTGAGGTCGAGGCCCGGCGGAAAGCTGAAGAGGCCGAAGGGGCACCAACACCAATTATTGAAGAAATCGATTTGGTCCCGCTAAGATTTGAGGCCTGGAGAAGAACTGCAACCCGAGGACCGACACTTCAAATCGGTGGATATTCCCCGAGTATTGTTCGGGCAAATCTTATTCAATTCAATACTTGGTTGTCAAATCTTGAAAAGAGTCATCCTAATTTAGCCAAAGATTTGCTCGATCATATTGGTTTTGACCCCCGCCTTTCTGCTAATACAGCAACTCTATTCTCTGATTTACTTCCATCCTATGCCGCAAATCAAGCTAAAGGCTATACAGGAGCCGGAGAAGTGCCAGTATTACCAAGTTGGTTGGCAAAAGAAGGGTTTTATTTGGTAAAGCCGGAAGGATCTCCTGTAAAAATCCCTCAAGGGGCCGCTGATTTCATTAATTATTTAATTAGCGCTCGTATCCCAGCCACTCCGGCCATTCCCCGTGTAAAAGGACAGCCGGGTTATCCATTACATTTGGCCGGGCAAAAAGTTGCTGAGGCAACTATGCCGGGAGCCGGCCGGGTCGTCGAACCAGTTGTTCCGAGACGGCCCTATGGGGGAGCACTTACGGGTGAGCAAATTCGAGAAGTTAATCCTTTCCGGCAAAAAATTGATCTGGCTGCGTCTACTACAAATTTGCCCGCACCAGATTTACATGAAGCATTTCGGCGGCTAAATATTGAATATATTACAGAAATAAAACCCTCCACAGAAATTCGCCTGCCTCTGAATACTTTATTGGTAGCAGCAGGTTTTCAGCCCGAACCAATTTCTCGATCTCGGCGAGAAGGTGCTGATAAAGCTATACTTTATCATCCGCGTACTGGACGATATTACTACGGGAAAACTTGGGGGGAGGCCTTTGCCGAGGCAGCCGAAGATGGTGTTATTCGTATACCTAATCGAATCGAGCCAATTCAGGTAGAAGAATTGCCGCATCTTGAGCCCAAAATCCTTAATGAAGTAATCCATCAATTTGAGCGGCTTATTGGCCGAGAGCCAATAGATGCTGTTCGAGTGGATCGTGCTTTTGAAGTCCCGGATGATCTGGTCCCGGCTCTAGATACTGCCAAAGGTTATTTTGGCCCGCCAAAACAACCGACCAAAGAGCATATCGTACATGCATATGTAGTCGATTCTGCGAATCAAAGTTTACATCTCGGAGAATCCCTCTCCATTGCTTTAAGTGATGCATTGTTTAGCCGACTTCGCCGGGGTCATCCTGGAGCCATAAATTTAAGCGATTTGGCCAGATTCTCCGAGGAATATCAACAAGAAGCCCTACAAAATTTGGAATTTGGCTATGTAACTTCAGCCAGTCGCAAAGTCAATTTTGAAGAGGCTCGACAGATTGCTGCCGGGGCCGAACAGCCGTTCATAATTGAAGGACTAACTCAGCCCGGCCCGGTTCGAGATCCGATTCGAATCGCAGAACAATTGCAAGCCGAAGAACCCATTGTTGAGCCGACGCCAACGACCCCGAAATTGAAAAAACCGGCGCCAGAAACAAAGCCAACCCCAGAAATAAAACCGGTTCCAGAAGCAAAACCAGTACCAGAACCAGCCGAAACCCGACCACCTGTTGAAGAGGCCCCGCCCCCCATGCCGCCTTTGGAAGAATACGCCAAACTATCTCCCGGGGCTTTTGCAGAAGCTACCCGAAGTTTTACCGGCAAATATGGGGGTGGCTTAACCGGGTTAGCAATTGAACTAGGCCTCCGAGCTACTCCGGCAGATATTCCAGCATGGCAAGCGTTGCGAGAACAATTCCAACAACAATTTCGCGAAGCCATGGCGGCCAAAGATTTATCCAAAGCAAATGAGTTTGCTTTAAAGAGTCAATTTGTGCGAGAAGCTATCGAAGCTGCCACCGGCACCGGCGGGGTCGGAGAAGGCTTATTTAAGCGGCACAAAGAATATATGCCGCCAGTAACTTCTTTCCAGCCTCCAGCAGAATATAACCCATCATCAGAGGCATTACAAAGATTGAAGCGAGAAAATCCAGGCTGGCGATTTACTCAAGTGCGGCCCCCCGAAGAAATGCGGCATACATCAAGGACATTGAGTATTTGGGATCCTGAATACTCGACTACTTCGGAAATCGCTCATTTAACTTATCGGATAACACCGGAAAAAGTTTTGGAAATCCAAACAACTTGTGTAGCTGCGCCGTACCAAGGGCGAAGAATTTATTCAGCATTATTGCGGGAAGCACTTCGCGAAGCTGCTCAAGAAGGAGCTACAAGGGCAAGCTATTTATTCGTACACCCAGCGGCACTTCGAGGTCTGGCTCGCGTTTTAACAGAAATTGGAGCAGAAGAAACCTTGGAGCTAATCCCATATGATCTCATCCGCCGAGGCACTCGGTTTGCCATTCCTCCCGAAATAGCAGAGGCAATTTTATCTGAACACCGTGATGTAATTCAAGCCGAGCATCTAATTGAGCCCACGTTTAGGTTCCAGCCAGGTCCGGCTAAAGATTTTGTAGCTTCTCAGACCAAAGGCGGTCGAGAGCTGGAACAACAAGGCATCCGCCTGTTTGTTTCCCGAGGACAAACCGGCTATTTTGGCGTATATGCCCAAGATTTAAACGGCAACCCTGTGGCTGGAGCACTAATTAGCGCCGAGAAAAATCGAGCATTACTGCGCGGATTAACTTTTTCAGATGCATATTCCGAACAAGTTCGAGTCGGTTTTCTTGAAGAACTGAGAGCTTTCCTCGGCAAAGACGGTTTGGCCCGACTAAATAAAGAAGCTACTCCACCTGCTGAATTCCCAATTGCAATAAGAGCACAGCCTGAACCTGGCTCAATTCCGTCTTCTGCAGTAGAACAGAAAGAGGCCCCGGCTGCATTTGTGTTTACCCGCGAATCCCTTCAGGAAAAGACATTCATCCACGAAATTCCAGAATTTGATCCGGCATTTCGGCGGTGGAAAAAACGCGCCGAACCGCCGCCGCCAGAAGCTCTACAAACCGGAGAAATATTGGTCAAAACTGATACAAATCGACAAATCGCAGCCGGGTTGGATTTTGACACCGGAGTTGAAGAAACAGTTTTAGCAAACTTATGCGCCAAGGCCCCGCATAAGCTAACTCTTATACAACTCCATTCACCGATTAATAACAAGACTGTCCAACTAAATCTTGCGGCTCCCAATGAAAATATCATAAAATATGACCTTACCGGGTTGGCTGCACAACCCAAACCATTATCGGCCAAAGAGACCGGAGAATATCTAACGCGTTTTATTAAAGATCCGACTCAAACAGAGTTAACATTGGGATTTGCCGGACGCAGCCATAAGCCAGACCCGCGGTCAAAATTATTTGTGCCGCTGATAGAACGATCTCTCGCCCCAGATGCTCTATCGCCGGAAACTATCCAAGCCGTTTTTGGCGAAGATTTGCAACTACTGCAGCTCCGTGGTTCTCGGCTCCGGCTGGTAAAAGGAAAAAATCGAACTGGTGAGACCACACTTACCGGTTTTATTGATATCGCCGGGCCAAATCACTTAAGAGAGAATGTGATCGAATCAGCCCGCCGGCTTGGTAGTCCCGGTTATTTTGAAGAAAATCAATGGACGCCATTGGAAAAACCAGGTCCCGTGGTTAAATTTAACAATTTTGCCCAGCGCCTAACAGCGGCAACAGAATTGGCGGCTGGTGTCAAAATAGAACCGCAATTAATACAGACGCTTTTACAAAATACCTCAACGAAATTATTGGACCACTCTGATTTCTACAAAATTATCGAAAAAATGAAGCAAGGCGCGGCGGGGGCCACATTTTATCCAGATGGATCTATCGCGCCTATAGATGGAAAAGATCTGGCCGTACTCTCGATCAAATCTTATAATTTAAAAGTAGACCAATTATCACCAGAATTAGTGCGGGCCTTGGTCCATCCATATAGAATGGCCCTCAGCCACCCCAACGCAGCTCTGGGATTTTTCCGTTTCGACTCTGCAAAACCAGATGTTAGCCTTGATATTAATTTAATATTCCCCTTGGATAAAGTAGAGCCACATAATTTGGCTTTAGCGAAACAACTTGGGCAAGCAGAACTATGGAATTGTAAAATCGGCAAAGGCATACCTACTGGCGCCACTGGCAAGGCCCCGCTTCATGTTAGTCCGATTGAATTTTTGCGAATCGCAGATAGAGTAGTTCGCGGCGACCCGGTAGATATATGGCAGGTTAAGCGAGAAGCCGAAGCCATGGAAATCGAACAAAGCCGGGCGGGCATACCACCGCTTTTATTTGAAGAAGAATTTCCCCGGAAAATTCGCGGACTAAAATATACAGAAGAAGAACTATACCAGCATCATCCGGAACTTATTAAGACCACAGAAGAAAACATCCCGCTCGACTTCGAACGATCTCCAGCGGCAAAATTCTTTGGTGGAAACACCGAACAACTTGTTGACTGGGCAGCGAATCGAATGATCTTACGTGCTGCAAAATATATCGGCTCTCCTCTGTGGAAATTTGGCGTGGAATGGTACGGCCAAATCAAGAATTTAATCTCGGCTATGTTCCCCAATGTAGATCTGTTCCTGCAATTATTGGCCGCCACTTCACCGAAAACATCTGTAGATTTAAATTTCAAATGGGCTCATGAACTTTATAAGCGCCATGAATTGGGTCATTTCGATACAATTATAAAAAAATATCGAGAAGGCCTCGCCAAGCTCGAAGATGGAAGTTGGAAAGACTGGCTACGAGAACAAAAACACGGTGAAAAAGCCCTCGAAACTCCGGCACAATTTTTAGACACCTGGATTGATGTCCACGATCTCACTCCAAAACAACTCGCCGGCGGAGTTTATGGATTACATTCCAAAACAATCCTTCGGGTTTTAGCCGGCGAATGGTTGGAACAAGCCGGACAAAAAACAAAAACCTTCTATGAAGCAATGGCCAAAACTGTAAAAGAAGGCCAACCTACCGGAGCGATTATTGATATTTGGGCAGCCAGAACAATCCGAGATATTCTTTATAGTGGATTCCGATCACAATGGCGAATTCCATTATCAAAACAAGCCGCTCCAACAAAAAAAGAATTTGATCTGGCCCAGCAAATCTATGCTGCCGCAGCGGAAAAATTAGGCCAGACTCCCCCAGCCATGCAAGGCATAATGTGGGGAATCGAAAAATGGACTACTTTTTTGCAAGGGCTAAGCGACCTTGACCTGGGAAGCTTTACAGCCGAACTTGAAAATATTAGTAAATACAGCAGACAATTCGAACATATTTTAGCTGAGCGCGAGCTTTTGGATCGCACCTTGGCTAAATGGCATAAAAAAGCCCGGGCTAAAACATTAATACCAGATGATTTACCAAAACTTTTGGCCGATCTAGATGCCGCGAAAAAGAAAAAAATCACTGAGCCATTAGAAAAAACCGACAAACTATCATATAACATTGAAGAACTCGAAATATGGGCGAAGAAATTAGAGAAGATGGCGGTGAAAGAAACGCCGGAACAAAAGAAACTACTGTAAAGCCATCGGAATATCTTAAATTGCTACTTCGTAGTATGGCAATTTTCGAGAACCCAGAAGTCTTTCAAGAAGCAATACGATTAAGTGAGGAGAAATAGTTATGGCACTACAAGATGCAATTATCAATCAAACGGCGCCAACTCCGCCTGCGGCCTCCGCAGAAGGAGGCCAAGTTCGGCCTATTTCTGATGAAGTGCCGCCTCCAGCGGCTTCTGTAGAAGAAGGCCAAGTTAAAAAAGCTCCTGCTCCACCCAAACTCCCTGATGAAATAATGAGTATTGAGCCGATCCAGGCAATCTTTGCAGGGCGGCCCCCGGCAGTTTCTGTCGAATTGCAGCGATTTGCAAAGATGCCCGAAGCAAAAGTTATCTTTAAAAACAAAGAGCTGTTACTAGAAGCCGGCCTGGGAGCCTATCGGGCTCTATCTGGGAATCTTGGAGTATTTTTTAATCAACTTCGTATCAAGCCGGCTGAAATCGAGCAAGCAGATCGAGAAGGTCGTCTGCTTAAGATCGCACCGCCTTGGGAAACCGTGCGGGAAATTATCCGTAAAGCAAATCCGCGCGAACGATACGAACTGCTCAACCCGCTCCCATACCCGGGAGAACCGGGCGGGCCGCCTTTGCCGACAGAGACAGGGGGGCAGGGTCCCGCGCCGAGCCCGGCATCAGCGCCGCCAACTGCGCCACCAACTCCGGCGCCGGCACCATCAACTGCAGCCCCGCCTCCAACGGCGGTCCCGCGGGCCCCCGCAAAATTACAATTAGCCCGGCAACAAGCGGGGCAGGCAGTAACCGCAGGCCCCACCAAGGGGCCTCGACCGGGTTCCGGAAGGCTACTTAACCTTCTTTTGGCGCAAACCTAATCGTCTAGCTTGCTTTAAGGCTTTTTCTTCAGAAGAAGAAATAAAAACCTGAGGTGTCGTACCCAGGATTCTGCATATCTCTTGCCATTCTCTTCCATGAGGTTTGGCCCGAGTCCCGAACCATAACCAGGTCAATATATGAGCCAATTCGTGAAGTAAAGTATCGCGCAAATCAACCCATTGACATAAACCAACTGCCCAAGCAGCCAATCGAATTGCGAAGATTTTCTTACCATACCAAGAAGAATAAGCCGCGGCCCCATATATCATCTTAATAATCAGCCGGGGCTTTGGAGCCGCGAAACGACGACTCTTCTGTCGTATAAGATATTCCGCCCGCCGCAGATTGAGCTTAAACCTGCGACTTTTCCAAAAAGGTCTCGAAGACGGCTCCAGGATCGTCATGTGAGGTATAATAAAAAGAAACCTTATTAAAAGAGCGGTAGGGTATAAGGAATCGTATTTGAATGTCGATCCAGAAAAACATGATATGTAGCAGTTCGACCATGTTCTGGGTGAATTAAGAAGACTACCTGCTCAGGTCGAGTGTAAGGAAGCGATCGGGCAACAGCAAGTTCATCCGGCCCGACAAAAGATCCATTGGCAATAATGCTTCCCCCGACAAAGGGCAGCTCGAAAGACCTGTGAAAATGCCCGAGCAATACATGTGAAATGGGCGGCTGATGACTGGCTAAACGAAATTGAGTGAGGCTTGATACAAATCGCCCAAGGCCTTGAATTGGTAATCGAAAAATATAATCGCCACCCCTAACTTCATCTCCATGAAATGCTAAAAATCTAAAGCCATTAACCTCAAAAATAGCCCGAGGCTGTTCGGTTAATCGCCACGAAATCCTGGGGCAATCCCGGGTTAACGCTTTGGCATATAGCAACGTAAAGAAATCCAAATTCGAACACCGATTAATGACCGGCATCTGTTTTTGACCGGGCCAACGTCCATGATTGCCTACTACTGCTTCAATCCTAATTTTAGGGAGGACTGCAGAAAGCCGGGCAAAGAATTGAGCAATAGCATGAGCCGCCACATGGATTTGTTGAATCAATGGAACATTGGTACATTCAACCAAACCATGATCTAAATTCCCATCAATCAAATCACCCAGAACTGCAACTACCAGTTCATCAATCGGGGCCACGGTATGCCGGGTTAGAATATTGAGCACTGAAGCTTCCAATGTGCTCAAACGTTGTAAAAAGATTTTTTGATTATACTCACCAATCCCTAAAGTTTGGCCTGGACGCACTTCTTGTCCTACATGACAATCAGAGAATAACAATACAGCACTTTGCGATTTAACACCAGTTTGTTTAATTTTTGGGGCGGCTATATGTGTTTTGTAACTTTTCGGTGCAAATTCCTTGATTGCGCTATATAATAATTGGCAGCTCGCTCGTTCTTCTTCAAGACGTTGAACCCGGGCGTCCAATTCCAGCGCTTTTCTCCGCCAGGTAGCGGCCAGCCCTTTTGATAGGGGTCGCAGGCGTTGCAGCTTACGCCGGACAGCCTGCGGACTCCGGCCCGGCAGTTTCTTCACCGCCTCCATCATTATCGTTCGAGGGCCGGCGCCGCTTTCGGCGAGTTTTTGTAGAATCTTCACTTCGGCATTGGTCCATTTTATTTTCTTCATATATTTGTTGTCGTTGTTGCTGTTGCTGTAATTCTCGGTAGATCTCTGCCCTGGCCAAAGATTCCAATCGTTCGTAAGTCTTTAATAAATTTCGTTCATTTGTCAATTTCGCGAATCGCCGTTGTTGAGCAATAAACGCCTGTAACTCTTTCTCAAGGTTTCTTGTTGGACCAATTGTCCATCGGCGTTTGTCGGTCACGATCTCTTCCAAACGATCAAATAGTCTAAGACAAAGTACATCCAGCGCACATAATACCCCGCCTTCCGGAATTTTTTCACCTTCCGCCTCCCGCAGGAACAAACCGCGCATCCGCGCCAAATTGCTCAATGAATTTAAAATAATGGAAATTTGATGGACTGTAACTTGCCATACACTCGGTAATTGTAAAATCTGGCCCGAAAATTGTGATTCGGGGGTTGACTCTGTCCGCGGTTCGTTCATCGACAATCCAAATCTTTTAACCGAGCCCGTAATGTTGCAATTGCATTGTTGAACAACGTTAGTACTCTGGAATACGGTAATTCTAATTTTCGACTTATTTCGACCAATGAAAGCCCGACTGAATAGCATTCCAAAACTTGACGCTCCTTATGTGAAAGCTGTTCGAAATATGGGCGAATCATGGCCCACTGTTCCCGAATATGAATCTGTTGAAAAGGAAAATCCTCAATCTCTAATCGTTCTAAAAGGGTACCTTCGGCATCGGCATGCTCCAAATGACTAAGTGGTATCAAAGGCTCCCGGGCTGAATTAACATCTCGATACAACACCCCGCGCACATACCACTGAAAAAATCTGGCCCAGCGACATTTACGTACCCGAAGATCAAAATGCTTCGCCGCATCAACCAGGGCCAAATAGCATAAACTAAGCGCCTCACTATCAGATAAATGAGGGAATTTCCGCTGTGCATATCGTTTGGCTACAGGTAAAGCGGCTATTACCAATCGATTAATCGCTTCCTCCCAGCCTGGTCGACGTTCCTGGATTAATCGAGACAGGCAATATTCTTCATACAGGTTCATATACTTCCGTCAAAAATTTTGCCATAATCGGATAGGCTTCCTCAAATTTGGACAATATCCTGATGTAATTAAGCCCAACTTGAAGCCAGCGCGGGAATAGTGATGATAAATTATATAACCAATGTAGCACCGTCTGAGCCCGGGGCGACAAACCATCATTATCATCCAAAATTGATATTTTTTCGACAGCGTTTTCAAACACACCGCCCAAAGATGTAATGGAAGCTTCTCGTATTCCTCGATCTTCCAAATTTCGCAATTTCGAAAACAATAAGCCCTCCTTAGATTGGCGCAACGCTAAATAAATCAAGTATGGATCATGAAAAGCTTTAACCCCGAAACGAATATCCCGGAATTTTTCGGGAATCGAATAGTCCATCAACCATCTTGCAAAATATGGCAATTCTGATTCAATTTTAGACTCCAAGTCGGGCATCTCAAGAGGAACCGCATCCTCGCAATAAATTAGCATAATCTTATCCAAAATGCCGCTATCAAAAATCGGTAACAATGTTGCCAGCCGAGAGTCTAAATTCGCAGTAAGCACAATTCGACCAGCCCAGGGAATTTTCATTGCATCCCGATATTTATAATGGGCTTCATGCTCTTTGGCCCCTACAAGCTGCCGAATCCTGGAGAAAAATGTTGCCCTGGAATCCAAAGCAAAAGTCTGGAATATCGCCGGATCATCACACAACAAGATCGGGCTTTCCATAAAAGAACCTGAAAAAACACTTCTCCCAAAGAGAAAATCACCCGGGTCCCGGAAATTACCAATTAATCCAGCCAGGATTCGACGACAAAATAGACTTTTACCGATACCCGCTGCTCCAAAAAGGAATAATGCTTGACCGGCTTGTAAATTTCCATTCAGAAAATTTTCGTAAAAGTATTTCGTCCACCCCAGAACAGCAGTGAATCGATCGGAATGTGATTTAAACAAATTGTCTAATACTTGCGAAATAACGGGAAATTTACCATCAGGATCTTCCTGAACCGGCTGAACCTTTACACGCGAATCTTTACTGGCCAAAATGCGCTGGCCTTCGTAAACCATAATATCTCCTGCATTCCGGCCAAAAATAGGCATGCAACTACAGACTGTATTATATTGATGAATATAACTGTGTAATTTCGTAATTGCTGACTGCAAAGTTGGGCCTGAAAAACCTCGATCTTGAAGAATAGCTCGTAGTTCTTTTTCGAAAATTGCAGTCGATACTGCTTGATAATTACCGGTTTTCGGGTTTTTGATCCAGTATTGACGCCCATCTCGATATATATCTTTCGCCAAAACTACTATCGAGTTTTGAAGATTTTGCAGCACCCATTGTTCCCCAAGCAGATCTCGCCAAGACCACCAAGCTTTCGGCGCTGCAGCAGAAAAAGTATAGATACCGCCCAAATGAACAATTGCAGATCGGAACGAATCACTTTCGTCAATCCAAAACGTTGGGCCGCGAGCCCCAATTTTAAATGGCTCTGTCCATTCTGTAAACCGCGGGTATTTCTCCCTCAAACTTTTTTCAACTACAGCCAGATCAATAGCGTCGTCGATCGAATCAAATCTTGAAGATTTCGTCAGATCATTGATCAAGACTTTAACTAAAATGTTCCTAACTGTTTCCCCGCAAAGTCGAGAAGAATTAATATCAATTGTCTTATGTTTGATCCAATATCGGGCTGCTGTTTGAGAAGCTGAGGCATCGTACCCTTTTAAAGGGGATACCCCAAGACAAGTTGCCAAACTCGCAGCAAATGCTTTATATAAACCAGGCTGATCAATCAATACCGGATGCTCAAAAATCCAAATATAACGACCAAAACCAGAAGCCGTCTCCTCAATAATAGATGGCGATATTGCGAGATTTTTTAAATAATTTCTCCAATCTGCGTCATCTATGTCTGCCACAAATCCCCAAACTCGATGTGGCGGATTTTCATTAGAGACCGCTACATTGGGCGCAATACCCTCGACCAAACTATATAGACAATGCGTCGTGCTTGGAATTCGCAGCCAATTCTCTCTATCTACCCGGTTTTTACAAAAAGGTTCCGGTACCTGAAATTGATCGAGAGCCTTAAAGTCCTCGACTTGTGTAATTGATGTACTAGCTACGTTTTTCCTCGTAAAGAACATGCTATTTAAGATAATAATCAGCTTCTTTTATTTCAGTAGCTAATGGAAGATCTTGCGCCCACTCTGGATTTCGCAATGTGGCCGCAATATCACGGGATAGTCCCGGCGGAGCTTCGACTATTACTTCATCATGTACATGTAGCAAAGTACAAAAACCGGCTTGTTCCAGGTCGAGTAGCCAATTGGCAAAAATATCTCTGGCAATTGCTTGCGTGATGTTCTCGGTCAAAATGCCACCATATAGTTTCATCAACCGTAATCCAACAAACGCAGTAAGCTGCAATTTCTGTTGGTATAACCTGGGTGCAAGTTTCCGGTAATGCAAAAGCCGTCCAGAAGGCAATTTAATTACGAGATCGCTGCCTTTATGTTTCTGAATAATTTGATGATACCGACACCATAATGCAACTACGCGTGGGGAACCCGCCCGATAATCATCTACCCATTTTTGGGCCAAAAATAACTTATCATTTTCGTTCTGGACGCCGAAATCTTGCCAGGGGAACTTGGCGTTCGTGGTGACCCGGGCAAATGTGTGGGCTCCACATTGATAGCCCAAACCCAATACCCGAGCCTTGGCTAATAAATATAATTTGGGATCAGAATGTTTTAAACTCCCTTTTTCGCCAGTCCAACCCATTGTGGTCCGAGCATGATGCTCATAAATAGACCATCCGCTTTGAATCGCATTCAAAGTTTCTTTATCACCGGCGAGCCAACAAAGTACCCGGGGCTCAATCTGACTTAAATCACAAATATAAAACTTTGAACCTTCACGAGGAACAATCAGCCGACGAATATCAAGTACTTCTTCTGGGCCGAGATCACCTGTCAGTTGCGAATTACTGGCCAGTCCCTTCTGAGGATACACATATAATGGATGTTTGCGCAAATTTTGCCAATTAAATCCCTGACCACCCGCCCATCGCCCGGTATGGGCGCCGTGATAAATCAGACTCATCGGTGCAGTATTATCCGGTCGAAGCCAATCTCGTAATGTTTCCAAATTCGATTTGGTCTTTCGGATTAAACGTAATGATTCGACCAATCGAACCCATGGATATTTTGCTTGATAGGCCGCGGCCCAGTTCTCCCAGGCAACAGGATCCTCATATTTTAGGGGAGGATGAGGGATATTTACTTTACGACATTCTTGTGCTAGTGCAATTGGTGATAAAGCCGCCCGTTCATCAGCCCAGGGAATTTGCTGCACAGCTCGATCTTCTGCTGTCTGTAGCACGTCCAAATAACGCTCTAATAAAGCTCGATCAATCTGGATGCCGCGCTTATTTTGTCGGTGAGTTAATTGAGAAATCAAATATTCAGATGCCGGCCATCGTTGAGAAAAATCAACCCATAAACGGGCCGTTGCCTGCGCATCACGTAGTACATACTGACGAACTTCCTCCCGCTCATCCGGAGAAAAATCTATCGGCCAGCGTCGGCCGGCGGCCCGATCCCGCACTGTTTTTGGTAAATCTTCGCCATAAGCAAGCTTTATAGCGTCTTTTAAACTAAATACATTCAAAATCGCTCGTGATAAATCTGCCGAACAGAACCAGGCTGCCGGTGTAAACCGGGGCATTAAGCCACGTTCTGCCGCAATTTCTGCAACCGTTGAATCAAATTCTGCATTATGGCTGACCAACTGACGCCCACATAACTTCTCAACAGGCAAATCTTTTGGTTCGCCAACCCAAGACCAGCCTTCTGGATCATACAAAGCAATCAAATATGGTACTACACGTGGATGCCGCGCGTAAATTTCTGGATGTAATTTCTTCACCGATATTTCGGTGTCATAATAACTCTCAACATCAAATCCAATAGGATTCCCGATAGGATTCATAAAATATGCATCTTTTTTAAAAGAAGTTGCGGCCATCCATTGCCGCTTCTCTCTTTCTTCAACGTCGCCGTCGTTTCTGCGTAGGCCGCCAGCCGTGCTCTACCCCATAGAGCAGTCGAGCCAAGGCCAGGGCCTTACGTTTGGTAGTGCGGCGAGCCTTTACACCCCCGGGTGTGCTTACACGATAACCGCCTTTTACCTTTTTGATTTTTACCGGCATATTTTTTTCACCTCCTCTCCTGTTTCTTCACTATACTGATGCGCTCGTAAGTCCCATAGGGGACAACATATCGCGGGGCATGATTGTACTTCAACAGCATTAAACCCGCAGCATTCCAAACACATTGCTTTAATTGCTCTTGGTAAGCTTTTCCTACGACCAAGTAATACTTTGTGAAATAATCGACCCACAGATCGTCGTATTCGGGAGATATATTCAACCCGTTTCTTGCGGGCTTCTAAAATAGCCATACGATCATTCATAAGTCAGATCATCGGCGCCAATCGCGTCATCCAGGGGTTGTGACACTTCTCTGCCGATGAGACCAGCCAGTACCTGTGCAGCCAACTCAATTAAAGCTGGTGGCGTAGGCCGTTCAAAATTTACCACCGGCACCCAAACAGCGTTGGTTTGTCCACCGCTTATTTTATACGCTTTTTTATTAGCTTGAATAGTCAGAATTCGCGTTGGATAACCATTCTTCAATAATCCCCAACTTTTTTGAGGGTAGATAATGCGATTCAATACATGTGCGTAACTCACCCCTCGCAGGGTCCAAGTCGCCAGGGCCCAGGCCCCTTCGCCCTCCACGCCAAGGGGAAAATCAGCTTCCAAGGTATTACCAGACGTGGTTCCGAGATGAGCCGGTCGTGCAATCAATACCAATCCGGTCCGAATCGGGCGAAACCAAGCGAGAGGCTTTGCGCTATGTAACGAAGCCGCATATTCTCGATAATATAATGTACCGTTATTGCTGATCACTTCTTCGACGCTGCTATATCGGCGAGCTGCGCCCCAGGCCGATGGGCCGGACCCGGAAGAGATGTGCTCGACGTACTGAATTGGCCACAAGCCAATCAGTATCGCGCGTAGAATCTTCTGCGCGGGATCTGCCGACCCGGGGTCTGTTAACGCTAATCGTGAATCCAATACAAAGCTGCCCGGGGCAAATTGCTCGCATAATTGTCCAACATTTTGGACCAGCGTCAATCTTGGAATAATCGGAGCTTCGCTCGGCGGAACCGAGCAGTCGCTCAATGATATTTCCGAAGGGGCTCCCCCCGGCGACTTGACCGGATTCGAAGCCGGCAAAATTTCCACCGGCTGAATGCTGTTGACCGAAGTCTCTGTTTTCAACTCGTTTTCTTTAGTCTCTTTTTTGTACTCTTTTCGTGCCATGTCATCTCTCCAGTTTTGCATCTCCAACTTGTCTTTTGCCTAAAGCTTACACAGGTTCCAGATCCTGTCAAGCCCAACAACAAATTTTTATGGTAACCAATTTTCGTCGGTTAATGCGGCCAAATTATCTAATTTTTGACGAACCCGCTTAACAATGCTGCTCTCCACAGAACGATGCGCAAATACGACCAGGCAACGAGCCGGGGACCGTCCGCCGACGCGATGAAAACGACCAATGACTTGCACAAATTGCCGCGCATCCCAGCCGGGACTGATAATCCCAATGCGCGGCCGTCCCACGGTATCGTGTAGATCAATGCCGAGCCCGATAGCGCCCACATTACAAAGTAGGAACCGCAACTCATCCGCCTGGAAGGCCCGTACGATTTTGTCCCGCTCGACAGGCGAAATTTGGCCATCCAGAATCGGTGCGTCCAGATCTCGCGTCCTCAAGATTTCTTGCGCGGCTGTCAAAGTATCCCGAAAATGAAAACAAAGGACCACGGCACAGCCACCATCCAGATATTTTTGTGCAAGATCAATCATCGCCGGCATCTTGGCCGCTTCAATCCGCTGACGACAACGCAATTGGCGCGTCATGGCCATTGCAGGATCCTCTAGCTGTTTAATCGTCAACTTCTCTAAAATCTCTTGAATTTCTTTATAAGCTTCGGTCAACTCACGTAATCTATTCGGACTTAAATCTACCTCGGCCAGATCAATGGTTAATCCTGGAAAGCCAGGTGTGTCCCGCCAGGACTGGCGATAAATCCGACCCGCATCGGTCAAAGTTTTAGTAATTCGATCCATAATGGATCGGCGTTCTGAAACCGGCGTTAACCAATCCCAATATCTTTGGCCGGGTACCGGCCCATAACCTTGACGACGTAGCCAAGACCACCAACTATATCCACCTGCATGCAATCCCAAAGCTTTGCCAATAGCCCAGCAATCTGCCGGCTCCTCGATTAATGTTGCCGATACCAATAAATTTTTGATGCCTTGATCTACCGCGGCTGAAAGCATGGCCGCATTTCGCGTCTTGCGATGCATGCATCGGTGTGCTTCATCCCAAATTATTAGACGAATTCCGCTGCCAAAATGAAATCGAGGCCGCCGCCGTAGGTTCGCCCCCACCCATACATGCTGGCGCCCTGCGCAACAAGATGGTATTCCGGCACCCAAATCTTCGGTTTCCGAACCGCAAAGAACGCAACGAAGCACGCGTCGCGCTACCGGGCTGTTAATCCACTTTCCGAATGATGTTTTGCCCAGCCGCAATTTCTCATACGAAACTACGCCCCGAATTGACAAATAAATGCCGCGGCCCTCAAGCTCCTTAATTGCACGCTCCCAATGTGGAATTACTATCGCCGGACAGATCACTAATGTTGGTAAATTCAACCGGTTAACGACTCCCAATGCTGTATAGGTTTTGCCAACGCCGGTGTCCGAACAATCCGCAACACCATAAACCATTGGCTGCCGTAAAGTGCCGCTAAGCTGCTGCATGCCCTTAATCTGCCAGGGCATTAATACGTCTTCAATCATTTTTACCGATAATAAATTTAAGCCAATCTTTTGCCGGCCACCAATGTTTTATCGGTGGTGATGAATCAGAATTCCAGATTACATTGGCGCGTACCGTCTCCCGCAAGACTCGACGGTTCAATTTCCACGCAGCAGCATCCAAAATTGAACAGAATTTTTCAGCCGGATGTTCCCACCGAAAACTGCCGGGATCAATATTTGATGCCAACATACGTTTGATAATATCCTCAAATGCAGCCATTACATGCCAATGTTGGAATCCCCGGGCCCGAAAATAGTCTACTTCTGCGGCAGTTCTTGCTCCGACTACTACTACTTTTTTCTGCGCATTAAGCTGTTCTTTAGCCGATTCCCACACCATTTCCGCCAGCAATTCGGGATGGCCAATTACCGGTGATCTATTCCTGAATAAGGGCAATGTTCGAATTTGCTGAATAAATTCTTGATAACCAGCATTGCCGAGCAATTGCACCAAGTCATATTGCGAACCTCGCAACCACTCGCCTATTGCTTGCAATAAACGGCGGTCTAGTTGATTAAAGCATTCTTTTGCAATATGCCGAATTGGTTCCGAAAAACCAAGCTTCACCCAGCCCGCTTTAATGAGCGTATCTGCCAAAAAATCTTTGCCCGCCCGTGACCCGCCGGTCAGTAAAAGCCTGGCTGAACCCGTATCAGGCCGTCTACTTTTTTGAGCCGCCGGCTCCTCGGCTGGGGAGCCCGATTTAGCTTCTGGCACTGTGGCGGGATTCACGCAGCGTTTTCGTGGTCGGCCTCGCTTGCCCTTCTGGACAGATGGGGGCGAGGTGGGCGGCGGCTGAACGGACTCCGGCGGCGACTGAATAGTAGTTTCGCCAATTAAATCGGGTGTTTCTGCATGCCGAGCCATTGTTAATTCCCACCAATCCGATTCTGTTTCTAACATAATCATTCAACCTCTTAATAATACGAATCATAATCTCAATGCTCTTTTTCAATAGATGTTCTGTTGGGATTTATCGGTAGCCGTTTTACCCACCTGCCCGGCCGCCGTTGAATCCAGCCTTCTTCTGTAGCAGGTCGACGACCGGCGCCGAAAAGCTCGGCGAGTCGGCGACGATAAATGACGAAATTATTTACCCGAGATTTGTCACCTTTCCCCGGTCCACTAACCAGACCAAGGTCTCTTGTATTTCGTTGTCGGGGATTATCGCTATGCATTATGTTCATGGTCGTCTTCTCTCTCTAAAATCAACTCCAATTCTTGCTCAATCGGTAGCCCCCGGAACTTTGCACGTGGCCGCAAAACCAAAGCGGCCGAAGAGTGATGCTCCGGATCTGCTACAAACATAAACTCCAACTGTTGTTCCTGTGTTTCTTTATCTTTCATAAATCTATTTGGTTCCGCTGGTCTCGCAAGCACATTTTTGCGGCGAGAAATAATGTCGTAAATCCAAAGTAAAACAATCCAGGCTAACCAAAGCTTTTTCTGGCGGTAATTCAGGTAATAATACCTCGATTGCTTGACTCAATTCCTGAGCCGAATTTGTTTCGAGCAAAAGCTTTGCCGCGCTATAACCGGGCAAAATCACTGAACGCGGATCTGATGATTTCTCAAATAACCAAAGTTTGTAGCGATGCATAATTTAATTGTTTTCGTTATTGTTACCATCATCATCATCATCATCATCACTGTCATCGCCATCATCACCGTCATCATTATCATCACCGTCATCCTCTTTTAGATCAGCAAGATCTCCCAAATCTTCCAAATTATCTCCAGCCGAATCTTCTGTTGGTATCTTCAGAATCGGTTCTGTACGATCTATACACGAAGTTTCTACGGCTTTTGCGGCCTCAGCCCAGGTCGTTCCGCTGGGCGTAATCGCCCCGCACCAACAACATAAATATGCATTTAGATTATGGCGACAATTAGCTGGATCCGGTACCAATACCGGAGTCCATAGATTGTGCCCGCAATAAGGACACGGTTCCCAGTAAAAAGCTAGAAATTCTTTATTCATGGTAGTGAATGGTGACTTCTTTAACACGTCGTTGCCGTTGTTGTTCCGGTTGTTGTTGTTGTTGTTGTTGTTGTCCTTGTTGTTGTTGTTGTTGTTGTTGTTCTTGTTGTTGTTGTCCTTGTTGTTGTTCTTGTGGTTGTTGTTGTTGAACTTGCCGAATTCGTTCAACATTAAATTCAATTAATTTTACCAAAGATCGAAATGCTTCAAGGGCCGGCTCGTTATGAACAATCAAATTGATTAATGGTACACAAATATCCTGAAAAGCAAGCCAACCACCTATAAACAATCCCAAATATGGGAATGCTTCAGTAATAATTTGCCGTTGTAATTCAGCTATTCGCAATTGAACTGCTTCAGAGGACCTGCCCAATGTAGTATCCGCCCGAATCTTTAGAGATTCAGCAGCTAATTGGTCCAGTAATCCCAGGATTCGTTTAGCTTTTTCTGGCGTAATTACCAAATGCATATGTCAATATCCCTAGTGCATCCAGCGCATCTTGAGATTCTATCGCTGGATGATTTAAGTTGATCGATAGTCCCAGCGATTTAATCACCGGAATCAAAGTCTGTATTGTAGGTTTTTTCCGAAATGCCCGCTTCCATGTGCCAACCGGTATCGCAAGCACCAAACTTAATGGCCAGCCGTTACCCATAGAAGCACACCAAAGTGCGCCCCGTAATGAGGCCCAAAGCTGGCATTGCGCGGAACTTGTACACCATTGCACGTCTTCAAAAACAAGCCGTCGAGCAATAAAATTGCCCGATAAATACTGAAATAACCGTACAACACGTAGATCCACAGAGCGGCGAGCAGACCAATGCCGTTTGTCCGACAGTAATGAAATTACTTCTAAATGTACTTCGCAGGAATCCGGCACCAAATAAGCCAACCCGGTTATGGTGCCAAGATCAACTGCTAACCACTCTAGATGTTTTTTATTCACTCAATTTATCTTGGATTTGAAACCCGAATCAATAGGCTCGGTAACTTCAAGGATCCATGCCGGTTTTACCCCCGGCTGATAGCCCCGTTGATGCCAGGGATGATGTGTAAAAAAAGCTTTAAAACGATAAGCCCGAGGACCGATATCCGGGGCTGTTTCAGCACATACGTCGCCAAAATCAGCCCACCAATTACTAAGTTCGCCCAGCAAAATCGAAACGTGTTCAGTTTCCAAGATCTGATTGTCAGTATTAAAACCAACCATTTGCGATAATGCCGAGGTTAATGCCCTGCTAAAAAGTTCTCGGTCTGGAAAGTCTTTCATAGAAGTCCTTGTAGCCCAACAAGATAGATTTGTTTTATTTGATCTGTTTTATCGCTATAAAATAGCCTTGCATGATCAAGAAAATTCATCCAGTCTTGAATAAATTTTCGCCATTGTTCAGGATTAGTATCGCGCCAAAAATTAAGTGTTACACTGGTTTTAGTGGCTAAATATCTATCAATTGCCGGATCTTTAATTACCGGGCCAATTTGACGCTGAGATCGCATTTCTGCAATTGTATTTTCCGACGCTAAAAAATTAATATCAAAGCTGTTCCAAATAGATAGCCAGGGCCATATGATTGTCCCTGTAATTATCTGCGTGTCCTCAATGAAAGATCCGTCGGTCCGTAATCCATCAAGCCGATACCATGTTGCTATCTTACTCTCCGCTTCTCCAGGAGGAGATAAAGCAACTGCAAATTGTTCTACTCCAGTCGGTACAGTCGGCGCAGTTTTCATTGCCATAATCTCAATCTATTAATGATGTTGGCAAATACGATTCAATGAAGAAAAATCTAATTTACCGAAAAAATATTCGGTAATAAATATTGGCATTTCTGTCACTCCCGATAGATCTTCAAACAATCTTGCAATACCTTTACTGCACTTGCCGAAGATGGTAAGTTACGAGGACAGGCTTGCATAATTATGCTCGGTATCGAGTGATTCGCGCTTTCCCGATATGCCGCAAGTTGTATCCGTAAATGTGGTACTTGTAATATTGGTATCAATGTCTTTGCAGCAATAGATGCTGACTGTAAGTCAGGCCAAATAAGATAAGGAGCCTGATCTGATCGACGTATGTGATGTGTCCATGCCCCAAGATATACCCGGGTTCGTGTGCCGATTTCACGGTCTGCTATGCTAAGAATATAACCTTTGGGTCGTATTTTCATATTGTCTCTATTCAGCCTAATAATCGAACTGCACTCGCTAATCTCGTACCTTTCGGCAAAGCCGTTGCCAAAAGATGATCCTGCCCGTTCCAAAGCGCCATGGCGCTACCATGATACCGCGGTAAAGGCTGTTCCCAAGGTAGCCACATACACCGAAATATGGCCATCCGAACCATGCCCAGGGACCGGGGGCCGGTTTGTATTAAATCTGATAAAAATTTCCGGGCGTGAGATAAATCTGAAAATACACTTAATGGCCCCCCGGCCGGGGGAGGCCGTACCCAGTGCCCTGGCTCATATACTACCGACAGCGCCAGCGCGTGAAATGAAACCCATTCGCCTCGAAATCGAGATACTACTTTATACCCAAATTTTATATTATGCATAGTTTGCTCAGCAGCTCGCCATGCAGCCGGCGGCTTAAGGGCGGGCAGTATGCCACCGATCCGAATCACCCGATCCGGTCGGCCCGCCGGCTGTGAGTTTGGCGAGTTTTTACGGGAAAATTTCATTATTGCACTACTGTAATCAAAGAATTGAGCCGAACCCATTCCGCTAGCTTTGTCCCCGGCGGTAAGGATCGATATTCTGCTTCAATCTGGCCGGCACCAATCCGTAACCATACACCAATAGAACGATTTTGTGAATTGCGCGGTAAACGATATGGCCACGGAATCCATTCACAATCATATATCTGAATGCCCCATTCATGGTCTTTCTCAAGTCCCCTGGCAAATTGCTTGGCTCGTTCCAAATCACCAAATACAGTTAATGGACCGCCTACCGGCGTCGGGGCGTCTACCCACCGGCCGATAATGTATATAGTTGCATAACATGCGCCAATGTGATGTGTGCAATTGGTTCGTATAACTTTGTAGCCTTGATAAACTTTCATGTTAATGAAAAATCATGCCAGCTATACAACGGTTCGCCAACCAATCGTACCCGGCAAGCTAAACGTGTGCCAGAAGGCATGGCCCGCATGGGCCATCCATAACCGTCAGCACGCCAAACAGCTTGCTTACCCCGAAATGGATGTATATATAATGGCCCATTCCAAGGAATCCATTCACAACGGTAAATGTAAGCTGTCTCAATTGTCATAGCAAAACGTATCGCCGTAAATAATGAACTGAATACGGCCAAGGGGCCACAACCTTGCTGTGGTACAGTCCATACATAACTGTACGGTACCGCATAGGGCGATCGATACACGGACCAGAGCCCATCATCACGATAAACGACTACTTTGTATCCCGTTTTTATTTTCACAGCCGCAGCTCATAATGTTCTCAGTTATTAGTCTATCTAATGATACCGAAAGTAACCGGCCGCAGTCACATCGGCAACGCCAATACGGCCGACCTCGGATGTCAAATCCCAGGTGCTTCTCCAAAGTAAGCTTACCAAAACGTGTGCCTATTGTCGGCGTCATATTCATCGCCAGTATTATCGGTCATTCCGTAAACTAAGTCAAGTGCGGAAATTACCAGCCGAAGTCTCCGTAAAATTACGAAGTGCCAGTGCTCGATTGCATTGCCCAGGTATTATCAGGATGCCAACCCAATAAACCAGGCCCTGCATCAGAACCGGGCTCAGGAACAAAATAATAATGAATAATGGTTCGCATAATGTCACCTTTACATTTCACAACTACAGATTGGTTCTCCCAATACAATTTTGTCCAGTGAAGCAGTCAACCAACGACCACAATCACATTGACATAAATAAAGCGGGTCTGCGGCAATATTTTGCCCCCTGTACCGATATATAAAACGTTTTCCAAAACGAGGGTTTTGTTTTAAAAATCTTCTGGGATCCAAGCCGCAACCACAATCTGTTACCTGATCTTCGTATAGTTCAGATTTGGACACAATCTTCTCATTGCCACAAAGACATTTGCACCTGATCTGATCGGAAGATCCTGAAATCGAATCAACTAAAATCAAATTGCCAAAGACTTTTTTGTCAGAATATAGCCGCTTCGGTAATCCAAAACGCCGAGAGCAACGCCCGCAACTTGTAACTGAACCCGTAATAAGATGCACGGGCTCAATCAGCGCCCGATGGCCACAGTCACATCGACAAAGCCAGCGCGATTGTGTCGGTGATTTTGTCTTATCAATGAAATGCCCGCATGTGGCCTGTAGCTTCTCTTCCTCAGTAAGTAACTTAAATTGCCCGAAATGATGACCCGGAAAATACGGCAGTTCCGGATCTATACAGCCACAAACTACGCTTTTTCCAATAATAAGATTGCTTAAATAAATTGTTTTAATCTTGCCGCATTTGCACTGGCAACGCCAACGCGGGTTCCCAGCATTAAAGCCGTCAACCCGGCTAATCAATGTAAATGAACCAAACCGGTCTCCAGGCTTGTATTTGGGTGGACGGCCACGCCGATGCGGATTCTCGTTGGATGCCCGATCAGTCGTTTCATCAAGTATTTTGATAGATGTCTCATTAGGTTCTTGTGTCATATCACCTTATCGTCGTGCGTGAATTGAACATCCACAATCTAGTACTTCACCCAAAATAAGTTTGTGTAGTGGCTGAACTGTCCAGCGGCCACAATCACATAAACAACGCCAATAAGAATAACCAGAGTTATCTTCGCCCACATAGTTGGCTATATGTAGCTTACCAAAACTCTTTTCTTCATAAAAATGAGCCGAAGGCCGCGCGTTGGGAGTACAACCACAACTCAATACTTGACCAGTATATAGGTCCTGACTGGATACAAGTCTTTCATTGCCGCATTTGCACTGACAACGCCAATAGCCCGGTGGATCCTTAATCTCCTCAAGAAGTACTAACCAGCCAATAACTTGATTTGGATATAAAGTCCTCTCTTTACACCGACGACCACGGGAAATACAACCACAACTTTTGGTTATGCCCGAAACCAAGTTGGCCTGATAAACCTCAATTTCGCCCCCACAATCACATTTACAATGCCAACGCGGTCTGGGGCCGTCGTCACATTTGCGTACCAACGTCAATTTTCCAAAACGTTGCCCCGGAAAATAAGAACACCGATTCTGGTAAACTTTTAACTGGCGTTGCAAAAGTATTATGTCCTTGACAAATTTTATAGGAGGCCGCGTACAACCACAACTCCTAATTCGGCCTGAAGTGAGGCTGGACAAACTAGCCTCAATAATTTTTCCGCAAGCACATTGACAACGCCAACGAGTGGGCCCACCAGACTGAACCTTTTCAATAAGAGTGAGACTTCCAAAACGCTCGCTGGGGACGTGCTTTCTGTATAAACAGCCGCAGCTTTTGGTCAAGCCACAAACAAGACTGCTCAGGCGGACAACGGTCTCCTTGCCGCAATCGCATCGGCAACGCCAGCGAGGAGGCCCGTCAGACTGAACCCTCTCAATAAGGGTAAGTTTCCCAAAACGCTCGCCGGGGACGTGCTTGCTGCGTAAACAACCACAGCTTTTGGTCAAGCCGCGAACAAGACTGCTCAGGCGGACAACGGTCTCCTTGCCGCAATCGCATCGGCAACGCCAGCGAGTGGATCCGTCAGACTGAACCCTTTCAATAAGGGTAAGTTTCCCAAAACGCTCGCCGGGGACGTGCTTGCTGCGTAAACAGCCGCAGCTTTTGGTCAAGCCGCGAACAAGACTGTTCAGGCGGACAACGGTCTCCTTGCCGCAATCGCATCGGCAACGCCAGCGAGTGGGCCCGTCAGACTGAACCCTTTCAATAAGAGTGAGCTTCCCAAAGCGTTCGCCGGGAACGTGCCGCTTCCGCGCCCTCGGATTTTCCGGGGTATCCGGCGTGGCCGATTGTTCTGTTGTTGGCGGCGTAGCTGATTGTTCTGCTGTTGGCGGCGTAGCCGATTGTTCTGTTGTTGGCGGCGTAGCTGATTGTTCTGCTGTTGGCGGCGTAGCCGATTGTTCTGCTGTTGGCGGCGTGGCCGATTGTTCTGTTGTTGACGGCGTAGCCGATTGTTCTGCTGTTGGCGGCGTGGCCGATTGTTCTGTTGTTGACGGCATGGCCGATTGTTCTACTGTTGGCGGCACAGCCAAGTTCATCGTGTTTGTATCATTGTCTGTCATAATCGTCATCTCCTGTCGCAACTGTCTCCGGTCCCGCGGATACTCTAAACCCAGCCGGAACCCTGTCAATACCAAACCGCAAATTTTTG
>FWPV01004793.1_pt1 | contig 27912 bp, 27 predicted proteins | sample 2228371 | NCBI WGS metagenome assembly FWPV01 (sample SAMEA103939776, study PRJEB20133) | metagenome
ACTCGATTCCCATCAACCACTACGCAGATCGATTAACCTTGCAATCCCGGACTTCCTCAATTGAGTTGGTACGGCGGGAGGGGGCAGGTCACAGCAGTCCTCAAAATCGAGCGGCGCTGGATCGCCAACTCGCTGCCAGGTAAAGAGCTTATTTACTCGCTCACTTATGCGTATGCTCGCCTTCATGAGGTCTGCGCCGCCCTCGCGTCCCATCTCGGTGATTCACTTGAGAAAACAGTGCCCCACCCGACCACTATGGATCCGTCCGCCAACGACGTTACGCGCACAAGATTTATTAAGGTTGGAAAGCCTGGAATGGGCCGTACCAGTACTGTCCGGATTACTGCTGATCCCAAATATCGGCCGCCTCTAGCACTAATAAAGCTGAAGGAGGAACTGGACTCTTCCCCTAAACCAACATCTCTTAGCGAGGTCGTAGCCAAGCACGCAAAGATGGCGAAAGTTATGTTTGAACTTAACGGAAATCATATTCCGATGCTCTATCTATACGATAAGAGCTGGGATCAGATAGATATGATGTCGACCGCGTTCAAGGATCAGGCTGAGAAGTTTGTCTTCTGGAGGAATGTTGCGAATCGTGCGACTTATCTCAGAGCGTTCGCATTTGTCTGGACGAGCGAATCGTGGTTGCGTGACATTAAAGGGCATCAAGATCAACCGATTAATGAACTCCCCATAGTGGGTGAGCAACTGCATGTTGTCGGCGCGGATGCCTTGGAGGCTCAGAAAGTCGTGGCATGGAATATCGTGAGATCCTCACGCGATACTCAAGCTATTCTCGAGCCTGTCAAGGCCGAATCTTTGAATGAGCAACCAGGTCAAATTTTCTTCATCATGCCGGTGGTTACGGCCATGAAGTCCGTGCATGGCTACAGCGCGGTCTAGTGTCATTCACAGCGGTATCCCAAACTCGCACGGCAGGCTTGAAAATTCGATAGATTTTGCAGCAGTTGCTCAGATCGCCCCCAGCATCCCCTTGCTCTCAATAAACGCCACCACCTCCTCCAGCCCCGTGTTGGTCTTCAGGTTGGTCATGACGAAAGGCTTGAGGCCTTTGGCGGTGGTGCGCATGCGGATGGTGTCGGCTTCCATCACGGCCAGGTCGGCGCCCACGTAGGGGGCGAGGTCGGTCTTGTTGATCACGAACAGATCGCTTTTGGTGATGCCGGGGCCGCCCTTGCGCGGGATTTTTTCGCCGGCGGCCACGTCGATCACGTAAATCGTCAGGTCGCTGAGTTCGGGGCTGAAGGTGGCCGCCAGGTTGTCGCCGCCGGACTCGACAAACACCACATCCGCATCGGGAAAATCTTCCAGCATGCGGTCGATGGCCTCGAGGTTGATCGAGGCGTCTTCGCGAATTGCGGTGTGCGGGCAGCCGCCGGTTTCCACACCCATGATGCGGTCGGCGTCGAGTGCGCCGCTGACGGTCAGGATGCGCTGGTCTTCCTTTGTGTAGATGTCATTGGTGATGGCGACCAGGTCGTATTTGGTTTTCATGGCCTTGCACAACATCTCGAGCAGGGTGGTTTTGCCGGAGCCGACCGGTCCGCCGATGCCGACACGCAGCGGGGGAAGTTTTTTGGTGCGGTTGGGGATGTGGTGCATGCTCATCAGGAGTGCCTTGAAGATAAATGACTTCGCGCTCAGGAGCGGAAGAGTCGTGAGTATTGGGTTTCGTGTTGCGATGAAAGAATCGCCAGCATGGGCGAGAAGGCCTGGCGATCATGGTCCTCGAGTGCCATGGCGGTGGCGATGGCGGCCGGGATTTCAGCGGCCAGCCGCGCCAGGATACGCTGGCCGGCGCTCTGGCCCAGCGGTACCGATTTGAGCGCGGCCTGCATCATGTTTTCGGCCCAGCCGAAGGCGTAGGCCGTCAGGCAATCGGGCACGCCGGCATCCAGCGGCGAGGCGGCGAGGGCAAAGGCCACCGGGTAAGTGGGCGGCAGGGCGGCGCAGGCCTGCAGGTGGGCATCGCTGATGCTCTGGTGGTTGCGCAGCCACTCGAGCAGCGAGCGGCCCATCTGTTCGGCCTGCAGGCGCAGCTCGCTGGTTTCGCGGGTCTGCAGCACCCAGTCGTTGAGGGCTTTCACCCGCTCGAGGTGCTTGTTGCGCCAGGCCGGGATGGCCTGCGCGATCACGGCCAGGTCGCCGCGCGCCAGGCTCAGGTGCAACTGGTCGCTGAGCCAGTCGGCTGCTATGCTTTCAGTAGCTACTCCCGCACGGTCCACGCCGGCTTCCAGCCCTTCTGAGTAGGAAAAACCGCCGACCGGCAGGGCCGGAGAGGCCAGCCAGATCAGTTGCAGCAGGCTGGCGGCCGGCAGGGGCTGGGCCTTGGCGCTCAATGGCTGTGCGGCTTGTGGGTGTGGATCTGGATCGCGGCCGGCTGCGCCTTATGCGTGTGCGCATGGCCGTGATCGTGGTCGTGGTCGTGCGCGCAGCCGGGGCCGTGCACGTGAGGCGCAGGCGCGGCGGCGGGTGCATGGGCGTGCCCGTATCCGCCCTCATGCGCATGGCCGTGGCCACCCGCGCTGTAGGCGCCGCCTTCGGGCTCGAAGGATTCGCTGACTTCGTTGACGATCAAATGCATGGACCGCAACATGTCCGCCAGCACATGGTCAGGCTCAATTTTCAGGTGATCCGGCTTGAGCTCGATGGGCACATGCCGGTTGCCCAGGTGGTAGGCCGCGCGCGTCAGGTCGAAGGGGCTGCCATGCGAGGTGCAGGCCGTGATACGCAACACGGCCTGCGGCGCGGCGATCACCCGGACCATGGAGCCGTCTTCAGCCACCAGCACATCGCCGCCGCGCACCAGCGTGCCGCGCGGCAAGAAGATGCCGAGCTGGCGGCCCAGCGAGTCGGTGGCCTCGAAGCGGCTTTTCTGGCGGATGTCCCAGTCGAGTTCGACCGTGGCCGCGCGTTTGAGTAGCACCGGCGCCAGTCCGGCGTCCTGGGAAATTGATTTGGAGACTTGGAGCATAAATTCAGGTGTTCAGCGAAGTGTCTGCATTGTGGCGCAGGGCGTCCGCGTTCATCAGGAAAGAGTTTTGGTCATGAACAGGCTGTAGGGATCCAGCGCATAGTCGGCAAAGGGACCGCACTCCACGAAGCCCTCGCTTCGATACAGCTGCCGGGCTGCGGCAAAAGGAGCGTGGGGGCCGGTTTCCAGGCTGAGCTGCCGTATGCCCCTGGCACGCGCTGCCGCCTCGATGTGACGCAGCAGTGCGCGTGCCACGCCTTTGCGCACATGGGCTTGCGCCGTGCGCATCGATTTGATCTCGGCATGTGTGGGCGTCAGTTGCTTCAGGGCGCCGCAACCCATCAGGTCATTGCCGTCGTGCGCCGTCCAGAATGTGATGGACGGATGGCGCAAGGCTTCAAGATCGAGCGCATGGACGCTTTCGGGCGGCGAGTGCCGGTACATCGCGTCGAGGTGCACTTGCAGCAAGGCGGCAATCGCCGGCCCGCGCAGATCGTCGACACGGATTTCCATGTGCGCCTAAAACAGAAAGTAGCGCTGCGTCATCGGCAAACTGGTTGCCGCTTCGCAGGTCAGCAACTGGCCGTCGGCACGCACCGAGTAGGTTTGCGCATCGACTTCCATCGTTGGCGCGTAATCATTGTGGATCATGTGGCGCTTCTGCACGCCGCGGATGTTTTTCACGGCGGCGAGATTCTTGGCCAGGCCGAAACGTTCCTTGATACCGCCGGCGAGGCCCGCCTGCGACACAAAGGTCAGCGAGCCCTTGGCAATCGCACCACCGAAGCCGCCAAACATCGGGCGGTAGTGCACCGGTTGCGGCGTCGGGATGGAGGCGTTCGGGTCGCCCATGGCGGCCATGGCGATAAAGCCGCCTTTGAGGATCAGCGCCGGCTTGATGCCGAAGAAGGCCGGCTTCCACACCACCAGATCGGCCCACTTGCCGACTTCGATGGAGCCGACTTCGTGGGCGATGCCGTGGGCAATTGCCGGGTTGATGGTGTATTTGCTGATGTAGCGTTTGACGCGGAAGTTGTCGTTGCGCTCGGTGTCGCCGGGCAGCTTGCCGCGCTGCACCTTCATCTTGTGCGCCGTCTGCCAGGTGCGGATGATGACCTCGCCGACGCGGCCCATGGCCTGGCTGTCGCTGCTCATCATGCTGATCGCGCCCAGGTCGTGCAGCACGTCCTCGGCGGCAATGGTTTCCTTGCGGATGCGGCTTTCGGCAAAGGCCAGGTCCTCCGCGATCGCCGGGTCCAGGTGGTGGCAGACCATCAGCATGTCCACATGTTCGTCCAGCGTGTTGACGGTATAGGGAATGGTCGGGTTGGTCGATGACGGCAGAAAGTTCTGCTCACCGACCACCTTGAGGATGTCGGGTGCATGACCGCCGCCCGCGCCTTCGGTGTGAAAGGCGCACAGGGTGCGGCCCTTGGTCGCGGCGATGGTGTTTTCGACGAAGCCCGACTCATTGAGCGTGTCGCTGTGGATGGCGACCTGCGTGTCGGTCTCGTCGGCAACGTCCAGGCAGTTGCTGATCGCCGCTGGCGTCGTGCCCCAGTCCTCATGCAGCTTCAGGCCGATCACACCGGCATCGATCTGCTCGTGTAGCGCGGCCGGCAGGCTGGCGTTGCCCTTGCCCAGAAAGCCCAGGTTCATGGGGAAGGCATCGGCCGATTGCAGCATGCGCTCTATGTTCCAGGGGCCCGGCGTGCAGGTGGTGGCGAAGGTGCCGGTGGCCGGCCCGGTGCCGCCGCCCAGCATGGTGGTGACGCCCGAGGTCAGCGCTTCCTCGATCTGCTGCGGGCAGATGAAGTGGATGTGGGAGTCGATGCCGCCGGCGCTGACGATCATGCCTTCGCAACTGATGATCTCGGTGCCGGGGCCGATGATCATCTCGACGCCGGGCTGGGTGTCGGGGTTGCCGGCCTTGCCGATGGCCGCGATGCGCCCGCCCTTGAGGCCGATATCGGCCTTGACGATGCCCCAGTGGTCGATGATCAGCGCATTGGTCATCACGCAGTCCATCGCACCTTCGGCCCGCGTCTTTTGCGATTGCGCCATGCCGTCACGGATGGTCTTGCCGCCGCCGAATTTCACCTCTTCGCCATAACTGCCGGCGCGCAGGGTGTAGTCGGCCTCGACCTCGACCACCAGCTCGGTATCGGACAGGCGCAGGCGGTCGCCCACGGTGGGGCCGAACATTTCTGCGTAAGCGCGTCTGCCAATGGTGGCCATCAATGGACTCCCGTAGGGCCGCCCCAAGGGAGGCCAGCGCCCCCTCGGGGGGCAGTGAATACACGAAGTGATGAACGTGGGGGCATCAGATGTTGACTCCCGCAGGGCCGCCCCAAGGGAGGCCGACGCCCCCTCGGGGGGCAGTGAATACACGAAGTGATGAACGTGGGGGCATCAGATGTTGACTCCCGCAGGGCCGCCCCAAGGGAGGCCGACGCCCCCTCGGGGGGCAGTGAATACACGAAGTGATGAACGTGGGGGCATCAGATCTTTCCTTGAACAAGTCCGCGAAAGCCGTAAATTTTTCGGTCTCCGGCGAAGTCCACCAGTTCGACCGTGCGCTGCTGGCCCGGCTCGAAGCGCACGGCCGTGCCCGAGGCGATGTTCAGGCGCATGCCTTGCGCCGCCGCGCGGTCGAAGGCCAGTGCGCCGTTGGTTTCGGCGAAGTGGTAGTGCGAGCCGACCTGGATCGGACGGTCAGCGCCGTTCTGCACCACCACGCTCAGCGTGCGGCGGCCGGTATTGAGTGCGTGGTCAGGCCCATCGGTGAACAGTTCGCCAGGAATCATGAGCGCCTCACTTGTCTTTGCCGGAGAGCCAGATCGCCAGCACCACCAGGCCGCCCAGGGCGACAAAACCCCAGGCGTCGGTGGCATGCCAGTGGGCGCCCGACAGCAGGTGACCTTCGTGGCCAAGAGAGGCTCCAGACCAGGTGGCGATTGCGTAAGCAGCTATGGTTTTGAGAGCAAGGCTTGGCTTCATGATGGGGGTTCTTTGCTAGGTGGTGGATTCACACAATCGGCTGGTGCACGGTGACCAGCTTGGTGCCGTCGGGAAAAGTGGCTTCGACCTGGATGTCGGGGATCAGTTCGGGGATGCCGTCCATCACGTCGGCGCGTGTCAGGAGGGTGCGGCCTTCGCTCATCAACTGGGCCACGGTTTTGCCGTCGCGCGCACCTTCCATTACGGCGGCGCTGATCAGCGCCACGGCTTCGGGGTAGTTGAGTTTCAGGCCGCGCGCCTGGCGGCGTTCGGCCAGCAGGGCAGCCGTGAAGATCAGCAGCTTGTCTTTTTCTCTGGGGGTCAATTCCATGGTCTCTCCGGGGGCGGCTGCGGCAGTGTTGGGTGTGCCGGGGTGCAAGAATGGTGCCACAGGAATCACCTGCAGGACACTGGTTTTCCCTCTGTGGCATGGAATCTGCACTTCATTCGCTCCGCCTGATGACGTATTGACACCCCCACCCATGGACATACCGGCCGCACCGCTGCCCCTGCCTGCGCAGGCCGTGCCCCCGTGGGCGCCCGCGCCGCTGCCCGCCGGGGAGGCCGAAGCGCCGGTGCAACGCATCATCAAGGTCAGGCGTGACTACAACAGCTGGGTTGCCAGCGAAACCATGGAAGACTACGCGCTGCGTTTCACGCCGCAGCGGTTTCGCAAATGGTCCGAGTGGCGGGTGGCCAACACGGCCTTCGGCGCCGCCTCGTTTTTGATCCTGGAAGCCGTCGGCGCGACCCTGCTGGTGCAGTACGGCTTCACCAATGCCTTCTGGGCCATCGTCGCGACCGGGCTGATCATCTTCATGGCCGGCCTGCCGATCAGCATTTACGCGGCGCGTTACGGCGTCGACATGGACCTGCTGACGCGCGGCGCCGGCTTCGGCTACATCGGCTCGACCCTGACCTCGCTGATCTACGCGTCCTTCACCTTCATCTTTTTTGCGCTGGAGGCGGCCGTCATGGCCTACGCGCTGGAACTGGCGCTGGGCATTCCCCCGAGCTGGGGTTATCTGATCTGTGCGCTGGTGGTGATTCCGCTGGTGACCTACGGCGTATCGGTGATCAGCCGGCTGCAGATGTGGACCCAGCCGCTGTGGCTGATCATGCTGGTCGTGCCTTTTGTGTATGTGTTGGTGCGCGATCCCGGTGCGTTCGCCGGAATAACGCACTACAAAGGTGAGAAAGGCGCCAATTCCGGTTTTGATCTGCACTTGTTTGGTGCTGCCTTGACGGTCGGGATTGCCTTGATCACCCAAATGGGGGAACAGGCCGATTACCTGCGTTTCATGCCGGCACGCACGGCGGCCACGCGCCGGCGCTGGTGGGCGGGCGTGCTGGCTGGCGGGCCGGGCTGGGTGTTGCTGGGCGTGGTCAAGATGCTGGGCGGCGCCTTCCTGGCCTACCTGGCGATCCAGCACATGGTGCCGCTGGACCGTGCGGTGGACCCGAACCAGATGTACCTGGCGGCGTACGAATACGTGTTTCCGCACTATGGCTGGGCCGTTGCCGCCACGGCGCTGTTCGTGGTGATCTCCCAGCTCAAGATCAATGTCACCAATGCCTATGCCGGATCGCTGGCCTGGTCCAACTTCTTCTCGCGCCTGACGCACAGCCACCCGGGGCGCGTGGTCTGGGTGGTGTTCAACACCCTGATCGCCTTCATGCTGATGGAGATGGACGTGTTCCAGGCGCTGGGCGATGTGCTGGGCCTGTATTCCAATATCGCGATCGCCTGGATGATGGCGGTGGTGGCCGACCTGGTCATCAACAAGCCGCTGGGTTTGTCGCCCAAGGGCATCGAGTTCAAGCGCGCGCATCTTTACGACATCAACCCGGTCGGGGTCGGCGCGATGGCGCTGGCCTCGGTGCTGTCGGTGGCCGCGCACCTGGGCCTGTTTGGCCCGCTGGCGCAGGCATTTTCCGCGCTGATTGCGCTGGGCACGGCCTTCGTCACCTCGCCGCTGATCGCCTGGGCCACCAAAGGGCGCTACTACATTGCCCGTCAGGGCGAAGCGCCCGAGACCGATGCCCAGGGCAACTACCAACCGTATGCGCTGAAACGTTGCGTGATCTGCGAGCGCGACTACGAAGGCCCGGACATGGCGCATTGCCCGGCCTACCAGGGCCACATCTGCTCACTGTGCTGCACGCTGGACGCGCGCTGCGGCGATTTGTGCAAGCCGCAGGCCAGCCTGTCGGCGCAGTGGTCGGCGACGCTGCGCTGGCTGCTGCCGCGCCGCATCTGGCCTTACCTCGACACCGGCCTGGGCCACTTCCTGCTGCTGATGCTGATCATCGTGCCATTGCTGGCCAGCGTGTTCGGGCTGCTGTACCACCAGGAAATGCGCGCGCTGCTCGATCTGGAGGTCGCGTCCGAATCGGCGCTGCGTTCCGGCTTCCTCAAAGCCTACATGGCGCTGCTGGTGATCGCCGGGCTGGTGGCCTGGTGGCTGGTGCTGGCGCACAAGAGCCGGCAGGTGGCGCAGGAAGAGTCGAACCGCCAGACGCATTTGCTGATGAAGGAAATCGAGTCGCACCGCCAGACCGACGAGGCGCTGCAGCAAGCCAAACGCGTGGCGGACCTGGCCAACCAGGCCAAAAGCCGCTACATCAGTGCGATCAGCCACGAGCTGCGCACGCCGCTCAACAGCATCCTCGGGTATGCGCAATTGATGGGCGAAGACAGCTCGATCCCGCCGCACCGCCAGCAGGCCGTCGGCGTGATCAAACGCGGCGGTGAACATTTGCTGTCGCTGATCGAGGGCACGCTGGACATCGCGCGCATCGAAAGCGGCAAGCTCACGCTCAACGTCAAGCCCATGCATTTCACCGACTTCGTGCAGGAGCTGACCGGCATGTTCGAGCTCGAGGCGCAGGCCAAGGGCCTGGGTTTTCACTTCGAGTCCGAGGGCACGCTGCCGGTGGTGGTGCGCGCCGACGAAAAACGTGTGCGGCAAATTTTGATCAACCTGCTGGGCAACGCGATCAAGTTCACCGCGCGCGGCCGCATCAGCCTGCGCCTGAAATACGCACGCGAGATGGCCAGCATCGAGATCGAGGACACCGGGCCGGGCCTGTCGGCCGAGGAGATCGAGCGCATCTTCGAGCCCTTCACGCGCGCGTCCACGCCTGGCCCGGCCGCGCCCGGCGCCGGCCTGGGGCTGACGATTGCCAAGATGCTGACCGACCTGATGGGTGGCGAGCTGACGGTGGCCAGCACGCCCGATGTCGGCTCGGTGTTTCGCGTGAAGCTGTTTTTGCCCGAGGTGCGGCTGGCACCGGGCGCCGCGCTGCCGGTGCCCTCGTCGCGCGCGCACAAGGCGCGTTACGGCTACGCCGGTGCGCGCCGGCGCGTGCTGGTGGTGGACAACGAGGAAGCCGACCGCGAATTGCTGGTCAATGTGCTGGAGCCGCTGGGCTTCGAGCTGCGCACCGCCGCCAGCGGCCACGACTGCCTGGATCTGCTGGCCGCTGGCTACCGCCCCGAGGTGATCCTGATGGACCTGGCCATGCCCGGCATCGACGGCTGGGAGACGCTGCGCCGCGTGCGTGCACTTGAACAGGCTGAGCAGAGGCCTGACGCCGGGCCGCCCCAAGGCGGGCGCGCCCCCCCGGGGGGCAGCGTATTACACGAAGTGAAAAGCGTGGGGGCCCATTTCGCCATCGTGTCGGCGAATGCTTTCGACAAGGGCCTGGACAACGATGTCGGTGTGCGGCTGGAAGACTTCATCCTCAAGCCGGTGCGCCACAGCGAACTGCTGGACTGGCTGGAGCGGCGCCTGCAGCTGGTCTGGCTGGAAGCGCCGGTGCCGGCGCCCGCCGCAACGGCTCCGGCGGCGCTGCCGCGCGTCTACCCGCCGGCCGCGCAGCTGGTTGCCTTGCGCGAGGTGGTCAACCTCGGTTATTTTCGCGGCATCATGAACACGCTGGACGAGATTGAAAAGTCGCAGCCGCAAAGCGCCGGATTCGCCGCCGAGATGCGGTCCCTGGCGCGCCAGTTCCAGTTCGAGACCATGAGCCAGCAGCTCGGCCAGGTGCCGACATGAACGACCGCGTGCTGGCGCAGACCCTGGACCGCGCCAACAGCGATGTGGTGCTGATCGTCGACGACGTGCCGGACAACCTGTCGGTGCTGCACGATGCGCTCGACGAATCCGGCTTCACCGTGCTGGTGGCCACGCATGGCGAAGCGGCGCTGCAGCGCGCCGCGCAGGCCCTGCCCGACATCGTGCTGCTCGACGCGATGATGCCCGGCATGGACGGGTTCGAGGTCGCCAAACGGCTGAAGGCCGACGCCCGCACCGCGCACATCCCCATCATCTTCATGACCGGCCTGACCGAGACCGAGTACCTGGTGGCTGCGCTCGATTCGGGCGGCGTGGACTATGTGACCAAGCCGATCAAGCCCAAGGAGGTGCTGGCGCGCATCGGTGTGCACCTGCAGAGCGCGCGTGAAAAGCGCCAGGCGCGCAACGCGCTGGACGCCTTCGGCTACGCCACCATCACGGTGCGTGTGAGTGACGGCAAGCTGATGTGGCAGACGCCGCTGGCGCGTGAGTTGTTGCAGCAGTATTACGGCACCAGTGCTCCGCAGACGCCGGAAGCGGTGCTCACCTGGCTGCGGCGCAACCTGGCCGATGCGGAGCGGCAAATCGAACCGCCGCGCCTGGTCTGCGAGAGCGCCGCTTCGCCTGCGCGGCGCCTGACCTTCCGGTTACACCAGCAGACCGGCGACGACGACTGGCTGATCATCATGCGCGAGGAGTCCGACGACACCGTGATCCAGGCCATGAGCCTGAGCTTCAAACTCACGGCGCGCGAGGCCGAGGTGCTGTACTGGGTGGTCAAGGGCAAGATCAACCGCGACATCGGCGACATCCTGGGCACCAGCCCGATGACGGTGAAAAAACACCTGGAGCGGGTGTTTGCCAAGCTCGGCGTGGAAACCCGCACCGCGGCAGCCGGCATGGCCATGAGCCGGATCCGGCAGCTTCATCCGCAGTTCGAGGCGTAGGCTTCAAACCCGGGAATTTCAAGCCTTTTCGGCCTCCAGCCCTTGACCAGCAAGCGTCACCAGCTATCGAGTTGATAGCGCTTTGAGATCGGCCGCCTATTCGGGCTGGATCAGCGCCGCGCCGTCCTTGCGGATGGAATCGCGGTCGCGGTGGTCCTTCAGGCGGTCCAGCGTGCTGTCCAGCGCGCGCTTGAGCTTGCCCTCGGCACCCCGGAAGGCTTCGTCGATGCCCGGGGCATGGTGCGTCACCGCGACCGGCGCATGGTTGGCCAGGCGGGCCTCCATCAGGCAGCGTTTGTCGGCGGCGCCGGCCTTGCCGCTGTTTTCGTCGCTCAGGTGCACTTCCACACGCGTGATCTCATGGCTGAAACGCTCCAGGGTCTGGCTGACTTCGGCCTGCGCCCAGCGCTCCAGCGCCTCGCGGCCTTCGATGCTGTGGTTGGTGTTGACTTGAACTTGCATGCTGTGTCCTCTTGTTAAAAACCGTCGATGAACATTCAGTGTGGGCGTTTTGGCGATGCTGCGTTGTAGGGGTTTTTCCACAATCGGCGGCATGGGCGGTCAAACGCTGCCGGTTCCTGCAGGAAAGCCCGGCAGCGGTTACAATAAGAGCTTCGGTAACGCATCAGCTTTTTTCAACGAAGTCCCATCACTCTGGCTTCCTTCTCAAATGCGGCGCTTCTCAGAGCCCGGATTCACAGTGTTTTCAGTGCCCCCACAGCATTGAACCCTCTCAGCACTGTTCCCTTTCCTAGCGAGCACTTCTCCCAACGGTGCCCACTCAAGGCTCACCCACCCGGCCCTTCCAGGCGGGGCAGGCAGAACCGGATACCCGTTGGCTTGCTCGCAAGCCATTTATTTCTCCATTTATCAAGCCGGGAAACATACCCGGCACCGACTTTTATGACGATTGATCACAACCACATTTCGGTGGGCAAGTACCTTGTCTCACCGCTGGCCAAACCCCAGGGCGAAGGCCAATACGCCGCTTCCGTGTCCATCCGGTCCGGGCGCGGCAGCGCCACGCACGACCGCGTGATGCGTTTCAGCGAGCTGTTCGACACTGCGTCTGCAGCCGTGCATTACGCTACCGAACACGCGCTGGGCTGGATTCACGAACGCTCGGCACCGGCTTGCGCCTGAACCTGCGCGCCCGTACAGATATTTTTTCCAATTTCCAAGGAGTTACGTCATGGCCAAAGAAGAACTGATTGAAATGCACGGGCTGGTCAACGAGGTCTTGCCCGACTCGCGTTTTCGCGTGACGCTGGACAACGGCCACAAGCTGGTGGCCTACACCTCCGGCAAGATGCGCAAGAACCACATCCGCATCCTGGCCGGTGACCAGGTGTCGCTGGAGCTGTCGCCTTACGACCTGAGCAAGGGCCGCATCACGTTCCGGCACATCGCCGGCCGCGGACCCGGCCCTTCGCGCCAGGCGCACTGAAACAACAAAACGGGGCCCAGTGCCCCGTTTTTTATTGGTTGGTCTGTCCGGTGTGCGCTTTTCAAGGTCGAGTGTCACCAGCTCGCCGGGTGCGACCGGCTGGCCTCCGTGGGGCGTTCAGGCAGAGACAGCCATTCGGCCCGCGATCAGGGGGCAGGCCCCGCCCCGGGCGAGCTCACTGCCGGCCGCGCCATCCACGCGATCAGCGAGGAGCGCATCGCTTCCTCGACCGACATGTCGATGGGCTGCACCCACTCCACCGGCACAAACACGGTGTAGCCGCCAATCATGTACCCCATGGGCAGGTAGACGGCCACACGTTCACCCGGCAGGAAGCCCGGCGGCAGGTCGGCAAAGCCGCGGCGCGTCACCAGGCCGACAATTTCCAGCGGGTGGCCGGGCATGCGCAGGATCACCACGCTTTGTTCGCCGGGCTTGCTGGAGGGTGAAAAGTAGTCGGCAAAACTCTTGAGCGAGCTGTAGATGCTTTTGACCACCGGCAGGTTGGTGAAGGGCAGCTCGACAATCGACAACAGGTGGCGCACCCTGGGTTTGGACACCAGGTAGCCGATCAACAGGATGATCAGCACGCCTGAGACCAGCCCCATGCCGGGGATGTAAAAGCCGCCTATGAAGGGGCTGAGCACCCACAGCGTGAGCTTTTCCGTCCAGGCCAGGAAGATGTAGAGCAGGTACAGCGTGAGTGCCAGTGGCAGCACCGTGATCAGGCCGCGGAAAAAGTATCGGTAGAGTTTTTTCATGGTCATGTGTGATGCAGGCGGTGGTCGTGCGGCGGCTGCCCTCGTGGAATATACAGAGTGTGGCCCGCGCCCCGCGGTTTCTCAAGCGCTGCCGGCGCCGCTGCTGTGTAGGCGTGGCCCTACCCGTGCTTTGGGCGAGCTCCCGCACTCCCGGCAAAACAGCGCATCTATCTTCTGGTTTCTTACATCAACTTTGGAGAAAACAAATGCCCATCATCGCCTGGCTACTCGGTGTCCCCGTGACCGTCATCATTCTTCTGATGTTGTTCGGCGTGTTTTAAGGAGCGCGCAATGTTTCGAAAACTGATTGTTCTCGCCATCACCTCCGGTCTGGCTGCCAGGTTGTACCGCAAGCATGTGAGCAAACGCAGCGCGGCTGGCGAGGTGGCGGATGTGCCGGCCACGACGCGCCGCCGCCGCGCAGGCGCCCCTGCCAGCCAGGGCTGAGGGCTTGCCGCCCGGACCCGGACGCAGTGGCGTCCGGCCGGTGCGGCAAACCGCCATCAGCGCCAGTCCGCGGCCCGCGGCAGGCCGCTCCGGAGCGCCCACTGTGGCCGCTTGCCCGCTACCACCCTCATCAAGCCGACGATTGTTTCCGCAAGCTTCCCGCTCTCAGCTGTGACGATCACGGCACGCGCCGGAGCGGGCCGAAGCAGGCGCTCAGGGCGGCCGTCCGGCACACCAGCAACTTGTCGCCCTGCGGGCTGAACTGGACAAAGCGGGTGCTTTGTTCACCCGGCCCCTCCAGCACCGCACCCGAGCAGTCCTTTTTGTCGTTCTGGCGCACCACGGTTTCGATCAGCCTGTAAAAGCCGCCGGCGTCCGGCGTCGCAGCGATGTCATAGATTTTTTCCGCGACCTCCTCGCCGCTGGTGCCCAGCATGGTCCGGTTGGGCCGGTACAGCCAGGTCTCGGTGCAGGTCCCGCCGAAAGTGACCCAGCTCCAGGTACCCACAATCGGGTGGCCGACCGTCGGGGCGGGCGGGCCGGCGGCATGGAGCAAGGGGGCGGCGGCCAGCAGGCCGGTCATGAGAAGCAGGGTGGGCAGGCGGTTCATTCGGATTCTTGGCGGCAAGGTGGTGGCAGGACGCCATGCTACTCCGCCGCCAGCGCGGGCGGCACAGGCCCTGCGTTTCTTCCTGACATCCTGGTGATCCGGCAGGCCAGCCCTTGTCTGGGTTGTGTGAGAAGCTATCGTTTCGATAGCAATCCACGGATCCACGCCGGCGCGGCGGGCACAACTGGTAACCAGCTTCACGCGGCAGGCCTTTGCGGCACACGCGGCCGACACGCGGATGGCCTGCAATCGGAAGGCAGCGTTCTCAGCTGCGTCACAGGAGAATCCCATGAAGAAACCAGTCCTTTTGCTTGTTGCTGCCGCCGCTTTGGCCGGTTGCGTGGCCGTCCCGTACCACGCCGGCCCGCCGCAGCGACCCCACGTCGGTCCGCACCACGGGGACCGCGACCGCGACGGCATTCCCAACCGCGCCGACCGGGATCGTGATGGCGATGGTGTGCGCAACCGCGACGATCGCCGGCCCAACGACCCGCGGCGTTATTGACCCTGGCGCTGCGCGGTTTGCCGCGTTCAGGCCTGGCGTCGTTATAGTGGGGCGTTGATTTTCGAGGAAACACCATGATCCCCCACGCCGCCCTGATGATTGCCCTGTCATGCCTTGCACTTGCCCCGCTTCACGCCCAGAGCATCGGGGAAGTCGATACGGTGTTCAAGTTTTTCGGCCCCGACCACAAGATTGTGGTCGATGCACACGATGACCCCAAGGTCAGGGGCATCACCTGTTACATGTCGCGCGCCAAGACCGGCGGCATCAAGGGGGCGGTGGGACTGGCCGAGGACCGGTCGGAAGCATCCATCGACTGCCGGCAGGTCGGGCCGGTATCTTTTGTCAAACCGCTGCCGGTGCAGGAAGAGGTCTTCAGCGAACGCATTTCACTGATTTTCAAGAAAATACGCATCGTGCGCATGGTCGACGCCACCCGCAACACGCTGGTTTACCTCACCTATTCCGACCGCGTCATCGAAGGCTCGCCGCAAAACAGCGTGGCGTCGGTCCCCGTGGATCGCGCGCTGAAGATTCCCCTGGAGTGAGCCGCGCAGAGGGGTGTCGCCTGTTGCTGTCCCACAGCCAACAAGGACTTATCCCTATTCCGGGCGCAGGGTTAATCGTGGACACTTGAAACGACCTCGTCGCCGGCCTGCGGGCCGGCGTTTTTCCCTCCCACACCAGGACAGGCAGACATGGCTCCCCGATCTGCTCCAACCCCGACGGCGGCTTGGCTGTCACCCACCCGGTGGATGACCGGCAGGCTTGGCCGTGGACGCCGCAAGGCTGCAGTCACCGGGGTGCGGCATTGAAGCCTGACCAGGCCTTGCAACAGGCGCATGATCGCCTGAAAGCCGAGGTGGCCGAGCTGGCCCGTGCCAATGAAGCGCTCAGGCGCGAGCTGGCGGAGCAGCAATTTGCCCTGAGCACACTCAAGGGCAATGCCTTGCTCAGCCTGGCGGCAATTTCAGGAGAGTGGTACTGGGAGCAGGATGCCGAGCACCGCTTTGTCGAATTTGCGGTGGCCAAGGGCAGCAGCAAATTCAACGACGAGCTGATTGACGGCGCCGTCGGCAAGACCCGCTGGGAGTTGCCCGGCATCACGCCACTCACCAGCTCGTGGGAAGCGCATCGCGCCGTGCTGGATGCGCGCCAGCCGTTTCGCGGCTTCGAGTACCTGCGCACGCTGCCCGACGGAACCTCGACCTGGTTTTCGATCAGCGGGGTGCCGCTGTTCGACAGCGAGGGCCGTTTCAGCGGCTACCGCGGCACGGCGCGCGACATCAGCGCAGCCCGGCGTGCCGAAGAAGCCCAGCGCCAGGATTTTGACTTCCTCAACGGGATCGTCGACAACGTCCCGGTGGCGCTGCACCTGAAGTCGGTCGAAGGCCGGCACCCGATACGGGTGTGGAACAAGGCCGCGCAGGACCTGTACGGCGTGACGCGCGAGGAAGCCGTCGGCCGCACGGTGCACGACCTCTGGCCGGGGGAGGACGCCGACCGCATGTACGCCGCTGACCTGGCGCTGATCCAGAGCGGCGTCGCCGAGGACTTTCCCGACCGCCTTGCCGTTACCCGGCATCGCGGCACCATCCATGTCCACATGCGCAAGGTCGCGCTCAGGGACACCAGCGGCAAGCTGAGCCACCTGCTGATCACCGCCGAGGACATCACCGAGCGGATTGCGGCCGAAGCCCGGCTACGCCAGAGCGAGCTGCAATTCCGCAGCCTGACGCAGCTGTCTTCCGACTGGTACTGGGAGACCGACGATCAGTTCCGGCTCACCGTGCTGTCAGGCGGCGAGACCGAGGAGGACCGGCACTGGATCCGCGGTTTCATCGGCAAGGCCCGCTGGGAGATCGATACCAGTCCGGCCAACCAGCAGCTCTGGGCGGATCACCGGGCGGTTCTGGAGCGGCACGAGACCTTTCGCGACTTCGAGTACCAGCGCGTGGACAAGGATGGCCGGCTCAGCGTGTTGTGTATCAGCGGCGAGCCCTTTTTCGATGCCGAGGGCCGCTTTGCCGGTTACCGCGGTGTCGGTTCCGACATCACCGCGCGCAAGTCCATCGAAACCGCACTGCGTGCCAGCGAGGCGCGTTTCCGCGCCGTGGTGGCGGCGCTGGCCGAAGGCGTGGTGCTGCGCGATGCCGAGGGGCAGATCATCGACTGCAATGCCAGCGCCGAGCGCATCCTCGGACGCAGCCTGGCCCAGCTGAAGGGCAAGACCTCGGTCGGCTGGGGCTGGCAGCGGCTGCGCGAGGATGGTTCGCTGTGGCCCGAGGAGGAGATGCCCAGCGTCGTCGCCAGGCGCACCGGCCGGGCGCAGAACAATCAGGTGATCTGTTATCGCAAGCCCGACGGCAGCATCCTGTGGTCGCAGGTCAATGTGCAGCCGCTGTTCGAGGGCGGCAACAAGGTGCCGACCGGCTTTGTCACCACCCTGACGGACATCAGCCAGCGCAAGCGCGATGAAATGGAAATCGTGCGGCTCAATGTGGACCTGGAAAACCGCGTGTTGCGGCGCACCGCCCAGCTAGCGGCCGCCAACAAGGAACTGGAAGCGTTTTCCTATTCGGTGGCGCATGACCTGCGCTCGCCGCTGAGCGCCATCGACGGCTTCAGCGCGCTGCTGCAGAAGGCCCTGCGGGAAGGCATCAACGACAAGGCCGACCATTACCTGGCGCGCATACGCAGCGGCGTGCAGCGCATGGGCGAGCTCACCGACGGCCTGCTGTCGCTGGCCCAGTTGTCGCGTACCAGCCTGCACTGGGATGACATGGACATCAGCGCCGAGGCGAACCTCCTGCTGCGGTTCCACGCCGAGCGCGACAGCGCCCGCCAGGTACGCACGCGCGTCGAGCCCGGCATGACGGTGCGTGCCGACACCGCCTTGCTGCGGCAGGTGCTGGAAAACCTGATCTCCAATGCCTGGAAATTCACCTCGAAAACCCCCGACGCCGAGATCACCGTCGGCCGGGAAACCGGGCCCGACCAGCAGCCGGTGTATTTTGTGCGGGACAACGGCGCCGGGTTCGACATGGCTTACGTGGACAAGCTGTTCGGCACCTTCCAGCGACTGCACTCGCCGGACGAGTTTTCAGGCAGCGGCATCGGCCTGGCCACGGTCAAGCGCATCGTGACCCGCCATGGCGGCCGCATCTGGGCGCAATCCGCGGTGGGCGAGGGCAGCACCTTCTATTTCACGCTCGTCGGTGACGAGGCGGCGATGTCCCGGGAGGCTGCGCCGGATGACGATTCAGGCATGGCGCTGGCGCTGCCGCGCTCACGGCACCTGTTTGCCGGCACCGCCATCAGCAGTGACCATGACGCGCTTGCGGCAGGTGACCAGTTCAGCAATGCCTTTGAACATGCAGCGATCGGCATGGCGCTGATCGCCGTTGATTCCAGACGGCTTCGGGTCAACAGCGCGTTTTGCCAGATGCTCGGTTACTCCGAAGCCGAAATGCTGGCGCGTACCGTGCAGGACATTACCCATCCCGACGACATCGAATGGGATGTCCTGCAGCGCAAGCGGGCGTTGGCGGGCGAAATCGAAACCTACAACTGGGAAAAGCGCTATATCCACAAGAGCGGGCGCATTGTGTGGGGGCACCTGACCTGCTCCCTGGTGCGCGACGCCGACCGCAAGCCCCTGCACTTCATTTCGCAGGTGCAGGACATTACCGAGAGAAAGGAAGCCGAGCGCACCCTGCGCGAAAGCGAGGAGCGTTTCCGCGCGCTCACCGAGCTGTCGTCCGACTGGTTCTGGCAACAGGATGAAAATTTCCGCTTTGTCCCGGTCCCCGGGGAGGCGTCCCGGCTGACGGCGATGTCCCGCGACGCGCTCGGCAAGACGCCCTGGGAGCTCAACCATGTGGACATGGATGAGAGTGTCTGGGCGGCCCACAAGGCACAGCTCGCGCGGCACGAGGTTTTCCGCGACATGGAAATTTCCCTGCTTGGCCGCAAGGGAAATATCCGTTACATCAGCATCAGCGGGGAGCCGATCTTCGATGCCTCCGGTCGTTTTGCCGGCTACCACGGCACCGGCCGCGACACCACCGAGATGCACCGCGTCAGCAGCGCGCTGCGGGCCAGCGAGCAGCAGTTGCGCGAGATCACCGACACCGTCCCGGCCCTGATTGCCTATGTCGACAAGACCCAGCGCTTTCGCTTTCACAACCGGGCCTATGAGGAAGGGTTCGGGCTGTCGCATGACCAGATCGACGGCAAAACCCTGCTCGAGGTCATGGGCGAGGCCTTTTACGAAAGCCTGCGCGGGCGTGTCGAGGAAGTCCTGTCGGGCTACCCGGTGGTTTATGAACGCACCCAGTTGACGGCGCGCGGTGACCACCGCGACTATGTCGTCAATTATTTCCCGCGCTACGGCGACGAGGATGGACAGGTCATCGGCTTTTATTCACTGGCCAGCGATGTCACCGAGCTCAAGCGCATCGACCGCATGAAAAGCGAGTTTGTCTCCACCGTCAGCCACGAGCTGCGCACGCCGCTGACCTCCATCCGGGGTTCGCTGGGCCTGATCTCCGGCGGGGTGGCCGGGGTGCTGCCGGATGCCGCAAAAAACCTGATCGCGATTGCCAGCAACAACTGCGAGCGCCTGATCCGCCTGATCAACGACATCCTGGACATCGAGAAGATCGAGTCCGGCAAGATGGGGCTGAATGTGCAGCCCACCGACCTCGGGCCGCTGCTGGCCCAGGTGCTGGCGGCCAACAGCCACTACGGCGCGAGCCAGGCGGTGCCGCTCAAGCTGGAGATGCCCGACGGCGCGCTGGTGGTCAGGGCCGACAGTGACCGCCTGGTCCAGGTCATCACCAACCTGCTGTCCAATGCCATGAAGTTCTCGCCGCCGGACACGCCGGTCGACGTGCGACTGCTGCGTGCCGCCGGTTCCCGCGTGCGGGTGGAGGTGCGCGACCGCGGCCCGGGCATTCCCGAAGAATTCCGCAAGCGCATCTTCCAGAAGTTCTCCCAGGCCGACTCTTCCGATACCCGGGCCAAGGGGGGCACCGGGCTGGGGCTGAACATCTCGCGGGCCATCATTGAACGGCTGGGCGGCAGCATCGGCTTCGACACCGAAGCCGGTGTGGGCACCACCTTTTTCTTCGAGTTGCCGGAGTGGACGGCACCGGCGACGGCCACATCGGCGCCATCGGCCGGGGAGCTGCCCGGCGCGGCACCGACGGACGACACGGGACGTCCGCGGGTGCTGGTGTGCGAGGACGACCCCGACATCGCGCGGCTGATCGTCATGATGCTGGATCGCGGCGGCTTCGACGCCGATGAGGCCTACAGCGCGGCGCAGGCGCAGGCGCGGCTGGCCTTGCGCCCCTATGCGGCCATGACGGTGGACCTGAAGTTGCCCGATGCGGACGGGCTCACGCTGATCCGGACCTTGCGCAGCGAAGAGGCGACGCGCGACCTGCCCATCGTGGTGGTGTCAGCCAGTGCCAGCGAGGGGGAGCTGCAGTTCAACAACCAGTTGCTGTCGGTGTCGGACTGGCTGGAAAAGCCGATTGACCAGAACCTGCTGATCGTCGGCTTGCGGCGCGCGATTGCCGGCGCCGGCAGCAAACCGCGCATCCTGCATGTCGAGGACGACCTCGACATCCAGCGCGTCGCCGCGGCCATCGCCCAGGACTTCGCCACCTTCGAGTTTGCCGCGACGCTTGCCGAAGCCCGTACGCGGCTGCGCCAGCAGCACTTCGACCTGGTGCTGCTGGACCTCGCGCTGGGTGAAAGTTCGGGCTGGGACCTGTTGGCCGACATCGAGGCCATGACGCTGCCGCCGCCGGTGGTGGTGTTTTCTGCGCAGGATGTGGACCGTCAGCAGCACGCCCAGGTCGCGGCCGTGCTGCTCAAGGCCCAGACCACCAATGAGGAGTTGCTGCAGACCCTGCAGCGTGTGCTCGGCGGGGCCGGTCCGGACCGGCACTGACAGGCCGGGCACCCAGCGGCTGCCCTGGCTTCATGTATCAAATCGGCCTCTGACGCAAGCGGGACGTGCGTGAACAGCTATTGTTTTTGTAGCGTGTCAGGCGCCACCAGCAGGGCGGTGTAGCGGCGCTGCATCTCGTCGGTGCTGAGGTCCTCGATGTGATGCCCGACGTTCCAGCGGTGGCCGAAGGGGTCGATGAAACTGCCCGAGCGTTCGCCGTAAAACTGGTCCTGGGCGGCCATCTCCAGCGTGGCGCCAGCCTCCAGTGCGCGTGTGATCACTTCGTCGCAGTTGTCGACATGCAGGTGCAGGCTCATGGCCTGCGGTGCGCCGGCCTGCGGCGCCAGCATGCCGTATTCGGGAAATTCGTCGGACAGCATCAAGGTGGCCCCCTTGAAGTCCAGCTCCGCATGGCCGACGCGGCCGCCGGGCTCGACCAGCCGGAATTTTTCGGTCACGCCGAAGACGCGGCGGTAGAAGTCGATCGCCGCGCCGGTGTCCCTGACACGCATGCAGGCAAACAGTTCGTGAATCGCCATGAAATCTCCTCGTCACAGGTGAGGGGCGCTGAGGGCCCCGGATTGCGCAGTCTAGGCGGCCGGCCTGCGCCTGTCTTGAACAAATCGGACATCGCTGCCGGCCGCCCATGACACCGGCACATGGCTGGCGCTGACGGGCCGGGCGGCGCGGTATTGCTCGGGCGTCAATCCTGAAAATTCGCGGAAGTCGCGGTTGAAGTGCGGCTGGTCGGTGTAACCAGCCTCCAATGCCACGCCGGCCAGGCTGTTTGGCCGCGGGCCCTGCAGCAGGCGCAGCGCCTGCTGGAAACGCAACACGCGCAGGTAGAGCCGGGGCGTCAGGCCGACAGCCTGCGAGAACAGGCGAACAAACTGGCGCTGGCTGTAGCCGCTGTGGCGGGCCGCGGCGCCCACGCTGGCGCCGCTGCGCAATTGCTGCAGGCCGGCCAGCACCGCCGGATGTGCGCCAGGCGCCGGCGAGCGTTGCAGGCGTGTCATCAGGAAGGCTTCCAGGCAGCGCATTTTGCCGGCGGCCGATGGCGCAGCCAGCAGTTGCTCCTGCAGCAGGCCGGCGCCGCTGCCCCAGAGGTTTTCAAGCCGCACATGGCGCCCCGTGATTTCGTCGGCCGGCAGGCCGAGCAAGGCCTGCGACGCGCCGGGCAGCAGTTGCAAGCCGATGGACGATGCGCCAGCGGCCACCCGTTTGGCGTAGGCGCCGGCGCGCGCACCGTTGACCACGGCGTGACCGAGGTTTTGCGGAAGACGATCGCCGGGATGTTCAAAGACTTCGACGGGCGGCCCGGTCAGGCGCAGCACCAGGTGCATTTCGCCGGACGGCATCATCCACTCGCGCTCAGGTGCGTGCGCGGCGTGCGGCGCACTGAGCCACACCGACCGGACCAGGCCAGCCAGCGCGGGGTGGGGCGCGCGCTCCATCAGGTCCTGCAGGCCTTACAGGCGGCCCAGGTCCTGGATCGCGTCGACGATCATGCCGGTGCCCACGGCGATCAGCAGGATGTCGGCTGCCACGCGCACGTATTTGTGGCCCGCCGGTGGTGCGCCCAGTTGCAGCAGCACTGCCTGCGGCACCGGGTAGTAACGGACATCGCCGGGCAGCGGCTGGCCCACGGCCCATTTTTTGGCCTGGCCTGGCGGCATGCAGCCATTGTTTTTCTTTGCCAGGCCGGGAGGGCAGCGGCCCGCGCGGTATTGCTGGCCGTAATACTCCTGCACCGCCGCGCGCTGCGGCGCGCCGAAGTAGCCGCCTATGCTGATCTGGGCGGGTGCCACGCGGACGGGGCCCGCGTCGTTCTTGCGGCCGCCGTCGCGCCTGTCGCCGCGGTTTTCTTTCTGTTCCTGGTTGCCGCCCTTGCCCTGGCCGGCCCATTCAGGTTTTTGAGCCCAGGCAGAGCCAGCCATCAGGGCAGCCATCATCACCAGGGAAAGCGGGGAAAAGCGTGAGCGCAGTGCAGTGTTCATCGGGTCACCTCGTTGTGTTTGGTTTTGCTTCAGTACGGCGGACAAGGTCCGGTCGGGCTTGCCGACATTTTTTTAACGCGACAGCTTGGGTTTCGTTGGCTGTTTGCCGGCCTGGCAGGGCCGGAAGCGGCCTTGTCCTACAAAAAGGGCGGCGCATGTTTTTGTGATGCCGGCCACCCTTTTGCCTCCTCATCGGGCTTTGGCGCCGCTCAACGCGTTTTCGAACTCTTGCCGCGACAACACGCCATCCTTGTTGATGTCAGCCTCGTCAAAGTGGCGTGCGACACCGCGGAAACCGGCGGCTTCCCCGCGGCTGAGCTTGCCGTCCTTGTTGCCGTCGATAAAACTGAACGCCTGCGCGATCTGCGCGACGGAGTACCCGGATGCGGCTGGTCCGGTGGCGGAGCCGGCTGCCTGTGCGCCAGCGGCAAACAGCAGCAGGGCAGTGCCCAGCGCGAGGCCCGTGCCGAGCAACCGGAATGCAGGTGACAGGCGCTTGCCGCCGGGGGCCAACGCAGCGCGCGCGGCGCCCGTGCGGGCTGGGGAGGGCGGATGCCGATGGGTATGAAAAGTCATGCGTGTTCTAGCCGGTGATCAGACAAGACCGATTGGACGCCGGCTTGGCCCGGGAGGCCAGTCCTTTTGCAGGGTGTTTCGCTGCTTTACATCCGGCGGGCCTGGCGACACATTTCTTTGCAGAGCGGCTCCTGCCGGGCCCCGGCCAGCACCACCGCCCAAGCCAGCAGGAAAACACCCAAAAAAAGCCTCGAGCCCCTCCCCCGCAAGCGCAGGCAGCCATGAATTCGGTAGCGGGCTGCAGATGGCGGCGGGGAGCGGAGCTTTTGCCGATACCATCGCTGTGACTCCCGGCCCCATTCCTGTAAGGCAGCGCATCATGAAACTCTCCAGCATCGCCCGATCCTCGTCCCTCGAAAACCGGTTTTTCCTGCTGCTGCTGCTGCTGGTGTCGCTGGCTTTTGTCTGGGTGCTCTGGCCGTTTTATGGCGCGGTGTTCTGGGGTGCCATCTTCGCGCTGATGTTCACGCCGCTGTTTGTGCGCCTGCTCAAGGCCATGCCGGGCCGGCGCACGCTGGCTGCGCTGGCCACGCTGGCCATCATCCTGGTGGCGGTGATCCTGCCGCTGGGCCTGATCGTTGCCTCGCTGGTGCAGGAAGCGTCGGCGCTGTATGAACGCATGCAGACGGGCGAGTTCAGCATCGGCCTGTACTTCCAGCAGGTGTATGGCGCGCTGCCGGCCTGGGTCACCGGCCTGCTGGACCGCTTCGGCCTGAGCAATACCGGCGTGATCCTGGAGCGGGTGTCGTCCAGCATCTCCAAGGGCAGCCAGTTCCTGGCCACCCAGGCGCTGAACATCGGGCAGAACACCTTTGACTTCGTCGTCAGCTTTTTCGTGATGCTGTACATCCTGTTTTTCCTGCTGCGCGATGGCGGCGTGCTGGCGCGGCGCATCCGCGATGCGGTGCCGCTGGAGTCCGGCATCAAGCGCGAGTTGTCGGGCAAGTTCATCACCGTGATCCGCGCCACCGTCAAGGGCAATGTGGTGGTGGCCATGTTGCAGGGGGCGCTGGGCGGGCTGATCTTCTGGATGCTGGGCATCCAGGCGCCGGTGTTGTGGGGTGTGCTGATGGCCTTTCTCTCGCTGCTGCCGGCGGTGGGCGCGGCGCTGGTCTGGGGGCCGGTGGCGGTGTATTTCCTGGTCACCGGCGATCTCGGCAAGGGCCTGATCCTGACGGCCTTCGGCGTGCTGGTCATCGGCCTGGTCGACAACATCCTGCGCCCGCTGCTGGTCGGCAAGGACACCAAGATGCCCGACTACGTGGTGCTGATCTCCACCCTGGGCGGCATGGCGATTTTTGGCCTGAACGGCTTCGTGATCGGCCCGGTGGTGGCGGCGATGTTCATGGCTGCCTGGGACCTGTTCGCCAAGGCCCGCGAGGAGGCCGCGCAACCGGCGGCGGCGCTGCCACCCGCGCCAGCCGCCACGCCCCAGCCAGAGGACGCGCAAAAGCCCTAGCCGCCGCCCCGCCGGGCCCCGGTTTTCAGGTCGAATCAGGCCCCAGGCTCCGTCCTTCAAGCGTAGACAGCTATGAATTTCATAGCGGTCTGGCCGCCGTGATGCACGCCACGCCGGCCTGATCAGGCGCCGAATCGCAGGGCAGGGCAGGGCTGGTCCCCTGTGCGCCAGCAGGTAGGAGGTCTCCCACCTGCGCTGGGGCGGCTCACCTATACGGCCGGCAGGGGGCGGCACGCATCCTGAACAGCCCTCACCCACCGACTGACCATGTATATCTCTGCGAATGACTGGCTTTCCCGTCCGCCGGCTGCGCCCCCCGGTCCCGCCGCGCTGGCCGTGCCCGGCGGCACGCTGGCGAATTTTTACGGCCGCCTGCTGGCGGCTGACACCAGCGGCGAATTGAACAAGGAGGCGGGCCTGTTTCTGGACGCGCAGATCGCCGGGAGCGCCGGCCTGCCCTGCGAGCTGCCGGCCAGCCCGCAAGAGCTGGAGAGCTGGATGTTCGCGGGCGCGCAGCGCGCCACCGAGGCCTACAGCCACTACCTGGAAGAACGCCAGGCCGGCGCGCCGCGGCGCTTTTTCGGCAACCGCGCACATGCGCTGTATTTCCTGCGTGCCGTGGCGCCCACCAAGCTGGTGGACGGTGCCTGGCTGTATGGCCTGCTCAAACACTGGCGCAACCCGCGTTTTGCCGACCTGCTGCGCACCTATGTCGAGGAACTCGGCGACGGTGCGGCCGACAAAAACCATGTGGTGATTTACCGCGCGCTGATGGCGCGTTACGGCCTGGAGGCGCTCGACAGCCTGGACGACGGCCTGTACACCCAGGGCGTGATCCAGCTCGCGCTCGCATCCAGTGCCGAAGAGTATTTGCCCGAGGTCATCGGCTTCAACCTCGGTTATGAACAGCTGCCGCTGCACCTGCTGATCACGGCTTACGAACTCAACGAACTGGGGCTGGACCCGTATTACTTCACACTGCATGTGACGGTGGACAACCCCGACACCGGCCATGCCAAACGCGCCGTACAGGCGGTGCTGGACAACCTGCCACGCCTGGGCCATGCCGAAGATTTCTGGCGCCGCGTGCGGCAGGGCTTCCAGCTCAGCAACGCCGGCATCGGCAGCACCGACGTGATAGCCGGATTCGACATTGAACGCGAAGTGGTGCGCATCTTTTCGCACAAGAGTGCCGCCGGTCACGGGGCGCATTCCGACTATTGCCGCGTCGCCGGCCGCAACATCAACGACTGGCTGGCACGCAAGGAAGACATTCCGGAGTTCCTCGGTGCCCTGCAAAAAGCCGGCTGGATCACGCGCGGCGCGCCGGTGGAAGAAAGCCGCTTCTGGGGCCTGCTGCAAGGACCGCGCGCCGAGATGTTCGGTGTGTTCAGTCCTTATGAGCTGCAGCTGATCCACGACTGGATACGCGGCGAAGCCAGCCAGGATGGCCGCGCTTACACCGAGGTCCTCAGCGAGGCTGCAACAGTGCGCCGGCCGAGTTTCCGCGTTGCGGCCCGGCTGGCGGCCACCCGTGGTGAACCTGCGTTCGATACTGCCCCGGCTTCGGACGCCGATGACTTGCTCGATGTCGACCTGCAGGCGCTTACGCAACAACTCGCCAGGCTCGACGACCCCGGCCAGGGCCGGCTGCTGGTCCAGGCCATGGCACCCAGCCAGCACTGGACGCCAGCGGGCTTGCGGGCGACGCGGATGTTTATCCACCGGATTGGCGGTTTCTGAAGTTCGATTCAGTGGCGCTCTCTTCTCATAGTTGCCGCCCAAGACCGGCTGGCGAGGGGTTACCCGCCAGTGTCTCTCCTGATTTGAGCTACTTGGGGTGCCCCGCTTCCCCACTTACCTTCCAAGCTTTTTCAAAACGTCAGCGAAGGTATGCGCCCGACTTACCAGTCGTCCTTCTAGAACTACCGCTTTAATGCATGTGGCGGCGATTGCTTCCAGATCAGACGTGGGACTGACCTGATATTTTTCGTGGTACTTCGAATATTTACTGCTGTCATACACGTCGGGCGCTCCCCCATGGATGACAGATGCACGAAGTCCTAACAGGAGTTTAGTGCGACCTCCGTCATATGTAGGACCCATGTGCGCTGCGATGGCGTCGCCAAATGCATCTGCATGAGCCGCGGTGTTTCCGAATAGCGCATCGAGTGCCATAAACAAAACAGGGAATCTTTGAATTTCACTTAAAGACCACGCCCTGTAGTAGTACTCAAGAGCTTTTAATTGCTTGCGTACGTGATCTTGAGTGCAAACAATCTTTTCGGCGAGTAACGATAGCCACGGTTGGTCGTCGATCCCTAACTTAATATTCTCCATGAGTGCAGGCGTAGATGGAGAACCAAAGGTGACTTTCCACTCGTCCTGCAAACATACTGATCCCCCAAACATTTCCCGGCCTGAAAATACGTAACGCTCATCTCTGTGAGGCAGCAAGGCCAAGGCGCCTAGTACTGCATTTCGTATTTTTTCAGAAGATTCCGCGGCCGGGGATCGAACTCCGAGCCATGAGCTTGGCTTTTTTGTGATGCCTTTCCACCCCTTGAATGGTGGAAACTGATCAGGTACTAAATCATGAGAGAGGTCAATATCTTGGGTTAGCAGGGACTTTGGGTCCACCAAGAAAAAGGGATTACTAGCGAAGTCGTTTTCTATCGTGATTGGGATGAGAGGATACAGAGTGACGAAGTCCCGAGGCGAAAACATATCGGAAGATCCAAGCGCCTGTATGAGTTTTTCTCTCGTTGCCCCGCGAATTCTTTCCGCATAGGATTCGGGGAAATTTTGTGCGAATGTTTCGCCTACCATCAGGCCATAGTGAGACGTTATGAAGCCGATAAGTTTCTGTTCCACGAAGCTGACCGACACGTTTCGCAAATAAGCTGCTCCGGTCTTACGGACGAAGATGGCTGCATTCATCAGCCCTGCTTTAGTGAAGAAAACCTCGGTACCAAGCGACCGCCTCCACGAAGCTGCGCCTTCTAGCGCAAACATGAATTGGACTGAGTGAATCGCCCCGGGTTTCGTGGAGGCCCGTTGGGTTAAGTCAGACCGATATGGCGGCCTGACTGGCTAATTGCCGATAGTAATTTTCTTC
>FWPV01004796.1_pt1 | contig 27886 bp, 27 predicted proteins | sample 2228371 | NCBI WGS metagenome assembly FWPV01 (sample SAMEA103939776, study PRJEB20133) | metagenome
GGTGATTCTGGACGAGGGGGCTTCCACGGCTGCCCTCCAAGCCGCAGATATTGTGTGCACGTCCATTTTATCCGCTTTGGAACTGCTTTTACATCCGCTACGGCTAACAGCCACACTTCGGTCATAAGCTTCACAGAGTTAGGATTTGTCCGGGATCGGATAAGATGCTTTCAATGTCAATCTGAGGTGTGGGTCTTATTCCATTCTGCCCAGGCCTTTGGCTTTGCCTCTCTAATAGAAATTTTTCCCCATCTATTAAGAGTTACGGCTCGTTTTGCCGGGATATTGGCACAGATGATTCAGCATGCATCGGCCGCAGCGGGGGGTTCTGGCAGTGCATGTGGATCTGCCTAAATATATGAGCCAAAGTGAAAAATCATTCCATTGGCGTTTGGGAATGATGTTCATGAGGTCGAATTCAATTTTGCCGGGATCTGTGTGATGGGTCAGCCCCAGTCTTTGGGAAATTCTTGCCACATGGGTGTCCACCACCATGGCGGGTTTTCCAAAGGCTGCGCCCAGCACCACATTGGCGGTTTTACGGCCCACCCCCGGAAGTTTGAGGAGTTCTTCCAACGTATCCGGAACAATCCCGTTGAATTGATCCAGCAACATTTCAGCGCATTTTTTGATGTTTTTGGCTTTGTTGTGATAGAATCCAGTGGAATGGATAAGTGATTCCAGTTTTCTTATGGACACATGGGCAAAATCCTTTGGTGTTTGCAATTCTTTAAAAAGTTTCGGCGTGACGGCATTGACCTGCCGGTCCGTGCACTGGGCGGACAAAATGGTGGCCACCAGGAGTTCAAAGGCATTTTTATGCCTCAACTGGGTCTTGACATCCGGATAGGCGGTCTTTAATATCCGGCGTATTTTTGCGATCCGTGGATCTTTTTTCTTCATGTTTATCATATGGTAAATTTTGGAACCAATCCATGAATGGATTTATTGTGAATTCTGGTTTCCGGATTCAGATTCCTTATTTGGACTGACGTGTTACCATGAATTTAAAATTAAAAAAAGCAAAAGCGCTGGGGCTGTGCTCGGGCGGGTTGGACAGCATGCTGGCTGCTTTGGTTTTAAAAGAGCAAGGCATAGAAGTGCATTGGGTGGCCTTTGAAACCCCTTTTTTTTCTGCCGATAAGGCAAAAAAAGCCTCTGCCCAAACCGGCATTCCGTTGAGGATTGTGGATATCACCGATCTATACCTGCCCATGTTGAAAAACCCTCCCGGCGGGTATGGAAAATACATGAATCCATGCATGGACTGCCACGCCTTGATGTTTAGAATCGCCGGGGAAATCATGATAGAACAAAAATATGATTTTTTATTTTCCGGCGAAGTCATGGGCCAGCGTCCCATGTCCCAGACCAAAAATTCCCTGCGATATGTGGAAAAACACTCGGGCTATGACGGCCGGATTTTGCGGCCTTTGTCCGCCAAATTGCTGCCGGAAACACCCATGGAGCAAAAAGGACTGGTGGAGCGGGGAAAATTGCTTGATTTGTCCGGAAGATCCCGCAAACCTCAGATGGACCTGGCCCTCAAATTTGGCATTAAAGAATACCCGAGCCCGGCCGGGGGATGCCTGCTCACGGACAAGGGATTTTCCTTGCGGTTAAAAGATTTTTTTGAACACCAGGCAGACTGGTCCAAAGAAGAACTTCATGTTTTAAAATACGGACGTCACATCCGCCTGGATCCTGCTGCAAAGGTGGTGATCGGCCGGAATCAAAAGGACAATGAAAATATTTTTGCATTGTATCGTCCCGAAAAGGACGTTCTTATTAAAACCAAGAACACCCCCGGACCCCTCGGACTGATACAGAACAGATTCAGTGAAACGATTCTTTTCAGGGCCGCTTCCATTTGCGCCGGGTACAGCAAAGCCCCAAAAGATGCGCCCGTGAAAATGTGCTTGACCCTGAAAACAGGGGTCATGACCATCATGGTTACGCCCACACCTCCCCAGGAAGTCAAAGATATTCTCATCCCCTAAGGAAATAACTTGATATCATTATTAAGATTTAATTTTGTTGCACATTCCCCGAATGCATTCTTTTTGCCGACAGTTGTCCGCAGGCTGCGGAAATATCGGTTCCCTTGCTGTAGCGGATGATGGCCGTATATTTTTTATTTACCAGGATATTCTGAAACGCCAGAATGGTTTTTTCTTCGGGCCGCTTGAAATCCGAGGCGGAATGTTCGTTGAACGGAATCAGGTTGATCTTTGCTTTCACCGGCCTCAGGAGCGCGGCGAGTCTTTCGGCGTCTTGGGGAGAGTCGTTAATCCCTTTGATCAAAATATACTCAAAGGTAATTTTGTCCCTGGGCGACAGGGGATAGCGGCGGCAGGCGGCCATTACATCCTTTAGCGGGTATTTTTGATTGATGGGCATTAAATAATTCCGGCATGCATCATCGGCCGCGTTGAGCGATACCGCCAATCGGATTTTGGTGGATTTCCCAAGGGCTTCAAATTTTGAAATCAGGCCTGCCGTAGACAGGGTGACCCGGCGGGTGGAAAACTGAAGCCCGTTATCATTATCAGTGATAATCTCAATGGCGTGAATCACATTTTCAAAATTGGCCAAAGGTTCGCCCATGCCCATGAGCACGAGGTTGCTTAAGCGTTTTTGATCACGAACCTCTTTTCTGACCCCCAGAATCTGACCGAGGATCTCCCCTTGGGTGAGGTTGCGGATGAGTCCGGAGCGGGCGGTCATGCAGAAGCGGCATCCCATGGCGCATCCCACCTGGGTAGAAATGCAGAGGGTGTAATGGTTTTTTTCCGGAATTAAAACGCTTTCTATCGCGTTGCCGTCATCCAGTTGGAACAGATATTTTTTAGACCCATCTTGGGATATTTCCACGGTCCTGGGATCAAGGCTCTTGATTGAAAATTGGGAAGATATTAATTGCCTGATTTTTTTTGAAATATCCGTCATCTCATCAAAGGTGCAGATGCCGCGGCCATAGATCCAGCGCATGATTTGGTGCGCCCGGTATGGCGGAAGTCCGTGTTGGTGACACCACTTAAGGAGTTGATTCCTGCTGAGATTTTTGATATCCGGATTCATATCGTCAGGCGGTTTGATCTCATAATTTTATTGACAATATCATCCGGATAAGATTATTTTCAAGAATTTAAATTTTGACTGATACGACAAGAAACTCCGTCAAACACTCAAGAGATGCGCGGGGCAGCGGATGGTGAGGGGCAAAACCATTTCAATTTGGTTTAATGGGGGGCGCTTCGTTTGATGACAAAAGTCGTTATCCGATTTTTTATGAGATGATTTTATGTTTGAAAATTTAAGTGATAAACTCAATTTGGCTTTTAAAAAGCTTAAAGGACACGGAAAGCTTTCAGAAAAAAATATTGAAGAAGGCTTAAAGGATGTCCGCATGGCCCTGCTTGAGGCCGATGCCCATTATAAGGTGGTTAAAGATTTTATCGCAGGCGTGAAAGCCCGGGCTGTCGGCCAGGAGGTGCTTTCCAGCCTGACCCCTGCCCAACAGGTTATCAAGATCGTCAATGATGAGCTGACCCGATTGATGGGAAGCAAAAACGAGGATTTGAGAATATCCGGGCCCTCGCCCGTAAGCCTTATGCTGGTGGGGCTTCAAGGATCGGGCAAAACCACCACCGCAGGAAAATTATCTGTATTGGTAAGAAAAAAAGGAAGAAAGCCTTATTTGGTGCCGGCGGATGTGTATCGGCCTGCGGCCATTGAGCAGCTCCAGAAGCTTGCCGCTCAGCTCTCGGTGCCGGTATTTTCGTCCCGACCGGATATGGATCCGGTTCAGATCTGCCGGAATGCGCGGGAGGCGGCGCGTCAGGCGGGGTGCGACACCCTTATCATCGACACCGCCGGAAGGCTTCACATTGATGACACATTGATGGCGGAGCTGGTCCATATCAAGAATGCTCTTGAGCCTTCGGATATTCTGCTGGTGGCAGACGCCATGACCGGACAGGATGCGGTCAATATCGCCCAGGCCTTTGACAAAGCCCTGGACATCGGCGGTGTCATTTTGACCAAAATGGACGGCGACGCCCGGGGGGGCGCGGCGCTTTCCATCAAGGCCATCACCCAGAAGCCCATTAAATTCGTGGGGGTGGGAGAGAAATTAAACGAGTTGGAACCCTTTTATCCGGATCGCATGGCGTCCCGGATTTTGGGTATGGGCGATATGCTGACCTTAATTGAAAAGGCCCAGAGCGCCATTGACGTCCAAAAAGCCGCGGCCCTTGAGAAAAAACTCAGAAAAAACGAATTCACCTTGGAGGATTTTCGGGATCAAATGGCTCAGGTCCGGAAGATGGGGTCTTTAAACGAACTGATCAAGATGATTCCGGGTGTCAGCAAAAGCAAGCATTTGAGCCAATTGGAGGTGGATGAGCGGGAGTTTGTGAAAATCGAGGCCATCATCAACTCCATGACCCCCCAGGAACGCCGGGATTACACCATTATCAACGGCAGCCGAAGAAAAAGGATTGCAAAAGGCAGCGGAACAAGTGTACAAGATATTAATCAGTTGCTTAAAAATTACGACCAAGTGATCAAAATGATCAAAAAATTAAACAAAGGCGGTTTCATGAAAGGATGGGGCCGCCAAATGATGCCTTTTTGAAGGAGACGAACAGAATATGGCAGTAAGAATCAGATTGGCCAGGTACGGAGCCAAAAAGAAACCGTTTTACCGGATTGTTGTGGCAGACGGCCAATATCCGCGGGACGGCAGGTTCATCGAAACTATTGGAACCTATAATCCCATGGTAAACCCCAGCCAGGTGACCTTGAAAAAAGAAAGGGTTCAATATTGGCTGGGCGTTGGAGCGACCCCCACGGACACCGTGAACAGCCTTTTTAAGAAAGAAGGCATATACGCCAATCCGGCTTAGTTTTTTTGTTGATCTCATCATCCTTAATTCTCAGCAGCCAGTAAAGGAGACGGACCATGAAAGAACTGATCACTTACATTGCAAAGGCGCTTGTGGACAAACCTGACGAAGTCAAGGTTACCGAAGTGGAGGGAGACCAAACATCGGTGCTGGAGCTCAAAGTGGCAAAAGAAGACTTGGGAAAGGTGATCGGTAAACAGGGGCGGACCGCCCGGGCCATGCGCACGCTGTTGAGCGCTGCTTCGGCGAAAATCAAAAAACGGACGGTTTTGGAAATCGTTGAAGATTAGCCAATGGAAAAAGACAGAGACCTTCACATCGGAACCATTGTGGGGGCTCATGGGATCAAAGGATATTTAAAACTTTATACCTTTGCAGAAACAACGGATTTTTTCAAACCCGGAAAACAGCTGACGCTTCATTGTTCGGGCAGGCAGCCGGTGACATGCACGGTGGTTGATTTTCAAGCCCACAATAAGGGATACCGGATCGCCTTTGAGGGGGTTGCCACCCGGGATGCTGCAGAGCAATTCATCGGCGCCCAACTCTATATCCGAAGGTCTGAGCTGCCGAAGCTTCAAAAAGACACGTGGTATTGGTGCGATTTAATCGGGCTTGAAGTCGTTGATGAAGATCACACCCATCTCGGCAGGATTGAACATATTTTTTCCACCGGCGCCAATGATGTGTTTGTGGTTAAAAACAGCGGGAAAGAGCGTCTGATTCCAGCCATTGCATCTGTGATCCGGCATATTGATTTGGATCAACATGTCATGACGGTGGCGTTGCCTGAAGGATTATAACCGGCGGCCCGCAATGGATTTCGGTGTTTTGACCATTTTCCCCAGGATATTTGATTCTTTTCTGGCCCACGGCATTATCCGGCGGGCCGTGGAACAGGCAATCATCCGCGTTGTTGCCATAGACATCCGGGAGTTTGCCGTGGACAGACACCGCACCACCGATGATAAGCCTTACGGCGGCGGGTCCGGCATGGTGATGAAGCCAGAGCCCTTGGCAGGCGCCATCACCGCCGCCAAAGAGAGGTTCCCGGAGGCGTTGACCGTGCTTTTATCGCCCCAGGGAAGGCGGTTTACCCAGCGGGTGGCCAAAGAATACGCTGCATTAAACGGCGTTATTTTTGTATGCGGCCGGTATGAAGGGGTGGATGAGCGTATTTATAATTTTATCGACGATGAGGTTTCCATCGGCGATTTTGTCATCACCGGAGGAGAGCCTGCGGCCATGGTGATCATGGATGCGGTGACGCGGCTGATTCCCGGCGCATTGGGCGCAGAAGATGCTGCGGATCAAGATTCTTTTTCCCAACATTTGCTGGAGCATGCCCAGTACACCCGGCCGCCGGTGTTTGAAGGCGAATCTGTGCCGGAAGTGTTGCTCTCGGGAAATCACGGCTTAATCGCGAAATGGCGCAGGGAAACATCCCTTGTGAGAACATTGTTGAAGCGGCCGGATTTGCTGGAAACCCGGGAGTTGAGCGAACCGGAAAAGGAAATCCTTAAGCAATGGTGTCGGCGCATTGAACGGGCGATATCAGGCTGACATATTTCTGGCACTGATGCATTATCCGGTGAAAAATAAAAATGGGGACACCATTGTTTCGGCGGTGACCAATCTGGATGTGCACGATATAGCCAGGGCTGCAAAAACCTATGGAGCGGCCGGGTTTTATGTGGTCACGCCTTTGGAGGATCAGAAAGAGCTAGTCGGAAAGATCATATCCCATTGGACCCATGGGTTTGGCCGCGCCTATAATCCAAAACGGTATGAGGCGTTGCGCCTGGTTGAAATAAAGGATTCATTCCCCCAGATTCTGAAGGATATCCAACAAAAAACCGGTAAAGCCGTTCATGTGGTGGCCACCTGCGCCTCGGATACGCCCCGGTCCATTGGATTTGAGTTGTTTCGCCGGATCCTTGCCCGGGACAACGGCTGTTTTGTATTGGTTTTCGGCACTGCCTGGGGGTTGACGGAGGAATTTTTACAAAGCGCGGATTGGGTGCTTGAGCCCATTCGGGGGGGGACGGACTATAATCATCTATCGGTGCGTTCCGCCGTATCCATTATTTTGGATCGGATTTTGGGAAGCGGGCGGTAATTCCATGAGATATTCGATGGTTTAAAAATTTCGCTTGCGTCCGAGCCGCACTTGGGGCATATACGGTGGGCAAACGTGACAAGCTTACTAAATATATTGAGGTTTTTTTATGGAAAAAATCAGACAGTTGGAAAAAGAACAGTTACGGATTGATTTTCCGGATTTTTTTCCGGGGGACACGGTGAAAGTTCATGTGAGAATCCGGGAAGGTGAAAAGGAGCGGATTCAGGCGTTTCAAGGGGTTGTCATCAGCAAACGCCGCGGCACCACCAATGCGACGTTTACGGTTCGGAAAGTTTCTTACGGTATTGGCGTAGAACGGATTTTCCCGATGAATTCGCCCAGTATTGACCGGATTGAAGTGCTGACCCGGGGTCGGGTCCGTCGTTCCAAAATTTATTATCTGCGCGATCTGAGAGGCAAAGCCGCCAGACTCAAAGAAGACCGCCGGGAATAATTCTTAAAAATAAAACAGGGTGTGGAGGTTTCCGGCTTCATCCGGTTTGATGAATCCATGTGGTTTTATGAAACCCAGGCAAAGAAGAACGGTTTTTCAGCCATTGCCGGCGTGGATGAAGCAGGCCGGGGCCCCTTGGCGGGTCCGGTGGTGGCGGCGGCGGTTGTTTTGCCGGAAACCCTGCCTATCCGCGGCATCAGGGATTCAAAAGCGCTGACCGCCCGCCGGCGGGCAGCGATCTATCAGGAAATTTATCAACATGCGTCGGCTGTTGGCGTGGGCGTGGCAGAACCAGAAGAAATCGATCGGATCAATATTCTTCAGGCGGCCCGTGTTGCCATGGTCCGGGCGGTGAACAATCTGGGTATTGCGCCGGATTATTTGTTAATTGACGGCCCTTTTGGGATTCCCATGGATCTCCCGCAACAAGCCGTTATCAAAGGCGATGCCCAGAGCATTTCCATTGCGGCGGCTTCCATTATTGCCAAAGTGACCCGCGACCGAATCATGGAGGCCTATGCCCGGCAATACCCCGTGTTTGATTTTGCGTCCAATAAAGGATATCCCACCAAATCCCATCAAGAAGCCATTCAAAAATACGGGTGCTGTCCCATTCACCGCCGCAGCTTCAAAGGGGTTCGGGAATATCTCTAAGAAAAACGGTTTTTATCCGTCATGCTGAACCTCAAGCAAATATTCGGCAAGCGCGGCGAAGCCCTTGCGGTCAAATATCTCAAAAAACAAGGCTATGAGATTATTTGCCTCAATTATCGGTCCCCCTTGGGTGAAATCGATGTTATTGCCAAGGACAAAGATACCCTTGTGTTTGTGGAGGTCAAATCCAGAACCTCTTTTGCTTTCGGCGGGGCCAAACATGCCGTGACGTCGGAAAAGCAAAGGAAGATCTCCCAAATCGCGCTTTATTATTTGAAATCCACGGGACAGATGCATGCCAAGGCCCGGTTTGACGTGGTGGCGGTTCATTTTTCAAAGAACAAAAGTCAAATTGAAATCATTCAAAATGCGTTCGGGCTGCCCCATGCATGACGTGCCGGATCAAGACCGTTTGGGAACGCTTTATATTGTCGCAACGCCCATCGGCAACCTAAAGGACATCACCCTGCGCGCCCTGGATGTGTTGCGTGAAGCCGATATTATTGCCGCCGAGGACACGCGGCACACCCGCAAGCTTCTGAGCCATTATCAGATCCGATCTCATCTTGTTTCCTGCCATGAGCACAATGAGTCTTTTCGCATCCCCATGCTTCTGGAAAAGCTGGGATCCGGTCAATCTGTGGCCCTGGTCACGGACGCCGGCACACCTGCTGTGTCAGATCCGGGATATCGGCTGGTCTTGGCAGCCATATCCCGGGGCATCGTCGTGGTTCCCGTCCCTGGTCCGTGTGCGGCCATGGCGGCGTTATGCGCGTCTGGATTGCCGTCGGATGCATTTTATTTTGCCGGGTTCTTGCCCGCTGCTTCATCCAAGCGCCGGGCCAAGCTGACGGAAATGTCCAGGATTGCCGCAACGCTTATTTTTTATGAATCGCCGCGTCGCGTGACGGCCGCACTGGAGGATATGGCGGCGGTGTTGGGGGACCGGCCCGGGGTGATCGCCCGTGAAATGACCAAGATTCATGAGCGTTTTTTAAGGGGGCGGCTTATGGAATTGATTCACATCCTACAATCAAAAGAGATTTTAAAAGGCGAGGTCACCATTTTGGTGGGGCCCTCGGAAGAAAATCTCCAAAACAACCCGTGGCAATTGGAAGCAGACATTTTGTCCGCTTTGCAGCAAAAAGGGGCCGGCACATCGGAGTTGGCCAAACATTTTTCAAAAATGTATAACCTTCCCAGGCATGCGGTTTACGAAAAAATTTTGGAAATCAAAACCACTATGACGCAACAAACACCATTGCAAAAAGGAGATTCTGCGGATGAATAAATTAGATGCCATTTTTTCACCTGAATCCGTGGCGGTCATCGGCGCGTCTTCCACCCCGGGAAAGGTGGGGCACGATATTTTTTCCAATATTTTACGGGGCGGATACAAAGGCACCTTATACCCCGTCAATCCCACCGCCAGATCCATATTGAGCGTCCGGTGTTATAAAACCATCGGCGATATTCCGGATCCCATTGATCTGGCCATGATTATCCTCCCGCCCAAAGCAGCGTTGACATGTGTGGATGAATGCATCCAAAAAGAGGTGAAAGGCATTGTGATTGTTTCGGCCGGATTTAAGGAAGTGGGCGGCGAAGGCGCGGTGATTGAGCGTCAAATTGCTGAAAAATGCGTTGATGCAGGCATCCGGCTGGTGGGTCCCAACTGCCTGGGCGTGATCAATCCGAGGGCCGGCGTGCGCTTAAACGCGAGTTTTTCATCCCGCATGCCCAAAGAAGGCAATATTTCGTTTATTTCCCAGAGCGGCGCGCTGTGCACGGCAGTGCTGGATTTTGCAGCAGACAGGGGATTTGGTTTTTCCAAATTCATCTCCATCGGCAACAAAGCGGATGTGGATGAATTGGACTTGCTGCGCTATTATCATCAAGATCCGGAAACCGATGTCATTATGATCTACATGGAGGAATTGCGGTTTCGTCCGTCATTTATTGAAGAAGTCAAGGACATCACATCCGGCGACCGGCCCACGCCCATTCTGGTGATCAAATCCGGAAAAACTGCGGCGGGCGCGGCAGCAGCCGCTTCCCACACCGGCTCTTTGGCAGGGTCTGAAGCCGTCTATGACGCCATCTTCAACCAGTCCGGCATTATCCGGGTGGAAACGGTGAATGATTTATTTGATTTGGCTGTTGCTTTTTCCACCCGCAAAATTCCATCCGGCAATCATGTGGCCATTATCACCAATGCCGGCGGCCCTGGCATCATTGCCACGGACATGACGGAAATTTCCGGATTAAAGCTGGCCCGATTCAATCCAGAGACCACCCGAAAACTCCATGAATTTTTGCCGCCCACCGCCAATTTCAAGAATCCGGTGGATGTCATCGGCGATGCGTCCCGGGATCGGTATGAACGCTCCCTGGAAGCCGTTATTTCCGATGAAAATGTCGACGGCGTATTGATGATTTTAACGCCCCAGTCCATGACCGATGCCGTGGGCACGGCCGAAGCCATTGTAAACATCTATCAAACCACAACCAAGCCCATTTTATGCACGTTTATGGGCGTGGTGGATGTGTCTGCCGGCGTCAAGTATCTTCAGGATCATCATGTGCCGGTCTATCGGTTCCCGGAAGAAGCCGCACGGGTCATGGGTAAATTATATGAATCCACCCGGTGGCTCACCCGGAGGATCTTGCCGGAATATGATCTGCACTTTGACGTGGAAACCGCCACTGAGATCGTGTCGGAATGTTTGGCCCAAGGGAAAATGGTTCTGGGCGAGCTGGATGGGCACCGGCTTCTTCAATGTTATGGATTTGATGTGCCGGCCATGAAAATGGCGGAGTCTGAATCAGAGGCAGTTCGGATTGCGGAAGAAATCGGATATCCCGTGGTCATGAAGATTGTTTCCCCGCAAATCCTTCATAAAATGGATGTGGGCGGGGTCAAGGTAAATCTGTCCACAGCCGAAGCGGTTCAAGAGGCTTTTGCCGCCATTATGGAAAATGCGCGTCAGGCAAGGCCATCGGCTGAATTAAAAGGAGTGCTGGTTCAGAAAATGGCGCCGCCGGGGGTGGAGGTCATTTTAGGGGTCAGCCGCTATCCGGGGTTTGGGCATTTGATCATGTTCGGACTGGGCGGGATTTATGTGGAATTGTTTAAAAATGTCACATTTAAATTGGCGCCCATCGGGCGGAATAACGCTCGCCGGATGATTCGTCGGATAACAGGATATGAAATTTTAAACGGCTATCGGGGAAAACCCCGTGCCGATATTGAGAAACTGGAAAAACTCATTGTGGGGCTTTCCGCCATGGTGACGCATCATCCCCAGATCAAAGAATTGGATATCAATCCCTTGTTTGTCCATGAAGAGGGAAAGGGCGCCACTTTAGCGGATATTATTATTACTTTTGAACCATAAATCCAAACAGGTAGCAATAGACATGAGCGATGTGCATGTTGAACAAAAATCAGACCCCTCTCATTTTGACGGTCCGTTGCTGGTGGGTGAAAGCCCGGAATACAAAGAAATGCAACGGCGATGGCCAATTGCTTTGCGTGAATTGACAGCCGTACTGCAGCGGATCCGCGACCTCGGCCGGGCCAATCCCGAGCATCTTCACCGCAAAATATCCGATGTGGAGAAAAAACGGCTCGTTAAGGCCTTGATGAAAGCCTTGACGGTAGAAGATCGGCCTGAGCTCAAACGCTCCGTGGTTCGGCGCATGGCGGATAAGATCGGAAATTATCTGCTGTGGCGCAGAGAATCTTCCACCCCTGTCATTCATGAACTCATTGTGCTGCTGCCCTGGTGGATCAGTCATATTCCCGGCGAGGTGATTCCAAAACTTCGGGACATCGGACTCAATTATATTTTAAATGGTCGGGTGGTGCCGATTCAAATGGCCTGGGAGGATATTTTATATGCAGATCCGGTCTATCTCGGCCATTGCGCCTGCCGCAGCGCCGGCGTGGTGGATGATCTGTATCAGAACGGAAAGATTTTTAATCTTCTGTCAAAAGAAGATGACCGGCGGCTCATGGATCGGTTGATGGATCGCTATCAAGGTTTGATGCATCGGTACGGGGCTTTGCCGGACACCCATCCCCGGTACGCCAAATTGTTCAAAGACCTGGATGCGCTGCGCCAAAGCGGCTCTTCGGAATATTGCGTAAACACATTTCTGAAGCGCACATATCCGGATTGGGAAATTCTGCCGGTATTGGATAAATATACCCCTTCCTGGATCCGATCCATGCATAAAAACCGAAAAGCCAAATTGATCCACAAAGAGCTGGTGTTTGACATGGCCACCATTTTATACTTGTCCCGGGGTGCTATCTTTTCATCCATGAAGCTCTTTGACACCCCTTATACCATCTGTTGCTGCCCCACGCCGGAAACCGGCGGTGGTTGCACCCTCACCAACTGGTATTACTGGGGCATGTCCAACGCATCTTTGATGCCCAATGAGACGTTCAACGGCCGGCGAAAGGATGTATCCGGCACGATTCTCCCATGCAAATACTTCCCGGTGCGTTCCAAACGCGCGTGTCTGGGATGCGGCTGTGATCATCATCGTGAAGATGCAAGAAACACCGAATTTATTCTTCAGCAGGCGGACGCAGCCTATTTAGCATACCAAAAGCGGCAACGCCTTGCATTCAGTTGATTTCCGGCAAAGATATGTAAATTTCGAATATCGAACAAGGAATTTCAAACTCCAGAAGTCATGAGATCTTCAAAACCCTGGGGTTTGGAAATTTATAATCAGTCCTGGGGCGAAGGTCCGCTGTTGTCCGGCGGCGGCAGGGGCGCAAGGGACGTCAGGGGGGCGGATTCCGGCGCTACCGGCCGGGCTGCGGGAAGGGTGTCTTGGGCCGGGGCCGGCGTTGTGTTATGTGTTTGCGCTTTGTCGTCATTGAATTTAAAAACCATTTCTTTTTTGCCGATCATTTTGAGCTCTTCGCGGGCGATGTTTTCCATATAGACCGGATCGGTTTTTATCCGATCGATTTTTCTATAAATATCCACATTCTGTTGCTCAATCTCTTTGTTTTTGGCTTGAATGCCGTGAAGTTTCTGCTTCATGGCGTTTAAGTCTTGATAGCCGTTTTCGCCGATAAAAATCAATACCATATACCCCATCAATAAAAACACGGCCACAATCAGAGCGATTTTGAAATAAATGGGCTTGAATTGCACCTTATCCCCTTTTTGTCAGTAAGTGAAACACATCCTTGAGCTCTTGACATTTAAGAAACATGGCGCACACCCCATACACGCATCCACCGACAGCGATCATCAGTCCCAAACGCCATGCCAAAACCCCGCCGCTACTTAAAGCTGCAAGATCCATCCCTATCCACATCCCCCAAAGGCATAGGCCCATGACAATGGAGCATACCATAGATTTGAAAACAGACTCAATGATCTTTTTTAGATTCAGCACGCCGATTTTATATTTAAAGGCCCATGCCAGAAGAAAGACATTAAGCATGGAGGACAAAGAAGTGGCCAGGGCCAATCCGCTGTGCTTCAAGGGCCCCATGAGCCAGATGCTTAAAATGATATTGGCAATAACGGAGATCACCGCCATCCGGACCGGTGTTTTTGTATCCAAAATCGCATAAAAAGCCGAGACAAAAACCCGCACGGACGCAAAGGCCCAAAGTCCCACGGCATAGCAAAACAGAGCCTCGGCGGTCAGCTGGGTGCTTTGGGGATCAAAGGCACCGCGCTCAAAGAGCAGGGCAATGATGGGTCGGGTTAACACCATGAGGCCTGTCATGGCCGGCAGGGTGATAAATAACGTCAAATTGACGGCATGGGTAAAGGTCTGTTTCATGCCTTGTATATTGTTTTCAGCCGCCTGCCGGGACATGCTGGGCAAAGCCGCCATGGAGGTGGATATGGCAAATATGCCCAAGGGAAATTCCACCAGCCGGTCAGCGTAATAGAGATACGAAACGCTTCCCTGGGGAAGAAGTGACGCCAGAAATGTGCCGACAAAAATATTGATTTGATGCACTGCTGCGCCGAAAACCGCAGGGCCCATCATCTGGAAAATTTTATTCAGCCCTGGATGATACAGCGGCGCCTTGTGCCATAAATAAATCCCTTTTCGGATAAGAAAGGGGATTTGAAGCACGAGCTGCAAGGCGCCGCCCGCCAAAACGCCTGCTGCCAGGGCATGGATCGGTTCCTCCAAATGGGGGGAAAGCAGGAAAACAGCGGCGATCATGGCGATGTTTAAAAGCGCCGGAGACAGGGCCGGTCCGGCAAAATGTCCCAGCACATTGAGAATCCCCATGCACAGGGCCACCAGGCAGATAAAAAACACATAGGGAAACATCATGCGGGTGAGCATGAGGGTGAGGGTGAATTTTGGCCCCTCAAACCCGGGCGCCATCAGACGCACAAGCCACGGGGCGCCAAGAATGCCCGCCACAGTGACGACCGCCAACAGGATGGATAAGAGCCGAAATGCAGACCGGGCCATGCAATACGCCTCGTTGGGCCCCTTTTTGGTCAGCGTTTCGGCAAATACCGGAATAAAGGCAATGCTCAATGACCCCTCCGCCAGCAGCCGTCTTAAGATGTTGGGGATCCGGAATGCCACAAAAAAAGCGTCTGTGAGATATCCGGCGCCGAAAAACCAAGCCGTGACCATATCCCTGAGAAACCCCAGGATGCGGCTTAAGAGGGTCGCCAGGCCGATGACGCCGGCGGCTTGGGTCACTTGTCTGTTTTCATTCATATAAATTGCTTGACAGGGGTGATCCGATCAGTTAACTATCTGCTCAAAATTTGATTTTGGAAACCCAAAAAAAAGGAGTGAGCACATTGGCGAATCATAAATCCGCAATCAAAAGAAACATACAAAGCCAAAAAAGACGGCTGCGCAACCGCATGGTGAAAACCCGGGTCAAAACCGCAGTAAAAAAAGTATTACACGCCCAGGCGTCAAGCGATATCTTTGCGGCCAGCGCTGAATTCAAAACCGCCCAATCCGTCATTGATAAAGCCGCCCAAAAAGGGGTGCTGCACCGGCGGACAGCGGCGCGGAAGATTTCCCGTTTGGCCAAGCGGGCAAACAGCCGGATAACATCGTGATGTCAGGCTAAAAATTTTCAGTCATGCGATAATAAATCCGTTCGGCAAGGCGCTTGGACATTTTTGCCAGAGCGGATTTTTTATTTGCTTCTGTCCGTATTTTGTCCGGATCCACCTGAAATGTCTCGTCTTCTTTGGTGGGTCCGGACCTCCACAACAGATCCCCGTTGGCTGCCCGCAACAGAACCTCCACCACAATTTGAATCCGTTTTTCCGATGACACATAGGATGATTTATGGGCGATGGCGGAAATGGAGGCCGATTGGACCACGCCCGTCAGCGTGGCTTGGGCCGTGTTTTTTTCCACCAAATCAACATTTTTAAATCGGGTAAAATAATTGATAATTTCATTGGCAATGGTATGCTCCAGGCCGGTTTCAGCGGTTTTGTTTTCAAAAACCTGAACGCAGATTTTTGTAATATTTCCCGGAAGCGGCCGCCCTCCTGAAAAATGATACCCGCATCCGGGTAATAACAGGATACATCCTGTTATTACCCGGATGAGGATCCGGATGTTGAAGTGATATGGATAGTTGATTCGTTTCAATGAAAATCTCCATATTAAATCACGATATTGACCAGCTGTTTTTTCACCACAATGATTTTTTTGATGGGTTTTGCTTCAATAAACCGCTTGACGTTTTCATCGGTCAGGGCGCGTTCTTGAATGGCATCGTCTGTGGCGCCTGCATCCATGGTAAACCGGCTTCTGAGTTTGCCGTTGACCTGCACCACCACCAATATGACGTCCGGGGTTAGGGCGTCTTGTCTGTAAACGGGCCATGGCGCGTTGGGCAGTTCATCCGGATCAAACCCCAAGGCTTCCCACAATTCCTGGGCCACATGGGGGACCATGGGGGACAGAAGCAATATCACTGTTTCTGCGGCAAATCGCATGACGCCAAGGGTGTGGGGATGGCTTGACCGGGTGTTTAAGGCATACATGGCATTGATCAGTTCCATGACAGCGCTGATAGCGGTGTTGAAATGAAACCGGTCTTCAATGTCCGCGGTGACTTTTTGAATGGTTTGATGGATTTTGCTGTATAGTTTTTTTAAATCCTTGTCCGGCTCCAGGGCCTCCACGGTTCCGGTGAACGCGGGGATGTCGCGGATGGCGTCCAGCCAGTCATGGATCAGCCGCCAGGTGCGGCTTAAAAATCGGTATCCGCCTTCAACCCCTTGCTCGCTCCATTCCAAATCCCGTTCAGGCGGCGCAGCGAACAAACAAAACAGCCGCACTGTGTCCGCCCCGTATTTGTCCAAGAGGGTATTGGGGTCAATGACATTTTTTTTGGATTTAGACATTTTTTCCACCCGGCCCACGAGGACTTCCTTGCCGCACCGCGCGCATCGGGGTATCCCCGCTTCTGTATTCACTTCACTGGGGAACACAAATCCATGCTCCGGGCATTGCAGGGTTTCCTTGCATACCATGCCCTGGGTAAGCAATCGGGTAAACGGTTCTTTGTATGTTACCAGCCCCATGTCTTTTAACACTCGTGTGAAATACCTGGAATACAATAGATGCAGCACAGCATGTTCCACGCCGCCGATATACTGGTCCACCGGCATCCAGTAATTCACTGCTTTTGGATCAAACATGGCTGTATTGCACCGGGGGCTGCAATATCGTTCAAAATACCAGGAAGATTCCACAAATGTGTCCATGGTATCGGTTTCGCGCCGCGCGTTCTTTCCGCAGACCGGACATTTTGTATGGATAAACGATTCGAGGACCGGCAGCGGCGAACCCCCGCCTTCCAACAGGTCGGCGTCTTCCGGCAGAATGACGGGCAGATCTTTTTCAGGTACCGGCACCGTGCCGCAGGTTTGGCAATGGATCATGGGCACCGGCGCGCCCCAGTACCGTTGCCGGGAAATGCCCCAGTCCCTTAATCGAAAACTGACTTCACGTTTTCCCAAATTGTTTTTTTCAAGATAATCGGCGATGGCCTCCATGGCGATCCGGTTGGGCATGCCGTTAAACGGCCCGGAATTGACCAGAATTCCGTCGTCCGTATAAGCTTCGGTCCGGGCAATTTCATTTTCCGGCGTGTCCTTGGGCGTGATGACCACAATGATGTCTAAGCCGTATTTTTTGGCAAAATCAAAATCCCGCTGGTCATGGGCCGGCACTGACATGACCGCGCCGGTGCCGTATTCCATGAGGGCGAAATTGGCGGTATAAACCGGCATGCGGCGTCCGGTCATGGGATTGATACACCAGGCGCCTGTGAATACGCCTTCTTTTTCATAGGTGCTCAACACCCGGTCGGAGCGGTTGGCCCGGGTCATTCGGTGCACGAATGCCGCAACGTCATTTTCTTGAGAAGTGCCTTTGGATAATTCCATGACCATCGGATGTTCCGGCGCAAGGCACATGAAGGTGGCGCCGAACACGGTGTCGTGTCGGGTGGTGAATACGGTGATGACCTTGTCTGAATTTTCTACGGGAAAATGGATCAGTGCGCCCTCGCTCTTGCCGATCCAATTTTTTTGCATGGTGGTGACTTTTTCAGGCCACCCGGGAAGCTGATCGCAGTATTCCAGGAGGTCTTGTGAATAATCGGTAATTTTAAAAAACCACTGGAACAATTTTTTTTGAATCACCGGTTCCCCGCACCGCCAGCACGCGCCGGCTTCCACCTGCTCATTGGCCAGCACCGTATGGCATTGTTGGCACCAATTGACATAGGATTCCTTGCGGACCACCATGCCTTTTTCATACATTTTGGTAAACAGCCACTGTTCCCACCGGTAATAGTCCGGGGTGCAGGTGGCGATTTCCCGGTCCCAGTCATAGGAAAACCCCAGCTGTTTCAGTTGTTGCCGCATATAGGCAATGTTGTCATAGGTCCATTTGGCCGGATGGGTGTTGTTGGCAATGGCAGCGTTTTCCGCCGGCATGCCGAACGCATCCCATCCCATGGGATGCAGCACATTGAATCCCCGCATGCGTTTGTATCGGGCGATCACATCGCCGATGGTGTAATTGCGCACATGCCCCATATGAATTTTTCCGGATGGATAGGGAAACATCTCCAGCAGATAATATTTGGGTTTGGAATAATCTTCGCTGACACAAAATGTTTTGTTGGATTCCCAGCGCGCCTGCCATTTGGGCTCTATTTGTTTTGGATCGTATTTTTTTTCCATGATTTTTTTCCTGATGTATATATATTCTCAAAAAAAAAGCATTTGATCCCGTAAATGCGGTATTTTTTCCCCACGCCGATGTTGTCTTGTGCCCGTTTTCATCATGGATATAAAAAACCGAGCACGAAAACCGTCCTCTTGCAACCGAGGATGGTATGTTTTTTTGCAGTCAATGTCTGCATGTTGGCTTGTCATGCCACATAATTCCATAAATTTCAATCCGTATGATACAAAAAAATGAAATGATTTGACTTGTTTTTACCAATTGCATATTTACATGCCAACGTTGCCGCTGGTGCAACAAGTGGATGACAATAAAAAACGGATGTTACGAAAAATGGGATGCAAGATCCTGATCAATGCCGTGGATCCTGAAGAATGCCGAATCGCCAAGGTCAAGGACAACCGGCTGGAAGAATTTCATATTGAAATCACCTCAAGGGAAATCACCCAGGGCAATATTTATAAAGGGATTGTGGCCCGTGTGGAACCCAGTCTTCAGGCGGTTTTTGTGGACTATGGGGCGGAACGGCATGGATTCTTACAAAAAAATGAAATTCATTCGGATTATTTTTTGGACGATCCATCCGGGGATCAATCCTTGAAAAACACCATTAAACGGGGCCAGGAAATGCTGGTTCAGGTCACCAATGAGCCATACATGGGCAAAGGCGCGGCCCTGACCACATTCATATCGCTGCCGGGGCGATATACCGTGCTCATGCCCGGGTCCTCTCAGCTCGGCGTATCCCGCAAAATCACCGATGAAGCGGAACGGGCCCGCATCAAAGAAATCCTTAACAAGGTGAAAATCCCCGAAGGATTCGGTGTGATCGTCCGCACCGCCGGGGCCAAATGCACCAAAGCCACCATTGTCAAGGATCTGAAATACCTTATGCGGATATGGGAAGGAATTAAAAAAAGCGGGCTGAAGGCCAGCGCGCCTTCGCTTTTATATAAGGACAGAACGTTGGCCCTTCGCGTGATCCGGGATTATTTTACGGACGACATCACGGAAATTCTGGTGGATGATGAAGCGGTATGCAATGACATCCGGGATTTCATGAAATTCATCGCGCCCCAGAAAAAACATATTGTCAAACTGCATCAGGGCGACAAACCGATTTTTACCAAGTATCAGTTGGAAGACCAGATTTCATCCATATTTGAAAACCGGGTGGAATTGCGATCCGGCGGATCCATCGTCATTGAGCAGACCGAAGCCATGGTGACCATCGACGTGAATTCCGGGAAATCCACGCGCAAGGACTCGGTGGAGGAGACCGCACTTCAGACCAATTTGGAAGCGGCTGAAGAAATCGCCCGGCAGCTGCGCATGCGGGATCTGGGCGGATTGATCGTCATTGATTTCATCGACATGCGCGACCGTAAACACAAGGCCAAGGTGGAACAGGCCATGAAGACCCACCTGAAAGAAGACAAGGCGCGGACCAAAATCAGCCGCATATCCGCCTTCGGCTTGATGGAAATGTCCCGTCAGCGCATTCGGCCGTCTATTCGGACGATTAATTTTGAAACCTGCCGTTTCTGCCAGGGCAAAGGCGTCATCAAGTCCGTAGAATCCCTGGGGCTGGGGTTTTTACGCAAATTGCAGTTGGAAGCGGTGAAAGAGGAGACCGAATCGGTGAAGGGATATGTGCCGCCCGATGTGGCCCGCTATATTTTAAATCGTAAGAAAAAAGAGATTTTGGATCTGGAGGCCAGAAAGGGGATTTCCGTCACCATTGAGTCCGACCCCTCGTTGATCCCCGGTGAAAGCCGGATTGTCTGGGAGCCCTAAAAGAACTCATTGACGATGGTTTTTTTTTGAAGTATGGAAGGGGCAAACTTTTTTTAGTATTCTGGATTCTGGATACTTCATCATTATAAAGGAGGAAACGTTTTGATTGATATTGCATATGCCATGGGACAGAACGGCGGCACCCCCGGCCAAGGCGGCGGGTTTGCTGCATTTGTGCCGATCATATTGATGTTTGTGATTTTTTATTTTTTACTGATCCGGCCCCAGCAGAAAAAGGCAAAGGCCCATCAGGAAATGATCAATAATTTAAAAAAAGGGGATCGTGTCATTACCAGCGGCGGTATTTACGGCGTCATCACCCATCTGGATGAAAACACCGTCACCCTGGAGGTTGCCGACAAGGTCCGCATCAAAGTGACCCGCGGCAGTATTGCAGGCTTAAATATGGAAACACCGTCCCCGGCTTCAAAAAAAGAATAGATGTTTTCCGTTTCAATATAGAGATCAACCATTCAACCATGAAAGGATCATTGCATTGAAGGGAATCAACTGGAAGCACGCGTTGGTGCTGATTGTGATAGTGGCTTGTCTGATCTACATCGGACCCACCATCAAGCCCGGCATCTGGCCCCATAAAAAAATCAATTTGGGATTAGACCTTCAGGGCGGCATGCATTTGATTTTGGAAGTCAAAACCGAAAAAGCCGTGGAAAGCAAGCTGGAGCATCTCCGCAATGAAATTCGCAGTTATTTCCGGGAAGACGCCATCCGGCTTAATTCCATTGAAATGTCCGGAAAAACAAGCCTCACTGTCTCGGTCCCGGCGCCAGCGGATATGGACAAAATCAATGCGATGTTGGAGAAATATTTTCCGGATCTGGAAATGGCGTCTTCGTCCATGGAAAACGATGTGCAGAAAATCACGTTGGCCATGAAATCCGAATGGGTGAACCAGATTAAAAAACAGGCCACGGATCAAGCCCTGGAAACCATCCGGAACCGCATAGACCAGTTCGGCGTCAGCGAACCGGATATCCGCATTGAAGGGGAAAAACGGATTCTGGTGCAGCTGCCGGGCATCAAAGATACGGAACGGGCCAAAGCGCTTATTGGAAAAACGGCATTGCTCGAATTTAAACTCTTAGATGACACCCATGACCTGGCCTCAGCCCTTAAAGGCAACGTGCCGCCGGGAACCGAGATCCTATATCAGGCCAAAGAAACCGCTAAAGGGGATGTCAAGGCGGAAAAACAGGCGTACCTGGTGAAAAAACAAGCGCTCATGACCGGCGAATCCCTCACCGATGCCCGGGTTCAAATCGACAATCAATTCAATGAGCCGTATGTGTCCATTGATTTTGACAAGCGGGGCGCCCGGGATTTTGAACGGATCACCGGCGAAAATGTCAAGAAACGCCTGGCCATTGTATTGGACAACAAGGTCTATTCCGCGCCGGTGATTCAAGAGAAAATCGCCGGCGGAAAAGCCAGGATCACGGGTTCGTTTACCACCCAGGAAGCCAATGATCTTGCCATTGTGCTGCGGGCGGGCGCATTGCCCGCGCCGGTGAAAATCATTGAGGAGCGGACCGTGGGTCCGTCTTTGGGAAAAGATTCCATTCATAAAGGACTGATGTCGTTGACCATCAGTTCCATTATTATTTTATGCTTCATGGCGATTTATTACAAGCTTTCGGGGTTGATTGCGGATTTGGCCCTGGCCTTGAATATTTTGATGATCGCCGCCGGATTGGCGGCTTTCGGCGCCACGCTGACCATGCCGGGAATCGCCGGCATCATCTTAACCATCGGCATGGCCGTGGACAACAATATTTTGATTTATGAACGCATTCGGGAGGAGCGGCGGCTCGGCAAAACCCCCAGCGCATGCGTGGAAGCAGGGTTTAACCGGGCCAGTGTCACCATCATGGACGCCAACATCACCACACTCATTGCGGCGCTGGTGCTGTTTCAGTTCGGCACCGGCCCCATCAAGGGGTTTGCCGTGACATTGAGTCTTGGTGTGACGGCCAGCATGTTCACCGCATTAATTGTATCGCGATTGTTTTTTGATTATTTGTATGTCACCCGAAGAATGAAAACCATCAGCATTTAAATAAGGACGTTATTCATGGAGATTATCAAGCCCGGCACTAAAATCGATTTTGTAGGCATACGCAGATTCGCCTATGTATTTTCTGGGATGTTAATTTTGATCGGCATCGTTTCATTGATAGTCAAAGGCCCCAAATTCGGCATTGATTTTGCCGGCGGCACCTTGATCCAGATCAAGGCCAGCCAGGCCGTGACCATTGAAAATATCAAAAAAGGGCTTGTTCAGGTGGGGCTTGAGGGGTCATCGGTGCAGCAAATAGGCGCAGCCTCGGACAATGAATTTCTCATCCGCGCCAAAACACCGGCAGATACGGAAAAAGGATATACAGAACATTTGCAGAAAACCTTAAGCGATACCACCGGCGCCGCAATTGATATTCTGCGCGTGGAGATGGTGGGCCCCCAGATCGGAAAAGATCTTCGTTCAAAGGCCCTTTACGCCTTGTTTTATGCGTTGGTGTTCATCGCCATTTATATTTCCGGCAGGTTTGAAATGAAATGGTTGACCAGCGCGGTTTTGGCCGTTCTTATCACCGGCTCGGTGTATGTGTTTTCACTTTTTGAAGTCAGCATTCCTTTTTTGATTTTAGTGGCCCTGGTGATCACCCTGCTGCTTTTCTGGCAGCTGCGGTTGAAGTACGCCATGGCCGCCATTGTGGCCTTGATCCATGATGTGGCCATCACCGTGGGCGCCATTTCTTTGTTTAATTTTGAGTTTACACTTCCGGTGGTGGCGGCGCTGCTGACCCTGGTGGGGTTTTCGTTAAATGACACCATCATTGTGTTTGACCGGATCCGTGAAAACAATAAAAAATATCCCAAGATGGACACGGCTGATCTGATCAACCGGAGCGTCAATGAAACCCTCAGCCGGACCATTTTAACATCCGCCACTGCCTGGATTACAGTGATTATTTTATATTTCATGGGCGGAGATATAACGCGGGATTTTGCCTTTGCCATGGTGGTGGGCGTGTTTATCGGCACCTATTCGTCCATTTATGTGGCCAGTCCGATTTTGTTGTTTTTTAAAGAATTGGAGACCGGGCCCAAACCTGCGGCCGCGACTGGATAAAGGCAAGCATTCGGATGGTGAGACCGCCTTATGCATTTCAGTGACTCCATAAACTGCCCGTAAAGGGCAGTTGCTGTTTTTAATGGATCTATGGAAAATATCCTTTCATGGATGGCGTTAAAACATGTTCCGGGCGTGGGCCCTCATGTGTGCAAGATTTTAGTGGAACGTTTCGGCTCCCCAGAAAACGTGTTCAACGCCTCTCTTAAGGAGTTGGAGAGCGTTCCGGGTGTCAGCCGCCAATCGGCTTTGGCCATTTCAGGGTTCCGTCCCCCTGATGGTTTAAAGCGCGAACTGGATGCGGCTGTTTCCAATCAATGCCGGATCATTACCTATGCGGATCGGGAATATCCGTCGCTGTTGCGGGTCATCCATGATCCGCCGCCGTATCTTTATGTAAAGGGTGATGTGACGTTTACCGATCAATCGATGGCCGTGGTGGGTTCCCGACAGGCTTCTTCCTACGGCATTTCCGTGTCCAAACGCATGGCCGGGGATTTGGCGTCTCTGGGGTGGACCGTGGTCAGCGGTCTGGCCCGGGGCATTGACGCCGCGGCCCATGAAGGCGCACTGGCGGCAAACGGAAACACCGTTGCTGTTTTGGGATGCGGGCTTGGCGTTATTTATCCGCCGGAAAATAAGCGTCTGTTTTGCCGCATTGTTGAATCCGGCGCCGTGATATCGGAATTTCCCATGATGGCGCCTCCCAATGCCTATCATTTTCCCGCCCGCAACCGCATCATTGCAGGCATGTGCCTCGGCGTCCTGGTGGTGGAGGCCGCGGCCAAAAGCGGGTCCTTGATCACGGCGCGTTTGGCCGCGGAATATGGCAGGGACGTGTTTGCCGTGCCCGGCAGCATTCATTCAGCCAAAAGCTCCGGGGTTCATGGCTTGCTGAAACAGGGCGCTAAACTGGTTGCCTCTGTGCAGGATATCATTGAGGAATTCCCGGCATTATGCCGGGCTGATGCGCCGTCACAAAGCAATCCGCCGCACGCGCAGGCAGATCCCCCGGCCGTTGCCTTGACGTGCGAAGAATCGGAGATTTACCGCCAGCTGGAAGCCTATCCCGTTCACATTGACGCATTGTGTCAAAAAAGCAGGATGACGATCGGTCAATTGGCCGGCATTTTATTGAATCTGGAACTCAAAGGCTTCATTCTTCAGATGCCGGGAAAATATTTTTGCAAAAAAAGCGAGGAGATGTTTTGAGTAAACCATTATTGATTGTGGAATCCCCCACCAAAGAAAAAACCTTAAAAAAATACCTTGGCAATGCCTATAAAGTGGCGTCCACAGTGGGGCATATCAAGGATTTGCCGGAAAAAGAACTGGGGATTGACATAGAAAACGGGTTTGCGCCCAAGTATGTGACCATCAAAGGCAAGCAAAAAGTCATTCAGGCCCTTAAAAGCGCGGCCAAAGATGCAGATGAGGTATATCTGGCGCCGGACCCGGACCGGGAAGGGGAGGCCATTGCCTTTCATACCGCAGACATTTTAAAAAAACAGGGCCGGAAATTTCACCGGGTTCTGTTTCATGAGCTGACCCAAAAAGGCGTCAGGGATGCCCTTTCCCATCCAGAGGATTTGAATGAAAACAAGTTCAAGGCCCAGCAGACCCGGCGGATTTTGGACCGCCTGGTGGGATATCAGATTTCTCCGGTTCTGTGGCAGAAAGTCAAATACGGCTTGAGCGCGGGCCGTGTCCAGTCTGTCGCGGTTCGGATGATTTGCGAACGCGAGCGCGCCATTTATAATTTTGTGCCCCAGGAATACTGGTCTATTACCGCCACGTTGCTGGGAGACAAACCGCCGGCATTTGACGCCAAGCTTATTAAAAAAAACGGGGAAAAACTCGTTATCCCGGATCAGCAAACAGCGGACGCAGTTTTAAAAGACCTTTCCGGCGTCCATTATATCGTGGATCAGATTGATAAAAAAACGGTCAGGAGAAATCCCTATCCGCCCTTTATCACCAGCAAGCTTCAGCAGGAAGCCATCCGCAAGCTCCGCTTCACGGCCAAAAAAACCATGATGGTGGCTCAGCAGCTTTATGAAGGCGTGGATATCGGCGGCGGAGAATATGTGGGATTGATCACCTATATGCGCACCGATTCCACGCGGATTTCCGCTGAAGCGGCCCAAGATGCCATTGCGCTTATCCGGCAGAAATTCGGGCAGGATTTTGCGGTGGATGCGCCCCGGTTTTTTAAAAATAAAAATAAGGTCCAAGACGCCCATGAAGCCATCCGCCCCACCTCGGTGCAGCTTACACCCGATCAAGTGGCGCCATATCTGAATAAAGACCAATTGGCTTTGTATCGGCTGATCTGGCAGCGGTTTGTGGCGTCCCAGATGGCCCAGGCCGTGATTCATCAGCAAACCATCCTGATCCGGGCGGGGCATTATCATTTTTCCGCTGTCGGCTCCACCGTGGCGTTTCCGGGATTTCTGGCTTTGTATCAATCCGCGGAAGACGAAGACAAGGATTCTGAAGCAAACGGTAAATCCGCGCTGCCGGATCTGGCTGTCGGCACGGCGCTGAACCTTGAAAAGATCGAGCCCCGGCAGCATTTTACGTCTCCGCCGCCTCGGTATTCGGAAGCCACTTTAGTAAAAGCGTTGGAGGAAAACGGCATCGGCCGGCCCAGCACCTATGCGACCATATTGTCCACCATTCGAGACAAAGGGTATGTGGAGCTGGTGAAAGGCTATTTTAAGCCCAGCGAGCTTGGATTTATTGTCAGCGATCTGTTGGTGCAAAATTTTCCTGAAATTTTAAACGTGGATTTTACGGCCAAAATGGAGGCAGATCTTGACCGCGTGGAAACCGCGGAGACCGAGGCCCAGGCCGTTCTTTCTTCATTTTATGATGTGTTTGTAAAGGATCTGGAATCTGCGGAAAAAAATATGCTCAGCGTTAAAGGGGTGGGCGTGCCCACGGGATTGACGTGTCCGGCGTGCGCCAAGGAGCTTCATATCAAAGTGGGGAAAAACGGGCCTTTTCTCGCATGCATCGGATATCCCCAATGCACCTACACCCGAAATTATATCCGGGATGAAAAAGGCGTGATCCATCCCGAAGAACCGCTTCAGCAGCAAGCAAACGGCCAGATGTGCCATCAATGCGGCAGTCCCATGGTGTTGAAAAAAGGAAAATTCGGAGAATTTCTTGCCTGCGTTCGGTACCCCCACTGCAAAACCACGCGTTCAGCCAATGGCTCTTCCAACGGAAAGTCCACGGGCGTCAAATGTCCTGAGCCCAACTGTGACGGCGAACTCGTGGAGCGGACCTCCAAACGCGGCAAGGTGTTTTACGGGTGCAGCAAATTCCCGTCCTGCAATTTCGCCTCCTGGGACAAACCCGTGGCCAAACCCTGTCCCCAATGCGGCGCCCCGTTTATGGTGGAAAAGGAAACCAAGAAGGAAGGCCGCATATATAAATGCATCAACGAGATATGCGGGTATAAGGAAACAATGGGATAGGATTGTATTAACTACTCACGGGGTGGTGTGCCTGTAAAGAAGAATATGACCCTATTTAAGAAATATTTAAAAATATTCATCATTTTATTCCTCTGTGTCGCTACAATTAGTGTTTACTGGCCAGTTCGAAATTATCCATTCATCAATTTTGATGATCCTGATTATGTTACTTGGAATACACACGTCAATCAGGGGATTTCAATTCAAAATATAATCTGGGCGTTCACAACCGTTCACGCCTGCAACTGGCATCCCATCACTTGGATTTCTCATATGTTGGACTGCCAGTTTTTCGATCTAAATCCCGGCGCACACCATCTGATCAATCTTTTTTTACACGTTATCAATACATTATTGCTGTTTGCTGTCTTTAACAGGATGACCCAAAAGATATGGCAAAGTGCTTTTATTGCGGTCTTATTTGCAGTTCATCCACTTCATGTGGAATCGGTGGTATGGGTATCGGAACGCAAAGATGTATTAAGCACTTTTTTCTTTTTGCTCACCTTATTGGCTTATATTAATTATGTTAGGCATTCATCAGTATGGTCCTATATGCAGGTTGTGTTTTTCTGCGCTTTGGGACTCATGAGCAAGCCCATGCTGGTTACCATGCCGTTTTTGTTATTGCTGCTAGATTTCTGGCCTTTTAAGCGGTTTGGTTTTCAAAACCCGGATTCTTCTATTCAATATCAGCATAGAAGTATTGCAATCTGGTTGATTCGTGAAAAAATTCCGCTGTTTTTACTTTCGGTCATTTCTTGTTTGATAACTTTTTATGCTCAATACCAGGGGGGAGTTGTAAAATCCTTTTCATCAAGGATATCCAATGCTCTGATTTCTTATATCGGATATATCGGTAAAATGATTTATCCATTGAAGCTTGCATTTCTTTATCCGCATCCATTGATCTTTCCATGGTGGCAAGTCGCTGGCTCTTTTTTGATTTTAGGGATTATCAGGGCTAAGTCATTTTTTGGGGTAATGAATTAATTTTTTTAATTTTTATTTTTTTTTTTTTTTTTTTTTTTTTATTTTGTTATATATTTTTTT
>FWPV01004797.1_pt1 | contig 27886 bp, 26 predicted proteins | sample 2228371 | NCBI WGS metagenome assembly FWPV01 (sample SAMEA103939776, study PRJEB20133) | metagenome
CCAGAAGATAGTATACTCGCAAGGCGTCAGCTATTCAAGTTGGTAAGGTGCCAGTCCTAATATACAAGTCACACGCTGCGAACAAAAAAAGCCCCGGGGCCATGCCTCAGGGCTTTGCGTTGGATGTGGATCGGTTGGCGGACCGGCGCCGCTCATGTTTCCCTGCTCACCCTTGCGAAGGTTTGCAGTCCATTCGCTGGCCCAAGCGGTCTGCTCCGGCGAGATCGCGCCCGAGCACAGACGCATTTGTAACCTTCGCAAGGGTAGCCTGGACCGGCGCCGCTCACGTTTCCCTTTCGCCAGGCGCGTCCTGCTTCCCCGGGCGAAACGTAAACCACACCGGCACCGCCACCAGCAGCAAGATGAGGCCGGTGCCCAGGAACGGCGCGGCCGGGGCCACCGCGTTCCACAAGATACCCCCCAGCGCCGGGCCGGGGGTAGACAGCACGCTCAGGGCCGTCCCGGTCAGGCCCAGCACCAGGCCCAGCCGGTCCACCGACACCGACTTGGTCAGCATCGCCAGGAACGCCGGGTCCATGAACGACCGGGCCGAGGCAAAGACCACCATCGCCAGGGCAAAGCCCCCCAACCCCTGCGCCGAGACAAACAGGACCATGCCCACCAGCCCCAAGACCGCCGCGACGGCGATCCCCACGCGCTCGCTGAGCCTGTCCGCCAGCCAGCCGCCCAACGGTGTCAAGACGATGGCCCCCACCGTGGCGACGCCCCCCAACAGGCCCACCTCAGCCAGGCTCAAGCCCCCAATTTGGCGATAGTACACCGGGATGAACTGCTCCGACACGCTGAATCCCAGGTCGCGGGCGCCGTCCAGCAGGAACACCCACGTGACGATGCCGCCCAGCGTCAGGAGACGCCACACGCCGCCCACGCTCTCCCGCAGGCCGGCCAGGTGCAGGCGGCCCGGCGTCCATCGCTCGCCGCGCAACTGAGGCAACGCCAGCACCAACCCCGTGGCGGCCAGGCCGGCGATCACGCCATACAGCCCCCGGAATCCCAGGTGCTCGCTCAGTTGGCCGGCCAGGGGCACGCCGATCAGGGCCGCCAGGCCGCCCCCGGCCCCGAACAGGCTGGTGATCCGCCCCCGCATCGCCTCCGGCGTGTGCGCGGTGGCATACGCCAGGTAGCTCAACGACGCGGCCGCCAGCCCAAAGGTGCTGACGGCCACCGAGAGCCACAGCAGCGGCCAGACCGGCATCAGGGCCGACCCGGCATAGCCCACCGTACCCAGCAACAGGCCCAATCCGGCCGTGGGGAGACGCCCCAGGCTATCCGAGACCCAGCCGCCCAACACCCAGGCCGCCGCCACGGCGACCATATTCACGGTGAAAAACAGCCCCACCTGCTCCACCATCGCGCCCAGGTGCTGCACATACAGGGCCAGGAAACCCGCCGACATCGCCTCGCCCATCACCAGCAAAAAGAACGCCGGGGCCAGCCACTTGACCTTGTTCGGGATCGCGCGCCAAAAAGATGCCATGTCCGTTCCCTTTTTGTAATAAAACCGGGTGTAGGGCAAGCTGACAGCCCGCCCTACGGGGCTATTTTCAAGGCTTTGGGCTTTGGGCCTTGGGGCTTGGGGTTTGGGGCTTGGGCCTTGGGCCTTGGGCCTTGGGGTTTGGGCCTTGGGCCTTGGGCTTTGATCCAACGCCACCACTAGCCCATATGAGAGCATGAACACGGTCGCCAGGTCCACCAAAAAGTACGAATTGTCAATCAGGCCGTGGACCAGGGCCGCCACCATGCTGGCCGCCAGGCCCGCAGCCAGGACGCGGGCGCCGGCATCGGCTGCGCCCAGGACGCGAATGGCCCGGCGGAAAAAGTCCAGGAGCAGGGCCGCCAATGCCACCAGGCCCAGCACTCCCAATCGCAGCCACCAATCCAGGATGAGGTTATGGGGATGCGACAGGTTCGGCTCGGCCCAGGCCTCCGGCAGGCGATAATCGGGATATTTGTATAAAAAGTTATCCAGTCCCACGCCTTGCAGGGGATGATCCAACGCCATGCGCAGGGCAGCCTGCCATAGCTTCAGGCGCAGGAAGGTGGTGCCCTCCTGGAGATCGAACAGCGACGCGAACCGTTCGACCCGGCCCAGGGGGACCAAAGCCAGCAGGCCGACGGCCCACAGCGCCACGACGGCCACGAACATGCGCCGGCCCCCCAGCAGGCCCAGGAACAGCAGGGCCACGCCCGCGCCCAGCCACGCGCCCCGGGAGAAGGTGAGCGCCAGCCCGATGCCGGTGACCACGACCGCCAGCGCATAGAGACCCCGGTCCCGCCAACGCGGGCTGCCCAGCGCCAACGCCATGGCCACGGGCAAGGTCCGCTCCAGAAACAGGCCCAGGTTGTTGGGGGAGGGATAGGCGGCCCGGGCGCGCCAGACGCCTTCGGCGGTGATGATGTCTTGCCCCAGAGCGAACTGACCGATGCCCCACAAAGCGGCGCATACGCCGGCCAGGATCAGGCCGTCGGCGATGCGCCGGGCCTCCTGCGGCGTGGCGACGGCCCGCGTGACCAGCGCAAAGAGCAAGACCGGCTCCACCACCACCGTCCGCAGCTCGCGCAGGGCCACCCCCTGGCGCTCGGCGGCCAGCAACGAGAGCAGGCCCACCGCCAGGAAGAACAGCACCGGCCCATCAGTGCGCCGGGGCCACATCGCCCACCCATCGCGCAGCCACAACGCGCGCAAGGCCCAGCCGACGACGCCCACCAGCACGAGCGTCTCGGTGACGGAGGCGAACCGCCACAGGCTGAGATAGAACGGCGCGGTGAGGGCTACCAGGACCAGGTACAGGGCCGGGCGCTGCATCGCCAGCAGGGCCAGGGCCGCCAACCCCAACAGGGCCGTCACGTCGCCGGGACACCACTGATACCAGGCCAGGGCCAGGAGCATGGCTACGAACCCCACCCCTCCCCCTAGCCCCCTCCTCTCCCCTGGCAGGGGAGGGGAGGGGGTTGGGGGTGGGGAGAGGTAGCGCAGCACCAACAGCAGGTTCACAGCCAGGGCCGCCAGAAGCAGCGCGATGGCGGCCTCATAGGGAGGCAGGGGCTTTTCGCGCACGACGCGAAAGGCGTCAATGGCGATATAGTCGGCCGCCACCCGGATGTGAACACGGTGCAGCGTATCTTGGACATCTCGGACCAGCGGTTGGGCCTGCCAGCTCCCGGAATGCTCCAACGACACCCGCGTGGGTGGCCCGCCATCCAGGGACACGTCCAGCGCGCCGCCCCTGGTCACGGCGTCGAGGCGCGTGCCCACGAACAGGAGCGTGGTGGTCAGGCCCACGCTACCCACGGCGATCGTGCCGCCGGTCTCGTCCGGGTCCTGCCGCCAGCCTGGCCCCCAGGTGATGGCCGGGTGAGCCGGCTCGTGAATGCCCGGCGTCGCCACCGGCGGCGCGTGCAGGGCCTGGGCGATCACGGTATAGAGCGCGCGGGGGGCAAAGTCGGGTTCCACCAGGGCAAAGCCCCGGATCGGGTCCGCCGGGTCCCCGGCCCACCGAAAACAGGCCAGGGTCATCACCCCCAACCAGGGCCACTCGGTGCGCGCGCGCCGCATGGCCGCCACCGTGCGTTGGGCCTGCCTGTCCTCGGCATCCGTGCCCCAGGTGGCGGGCCGGCCCGCCCAATCGGCGGGCAACGCATTCCAGCCAAAGGCCACGGCCCACACCGGCGTGTCCCGATCCCCAAACTCTTCCATGACCTCGCGTAACAGGACCAGGCGGGAAAAGTTCAGCACATGGGGGTCCAGGCGGGGGTCATCCGGGGTCTCCCAGAAGCCATACGGTTTGGCGCCCAGCACGTCAAAATAGCCTTTGGCCCCGGCCTGATACATGCGCCGGAGAAAGTCTATCTCGTTCAGGTTCTTGCCGCCGGTCTCCCAGTTGGGCGCCAGGCCGGCGCCGAGGATCAGGCAGTCGGGATCCGCATCCTTGGCGGCAGTGTAGGCCGCTTGCAGGAGCGCGGTATAGGCCGCCGGGTCCACATAGCCACTGCCCCAATGCGGTGCGATGTTGGGATCATCCCAAACCTGGAAACAGCGCACCCGGCCCCGATAATGGCGCACGGCGGCCGCCAGGAACGAGGCATAGGTCTGGGGATCATCAGGCGGGGCGGTGGGGAGGGGGTCCTGACGTGCCCAGGCGGGCGCGCTGGTCACGACCAGGATGACCTGTAGCCCGTGCCGGCGGCTGAGGTCAATCCAACGGTCCCACGGCGACCAGTCCAGGACGTTGGGCCGGGCCTCGATGGCGGACCAGGGGAGCTGAAGGCGGACCCAGCGCAGCCCGGCCGCCTGGATCAGGGCCAGGCTCTGGGTGACTTCTTCCTCAGAGTGGTTTTCAAAATAGACGTTGACGCCATATGGGGCGACATCGGCCACGGGGTCTGCGACCAGGGCCTCGACGCCGTAGCCGATCCCCCGCCGGGCCGCCCACTCCTGTTGTTGGAACCAGCGTACCAGGTCCGTCAGACCGCTCAGGATGAGGGCCACGACGATGAGCAGCGAGATGGAGAGAAGCGAAAACGATCGGCGCACGATAAGGACATCCCTGCGCAGGGTTACTTACGGGGACTCTTGCGCCAGCGACGCAGCTCCCAGATCAGCCAGCCGAGGCTGACCAGCGTGCCCAGGATGAGCAGACCCAGGAGGCCATACGGAGGAGTGGGTGGAGAGCCGGAACGGACCACGAATCCGTCCACAATGCTGGTCATGCCGCGTGAGGAAGGGTTACGCTCATCGGCCAGGGACAGCTCGAGCCGGTGTCGGCCGTCGGGCAAATCCCGGACCAGGGGGAGATGCACCTGCCACTCCACCACATCCCCGTACAGGTCCAAAAACGAGCGCCCGCGGGCATCCCGGGGCAGCACGGACACCGGCGCGCCGTCCACGGCCACGTAAAGGATGCCGGATTGGGGCGTGCGCGCGGCGATGAGGTCCACGCTCCCGCCCTCAAAGGTCAGGGTCAGGGCATCGCCGGGGGTTTCAGTGAGCAGATACGCCCCGGCGCTGGCCTGCTTATCCACCACCGGCTGCCAGTTGCCGGCGGTGGTGATGGCCGGGTTGGTCTCCTGCCACAGGCCCGGCCCGGCCGCGCGCATCGCCAGCGACGTTTGGTTCCAGGCATCGTAGACCAGGCGCGGGGTAAAGTCCACGTCCACCATGCGGAAATAGTATTCGGGCGCCTCCGGCGGGATGTCCCCCACCTGGCGGAAATACCAGTAGCAAAACACGCCCGCCCAATCCCAATTGGCCTGGGCCAGGCGCAGGCCCTGCACGGTATATTGGGCCTGTTGCTCCTCCGTCACGCGCTTCCAGATGAGCCTATCGGCCTCGAAATCGGCGGGCGCGGCGTTCCAGCCGTACTCGTTGAACCAGATGGCCTTGTCACTGTCGCCGTTGCGCTCCATCACCTGGCGCAGGAGGAGCACGCGCGAGAAATTGAGCCGGTCTGGGCTGGCCGGCGCATCCGGCGGGTCGTCAAAGCCAAAGGGGTTGGCCGAGAGGATGTCAAAATACGCGCCGGCGCCAGCGTCATACATGCCCTGTAGATACTCCAGCTCAGAGATGTTGCGCGGGCCGCGCTCCACGTTCATCGCCAGAGGCGCGCTGAGGACACGGATGTTCGGATCGGCTTGCTTCGCGCGCTGGCAGGCGATCTGGAGCAACTGCGTATAGGCGACCGGGTCCGGCGCCTGGTTGCCCCACTCCGTCCAGATGTTCGGCTCGTTCCAGATCTGGAGGTGGCGGATACGGCCCCGGTAGTGGGTTACAAAGGCGTGGACAAAGCGGCCATAGTCCGCATAGTCATCCGGCGGGCGTTGCTTGTACGAGTTGTCCTGCCGCGACCAGTCCGGCGGCCGGTCCAGCCGGGCGATGATCTGGAAGCCGTATTTTTCGTAATATCCGACCAGGCGATCATATTTCTCCCAGTTGAACTGGCCCTTCTTCGGCTCGATCTCGGACCAGGGGAATTGCTGCTTGGCCCAGGCGATGCCGGCCGCGCGGGCCATTTCCAGGGTCTTTTCGATCTTCCAGGTTTCCACCTCACGTTCCAGGAAGAAATTGGCGCCCAGGGGATTCACGTCGGTATCAGGGATGGTGCGGGACCGGGGCGTGGGCGTGGCCGGGGGCGAGAACTGGGCCAAGAGCAGGGGCCAGGCCTGGCCGATGACGATCACCAGCGTCGCCAACAGCACGCTCAGGAGGCCCAGGGGGATCAGGAGGCGAAGACGACGCAAAAGGTTCCTCCGCATCACACGTGTTGCGTATCACGTATTGCGTAGTACGTATTGCGTATTGCGTAACGGACGACGAAATACGCAATACGCAATACGTCTCACGTTTCACGCTTCACGCTTTCTGCTGGTGCTTCGATGAGCAGGGGTTCGGGGGGTGGTTCCCGCAGCATGACGCTCTGGCCGTGCAGCAGCCCCCCCTCGTCAACGGCCAACGAGTCAGCGGTGACATCTCCCCAGACGCGGCCGGTGTGGCTGATGTCCAGCCGGCCGGCGGCGGTGACGTTGCCGCGCACAGCCCCGTGCACGATGACATCGCGGCCGATGATGTCAGCGATCACCCGGGCCTCCTTGCCCACGATCACGTTCCCGCCGGCCTCGATGCGGCCCTCAAAGACCCCTTCCAGACGCAAGTGCCCCTCTGTTCTCAGCGTGCCTCTCATGCTGGTGGACGGTCCCAACACGGTATCGCTGCGCCCGTTAGGGGACGGTTGGAGTGGTGGGCGTTTCCTTCTGAGCATATGTCCCTCATGCATCACGTTTCACGTTTTACGTTTTACGTTTCACGTTTCACGTTTGACGTTTGACGTTTGACGTTTCACGCCTGGCGCGCCTTCTGGATCGCCTCTTGCTCTTCGGCGGAGAGGTTGTAGGTGGACGTGCCGCCGGTCACCGGCTTGGCATAGACCCGGCAACCGGCCCGGCTGTGCAGCCCGCTAAAGACCACGCCATCGTCGTGACCATCCAACAGGGCCACCGCAAAACTCTGGTCGCCGCCGGTGTCCGAGAACGGATTGAAGCGCACCACGCCCACGCGGTGCAGCGCGTGATCGAATCGTTGGGCGAGCTGTTGGGTCATCTGATGGGCCTGGGCGTCCAGACGGTGCGTCTCGGCCGTCACCTGGTCTTCCAGGCGCGTCTGCTGCTGGGCCAGGGCTTGCGCCTGCTCCCGAAGCCGCTCCATCTGCTCAACGAGCCGATGGAGGGCCGGCTCCAGGTTCGCCCCGTCCACGCCCTGGGTCAGGGCGCGATAACGCCGGGACGCGCGCAGGCTGCGCACCTGGGCGACGACCAGCCATGCAAAGGCCGCCACGAGCGCGACCGCCAGGCCCAGCCACATCTCGGCCCCATAAGCGGCATAGAACGCGCGAAAGGATTCCATGCGGCTTTTCTCCTACTCAACCGTTACCAGACCCTGGCGAAAGTCCAATACCAAGCGCACGCCTCGGAAGAAGTCGAGACCGAGCACCCCATCTACCCCTGCACTAGGCGGAAGTGTGTGGCAAACGATAGCAAAGTTGGTCTGTTCTCTCCCCAACGCTTCGACCTTCTGAACTACGACCCGGGGAGCAAACTCGACACTGCTTCCTGTTGTCACTCGAACTCTTTCCCTGGTAGCGGCGGGATCATAACCCAACAACACCGCGATGTCCCAGTTCACCAGCGATTTCGTGGCTCCTGTGTCCAGGGCCAAATGTACAATAGTGTCCCCATCAGGTCCCCACAGACGAACCGGCACGACGATCAAGCCCGCTTGTGGATCGAATGAGAGGCTCACAGCACTACCACCGTGTCATCTGGCAAGCGGCCGGTGTAGAGAATCGCCGAATGCTTAGGTCGCAGTTCCCGGGCCTTTTGGTAGACCTCGTCTCTATCCTTGCTATGCCACAAGACCTTGCCGCGCCTCACTTCTAGCGATTCGGTGACCTCCGGACTTTCTATCAACACCCATTCGGCGTCGAAATTGTTTCGGATCTCCAGCAAAGTCATTAGCTCCCCCATAGCGCATCTCCTCATCATACGTGCTTGTTTCCCACGCCCAACATCGGGTCACATGACCGGCTGGCCCTGGGGTCAGGGCGGGAGTATTGTACCCTATTGCGAAAAGGTCGTCAACTCGAACGCCCGTGGTATCAAACCAGCACCCGGCGCATCCGGTCCATCGCCTCCGCCAGTCGCTCGTCCGAGTTGGTGAGTGAAAGACGCACGTATCCTTCGCCGTGGGGGCCGTAGGCCACGCCGGGGGCCAGGCTCACGTGCGCCTCCTCCAACATGCGCTGGCAGAAGGAGCCGGAGGTATAGCCCTCTGGCACGGCGGCCCACACGTAGAGGGACGCCTGGGGCCGTTCGGCGCGCAAGCCCATGCCGTTCACAGCATCTACCACCAGGTCGCGACGCCGGGCGTAGATGGCGTTGCGCCCGGCCATCCACGATTGGTCGCCTTCCAACGCGGCCAGGCCGGCGTATTGCACGCCCATAAAGATGCCGGTGTCCGTGTTTGTCAGCACCTTCGCCAGCAGGCTCACGGCATCGGCGTGGCCCACGACATAGCCCAGCCGAAAGCCGGCCATGTGGTAGGTCTTGGAAAAGCTGTTGAACTCCACGCCCACTTCCAGCGCGCCGGGGGTCTGGAGGAAGCTGGGCGCCACGTAACCGTCGAAGCATATCTCGGTGTACGGCGCATCGTGGCAGATGAGCACGTCGTATTCGCGGGCAAAGGCCACGGCCTCCTCAAAGGTGCGCTCGCTCGCGATGGCGGCGGTGGGGTTGTTGGGATAGTTGAGCCAGAGGAGCCGGGCGCGCCGGGCCACGTCCATGGGGATAGCGGCCCAGTCCGGCTGCCAGCCCTGATCGGCACGCAAGGGCACATAGAAGACCTGCGCCTCGCTCATGATGGCCGCCGCGCTGTAGCTGAGGTAGCCGGGGTCCGGCAGGAGGGCCACGTCGCCGGGGTCCAGCACGGCCTGGCTCAGATGGACGATGCCCTCTTTGGAGCCGTTGAGGAGCACCACCTGGGTGGCCGGGTCCAGGCGCACGCCAAAGCGGCGCCCGTAGTAGGCGCAGATGGCCTCACGGAGGGCCGGCAGGCCCTGGTACGGCGGATAGCGATGGGTGACCGGGTCCCGGCTGGCCCGGCCCACGGCCTCCACGACGTGCGGCGGCGCCGGCAGGTCCGGGTTGCCGATGTCCAGATCGATCACGTCAATCCCATTGGCGACCATCTGCGCGATGGTCTTTTTGGTGGTGGCGAACAGGTACGGTGGCACCTTTGCCACGCGCTGTGCGATGTGCATGTGCGTGTCATCCCCCTTGATGATGCATGATGGCTACGGCATCGTGGTATTTTCGTCGTTCGCCTGTCGGGCCAGGGCCAGTTGTCGGGCGGCCAGAGCCGACCAATCGTCCTCCTTCACGCGGGCCAGGTAGGCCGTCGCCAGCTCAAAGTCGCCCAGGCGGCGATATAGCTCGCCCACCAGGTAGGTGATGGCGGCCTGCTGGTTCGGCGGCACCAGGCCGGCCGCCAGTGCCCGTTGGAAGCATTCCACCGCCCGGCGCTGGCTCAGCCGCTCCATGGGCCGGTCCTCCTCCACGCGGGCACACCACGAAGCCCGCAGGTACATGTCGGCGATGGCGATGTCATTGTCGCCGGCCTGTTCCCGGCAGCGGGCGGCCAGGGTATAGCGTCGGCTACCCGTATCCGACTGGAGCCGGCCCAGCCCGCGTTCCTCCACCAGCCATTTCCGCAATTCCTCGCTCACCGGGGCCGCAAAGTGCGCCTCGTAGCCGGAGAACAGACAGCGGGGGCAGGTGTGGACGAACAGAGGCAGCGGGTCCAGGCCCCAGTAGTGCGGCCGAAAGTCGGTGTCCTTGCCCGCATAGCCGCACGAACCGACCACTTGAACCTTGAAGGTGGTGTGACAGGCCGGGCAGGTGAGGGTTTCTTGGTGAATGGTGGTCATGGAGGCCTCGTCAAACGTCAAAACGTCAGGCGTCAAACGTGCTGCGCATTCCGCTCTCCCCCGCCCCCATTGGGCTTTGGGGCTTGGAGTTTGGGCTTTGGGCTACTGCCCTGGCACTGCGCCCAGAATATACGCCTGCAGCACGCGGCCCACGCGTTCCAGGCTGGCCGGACTGACCTTGTCCGGTGTATCCTGAACGGTGTGCCAGTATGGATAGTCAAAGTCAATGATGTCCACGGCCGGGATACCTTTTCTGAGAAAGGCCGTGTGATCGTCCCACAGGGAATGGCGCGGCTGGGGGATGAACCACTGGCTGTAGCCCAGCTTTGCGGCCACGTTCCACAGCGCACCGTTGAGCGACTGATCGGACGTGCGCTCGTAGTAGAGCTGCTGGTCCGCGTCGCCGATCATGTCTATGACGATGACCCCGCTGGGACGGGTGGTCAAATGATCGGCCATGTAGGACGAGCCGACGCAGAACGGCCAGCCGTTGATGTTGCCGTTATCCTCGGCGTCAAAGAAGGCCAGCCATATCTCGTAGGGCGGCGGCCCCAGGGTGCGGGCCAGTTCCAGGAGCACGGCCACGCCGCTGGCCCCATCGTTGGCGCCCAGGACTGGCTGTTGACGATTGGCCGGGTCCGGATCGTGGTCGGCGTAGAGGCGCGTGTCAAAGTGCGCACCCAAGAGCAGGAGGCGATCCCCCCCTGTTGGGCCGGCCTTGCCGATGACGTTGCGGCAGTTCACGCCCTGGTAGACGAACTCCTGGGTCTCCACGGCCCAACCGGCGGCCTTGAGCTGGTCCATGATGTAGGCCGCGCAGCGGGCATTGCCCTCGGAGCCGGCGGGCCGGGGGCCGATGGCGCATTGGGCCAGCACGTGCTGGTAGGCCCGCTGGCCGTCGAAGGGGCTGGCCGGGGCGATGGCGCTGCTGCCGGCCGGGGTCTGGGGCAGCAAAAGACGTACCAGAACATAGATGGCAATGCCGGTGAGCACGGCCAGGATGATGACGATGCCAAACGTGAGCCAGGTTCGCCGGGTCATAGAGTCCGTCCGTTCGTGTGGCGTTGGTAGAAAACGTGAGTGGATTATACACCAGGGCGCGTCAAACGTCAAAACGTCAGGCGTCAAAACGTCAGGCGTTAAACGTCAAATGACGCATGACGTTTGACGGGTTGACGCTTCAGACGAACCTGGCCCGCAGCCGGGCATACGCGGCCTCGTCCCACGTGCGGGTTTGCTTGACCAGCGGGCCGCCGGCGCTGAGCACGGGCAGCCGGTCCTCGTAGGTGGGCTGTTGCACCTGGCGGAACACGCCGATGGGGATGCGCTCACCCCATTCGTGGGCTAACCGCCAGGCCGCGTCGAAATCGGCCGGGTCGTGGCCGGCCTCCTCCAGCCGGTAGACGCGGGGCCGGTAGTAATCATACGAGAAGCCGGGGTTGAACGTCACGCAAGGCTGGAGAATGTCCACCAGGGCGCAACCCCGGTGCGTGAACGCCCGCGCCAGCACGTCCACCATGTGGGCCAGGTCGCCGGAGAACGCGCGGGCCACGAACGTCCCGCCCACGGCCAACGCCAGGGCGATGGGATTGATGGGCACGTCCAGGGCGCCGGCTGGCGAGGTCTTGGTGCGAAAACCGGCCGGGCTGGTGGGCGAATACTGGCCTTTGGTCAGGCCGTAGATGCGGTTGTCGTGGACCATGATGGTGATGCCGGCGTTGCGGCGCAGGGCGTTGATCAGGTGGCCCAGGCCCAGGCCGTAGGTATCGCCGTCGCCGGCCGAGACGATGACCGTGAGGTCGTGGTTGGCGAACTTGGCCCCGTGGGCGATGGGGATGGGCCGGCCGTGGAGCGAGGTGAAGCCGTTGGCATAGGTATAGTCCGGCAGCTTGCTGCTGCAGCCAATGCCGCCCACCAGCAATACCTGGTGAGGTTCCAGACCGGCCTGGGCCAGCGCGCGCTTCACCCCGTTCCAGATGGCATAGTTGCCGCAGCCGGAGCACCACGTCGGCCGAATCGGGTTGTCAAAGTCTTTCGCCGTTGCCATATCACTCCCCCTTCATCCTTCCGCCTTCATCCTTCTGCCTTCATCCTTCATCCTTCCGCCTTCATCCTTCCGCCTTCCGCCTTCATCCTTCCGCCTTCCGCCTTCATCCTTCCCCTACAGCCGGGCCAGGATGTACTCTGGCGTGAACGGCCGGCCGTCGTAACGCCGCACGTGGCCGTGGGCGCGGACGCCGGCGCAGGCGTGCAGCAGGAACTCGAACTGGCCGGTGGCGTTGCCCTCTACCACCACGATGCGTCGGGCATCTTGCAGGGCCGCGCGGGCCGCCTCGGCCGGGAAGGGCCAGAGGTCGCAAAAGTGCACCAGGTTGGCCGAGTGTCCGCCGGCGTTGAGCCGGTCCACCGTCTCGCGCGCCGGGCCATAGGTGGACCCCCATTCCACCAGGGTCAGGTCGGCTGCTGGCGGGCCATACCGCACCGGCGGCTCGATGTCCGCACGGGCCGCGTCCAGCTTGCGCATCCGTTTATCTGCCTGGGCCACCCGGTTGACCGGGTCTTCGTCCTCAAAGTGGCCGTCCTCGCGGTGCTCGTCGCTAGAGCTGATAAAGACGGCCTGGGGGTGGCCGGGCAGGGCGCGCGGCGAGATGCCGGAGTCGGTGATCTGGTAACGCAGGTACGGCCCCGTCAGGGCATCCAGGTCGGCCGGGGTCAAGAGCGCGCCCCGGTCTATCCGCACGCCGGCGAAATCCAGCGCATCCGCATCCAACGCGCGCATGGAGTTGGCCTGGAACGCATCGGTGAGGACCAGGACCGGGGTCTGGTAACGTTCGGCCAGGTTGAAGGCGCGCCAGCCGGCCCGGAAGCACTCTTCAATCGTCCCCGGGGCCAACACGATGCGCGGAAACTCGCCCTGGCTGGCCCAGAGCAGGAACAGCAAATCGGCCTGCTCGGTGCGGGTGGGCATCCCGGTGGAGGGGCCGGGCCGCTGGGCGTCCACCAGCACCAGGGGCGTCTCGGTCATGCCGGCCAGACCCAGGCCCTCCACCATGAGGGAGAATCCGCCGCCGGAGGTGGAGGCCATGGCCCGTGCGCCGGCGTGCGCCGCGCCCACGGCCATGCACACCGCCGCGATCTCGTCCTCCACCTGCTTGGCGACGATGCCATATTCCTCGGCGTTCGCCATCATCCACTGTAAGATGGAGGTGGATGGGGTCATGGGGTAGGCGGAGATAAAGTTGCAGCCGCCCAGCACCGCGCCCACGCAGAACGCCTCGTTGCCGTTGAGCACCATACGCGGCGGGGCGGACTCGTCGGGCGTCAGGCAATAGGCGCAGCCGGCCGGGCCGCGCGCCACGGCCAGGTCATAGGCGGCGCGGGCCACCGCCACGTTCTGCGCCACCACCTCGGCCCCCTTCTTTTTGAAATTGTCGTGGATGACGCCCTCGATGTAGCGGAAGGGCAAGGCGGTCAGGCCGGCCACGGCGGCGCTGGCGGCGGTGTTCGCCATGACCGGGCTGCCTTTCTCACGGGCGATGGCGTTCAGCGGCAGGGGGATGGCGTTGACGCCGCGTTCCACCAGGGCGGCGTCTACCGTCAGGCTCTCGTCGCAGACGATGGCTCCGCCGGGCACGACATCTGGCCCGTCCTGCCGGATGGTCTCCTGATCCAGCGCCAGGAGCACGTCCACCCGGTCTGACGGCCCCCAGAGGGGCGTGGGGCTGACCCGGATGGTGGCCCAGTTGTGGCCGCCCCGGATGCGCGACATGTAGCTTTGGTGGACAAAGATGTGCAGGCCGGCGCGGGCCAGGGCCTTGGCAAAGCCGGCCCCGCTGGACTCCAGCCCCTGCCCGGCCTCCCCGCCGATGCGGATGGTGAGGTCGTTTTCGATCATGGTTTGGTTTCCTCCAATATCCCAAGTGGAACGTCAAACGTCAGGCGTCAAGCGTAAAACGTAATGCATAATGCGTAACCTCTTCATGCAACGCCCGCACGGTCATCAGGGGGATATTTTCGTCCACAAAGATGTTCATGCGGCAACCGCCAGCGCCTCGATGGGCGTAACCTGTTCCTCGGCCAGCGATGCGGTATAGTCGAGACAGGCCAGGATATCCTCCCGCTTGATTGAGGGATACTCCTGGAGGAGTTCCTCAATGGTGTCTCCATTCGCCAGCATGTGCACGATCTGGTGAACAGGGATGCGTGTCCCTCAAATACAGGCTTGCCCGTGGCTGGCACGTCCAATCCACTAACATCAGTAGATGGAAAATTGTGCTCCTCGGCGGTTTGCAACCGCCGAGAGACGCGGGTCACAGACCCGCTTTGAGCAACTTTTTCCATCTACTGAACATCCAGGTCCTCGCTCTGAGACGGTCTCGGATCGTCGGCCAAATCGTCCAACGCGCGCTGCACCCGTTGGCGCACGTGGCCGGGCAGGCGTTTCCGCGCCTCGTGAACCTCTGCCTCGACCAACAGTTCATACGGCGTCATGGTTCAATTCGGCAGCCGAAAGGTCCCATTCGGTCCGGATCTCTTGCCAGCGCAACGCTTTGGCTTTCTGGGGACCGCTGCGCAACTTGGGTATCATCGCCCGCACGAGTGCCCGGTCCTCGACATCTTCCAGCCAGTCCAGCAGCGATTCCCACGCTTTGATATTGATCTGCACCGCTGCCGGCCGCCCGTCTTGGTCCACCACCATCTGCACGGCTTTCAGCATCCCGAACGCGCCTGCCTCTCTAAACTCAGTCGGTTGAGCCACTGCTTTCGACATGGGTTGTTACCTCCTGGTCGTAGACGAATCGGTCGTCCTCACTCAAAGTATACGCGACCAGACCACGCCCGTCAAGCCGGGTTGCGGGGCAGACGGATGACGGATGACGTTTGACGTTTGACGTTTGACGTTTGACGCATCACTCTTCGCCGGCCCACTCCCGCGCCAGCCCCTCCCAGAACGCCTCGAACCGGGCGGCGCGTTCGGCCCCCATCTCCTGCGCCAGCGGGGTGTTGAGGCTGGCGGCGATGGCCCGGTTCATGGGGAACCAATCGCGGTTGGATTGGATGGCGTCGGCCGTGGTGCGTCCGTCGGGGTACAGCAGGCCCAGGCGGGCAAAGTGCAGCACGGCCGTGTATCCCAGCTTGGAGAGCTTGTCGGCGTCCCAGAGGATGGCCGCCTCCAGCGGCTCGATGGGCGGCGCGCCCGGCTCCCGCGTCAGGCCCACGTGTTTGGCGATGGCCTCGCAGACGGCCGGGATTTTCGCCGGCGGAAAGTCCGTGTCGGCCAGGATGCCCACGGCCTGGCGGGCGGCGGCCCGGCCGTGGTCATCCTCCCCGTTCTGCGGCGTGCCCTTGGCGATGTCGTGGAGCCAGGCGGCAGCCTCCACCACGTCCTCGTCCGCGCCGAGCGCGTGGGCCAGGCGGCCGGCCAACGTCACCACAGCTCGCACGTGCTCCAGGCGATAGTTGTACGGGAGTGGCGCGCTCCCCTCACCCCGGCCACCTGCACCCGCCAGGGTGTCTCCCCCGAGGGGCGAGGGAGAGTTGGGCGGCAGGTTCCACTGGGCGCGGCTCTCGGCCTCGGCCCGGGCCGCGCACACCTGACGCACCGCGTCGCGCCAGGGTCTCATGGCATTTCCTCCAGCCAGCATCCCAGGCCAGGCGGAGGCCCAGCCCAGGCCAGCCCAGGCCAGCCCAGGCGGAGGTTTAAACCTCCGCCTGGGTTCCGCCGGGGTTCCGCCGGGGTTCCGCCTGGGCTTGCGCGTTTCGTGCCTGTGTGGTATACTTTGACGTGCGCCCCTGTAGCTCAGTGGATAGAGCAGCGGCCTCCGGAGCCGTGCGCGGGCGTTCGAGTCGCCCCAGGGGTACCAATAGCCAGGAACGGGGACCCTCATGGGTCCATTTTCACGTCAGGCAATCGCCTCAGGAGAGCAAAATGGCCAAGAAGAAAAAATACCGCCAGGTCCCATCCGCGCGCGCCCGGCGATACCCATCCGCGCGTCCCCCGGCCCGGCCGATGGCCCCGGAAGACACGGCCTCGGCCCAACGGCCGACCCGCTTTACAGCCGCGGCCAAAGCCGCTGCGCCCCGGGACTGGGCCTATGAGTACCGCTACGTGATCGCAGACCTGAAGCGAATGGGCTATACGACGGCGGCGATGTTCGCGTTGCTCTTTGTGCTCGCCATCGCGGTGCAGTTCTTCCTGCGTTAACCGCCATCCCAGTTCGATCTGAATCTGAAACGAAGCGGAGGGCAAGCAGCCCTCCGCTTTGGCATCGGCGCTAGGCTCCCTGGGCGCGCGTGGGGGCAGGCCGACGGGTGTTCCGGCGATGCAGCCATCCCAGGAAGGAGAGCAATCCCCACGCCATCAGCCAGTGAATGACTATTAGCACCCACAGATTGCCAATGAACAGGAATATAAACGTGCTGACGAGGGCCAAACTGGCGATAAAAACCCACTCTTCCACGCCCGCCAGGGTGCGCAATCGCGCCCGCAACCCCACATCCCCATACCACTCCAGGCCCACCAGCACCAACCCCAGCAACGGGCCTATGGTGGCCCCGGCCGGGTCATCACGCAGGAGCTCCAGGGGCCAGGCCCGGTAAAAAGCCCAGTGCGTCTCCAGATATACGGCGTCCAGCAGCAACCTGGCCCAGCCCCACGGCCGGTGCAACGCCGCCAGCGACGCGCGCAAAATCGCCCCCTCAACCGCTTCGGGTGCGCGAAAATGCCAGGACCGCGTGGAAAGGCCCCCGGTGATCCGCCGATAACGCCACCAGATCAGGGCCAACATCGCCCAAGCGCCGGCGCCCAACAACCCGCCCAGACTCAGCGCCCGGACCCAATCGAGGGCCAACACGCCCGCCACCAGCGCGACGGACCCCGTGCGGGCAGTTTCAGCGGCCGGGGTCACGTGCAAACCCATCAACCGGGGGCTTACGACCCCCTGAATGAGCGCCAGGTAGGGGATGCCAATGTAAAAGAGGAAGCGGCCCATCTCGCGCAGGCCCGGCAGCGCACGCTCGATCCGCCAATAAACCCCCCGTTGCGTCAACCAAAGCCGCAGCGAGACTAACCAGGGATGCGGTCTGGTAGTCAGATCCCACACCACGTAAGCGGATGCGTGGTGCAGCAGGACGGAAACCACCACCCAATACGTCAGCGCGGATACCATGTCAGCGACTCAGGGGGATGGCGATCGTCACCAGTGTGCCCTGGCCGGGCGCAGAACGGACAGAGAAGACCCCGCCGATCCGTTCTGCACGCTCTTGCATGTTCAACATGCCCAGGCTGCCCCGGGCATCGTATGTGGCCTCCATCGCCGCCACGTCAAAGCCCTTGCCAAAATCTTCCACTTCCACCAGCAGGTTCTCGTCGCGCACCCCCAGGCGAAGAAAGACCTCCGACGTCCCGGCGTGCTTTTTCGCGTTGTTCACGGCCTCCTGAATGATCGTGAACACCGTGGCCGCCACGTTGGGGTCCAGGTCTGGCAATTCTTCCGCTTCCACGAGGACGTTCAGCCCATCGGTCTCGCGGAGTTTCTCGGCGTACTGGTTCAGCGTGGAGACCAGCCCCTGGGTCTCCAGGCTGATCGGGCGCAACTGGAACAGCAGGGTGCGCACCTCTTTGGTCGTCTGACGGGCGATGTCTTCCAGGGCCTTTAATTCGTCCTTCACACGCGGGGGGTCCCGGTCCAACAGACGACGAATAAAGTCGGCCTTCATGACGATGGCAGCCAGTCCCTGGGCGGGGCCGTCGTGCAGGTCTCGGGCCAGTTGGCGTCGGGCCTCCTCCTCGGCGTCAATGATGCGATCGCGTTCCTCGCGCAAGCTCTGATAAAGCATCGAGTTCTGCAATGCCACCACCGCCTGGTTGGTCAGCCCCTCCAACAGGGTGAGCTGTTCCGGCAGGAACGTCAGCGACTTTTCGCTGGCGACGACCACGATACCAAAAAGCTCAAAGCCGGCGCGCAGCGGCAGGCACAAGGCGGTGCGCATATCCTGCAAGGCCGCGAACTGGCCCAGGCCGGGGTCCCGGGCCGGCTCCTGGACCGTGAGGATCTCGGCGCCGTCCAGCACCCGGCCGATGGCTCCGCCAATCGTGGCCCGCAAGACCCGGTCCCCATCGCGGGGGAAGAGGCCCCGGCCTGCCACGACCCGCAACTCGTCTCCCCGCCCCCCAAAGAGCAGCACGAAACCCACGGGAAAGTCCACAAAGCGAGCCAGGCCGTTCAGGATGGCCTCTAACACCCGTTCATAATTCATGGTGGAGCGCAGCGTGGCCGCCACGTCATAGGCCACCTGCATACGCTCGTATGCTTCCTGCAATCGCTTCTGGCTTTCTGCCGTATGCTGTTGTTCCCACCGCAGGCGGCGCCGCTCGGTCCAGGCGATGGCGCTGGCCGCGATGGCGAGCAGAAAGGACGCGATGATGTAGGGTGCTATTTGCGGGAATGCGTCGAGCAGGGCCGGCAGATCCCGGCCGGGACCAGGCGCAACGGCCAGGGCCAGGTAGGTCAGGCTCGCCAACACGGCGGCCAGGAGACCCCCGCCCAAGCCCGTGCGCAGGGCAATGACCAGCAACGGGAGAAAGGGGAACAAGAGGAATACGCTGTGCAGCCCCCCCGTCAGGCCAACGAGGCCAACGATCAGCAACCCGTCCAGAAAGTAACTGGCGGTGGTCAGAAGGGGCCAGGACCGACGCACGAGGACCAGGATGGACAAGATGACATTGTACAGGGCCGTCAGGCCCACGAGGAGCAAGAGAAGCTCTTGTTGGCCTTCCAGGAATTGCCGGACCAGGTAGACGACCAGCACGACCAGGATGACCAACCATCGCAGCCCGACGATGATCCGGTCCACCATGCGCTCCTGGTCGTCACGAGGTTCGCTGCTCACCGAAGCCATCCCTGGAGAGGTGTATCCCCTAGCAAAAAGCCGCCGACCCGGCGGCTTGAAAGTCTGGTGGGCGAGATAGGACTCGAACCTACGACCTTACGGATGTGAACCGTACGCTCTAACCGGCTGAGCTACTCGCCCATTTGGGGCTATTATACCACAAGGTCTGCGCGAGGACAAGGGCGGTATTGACCCGGAGACCCTGCGGGTTTTGGAAACCCAGGGTCTCCGGGTGCGTCACTGCTCGGGCAACTGGCGCAGGCGCGCCGCGCTATCCTCGGCGGTCAGGTCCCGCTGGGGGGTACCCAGCATCTCATAGCCCACCATGAACTTGCGCACCGTCGCCGACCGCAATAGCGGCGGGTAGAAATGAGCATGAAAGTGCCATTCCGGGTGAGGCTGCCCGTCCGTGGGCGACTGGTGAAACCCCATCGAGTACGGGAACCGCACGCCGAACAGGTTGTCGTAACGGGCGGTGAGACGGCGCAGGGCATCCGCCAGGGCCGCGCGTTCGGCCGGGTTGCGGGCGATCTCGGGCAGGTGGCCCACGTGGCGTCGGCTCACGATCAGCGTCTCAAAAGGCCAGATGGCCCAAAAGGGCACCAGGACCACAAAATGCTCGTTCTGGAACACGACGCGGATCCCCTCTTGGGGTCCCACCTCCAGGGCCACATAGTCGCACAGGAGGCAGCCGCCGCGCTGCGCCCGCCAGTCTGCCTGGGCCAATTGTTCTTTGGCCGGCTCGTTGGGCAGCGACTCCGTGGCCCAGATCTGGGAGTGGGGGTGCGGGTCGCTGCACCCCATCATGGCCCCCTTGTTCTCAAAGATTTGGACGTAATTGATGAACGGCCGCGCGCCGAGTTCCTCCGTCTGCTCGGCCCAGGTATCCACCACCCGGCCAATGCTCGCCACGTCCATGTCTGGCAGGGTCAGGTCGTGCCGGGGGGTGAAGCAAACGACGCGACAGAGGCCCCGTTCCGACCGGGCCACCAGCAAGCCCTCCACCTGAACCTGGCTCGCGGATACGTCCGGCAGCAGGGCCGGGAAGTCATTATCGAACACGAAGGTATGTTCGTAGGGCGGGTTGCGCACGCCGCTGGCCCGGGTATTGCCGGGGCACAAATAGCAACCGGGATCATAGGCCGGCAACACCTCCGGGGCCTGCGCCTCTACCTGACCGCGCCAGGGGCGTTTGGTGCGCTGCGGCGAGACCAGGACCCATTCGCGGGTCAGCGGGTTGTAACGACGGTGCGGGGCATCGGTCTGCGTAAGCGAAGCACTCATATCACGATCCTTTCGTGCCCACCAGGTAGCGAGCGGCCCAGGGCTGGAAACGGGTGAAGAATCGCTCGCGCTTGATCTCCTGTCCCCCCTGTTTGATGATCCGATAGATGGTCACGTCCACCCCGTCATGGGCGGCGCCCACTTGCCTGGTCGTCCCCCGGGGCAGGGTGGGGTCGTATTCGTAGATGGGGGCCGGGGCCGGGATCACGTTGCTGGTGTATGGGCCATCCATCTCCACCACCCGGTCCGGTCGGGTGCCATAGAAATAGAAGGTGAGGGTGCTGTTGGCCCGGTCCACCCGGGTCTGGATGAGCAGATAGGCCGGGGTGTCGTTCTGGAACTTGAGGTCCACCGACGGGGCAAAGACGGTGGCATCCATCCCCAGGGGTGGCTCATACCAGCCGATGCGAAAGGCGTGGGGGGTGCGCTCCAGGATGGGCAATCCCGCCCACCATGCGGCCCGATAGCAGGTGGTGGACACCTGACAGACCCCCCCGCCGATGTCCATCACGGTCCGGTCGCCATAGATGACATAGGCTTCCCGATAGCCATCGGCCTCCGTGGCCTGGCCCAGGGGCCGGATGAAGGAAAAGACGTGGCCCGGCGGCACCACCACGCCGTGCAAACGCTGCGCGGTGAGCACGATGTTGTGGACGCGCTCGGCGGTGGAGCCAGCGAACTGGGTCTGGCCGGTGCTGATGAGTTCGCGGATGCCCAGGGCTGCCGGATCGCGCATGTCCACGGCCGGCGGCGTGATGTGGACGGGGAGACGCGCCACCCGTGTATCCGTGGTCAGTGCGGCCACCTGGATCGCCTGGACGGTGGCGGTGATGTCCACGGCCCGGCCCTCCTGGCTGGTCACGATGGGGGTCAGGGCCATGGTGGCCGGGTTCAGCTCAAAGCGCGCGTCCCGGGCCGGCTGGTCCACCTGCGCGGCGATGTCGGCGGCAAAGGCCCGCAGTGGCTCCTCTCGCAGGCGGGCCGTCGCCGTGATGTGGCCGGCGGCGTCGCGTGCCAGGGGAAACCAGAGGGCCTCGGCCAGGGCGGCCACGTCCAGCGCCCAGGTGTGCGTGATCACCGTGGTCTGGGCCTGACCGTCGGCCCAGCGCACGTCTTGCACCGTGAAGGTCAGCAGGACCGGGCCAGACAGGATCTGCCGGGCGCTGGCGATGGCCGGCGCCAGTTGGTCTTTCGTGAGCACAGGCGCATGTTCGTCCACCACCAGGGACACGACGGCGCGGGACCGGGCCTGGCAGGCCGCCGTAAGGTCAGCGGCGGTCCGCTCCAGGTCCAGGCGATGACCCGGCTGGTCGGTTCCCGCGATGACGACCTGTAAACCCTGGACCTGCAAGGCCGCTTCCCCGCCGGGCCGGTCAATCTCCTGGGCCAGCCGGTTCAGCGCAGCGACCAGAGGCCCCATCTCCAGATGCACCAGCGGCTCCAGATGATAGGCCCCCAGGAGCGCGCGCGCCTGCTCCCCCAGGCTGGTGCCCAGGTCCGGGTTACGGCCCACGGCAAAAGCGGCCACGACGGCTGGGCCGGCCTCCACACGCAGGCCCAGCTCCGCCGGGGTCACGGCCCATTCCCGACCCTGGTAGCGCAGGGTGAGGGGCTGCGCGGCGTAGGCGGCGTAGACGGCCTCCACGCGGGCCTGGGCCTCCTCCGGCGTGCATCCCCCCACGTCTGCGCCGGCCACCCGCACACCGGGGTAGATGCGGCCGTCGTGGGCCACCTCAAAGGCCAGCACGCCCAGCGGGAGCAGCGCCGTCATCGCGCCCACCAGGAGCAAGATGGCGGCCAGTTTCACCAGGCCCGTCAGCCCGGGAGCGGGAGCGGCCCGCCGGGGGATTGTGCGCGGCCGATAGCGGTTGCGAGCGGTACGGCGGAGCATGGGGGGCCAATCCTTTGACGCGGGCAGCGAGTCATCTCAAATCACATACAGGCCGCGCCAGGCGTTCCAGCGCACGCTCAACACATCCTTGAGATTGCGCCAGCTATCGCGCAGCGGGTTCACCTTGCTGTGAGCAGAATAGTACCAGTGGACGGGGACATCCTTGACCCGATACCCGCGCCTGACAGCGAGGTATAACAGTTCCACGTCAAAGCCGGTGACCATTGGCTCCGTGGTCTCTGGCCCATTGTCGCGGTACAGCCGCGTTCGGGCAAAGATGTCGTGGGCCACGTTGGCCCGAAAGGCTTTGAACCCACATTGGGTGTCCTGGAAATTGCCCACGGTGAGCAGCCGCACGATGGCGTTAAAGACCCGGCCCATCAGGTGGCGGAAGAACGGCTCACCGTGGCGCACGGCGCCCACCCCCTCCCGGGAGCCAATGACCACATCATAGCCTTGCTCGAAATACGGCCACAGCTTGCGCCACTCGTGGATGGGCGTGGCGTGGTCGGCATCGGCAAAGAGGACGTAGGCCCCCTGCGCCTGCTCGACGCCGGTACGGACCGCAAATGCCTTGCCCCGATGGCGGTTTTCGATCACGCGCACGGCCGGGTACGTCCGGGCAAACTCGCGTGCGACGGCGGCCGTCTCGTCCTGGCTGCCGTCGTCCACAACGATGATCTCCCAGGCAAAATCCTGCTGCTCCAGATAGGCGGCCATCTCGTCCAGCGTCCGGGGCAGCCGATGGGCTTCGTTATAGGCCGGGATGATGATGGACAAATGGGGTTGCACTGTGCTAAGGTCTCCTGTGGTCGTCAAACGTGATACGTGCTGCGGCTCCTCCGCTCCCCTGCTCCTTCGCTCCCCTGCTCCTTCGCTCCTCCGCTCAATGACGCAGGATGCTTTCGATGTAGGCGTCGGAGACGGTACGGGTGGCCTGCACCGCCCGGCGCTGACGCAGCAGACGCGGGATGTGCCACAGAGCTGCCAGTTGGCCGCGCAGCCGGGCCCGAGCCGCCGGCTCTCGAAAGTGCCGCCCGGATTCCCAGGCGTGCCGCAATTGCGCCCCCAGGATGCGGGGCCAATGCCGTCGCCAGATGAATCCCGGCACGTCCTTGACCAGCACGTGGACGAAGTTGCGCCCGCAGTAATAGCTGGCGATGACGCCGCCGCCGGTCGCGCTCAGGCGGTGATAGACGCGCGCGCGGGGCGCGTAGACGGTTTTGTAGCCGGCCAACTGCGCCCGCCAGCCCAGGTCCACGTCCTCGCAATACATGAACAGGCCCTCGTCAAAGAGGCCGATGCGATCCAACATGGCCCGGCGATAGGCCACCGCTCCGCCACAACCGCTAAAGACGTAGACGCTATCGTCGTATTGTCCTTCGTCGCGCTCCCAGACGCCCCGGTTGCCTGGCTCCCCGGCCACGGTGTAGAAATCGCCGGCGGAGTTGAGCACGTCGCGCCGGTCATAGAGCAGCATCTTGGAGGCGGCTGCCCCAGCCTCCGGGTGCGCTTCCAACGCGCGGGCCAACTCCTCCAGCCAGGCCGGGTCCGCCTCGGCGTCGTTGTTCAGCAGGGCGATGATCTCACCCCGGGCGACGGCGATGCCGGCGTTGACACCCCCGGTGAGGCCCCGATTCTCGGCCAGGAGCACCTGCCGCACCCACGGATAGTCACGCGCGATGAGCGCCACCGAATCATCCGTGGACGCATTGTCCACCACGATGACCTCGTAATGCGGATACGTCTGCGCCGCCAGCGAGTCCAGCACGCCGGGCAGGAACCGCGCGCCGTTCCAGTTGGGAATGATTACGCTGATCAGTCGCCAGTCCGCAGTCATCGGTCATCCGTCCGCAGTCGCCAGTCCACAGTCCACAGTCGTCAGTCCGCAGTCATCAGTTCACAGGCCGCGTTCGGCGGTCGGCAGCTCCGCTGCGCTTTGCCCCCTGGCATCATTCATCCTGAAAATATGCCTCCAGCGCCTCCTCCCACGGCCGCAACGTGATGCCCAGGGCGGCCGCGCAGGTGTTGCGCAATGGGGCAAAGGGCGGCACGGTGGAGGCACGTGGATAGTCGGCCAGGGTGATGCGGTCCACCGGGATGTCTGAGCGACCGGCCAACTGCAAGATGCGCACGGCAAAGTCGTACCGGGAGCAGTAGCCCGCGTTGACCAGGTGATAGATGCCATAGTGCCCGGTCTGGACGAGGCGGATGATGGCCTCGGCCAAATCCGGCGCATAGGTGGGGCAGGCCACCTCGTCAGTGACGACGCGCAACCGGCCGTGTGTGTCTGCGGCGCGCATGATCTTGGCCGGGAAATTGTGGCCGCCGGGGGCATAGAGCCACGAGGTGCGCGCGATGTAGAATCGCGCCAGCAACGTCTCCACGATGCGCTCGGCGGCGGCCTTGGACCGGGCGTAGGGATTGATGGGGTGGCGCGGGTCCCATTCCTGGTATGGCTCCGTGGCGGTCCCGTCAAAGACCTCGTTGGTACTCACGTGCAGCAGGGTTGCGCCAGCCCGCTGACAGGCCAGGGCGACGTTCTGAGTTCCCCAGGCGTTAACGCGAAAGGCCAGGTCGGGATTACGGGCGCAGCCATCCACGTCGGTGTAGGCGGCGGTATGGAGCACCACGTCGGGCCGGAAGGCGACAATGAGGGGGATGATGCTGCCGGGATCGGTGATGTCAGCCTCCGGCAGGTCTATAAGCAGCAGGTCGTGCCCGGCGTCCAGGCGGCGGTGCAACTCACGGCCCAGTTGACCTTTGTGGCCGGTGATGGCGATGCGCATGGGAACTCCGTGGAGAGCATGTGGCGTCAAGCGAGGGAATTATACCGCATGGCAGGTGGGCTGGCAAGCGCAAGCGCTGGCGCATCATGGGGCCGCCGGGCCGGGCACGCCGGGGGCATCGGTGGGCGGCATGGCATCGAGACGACGGCCGCGTCGTCTCCGGCCCAGGAGCATATAAGCCAGCAGGGCCGGCACCGTCAGGCCAAAGATCACCAGCGCATCAATCTGATACGTCGTCTCCCAGGTGACGCCCCACCAGTACCATAAATAGTTCCAGCCCATGTGGGCCAATTCCCCGGCGCAGCCGGCCAGGAACAGGGGGATCAGGAACCGCTCGTCGCCCAGCAAGGCCAGGAGGGCAAACGGCCAGAGCAGATACCAGGGCCAGAACCAAAAGCTGACCAGGAGAAGGTACAGGAGCAGCGAGACGAGGCAAGCCCGGAGCAGGATGTCCATCGGTTGTCCCGCACGGATTACCCCAAACAGGATACGACCGGCCTTCCGCCAGGAAGCCGGCAACAGGGCCAGGGGATCGTGGCGCCCGGGGGTCTGGGCGCGCGCCAAGGCCACGGCGGCTCGCACCAACACCCCCAGGTAGCACAGGACAAACGTCCACAGAAACGGCTCGCGCGTGACCGCGCTGGCCGTTTCCTCGCCCAGGTGGGGCCGCAGGATGTCCACCATCGCGCTGGGGATGGACATGCGGAACATCTCGGCCCGCCGGGTGAATGTGTCGGCGACGGCCGGCCATTCCCAAAAGACCGCGTAATACTGCACGACGAGCCACGCCGCCGGGGCCAGGAGCAGCGCGCCCAGGGCCAGGCGGCGTCGCCACGTTCGCTGGGGGATGAGCAGATACAGGAGAAAGAAGGGGAAAAACAGCACCGGGACGAACTTGACCAGCGCGGCGGCCGTGAGCAAAAGCAGGGCCACGCCGCCATACACCAGGCGCCGGCTATGCGACCGCTCGTCCACTTGCCCTTCCTGGCTCATGAACCAGAACGCGCCCAGGAACAGGGCCACCATCAGCAGGTCATTGTGGGCGTTCGCCACGCCCTCCATCAGGACCAGGGGGTTCCAGGCAAAGAGGAGCGTGCCGGCCGGGGCACGTTCCGGCGCGATCCGGCGCAGGATCGCCGCGATGAGGATCACGCTGAGGAGGTAGCCGGCCAGGGCCAGCAGCTTCTGGGCCAGCACGTTGGGCCAGAGGTGGTCGCCGGCCAGCCGGCTGAGCAAAGCGCCCAGCGTCTCCCACAGTGGCCCATAGGCCGAGGTGGCGTCGTCCCAGGAGGTGTAATCGGCAAAAGGCTCAAAGGGATAATCCACCGGCGTATGCACGTAAGGATTGCCGCCGTACACGCCGGTGATGCGGCCCCGGGCGATGTTGTCATACACGTCCGTGCTGGTGATCACGGCCACGAAAAAGTTGACGCCGGCCAACAGCAGGGCGATGATGATGATCGTGGCCCACTGGCGGCGTCCATGTGGCCCCCGACAGAGCCAATAGGCCAGGCCATAGAGGAGGAACAAGGCCAGAATGGCGGCCGTTGTCGCCAGGGCCACGCCTCCGTCCCGGTCCGCGATCCGGCCCATGCAGACCAGGGTCAGGTTGTAGTAGCGTTCCAGGGGAAAGGGGAGCAAGAAGTTGAGCAGGTAGGTGAACAGGGAGACCAGGCCCAACGCGGCGAGCAGGTGGGAGCGCAGCCGGGGCATGTGCCACTCGATCTCGCGCATCATCCCCGCCAGCCGGACCAGCGGCCAGACGCCCAGGGCGAACCCCAGGGACAACCCGCCACAGAGGATGAGCCAGTGGATCAGGTCCGGGGGCAGGCCGGCGAGCGGGGCCGGGGGGATGATCAGCGGATGAAGCGTGCCGGCCGTGGTCGCATCCAGGACGGGCGGGGGGGCGCCCGGCCGCCCGATCCAGAGGACGAGCGTCAGGGGCAGCCCGAAGAGCACGAGGACGACGAACAGGCCGGCCCAGAGGGGCCAGCGGGGGTAAGGTGTGCCATGTGCTGTCATAGGAAATTGCGCGGGCGCGTCATTCCGCATCTCCTTCGAGTCGGTGCAAGATATCCTGTGCCTCCCGGATGAAATCCCGGGCATTCGCAATCGCCAGTTCAGCCTCCTCTTTCGTAGCCCGCTTGCGCTCGTCGTAATCGCATTCTTCTCGCAGCCGCTTGGCAATCGCCAGCGCGCGCCCATATCGGACAGCAGTCAATCCTGGTTGGGTGAAATGTTGCCCAAAGAGCGCCACAACGCCGGTATGCTTGACGGGGTCCTCGCCCACGGCCAGGAGGATCGCCTTGCTGGCATAGAACATGGCATAGTACGCCTTGGATACCACATCGTTGTAGGGGCCGGCGTCAAACAAGTCCTGAGCCACCACCAGCTTCTCCTCGGCCAGCGCCATGCGGAGCCTGACGCTGGCTAGTCGCTCCTCCTCCATAACTCAATCCCCTCTTCGCGGATATGGCTCATCAACGGAGAGCGCTCCTCGTACTCGCTCGCTGTCATCACCGTCGGCGAGATCTCCACGCCGTATTTCACCAACAGGTCAAAGGTCGTTCCGACGACCTCTTGCCAGACGGGATCGGTCAGGCCCAGGGGGTAAAAGCCCTCTGCATTGGGCCTCACCCGCTTGCGCAAGAGAACCAGGACGTCGATGTCCGAGTCGGCTGCGGCATCTCCCCTGGCCCTGGAGCCAAATAGAACCAGCCGCTCGATCTGGCGTGGGAATCTGCGCAGCAGGAAATCCTGGTATTCACTCAGCGCCCTTTGCTCTTCTTCAGTCAATGCTGCCCGGCCCAGGGCACTCTGGGCGGATAACCGACGACCTGGCACACCCTTGACAGACATCGTTTCCCCTCTGAGAGTTTGTCCGGCCTGGGTATATTGTAACATCTACAACGTCGGTCAGTCAATAGCGACAAGACTCAGTAGATGGAAATTTGCTGATTCTAACGGATTCTGTGGTTGGCACCGGTCAGGCCCATTTGGAAGCCAAGAAACCCGTTTTCTGATGATTTCGCGAG